>Ga0326728_10016209_pt1 | contig 15267 bp, 20 predicted proteins | sample MB3enrmetagenome_FD_207602 | JGI IMG/M metagenome (GOLD analysis project Ga0326728, IMG submission 207602) | Lab enriched peat soil microbial communities from McLean, Ithaca, NY, United States - MB31MN | ecosystem: Environmental > Terrestrial > Soil > Wetlands > Peat | place: USA: New York...
AAGCCGGACCAGAGCGAGGACAAGAAGGACGAGGACGTTCAGAGCCTGCCGCCTCTACGTCAGAGCGAACAGGTGGCAGCTAAAGCGGAAGCCCTTGAAAAGACTACCAAGCCGCCATCCCGGTATAACGAGGCCGCGCTATTGGCGGCGATGGAGAACGCCGGCGGGTTCGCGGAGGACGAGGACCTGGCGGGCACCCTCAAGGAGACAGGCGGTATCGGCACCCCGGCTACGAGAGCGGCTATCATCGAAACGCTGATTAAACGGTTGTATATCCGGCGGGAAAAGAAGACTCTGGTTCCCACCCCGGACGGGGAGATGCTGATCGACCTGGCGCCGGACCCGCTGAAATCCGTGGAACTGACGGCCCGGTGGGAAAACGGCCTTGTCGAGATCGAACAGGGCAGGCAAGACGCCTTGGAGTGGGTCGAGGAAATCAAAAACTTTACAAGGGAGGTGGTGCAAATTGCAAGAGGACAGGAACAGGCAAAGATGAACAGCACTGGACAGAGAGAGATACTGGGCAAGTGCCCCCTGTGCGGCCGGGAGGTGGTGGAGTATCCGAAGTCCTACGGCTGCACGGGCTATAAGGAAGGCTGCAAGTTCGTCATCTGGAAGGAGATCGCCGGTAAGAAGATAACGGCCAAGCAAGCCAGGGACCTGCTGGCCAAGGGGAGGACGGGGGCGATCAAGGGGTTCAAGTCGAAGGCGGGCAAGAGTTTCGCTGCCATCCTGATTCTCGGTTCGGACGGAAAGGCAGGATTCGATTTCGGAAAGTAGCGATCCGAACTTCACAGGTAATAGTTTATCTAAGGTGCGGGCTGTAATGGCCGGCGCTTTTTTTGTTTGGATTCGATCTGGAAATGAGCAGCCAACAAAACAATCATCGAAAAGGAGAGGTGCTTCTAATGGCAATTCCAAAGGTAAAGCCGGATGTTGTAGCTGATGATGAGGAAAAAATGGGTGTTGAGGTGGAAGTCACTCCGGAGGATCAGATTATCGATGGCGAACCAATGCCGGCTGAAGAGACAGCCGCTCTGGATGCGGCAGGCATTGATCCCGGTGTCTTATCGGACGAAGAACAAGCTGCTTTAGGGGTGCTGGACACTCCCGCTGCCAGGGAGAGTAAAAAGATCAACGGAAAAGCGCAAAGGCCTGCGTTTGCTGCGGCAGGTCAAAAGGTGCAGCCGGAAGGCTTCGTACAGGAAGCGGACCGTTGGGAGTACCTGTGGTTCATCCATAAAAGGGGCCGGTCAATCGAGGCTTGCGTGGAAAAGATCACTTTTCCCGACAACTTGAAGACAGCTGTCTGGGAACTCGATCTCGGCGGCGTGAAGGGCGTCTGCCCGCTCAGCGAAACCGGCCTTGCAAGCCAGCAGCTCATGTTCCGTTACGTCGGCCAGGTGGTGCGAGTGAAGATCGCCGGCATGGACAAGGAAAATCACCTGGCGGCCTGCTCCCGCCGAGCGGCGATTGCTGATGCCCGGGAGAGAGTATTTGCAACGCTTCAGCCCGATCAGGTAATCGACGTGGTGGTAAAGGCAGTCCTGCCGGCGGAAAACGACAAGCCGCCAAGACTCGTGGTGGATGTCGGGGGCGGAGTGCTGGTCGAGGTGCCCCGTGGTTCGGCGACAAGGCGCCAGGCCGAGAGGCTGGAGCGGTTGTTTCGCCCGGGCAAACAGGCCAAGGCGAAGGTGATTCAGGTTGACCGCCGGACGGATAAGATCAGGGTGTCTCTGGCTGCCGTAGAAGTGGACCCCTGGGCGACGTATAGCTGCCAGAGGGGAGATGTCGTCTCGGCCAAGGTTGTCAGGCAGGTAAGACAGCAGGATGGCTCGCTGATGCTGTACCTGGAGGTGCAGCCCGGGCTGATCGGGATCGCCTCCACTCTGCACGGACTTCGCATCGGGGATCGCGTGCTTGCCAAGGTCAATGTCTATTCGCCCAAGGAACAGAAACTGCGTCTTGACCTCTGGGGTTAGAGCAAAAAGCAGCTGGAAGGGAGTTGAATGCGCTGGAACAATTATTGGAACAAAAGTTGAAAGTCGATAGCTTTTATGCCCGAGGGGTTTACCTGGACAAGATGAAGGCCAGCGCCATGGAAGAGAGGGGCGATTGCGCCGGTAAAGCAGTTGCTCTTATAGAATGCCTGGCGGAGGCCGGGGCGCTGACCCAGACCGCGGCTGCGGTGGCGCTGCGGCGCAACCGGCAAGAGATGGGCGCTGCGGCTAAAGGTCTCTGGCTCGCGGGGGTGGTGGACATCTACAGCGTGTTTTCACAGAACGCGCTAGGCACTGCCAATGCGCAATTCCAGCTCTGGGTGGCCAAAGGCTGCCGGCATCCTGTCGATGCCGGGGATGCATGCCGACAGGCGGTCCTGGGACTGTTTTACGCCCACGCCAGGCTGGAAATGCCCGGGTTCGGCTGGCGGCTGGTCCGCCGCCCTGGCCGGCCGGTGCTGGCGGAAGTCAGTTTCGCCGGCAAGGACGGCGAGGCGATCAGGTGGCTGGTCGACGCTCCGAGACTGGGCGAAGATCCTGCGCCGGAAGCGGACATATTTATTTACCCGGACTGCGAAGACGCTGAACAGAAAACGCCAGCGGGGAAGAAATACACCTGGGATCTTGCCGTCGTGGGCGCCAGACCGGACGAATTCAGTCGCGCCGTGAAGCTGAAAAAATAGTCCAAGAGCCCTGTTGACAGCCTTTTAAAAAGGTTGTAGAGTTCGAATCAAGAATCTCGTGGCAGAAGTTGACAAAAGCCACGGGAGGCTCAAGCCAATAAAGTTGGTATGCCTGGTCTCAGAGGCTTTATAACTGAGACAACATCTCTTCCTGTCCACCAGTATCCCAAATACCGGTGCGGATGAAAGTTCCGGAACCTGCATGAGAAGAACGAAGAGCGATCGCAGGCTGACAGGGAAGGACACAGGAAAAGTCCCAGTGCGAAGAGCGGGTGTACTCCTGTGGCGGACGCTGAGAGCGAAGAGCGAGGCGTCTTTCGGAAAAGGCTTAACTTAAGAGGAAGCTTGCATGAAATGCGCGAAGAGCGATTGCGAGTTTCCTGCCTTGACGAAACCTCTGACGAGAGCGAAGAGCGGGGCAGAGGCGGTGGGACCCAGCCGTGAGTGACGGGCAGAATGGCCACGGGGCAGAGAGCGAAGAGCGATGCGGTGGCCTGCGTGGGCAGTGCGGTAACCTGCCCGGCGGAGGAGCGGCGAATGCCGCAGCGGTTGGTGGGGGTTTACGCCTAGGAATCGCCCCCGATTGGGACCCGTAGTACTCCGTCTGATGAGATTCCGAATTCCGGTGCGTTGTTGCAGGCGCGCCGGCAACTGAATAACTTTTGAAAGACGAGACACTTTTGCCATTAGGAGCAGCATGCTGCTCAAGGTGGTTTTGTGTCTTTTTTTGTTTTGCCCCGGCGGGCGTTGGCAATCTGCGCCTGCAGGGAGAAATCCCCCGGGCGCTCTATTTTGTCGAGAGAGGAGCGGATCGGAGGAATGAGAGGTGATTGTTTTGATGACGAGAGAAGAGTTGGAACGGGTGGCGCAAGAGATGAGCTGGGAGGACCAGAACTGGCTTTTCAACCGGCTCATGGATCGTCTCTGGCCGGATCTGGCGGGGAAGAAGGTGGCCTTAGTTGAGGCGACCGGATTCTTTGACGAAGATGAATGGACAGATGACGACTACGAAGAGGTGGGAGAATGAAAAGAGGAAGTTCAGGCCGGGCGATGTGGTCATAGTTGAACTGCCCTTCCGGCAGAAACCTGGTTCCAAAACCAGGCCTGCAGTGGTGGTGAGTTCGGAGTACCACAACCAGGCAAGACAGGATCTGGTGGTTGTAAGTGTATCCAGTCAGCCGGTAGCAGGCCCCTGGGATCTGAATATCGAACATTGGCGGGAAGCCGGACTGAAAATACCGTCCAAAGTGGTCAGTGACCAGATCATGACGGTATTCCAAGACAAGCTGAAGCTGGTGGGACATATCGATCCTGAGACCTTAGCCGAAATCAAGGTGAAAGTAGCTCTGATCCTGGAGCTCTGCAGCGACTGTGACGAACTGGACGGGTAGCAACAGGGCCGATAGGCCCGTAAATCCAATCACTCAAAGGAGGCGATTGGGTGCGGGCCGAGAGGCGGCCGCGCACCCGCACAAGATGGCGAGCGGAATTACTGAGAATGACTCGATGTTTTACGTAAGACAGACCCCCTGGCACGGCATGGGCGTCCGCGTTGAAGAAGCGCTGACCAGCGAGGAAGCGCTGCGTATCTCCGGGCTTGACTGGCGAGTTGAGCAGGTGCCGGTATTTTACGGTGAGGGACACGCCTTAACCGATGAATACCGGGCAAACATCCGCGATGATACCCGCGATCTATTGGGTATTGTCAGCGACCAATATCAGATCTGCCAGAACGCCGAAGCCTTCGCCTTCACTGACCAGCTTCTGGGTGAGGGCGTCAGGTACGAGACCGCAGGAAGTCTCTTTGGTGGCCGGAAAACATGGCTGCTGGCTCGGATGGAGCAAGTCACCATCCTTGGCGACCAGGTTGACCCGTATCTGCTCTTTAGTAACGGGCATGACGGATATAACGCAGTTAAAGTGGCAATCACGCCAACTCGGGTAGTTTGCAATAACACCCTCACTGCGGCGCTAAAAGGAGCCAAGCGCATCTGGACAACCAAGCATCGGGGCGACATGATCTCCAAACTGGAGCAGGCCAGGATGACCCTGGCTAACGCCAACCAATACATGGAGATCCTGCGTCTCAAGGCGGAGGAGTTCGCAAGCCTGATCCTGACTTCGGCTCAAGTGGGAGAATACATCGAAAGCCTGTTTCCCATAGACGAGATCAAGGCAACGGCACGGGTCAGAAATAACGCTATCGAACTCCGCGAGGACTTCAGGGCAAGGCTGGCAGCACCGGATTTGGCTAACTTCCGGAACTCAGCATACGCCCTGTTCAATGCGGCTGCCGACTTCGCCGGCCACCGGGAACCGAGTCGGAAGAGCGCCAACTGGCAGGAAAATAGGTTGGCGCGTGTGATCGATGGTGATCCCTTCATGGAGAGGGCGCAACTGCTGCTCAACTGCTATATAGAAAGCAGATAGAGTTAGTTAAACAGGGCCATCGGCCCGTAAAATCAATCACTCAAAGGAGGCGATTGGGTGCGGGCCGGGAGATGGCCGCGCACCCGCAAGCATGTCCAGTCTGAATCATGTCGTGTTGATCGGTCGTCTGGCCAGGGACCCGGAACTGCGCCAAACAGCATCGGGAACAGCGGTGACCAATTTCACCTTGGCGGTTGAGAGGCGACCAAAACCTGACGGCGTCAGAGAGGCTGATTTCCTCAAGGTCGTCGTTTGGGGAAAGCAGGGCGAGAATTGTGCCAACTACCTGGCCAAGGGCCGCCTGGTGGCTGTAGAAGGACGCCTGCAGGCGCATACCTACCAGGGCCAGGGCGGCCAGAACCACACTGCCGTAGAGGTGGTGGCGGAGCATGTGCAGTTTCTGTCCACGAAGCCTTCTGCGGCGGGGGAACCGGTGCCAGAGCCTTCGCCGGACGCTGAGATGCCGGGAGAGGACTATGACTTGAGCCTCTGCCCAGAAGAGTGAAAAAGGGCCGTCAGGCCGGAGAGAGTCAAGGGACGGATTCAAGGGCAGTCATGTCCGTCCCTCTATGTTTTTGGAAAGGGGATGAAGGGCTTGACCAACGAGGAACTGCAGGAGCAGATCGAGCAGTTGAAAGTGGGTTTCATGTCGCTGGACGATGCCTTGACACAGGTGGAGGAAAACTTCGAGTCGTTGACGGGAAGGATCGCCAGAACCGTAGACCGGCTGGCGAATCGGATCGAAGAGGTCAATGATTCCGTGAAAGCTCTCGAATCTGGCCTCAACGGCCGTATCGACAGTGTGAACCAGAGAGTGACAGATCTGAACCAAGACCGGATTTGATGCAGGAGAGAGCGGGGGCGGGATTCTTTCCCCAACGGGGCCTGATAACTGAAACGCTGGCTATGCTGTCGCTGCCGGTCCTTTCTTCCGTTGCTCTTGTGGAAGCATTCCACAGGACAAGGAAGCAAAGGAAAAGCGGCGTTAGGATAGCAATTCCTGAACCGGGCACTTGCCGAGTGGCGATCCCGCCTCTCTAACTCAATTCGATAACAAGTAGAAGGATGGCAGTCAGTTGCTGTCTTTCGGGCCAAAGGCCCAAACCATTTCCGAGAGGAGGAAGTGGGGCGGGCCGGAGGCCCACCCCGACTGTCATGACGAAACAGAAATCGCCAGCAGAAAACGATCCGGTGGTTCAGAGGGTTAGCAAGATTCCCTGCTACAAGATCGCCATGGTGAAAGAAGGCAATATCTCAACAGAGAAAAAGCAGATCCGTGCACCGCAGGATGTTTTTACTGCTGTACAGGGTTTTCTCGCTGACGCGGACCGGGAGTATTTCCTGATCCTCACCCTCAGCACCAAGAATAACATCAACGGAGTGAACGTGGTGTCGATAGGCAGCCTCAATTCTTCCCTCGTCCATCCGAGGGAGGTCTTCAAGATGGCGATTCTGTCAAATGCGGCGGCGGTCATCCTGGTCCACAACCACCCCTCTGGTGATCCTAATTTTTCTAATGAGGACCTGGAGATCACCCGCCGGCTGGTGGAGGCCGGAAGACTGATCGGCATCGAGATCCTCGATCATGTAGTGGTCGGAGACGGTTGCTGGGTCAGTTTTAAGGAAAAGGGGCTCCTCTAGCCCAAACTATTTCACGAAAGGGGGAATGGGGCGGGCTTGATGCCTGCCCCGCAGAGATGAGTTGGGGTTCGTATGCGTCGATTGAAATTCCGAAGAAGTATCTGACTCCTGAAGTTTTTTCAGATCGTCAAGGACTGCGTTACGCATAAGGATGATCTGCCTGATAAGAACATGGTGCAGTTCTACAGCGACAACGCTCCTAATGGACAGTATGAAGACCTGGAGAATGAGCTGATCGAACTGGGTATTCCGTTCGACCGCTATAGCGGCCAGGACTTCAATATCGACCCCGAAACCAGATATTATCGCCCGGCGACGGACGGTAGGCCGGAGATCGACGAAACCATCCTGGAGCACCGGGAATACGGAGAGATTGTCCCGGCCAGCAAGATCAGGGGCATTATCGACCTGAACCCGGAGGATTTTAAGATTAAGATGCAAGAAATCCTGGAAGAATGGGCGCCCAACATGCCGCCCCTGACCCAATGGGCATAGGTGGTGGTGAACGCCTGCGCCCGTTACCTGGGAGCATGAGCAACAGGGCTGTCGGTCCAGCATTGATCCGAGAGGAGGAACGGGGCAGGTCGAAGCCTGCCCCGACTGTTATGAAAAATGCTTCTGAAAAGGCCATTGAGATTCTGCAAAAAACCGACGACGGCGATAAGCTGTCTCCTATCGATCTGAAATTGCTGGAGATGGCCGTCAACGGCTGGTTGAACGAAGCTGGTGAGGTTGCCTTCGATGACCTGTATGGCCAGGTGTCGGGCGGCAACTACTCTGCGCCCTGGTTCCACGGCATCGAGCACCTGACAATAGACCACGGCGGATATGTCTACTGGAAGGGCCGGGAGGTTGATCACTATACGCCGTCCTGGGCATATTCGGACGAAGCGAAAGGGCATGCCTTGGAACTGGCGGAAAGATGCCGGCTCCTGGAGAGGATCGGTGTTGAGGTCAATACCAAAGGCATCGATGACGCTCTGGTAAGTGGAGTGGCAATACGAGTCGAGTCAAGTGAGAGTGAGTGAGATGCTGATAGAGGAGATTGAAAAGGGGCAGATCCCAGAACCCGGGCTGCAGGGAGTGTACGGCGAAGATGTTTTGGTGAATGTGTGGGTGAGCGGCGAAAACAAGAGCCGATGGTGGCCTGGAATCATCGTCGGCGCAGAGCAAACGAGTGACAGGAAGTTCTATGACGCCCTTTTAGCATACTGGGATCAAGACTGTCCTATGAGGTTTGTGGAGCAAGATGTGAGGCCTGCTAAGGTTAATGAACGTAGCGAGCCCCAGAAATAGGCACCGGATCATTAAGAGCAAGAAAGTGGTGAGGTCCTGCGTTGTCTAGATGTGATGTACGGATCATGAGTACGCACGGATTGTTCTTGAGGGTGGCAGGGAGATGGTTGACGGTTACTTTGGTATAAATGTATGAGCGACAGGGAGAGACGGCGGGATGGGGCGCTAAATCCCATTCTGCCGCCGGCATCCCTCAACCTGGCCGGCGTGCTATAGCCGGCAAAACAGTACGGGATGCCGCTTTAATGCGGAACCACGTACACTGGCGTCAATGACCTACGGGTCATAATCCGTGGAAACATCCACGTAATTAGCGCCAGGCCCTCTTGCATCACAAAACCGTGATGCAGACACCCCAAACACAGGGGTTACGCGAAAGCAGAGGGCATCACTGCTAAACTCAGCTAATGTCCGTGTGAAACGATGATACGGAAACGATCCTTGACAACCGAATAATACGGCGGTGCCGTTTCATCCGAGTACTGCGCAGCAGTACGACCCCCGCAGCCTAAAAATGCCGAGGAGAACGAGGAATTTCCGAAGAAAGATTGCCGAGCACAAAGCAAGGCATTTCACTAAGGCGGCGTGGGGGCGGATGAAACGGCACCGAAAAACCGGGGAAAGGCAACGGTCACAAGCGTTATACGAACCGGTCGCAATAGGAAAATGATGAAACTGATGCGCGTCTGAAAAGGGCTTATTAAGCTATGCCCAAAATGAGGTTTGCCAATGGCGAGAATGCGATTGCCGAAAACAACAAGGCTACCGATGGACTCGGGCCGGTACCGGGTGCTAATCGATCAATTCGATCAGATCGCCTCCCGGAGCAATCACGGGTATGTCAAGACGAGAAGGGCGCACTACTTTCCCTTCAAGCGTTTTTTGGCCTTTCTGGCCGAGCATTCCGGCGTCAGTGACATCAGGTTGATTGAACCGAAACACGCGTCGCTGTTTATGGCCCACGAACTGACCGGTGGGAAATCACGCGGCACCGTTCTCAGGGATATCAGCGCCATCAGGTTCTGGTACAGGCAGATACCCGGCAGAAGGTACGACATGCCAAAAAACGGGGAGTTGATCGCTGGTGTCGATGACAAAAAGCAAAGACGCTACCGGCGTTTATAGGAATCTTGAAAACCAGTTTTCCAGGGTTTTCAAAAGCGTTCTAAGAGACAAAAGAGATTCCGGGGATATGTCAACGAGGACGCTGTTCCGGTATAAGTCCAGCTTCAACGTGTTCATGCGGTTTCTGGCCGCACGGCACAGCCTGCGGCAGCTTAGCGCCGTGCGTGATAAATTCGTGGCCGAATTTATTGAATGGCGGAAGGAGCAGGGGATCAGCCCTGGCACCATCAAGCGGGATGTTGTTGCCATCCAGTTCTTTCACCGCATGAATGAGAAGTCCCAGAACAGGTTGCGGCCTTTGAATCAATATGACTTCGGCCAGATCGAGAAAAGATATATCGATCGGGCCTGGACAGACAAGGAGTTTGAGGGCATGTGCCGCAAAGCGGAGGAACTGGGCCGCCTAGATGTTTTACTGCCCATGCGCCTCGCCCGCTTTACGGGTTTGCGGATTCATGAGTGCGTCCGGATGGATACCACCAAAGCGGCCGGTTTCCTGAAATCTGGTGAGTTGACCACTAAAGGCAAGGGCGGTAAGATTCGCACGATTCCTTTGACCCGGGATGCGCAGGCGGTTCTGGCGGATACTGTAGCCGCGGCGGGTGAACGGGGAAAGATTTTCATTCCAGTGAGCAAGACCGCCGCCCAGGTGATCAAGTCTATCGACGACTTCATCAGGCGGCACAGGGATGAGGTAATGGTGGACCGTGAGGCGCCCATAACCTATCACGGCTTGCGCCACCGCTACGCTCAAGGTGAAAGGGAATCCGGAAAGTCCTTAAAGCAAGTGTCCAGGCAGTTAGGCCATGAAAGGGAAGAGATCACAAGGGTATATATTGGGCCGAATCGGTAAATAGTCTAGCTTCTTTGCATAAGCCAGCAACATTGATTCATCTGCCCATGAGCCGCAAGGGAGATTGCTGGGACCACTCGCCCCATGGAGAGCTTTTTCAAAACCTTGCTACAACTTGAGTACCGCCCCATACAGGCAATTCAATCTTCGCTTTGTTAAACAGACTACCATTATGCGCTGACTTTACGTTAATCCCAGCGCCATGCTGACCACCTTCGGCTGGGTGCTCTATAACATCGGTTTTGTGCAGGTTAAAAGGATTCTGCTGCGGCGCTGTGGTGTCAGTGGCGTTCTGATTTTCCTCCTGGCATCCTATTGCTTTAGCACCAGGCATAAACTGGTTTGCATACGAGGCCTGAATGCTACTTCTCCTTTGACTTAAAGCTAATATCAATGCCGTTTTACCTACAAACTAATCATCCTGTCTTTTAAGCGCTCTTTCTTTGCCAACACATACCTGTTCATATACTGCAATTTTATAATCCAGGCGTTCCAGCGTTCTCTTCATATCTTCCATTCTTGCTACGAGTTGCCTGCGCTGCTCGATCAAGAGTTCTTTTCTGACCTCGACGGTACTGTCGCCTTGCTGAAACAGCCCGACATATTCAATCAAGACTTCGATCGGGAGACCGGCGCCGCGCATGCATTTGATAAATTCCACCCAGTTACAGTCCTCTTCCGTATAATCCCGGTTGCCGCTTTTACGGTTCACATGGGGAATCAGGCCGATGCGTTCATAGTAACGGAGCGTATCCTGCGAAACATCATATTTGGCACTTACTTCGGCAATCGTCATCTGCTTCTTCCTCCCGATATTCCCTTGCCTTCTCATACTGCCGAACGCATCGGACATCGGCGTGTTAAAATTCATGGGCTTTTCAGCCAGCGTTCAATATTGTTTTTCGCGTTTTTTACGCTGGCGGTTGCAGGCACATTTTATAGATGTTTTCGATATCCCGTTGCGCCAAAGGCTTGAATGCAGGAAGAACGCCACCCAGGCAGGCTTTCCTGGCCATGACGGCAAAGTTGGTGTCGTCGATGCCGATCTCTGTCAAGGTGCTCTTTAGACCTAGCGTCTTAAACAGAAACTCTTTGACCAGCTCGATGCTCTGTTTGGCGACATCTATCTGGGGCATGGTCGCGTCGAGGCCAAACACGTTTACTCCAAATTGATAGAATTTGGACACCGTTGTTTCATCCAGCGTGTACTCCATCCAGCGGGGCGTCAGAATGGCCAGACCCAGGCCATGGGTGATGTCGTAAATGGCGGACAGCTCGTGCTCCATCGGGTGGCAGCTCCAGGCCTGGCGTTTGCCGCCGTTGATGAATCCGTTGATCGCCCACGAGGATGTCCACATCAGGTTGGCGCGGGCTTCGTAATTGTCCGGTTCCTTCATAGCGATGGGTGCGTAGTTGATGACGGTCTTCATCAGCACTTCCATCACGCCGTCCAGCATCTGCAGATCCTGATCCATGTTAAAGTAAACCTCCATCACATGGGACAGGATATCTGCCGCGCCGCAGGCGGTCTGATAGGGGCTGACCGTATAGGTGTTGGTGGGGTCGAGGAAAGAGACTTTCGGCTGCATGGGCGGGAAAATCAGGCCGATCTTGTCTTTAGTCTCGGGGTTGCTGATCACGCCTCCGGCGTCCATCTCCGAGCCCGTGGCGGCCAGGGTCAGCACGGTGATCACCGGCAGGCAGTTTGCTACAGGCGCCTTCTGGAGCAAGATGTCCCAGGCGTCACCGTCGTAATAAGCGGCGGCGCCGATATATTTCGTGCAGTCAATCACCGAGCCGCCACCTACAGCCAACAGAACGTCAATATGTTCCTTCTTGCAGATGCCAGCGCCGGCGTTGACGGAAGACACCCTGGGATTTGGGTCAATCCCACTGAGTTCAAACAGTTCCAGCCCCGCGCTCTTGATTTCCGCCACGATCTTGTCATAGAGGTCGGTCTTTTTGATGGAACCGCCGCCGTAGCACAGCAGCACGCGTTTTCCATGGCGGCTGAGTTCCGTGCCCAGATTGCCCAGTTGGTTGGCGCCGAAATACACCCGGGTCGGGATGTCGTAGACAAAATTGTTCATTGTAATGATCCTTTCTCATTGTAGTTTTTTTAAAGCAGGTTGTACTCTTCGTCAGCAACTGCCTCCAGCCACTCGTTGGAGGAGCCTTCTGCCGGAATTTCGACGGCCAGGTGGGAAAACCAGCTGTCCTTTGCCGCACCGTGCCAGTGCTTTACCTCGGGCGGAATCTTTATGACATTGCCGGGATGCAGTTGCCGCGCCGGTTCACCCCACGCCTGATACCAGCCCTTGCCGCCAGTTACCAGGAGGATCTGCCCTGCTTGGTGATGAATGTGCCAGTTGTTCCGGCATCCCGGTTCAAAGGTAACATTGGCAATCGGTCCGCCTGCTTCCGTTAACGGTTGTAGATAGGCCTGCCCGATAAAATACCTGCTGAGCCCTTCCGGCAACTTGTTTCCCCTCGGGAATACGCTGGGGTTGTCTTTGTTGTTCATCAGAGCAATCTCCTTTTTTATTATTTTCCTTGCGCTGCCGCTTCATTTACGCAGCGCAGCGCATTTAAGCTGCGGGGATAGCCGATGAAAGGCAGACACTGTGAAATGACTTTGATCAGGAACTGCTGATCATTGCCCAGACGCATATTGGAGGCAGCGTGGCTTGTAAGCTGCGGTTCGCAGCCGCCCTGCGCGGCAAGAAAGCAGAAGGTGATCATCTCGCGCTGTTTGTAATCCAAACTGGTGCGGGTGTAGTAATCGCCAAAGCAGTTGTCGGCCAGCCAATAATTGATATGGCGGCTTTCTTCCGGCCCGGATCTGTAAAACTCTTTCATGCTATCCCCGAAAATATCGACCTGGGCTTTGATACCTGCCTCCAGGCGGCCCTCCGTCGTGGTGGTAGCCTGACCGGTCAGCGGAAGTTCAACGCCGCGGGCAGTCAGTGCATCGTTGATGGCACGCAGAAAAGGAAACACACGTCCCACGCCGAGATAGGCAACAGACTGGTAGACGATCTCTTTTACCTCGACCGGGGTGACGCCAAAATTGAGCGCAGCGGGAACCATCGCCTTAAATTCGTCAATACCCTGGCAACCGATGAGGGCGGCCAAAATTGCCATCATGCGGGTACGGTCGTCCAGATCATCGCTGTTCACGACCTCGTCGAAGGCGAAGTTATCAAAACGCTCCATAAATTCCGGGTCAGTCTCCAGAAATTTGGAATGATACCCGGGAAACATTCTTTCGTGATACTGCTTTGCGCTTTCTGTTAATGCCATTTCTGTCCCATCCTTTGCTGATGCCTTTGTGGCTGGCGCCCGGCAGGCAGCGCCGATACCCGCAGCCCTGTTTTCGTCTCATCCGTCGCCGTCCGATAAGGGGTCTGCTGTGGTTTTTCCGTTGTGCGCCGTATGAACACCCGTTGGCAAAACAATACGCATGCAACCCTCATCGGCTATCGGCCCGGAGATTACGCCGAGCCTTTGTGCTTCATGTAGACAACATACCATCTGGAGTCAACTTCAAGTCAAGCAAATTAATAATATTTCCTGCATGTTAATTAACGGATAAAGTTAGTGAAGATGTTTTCTTCCCGCTCTGGGAACGGCACACCGGCTTTGATGCCAGCATCTTTGCACTTTAAAAACCAGGCCAGATTCCTTCCCAGGGTGCGCATAACCTGCAATCCTTCCAAATCCTGCTTGACATCTTCGGCCGTATGGCCATGCACCATGTTCCAGTACTTCGAGGAGATAACAGGCATTTCCATCAGTGTGAAATATTTATTGAGCTGGTCAAAGGTGGCCGTTGTCCCCGCCCTCCGGGCGGAAACAACGGCAGCGGCCGGCTTTAGGTAAAATCTCTGTTTTCCAGAGCACAAATCGGCGTAGAAAGTACGGTCTAAAAAGGAAGTAATGGCGCCTCCTGCGGATGCAAAATGCACAGGCGATCCGAATGCAAACCCATCGGCGTCTCCCGCGATATCGAGAAAGTCATTGACCCTGTCATCAATTTTACAATGCCCGGTTTTCCGGCAGCTCCCGCAGGCAATACATCCGGATAGTGGCTGGGTGCCAATCTGAAAGATTTCGGTTTCAATTCCTTCCGCATTCAGAGTTCCAGCCACCTCTGCCAATGCCGTATAGGTGCAGCCTTTTGCATGTGGGCTTCCGTTCACCAATAATACTTTCATCTCTGCCTCCTTAAAATTCTCTTCCCTACTCGATCCCTTTGATTGTCGCTACCTCCGATGCCGACCTCCTGCTGCTTTTGAATTTATTGATCGGATGCTGCTCGTCCTCATAGCCGATCGCTATACCAAAAATAATTGACAAGTGATCCGGGATGGCAAGCTTGTTGCGCAAAATCTCCGGGTAGTCAATGAGGGTTACCGCGGGCATGGTCGCCAGACCGCGTTCGGCAGCCGCCAGCATGATACTCTGGGAAAGCGCCCCCAGATCAAACACTGACCATGTGGTAAGGCTTTTATCCATGCACAGGTAAATGACCGCTGGCGCCTGAAAAAATTTCTGGTTCAGCTCGCCGAACTGTTTGGCCGCTTCCCCCGTGGCAAGGGACATCCCGGAAAAGAGCTCCTTCCGGCGCTTGTTGAAGGCTTCCGGCCAGCTCTTGGGGCGGGGAATGTCGGGGGCCTGCGGGACATTGTTTCGGTGGTTCTCCACATAGGCCAGATTGATCTCCTTGAGCACTTTCCCGCCTGCGACAAATAGCTCCCAAGGCTGCGTATTCGCCCAGGACGGGGCATGCAGCGCATTCTCCAGCACGGCAAGCAGAGCGTCCCTGCCAACGGGGTCCGGTCTGAATGCCCGGCATGAATGGCGGGTTTGCAAAGCTTCGCTAACGTTCATCATCAAAACCTCCAAGTCAGTTTTTCTCATTTAATAACGAGCCATCTTAACTGATCAAAATAACTTTTTGCTTCCTGCATCCCGGTAGAGATCTCTCCGCGCCCGATAAAGAGCCTGCAAATATCAAGAAAACTCACCTTTCAATGATAGCCCATGCTTATTTCGCCGGCAGGGGCGCGCCTTGTCAAACAACTCGGAAACGTCTTTTAAGAGCTCCGCTATCTTCAGATGCTGGGGGCATACCTCTTCACATTGTCCACACTCTACGCAATCACCAGGCTTGCCATGATGGGCAGCCAGGTTCAGATAGTAAACAGGCTGGCTATTAGGGCCAGTGGTTACATTA
>Ga0326728_10016211_pt1 | contig 15265 bp, 17 predicted proteins | sample MB3enrmetagenome_FD_207602 | JGI IMG/M metagenome (GOLD analysis project Ga0326728, IMG submission 207602) | Lab enriched peat soil microbial communities from McLean, Ithaca, NY, United States - MB31MN | ecosystem: Environmental > Terrestrial > Soil > Wetlands > Peat | place: USA: New York...
TAAAGCTAATACTTGTTTCCTCCGAGCTGCTGCTTGGTGGGTTGATATCCCAATCGAACAGGTTGGCGTGGCAATGTGTGGGAGTACAAAAATCAGCCGCAGTCGGCCACCACCCCGTAGCCGATATATCGACTGTGACGGTGATGGAACCCACATAGGTAGCCGAACTGGGCACGCTGATGAAGGAATAGATGCTGTGATCCGTGCCCTGAGTCTGATGCTTCGTACTGCTGTAGGTTGCGCAGCTCCCGCCCTGTTGCACCGGCAGCCGTCGCCGCGCCGGTGCAACAGGGCGGCCCACGCTCAGGTACAGCAGCCCACAGGCCGGCACCAACAGCACGAGCCACAGCAATCGTTTTACTCCGTTGGCATTTGATAGGTTGGCGCTGGACCGATACATAGCAGATTGATCTCCCAATACGTGCCGCTGCCGTCGTTCGAGTCAACGGCGAAAAGAGCCGTGCCGCTGCCCCACCAGGCCCAGGCATGGTAGGTGGTGCCGCCGTCGATTTGGATGGCCTCGCTACCGCTGCCCAGGCTGCCCACGGCAGTTACGCACGTGCCGCCCCCGGCGTCCGTGGCGATGCTGTAGGCGATCACAGCCAGCGATCCGCCCGTCATGTTGGTCGGCGCGGGCGGGATCGTAGGCGCCTGTAGGGGCACGGAGATGGACACCTCATAAAAGCACAGGCTGCTGCCGCCGCCGGCAGCCGTTCCATTGTACCAGGCAGACCCGTTGTATGTCAGCGCCTGTCCGGGCGCCGGGCTGCTGAGCGCCACATCCCTCAAGTTCTGCAGGTATACCGCGACCTGGTCGTTGCCGCCCTTCTCGTGCTGGCGATGGTGATTGCGCAGGCCGTCGCGCACCCATTGCTGGATCAGGCGCTGCAGGATGCCCCACCAGGCTTCCCCCAGGGCCTGGATGCCGGCCAACGCGCGCCAATCGTCCATCATCCCCCCTCAGCTCGGCGCCGGGATCGAGCCCAGGCAGTTCAGCGTCTGGTTGAAGGCGCCCGTGCGGGCGGCCTGGCAGTCGGTCTGCTGCACCCAGTAGTTGCGGCTGACGCCCAGGTGCGGCGATGCGATCAGGATCGTGGCCCCGATCGGGATTACGTCATCGCGCTGCGTGACAAAGGTGGCCTTCTCGATGAAGCGGTTCTGCTCGCCGAGCTGCCAGTTAGCCACCTCCTGGCAGGAGATGCCGGTCGAGCCCGTGCTGTCGGCGGCCACGCGGTGGGCCTCGGTGTCGAACTCGATCATCGCCGAGGAGCGTTTGTCCGTGGCGTACCACTGCGCACCGCCCGGGCCCAGCAGGTAGCCGTTGGCGCCCTGGGCGATGTATTCGCGCGTGTTGCTGTCGCCGTCGTAGCCGTCCTGGACGATCTGGTTGCGCGCCGTGGTGATGTCCTGCAGGATGTCGGCGCGCAGGATATCCACGCCTTCCGTGAAGGTAAAAGCCGGCTCTGCAGCCGGCAGCGTCGTGATGAGTTGGCGCGTGACCGTGCCATCCGGCGTGTCGAAGGTGCGCCAGCCCCCCCCTACGCCGCCGCTGACCGTGCCGCACACGCCGTCCAGCAGCTCAATGAACTCCAAAAGCTTGGTGTTCGGGTCGCAGTCGAAGCCGCGCGCCTGCGAGATGGTGCCCAGCAGCCGCCCCATGCCGCCGATCGCCGCCGGGATAGGGGGCGGATAGCTGCTCAGGATCTTGGCGTCGGCCAGCAGGGTCGCCACGATGGCCTGGTCCGGCGCGCCGTGGCCGTTGACGCCCAGGTTAGGCCAGCCATAGGCCCACACGCAGGAGCCATCCGTGATGCTCTGGCTGGTGCCAGTGGGGCCGCCCGAGCTGGCCGAGGTGCCCGGCGTGACCAGGCCGTAGACGTTGCCGGCGTGGTTGACCGTGCGGATTGCCGGCGTGCCCGCGATGGGGTAGGCTGTGCTGGGCTGCCAGGCCGGCGCGCTGGAGACGGACATGTCGGTGTCGCCCGAATGGGCGATCAGCTGGGCCCGGCCGAGGTTGCCCCACAGGTTGAGCTTGTTGAGCTGCTCGTACAGGCTGGGCGCCGTCTGGGCCAGGAAGCCCGTGAAGCGCGCGGCCGCCGTCGCCGAGCTGGCGCCCATCACGATCTGCACGGTGTCCGAGGGCACGATCGTCACGCCGCTGAGGCTGCGAAAGGTAGCCTCGCCCTGGCCGTAGCGCATGTTATAGCCCAGCTGAGCCCGCGCTGCCAGGGGGTTGGTGATGGGCGTGCCGTTGAGCAGCACCTCCAGGACCGGCCGGCGCAGGATCACCACAGGCGCGCTGATCGGCGCCGCGGCTGGCGCGTAGCCCGGCTCGAGCTGCCCCGGCTGGCTGTTGATGGTCCCCGACTGGGCGGTGAAGATGGGCACGCTTACCTCAGCTCAGCGCCGCGCGCACGATGTCCCACAGTTTGCTGAGCTTGGCCGTCCCGATCCAACTACTGAAGACGGCCAGGTCGGCAATCGTTAGATCAGCCCCGTCGTTGTCGACAATGAAGTTGGTGCTCTGAGTATTGATGGCCAACGACGGTACGGTCCCGATGAACGATCCGTCAATCCAGAGAATCAACTGTGTCGGCGAAGCCACGGCCACACCGGCCAAATGCCAATTGGTATCAGCGGATCTAGGACCGGCTACGCCCGCCAAGTCGTTCCCCCAGGTTTCCACCTTGTCACAAAGTGCGCTGGAGCTCAGCGTCGGCTTGTAGTCGAACCACTCGCCGTTGGAGGCCGACCCATAGGTTAGAATGCCGCAGTCGGTACTGCCGCCGTTGATCTTGAAAAGAGCCACGAACGTTCTGGCATCTGCGCCTAAAGGGATAGAACCGCTGCCGGAGCTCGTGCCTTTGCCGGAACTCGCCACGAAGTGCGCCGCGTCGGCATTGCCGAAAGGATCGGTTTGCTGATAGCCAATACTGCCCGATGCTGCGAGGGCGAGACCGTTCACGCTATCAGCAAAATTCCCGCTGGCCTCGTTGAACTTCCAACGGTGGACCAGACCGCTGAGACTTGTGATGTACGTGTCGTAGCTGGGTAGGCTGGCACCCCCACCGCTGGGCGTGTCCCATTCCGGTGCTGTGCCCCCGGAGTTGACCGTCAGGACCTTGCCCGCCCCTCCGATGGCCAGCCGACCCGGCGCCCCGCTCGCGCCGCCAGTGATGATGTCGCCCTGGCTGGTCATGGGATTGGACATGCCCCCTGATGGCACCGCGCCGCCATCCTCCAGCAGGCGCCCCGAGGTGTCGGCGAAGACGGCGAGGTGCCCTGCCGTGGCCGAGGAGGGGCCGCCTACAAAAGCGTTCAGCTCCGCCGCCGTGACGATGTGCGTGAAGGCCGCCCCCGAGCTGTGCGCCGTCGCCCCCGAGCTCTCGGCGCCGCGCGTGACGGTGTAGGTCAGGGCGCTCAACGAGGTGGCAATGACCAGCTCGCCGTCGATCAGGGCCCGAAAGGGGCAGGCCGGCGCGCCGGCCACCGAGGCCACGGGGATCGACGTCGTGGCATTGTCCACCGCGCCGCCGAGCGTCGTGGCGTACGCGTTTGAAAAATTATCCATGGCACTCCTCTTCTTTCAGCCCGGTGTCACGGCCACGAAGACCGCATCGGCGAAGGTCTGGCCGCCCGGGTAGCGCTGAGTGCGCTTCAGGCTTTGTAGGTACATGTTCGGGTAGGTCCCGGCGACGTAGCTCAGGGTAGCGATGCTGTCCACGGCGCCCTTGAGCGCGTAGTAGTCGCTCTCGACGTCGAAGTAGAGCTTCAGGTCCTGCGGGTTTTCCTTGACGCCGGCACTGTCGGCGTAGGTGACGTTCGAATAGGGCACGTGCTGGAAGGTGACCACGGCCTCAGTGTCGTCGCCCATGTCGGGGAAGATGATGTCGAACGTACAGGAGCCGAAAGACGCGTCGCCGGCCATGGCCTACCTCAGAAACAAGCAAAGAGGAGTGGGACGAGAGGTCCGGTCTCTTTTCTCACTCCTACATCCTCACTGCTGGTGTTCATCAGGGGTTGCCCGGCGCGCCGCTGGCCGCGCCACCCACGGCTCTGCGCGCGCTCTGCACGAACGCCTGCAGAGCCTGCGCCACGGTCTCGCCTACTTGTTGCGCCAGGTCCTGGCTGTCGGGACCACCGTGGCCCGAAACCTGCACCGCGCCCGGCGAGACCGTTACCGTAAAGGTGTTGGTCGTGGCGCCGGCGACGCCCGTGGCGCCGATCTGGCCGAACGGCTGCGGCGCCGGGCTCAGCCCCGGCAGCGGGGCCCAGGGGTTGGCGCCGATAGTGGGTCCCGTCCAACCGCCGGCCTGCGCCGCCGTGGGCCCGTGGCCGGGCAGGAAGCAGGCCTTGACCGCGTCGGCGATCTGTGCGCCGGTGCTGTCCGGCAGGACCAGCGGCAGGTAGGTGCTGGGCAGCGCACTCCCCATGTTGGGGGGGAGCAGCGCGCTCCCCATGTTGGGAGGGAGCAGCGCGCTCGCAGGTGGGGGTGTTACCATCGCAGAGAGACCACCTGGAGCGATCGGCGCCGTGACTGTCGCGGGCACACTGGCGTACATCGTGCTGGCTGGCAGCGGGCTGACCGGACCTGCCTGAGAGGCTTGCCCGGCTGCTTGCCCGGCTGCTGTAGTGGCCGGCGTGTTCCTCCCTGCCAGTTGGTTGACGATCTGATCGGCGCCGGCCGTGACGGCCGCGGCGATTTTCGGCAGCTCGGTGCCTGTCGTACTCTTCAGCTCCTGGAGCGTATTGTCTTTGGCCGCCTGGGCCAGCATGGCCGTGGTGGCCGGATCGAGCGTGAAGCCCTTGGCGGCCAGGCCCTCGGCCAGCGCGGCGGGATTGTTGCCGATGATCTGGCTGGCCAGGGTATGCTGCTGCAACTCGGCCTCGCTCTGGGTCTGGTACATCTGCGCTAACTGCTTCTGGTTGATCCAGCGCAGCACGTCGGGGTCCATGACCAGACCCTCCTGAAATTTGGTCGTCACCATTCTGGCGTAACTTTGGATGTCCATGCCGGCCGCCGCGGCAGCCTGCTGCAGGGACACGCCAGCCTGGTCGGTCAGCGTCGCCGCCCACCTGGCGGTATCGACCTCCTGGGCGCCTTTCTCCAGCACCTCGCGATGGCCCTTCATGACGTAGTGCTCCGGGGCGCCGGCCTGGTCCATGCGCTTGCCCAGGTTCTCGGCCACGTCGGCCAAGCGCCCGAACGCCTCGAACGGTCCGTTGGCGCCCGGCTTGAGCAGGTCCGGATTCAGGCCCGGCGCCAACGCCGCGAACGACGAAATGCCTTTCGAGATCAGGCTTTGCATGGAGGTCACCACGCTCTCCGTCGCCGAGGCCAGGCTGCTGAGCTTCTCGCCGGCTGCGCCAGCGGCGTCGCCCATGTCGTCGATGCCGCTGGTGTCCGGCGTCGCGCCGAGGGTTGCCTCCCCCGCGCCGGCCGCGGCGCCGCTCAGCGTCGACATGTCGAAGCCCGAGGCCGCCAGCGCGGCATTCAGATTGAACGGGTTGCCGGTCGTCGTGGGGGAGAAGATGTTGCCCAGGAATCCTCCCGCGCTGCCGGCTGTGGTGCTCACGAAGCCGCTGACGGCCGCGGCCGCCCCGCTCACGGCGCCGGCCACCTGCGCCGGGAACTCCAACAGGGCGTCCTTCCAGCTCTGCGGCAGGATCCCGATGTTGGCCAGCCAGTCCAGAAACTTCACCAGGGTGCTGGAGATGGCGTTGACCACGCTAGCGACGATGTCGTGGATGCCCAGCCAGTTGTGGGCCCAGGCGTCATAGAGGGCGCCGATTAGCGTGACGGCTGTCAGCACCGGCGCACCCAGGCCCACGATGGCCGTGATCACCGCCCCGATGACGGGGATCAGTACGGCGGTGAAGGCCGCGCCGATGATCGTGACCGTCCCGGAGAGCAGTAGGAAGGCGCCGCCGATCAGCAGCGCGGCGGCCGTGCCGATGGCCAGCTTGGCCGTGAGATCGGCGTGGGCCTTGGCGAAGTTGCCGATGCCGGCGACCATCGGCAGCACGATGGCGGCCAGGTGCTCGAGGGCTGGGATGAAGGCGTTGCCGAGCTGGATCGCCGCGACCTGCACCGTCGCCGAGAGCTGGCTGAATTGCTGCGCGGCCGTGCCCTGGATGGTGGCCCAGCCCTGCATCGTCCGCCCGCCGTTGGCGCTGGCCTGGTCCATAGCCTGCAGGTTTTGCGAGAACTGGGCCAGGTGGCCGTTGGCCAGCTCGAGCACCACCTGCCCGGAGCGCACGCCGCCAAAGAGGGTCGTCAGCGCCGCGTTGGCGGCCGCCGAGCCTTCAGGTAAATGCTCGTCGAGATGCTCTTGCAGCAGCTGCAGCGCCGGCAGCAGGCCCTGCGTGGTCAACACGTTGCCCATCTGCTGCGCCGTCAGCCCGATGGACTCCAGGGCTTTCTGGCCCGGCCCGGTGACGTCCTGCATGCGCAGCAGGGCCATGCGCAGGTAAGTCGCCGCCGTGCTCGTGTCGGTGCCCTGCTCGGTCATGGTGGCCAGGGCCGCGCCCACCTGGTCCAGCCCCACCCCCGCCGCGGCGGCCGCCGGCAGCACCGTCCCGATGGAGCCGGCCAGGTCCTGCATGTGCATCTTGCCCATGCTCACGGTCTGCAGGAGCTGGTCGGTGACGTGCTGGGCCTGATCGGCGCCGAGGCCGTAGGCGTTGAGCGCCGAGGTCGTGGCATCGGCGACGGTGGCCTGGTCGGCCAGGCCTACCTTGGCGGCCATGGCGGAGTCCTGCAGCACCTCGAGGCCTGCCGCGCCATGGAAGCCGGCCGACTCGATCATGTAGAGGCCCTGGGCCAGCTGCGTCGGCCCCGAGCCGATAGCCGGCGCCATCTTCAGAATCGCGTCCGATACGCCGGCGATGGCGCTCTGCGACTCGCCGGCGCCCGTCACCAGTGCGGTGGTGGCCTGCCCGTAATCGGCCGCGGCCTTGACCGCCACGCCGATGCCGGCGGCCAAGCCGGCGCCGGCCAGCATCATCGAGCCGCCGATGACCTGCATCGAGCGGCCCACCTGCTGCGCGGTGGCGCTCAGGCCCTGCAGCTTGCCGGCCGCCGCGTCGACGTCGGCGTTCATTTGGTTTTCCGCCCGCAAAATTATGGATATGACCCTTTGCGTCAACTCATCAGCCATTGGCCGCTCCCTAGCTCTGCTCACCCATAGACAACTGAGCTGACCGGCGCGAGAATACGCGCACTGAATTGCCTTGATGCGCCGTTGCCTTGTGGCCAGGAGGTATTCATGAAATCCGCGCGCACCCACCGGTCTCCACTTGAGCTACTGCTTGGCTTCGTCGTCATGGTCCTGCTCGTGATTCTCTTCTGTAATTGGGTGTCTGGCCTTGGTAAGTCCAAGCCGGGCGCCGCCACTGCGACGCCGTTCGATCTGTCGAAGGACAATCCGGCCCTGCCCGGCTACCTGTGGTCTGCCCAAGATTCCACCGCCCCTGTGCCGATCATCAGCCCCGTACACCAAAGCATGACTGCAGACTACGGCCAGTTCCAGCAATGGGTGGCGCTGGGCGAAGCCTGCTGGACCGAGCCCGGCACACGCGTGGGCCCCGGTTCCACCCAGGCACCCTTTGGCGCCTTCCCGTTCGAAGTGCTGAGCGGCAGCTGCCGAGGGTTCCGCGGCTGGGTACCCTACGAGGACTTCCACACCGCGCCGCCGTCCGCCCCCACAGCAACACCCTGAGCGCGCTCACGCCCTCCGTCTCGCTTCCGCCTCAGCGGCCCGCGCCTGGCTCTCGGCCTGGGCGTAGAGGTAGCACAGCCGCCGCACGACGCGCGGCGTGGCCTGGTAATCGTCCCAGCTCCAGCCCAGGAGCTCGCCCAACTGGTAGAACTCGATCAGGGGCAGGTCCGCCGGGTTCCCGCCGCGTGCCCTGAAGAATGCCGCGGCGGCCCGGGCTATTTTCCCTCTTGCTCCTTATCGGGCAGCTCGCTGAGCTCCTTGATGCGCTCGAAGATCAGCGAGGCGTCGCGGTCCGACAGCTTGTGCACGTGCGCGGCGTCGATCGCCACAACCGCGCCCTGGTAGGTCAAGTCCCACTCACGGATGCCGCGCAACAGCACGGCCTCGCGGTAGGCCTTCATATCCAGGCTGAGCTCGGTGATCTGCTGGGTATCGCTGGGCTGGCGCTGGCCGCGCTCCAGCTTCGATACGGTGCGCGAGGTGGCTTTCTGCCCGCCGCGCAGGAACGCCTGGCACTCCTGATCCTGCTCCTCGGTCAGCATGCCCACGGTCACGTGGAAGATCTTCGTCTCGCCATCCACCGTATAGGGCAGCTCCACGACGTCCGTCTGCATGACGACGCCGTTCGCCCCGAAATAGTCCATGTCCACAGTTCCTCCCCTGGTGCTGGCGCGCCAACATCCGGCGCGCCTTATTTCCCTTTTTCCCTTTGATTTCCCTTTTCGCGACGCCCTTCAGTACGGCAGCCACTGCTGCGTCGCCAGCGCGGCTGTCATGCTGTTGGCGTTGGTGCCCAGGAAGGCCTGGAAGCTGAGGTCCTGCATGATGACCTCGCCGACCTTCTCAGGCTGGCTCAGCTTGATCGTCGTGCCCTGCGGGATGCTGAAAAGCAGGGCGTCGCTGCCGCTGACCAGGTACACGGCTTCTACCTGATCGGTGACGACGGTGGTGGCCGTCACAGACGGCAGCGCGTCGTAGTAGCTCATGTCCTGCAGGCTGCGCGTCATCTTGAAGCCGACGACGCGGCCTTTCGACGGCAGATAGGTGGGGCTGCGCTTGCCGCTGTAGGTCCAACGCGGCTCGGTCTGATTGTCGACGTCCAGCTCGAACGACTCCGCAGCCAGGTCGACCGCGCTGAGCGCCGAGATCTGCGTCCCAGCCAGCACGAAGGGCTGGTCGGCGCTGAAGCTGGGCGTCGTGGGCGCAATCTGCGTGTCGCTCTGGCCGTCGCAGGTCAGCTGCACCTGGGCCTCGGTCTTGGTCGTGCCCTTGATACTCAATTTCGACGGCACGATGCCGGCCCACTGGATCGAGGCCAGTCCGCCCAAGTCCTCCTCGAGGGTGAACGATTGCACGGCGTTCTGCTGGAAGATCCAGTGCAGGAACGGCGCAGCCACCTGCACGATGGCGTCGCCTGAGCTGTGGGCGTAGAGCAACGTCTCGCCGGCGGCGAAGGTGATCGTGTCGGCCGTGTCCGAGAGCACCTGGTGCACCTCGGCGTTGCCGTTGCCGGCCGTGCCGATCTGCACGAACTCGCCTTCGGTCACGCTGAGCGCGCTGGCCACGGAGCCGGCGCCGGCGGCCGCGGCGCTCGAGATGGTGCCGGCCGTGGCCAGCTTGGCCACGGTGGCGCCTACCAGGTGGCTGTAAGCCAGGCCGCCGCTGAAATTCACCGTGTACGGCCCCTCGCCTGTCACGGTTGTCACCGTGCGCGTCTCGGCCTGCGGCCCCGTGTCGATCTCGATGACGTCGCTGGCGCTGAAGCTGGCGGCCGTGCTGATACTGGTGGCGGCCGCCGCGGCCGCGCCGGCCAGCGTGGTGGGCGTGAGCGGCGCCGAGCCGGTCACATATTTGTCGTAGCCGATAGCTCCCACCACCAGGGGCATGCCCATGATGGCAAAGAGCGGGAAGGACAGCGTGCCCGAGATCTTCTGCTCGCCTGGCACGTAGTACACCGACAGCTCACGCTGTTGGCGTGCCGCCTTGACGGCGATCATGCCGGGGTCTTTCTCGAGCGACACGTCGGCAAACGGTACGTAGCCCGTGGCTGCCACCGGGGTCCCGAGCGTCAGCTCCTTGGCATAGCCCAGGGCGCCGTAACTACCGATGTAAGGTCCAGTTTCAGTCACCGTAAACCTCCGTGTGGCGCCAGCGCGCTACAGCTCTCTGAACCACAGGTCCCGGAGCTCCTCGAGCACCAGGATCGCCGTGTACATGCTCATGGGCAGCGCGTAGGTCTTGCCGCCCACCTCGATCTTGTCGGCGATGCCCAGGGGCAGCGTGTGGATGTGATGGTCCGCTTCCAGCGCCCAGGGCACGCCGCTGATTTTCAGCGTCTTGTTGGCCCGCAGGTTGGCCTTCATCTGCTCGAGCGTCGTGCGCGCGTCGGCAGCCAGCTGGGCCACCGTGCGCGTGCTGGAGTCCCAGGGGTCGAAGAAGGCCACGCTGATGGTATGGATCTCCTGCTTCATGTGCGCCGCGGCGTAGGTCTCCTCCGTGGCATCGCAGTAGATCACGATGGCTGGCCAGTTGCTGGCGCCGTTGAGCAGCTCGAGCACGCTCTCCTGCACGACGGTTTGTACGCGCGTGCCGGCCGGCAGGACCTGGCCCAGGGCGCTCATGACGGTGGCGGCGGTCATCGCTAGAGCTCCCACAGGTCAGGCGAGGGCGGAGGCGGAGGCGGAATGACGTGCGACCCACCACAGGGCGGATCACCCAGCTGTCCCGGGGCCGCTGCCCAAGGCTTTTCGTCGTTGTCTGAAGCCAGCCGCAGCCAGAAGGTGAGACCGACCCAGAACACCGTAACGAGAGCGGCGCCCGTCAACGCTCCGAAACAGAATGCATTAGTTGTGCCCATAGTCACCGCTCCGGGTTTAGCCCTGCGCTGGGCTCTGGTTTGGGCGTCGCGGGCTTGGCCGCTGCCGCGGGCACTGCGTGCCGTTCGTTGCGTACAAAGTCTTCGACTGCTTCGCCCACAGCCTCGCTAAGGCGCTGCGCCAGCTGGCCTGCATCTGGCCTGGCCAGCGCCTGGGCGAAGCACCAGTGTGCGTGGCTCTTTTGTATCCCAAAAGCTACAGCTACGCCGCCGGCGAGCTGCCAGCCGGCCGCCAGGGCCAGCTGCACTTCGCTCTGCAACTCGTAGTTCGTCGCGGCCGCGATGACCCTATAATCCATAACTCCCCCTACGCCTTGAAGCTCAGCAATAGCTGTGTGCCCGACAGCTCGAGCGCCGCTTGCATAGCCGGCTGGGCCACATCCCAGGCCTTCGTTTGAAACGGGTTGGCGTGCTGGCCCTTGACCGACTTGCGGTACAGCACCGTGCCGCCGATCTCGAAGCGCAGCATTTTGCCTGCCCGGGCCCGGATGCGGTCGTGCGCGTCGGGCTCGTGGTACAGGCCGGTGCCTTCGATCACATACCGCGTATAGGGCGTCGACGTGAACGTGATCGTGGCGCTGTCCGTGGCCAGCGCCGTCTCACCCTTCGTCTCGCTGACCAGCCGGCCGGTCTTGCGCGGCGCCACGCCCATAACCGCGCCCTGGTAGATGCGCCTGACGGTCTCGGCCAGCGCCCCCAACTGCGCGGGCAGGCCGGCCTGCACCGCGGCGGCCGCTTCGACCAGCCGCTGCGCCTCCTCGTCCAGCTGGTGCGAGTCGATCACGATGCCGAGGTCCATTGCTACCCTCTAAACGCGTTCAAGTAGGCAGTTTTATGGCTGCCGATACCGCCCGGGCTGGCCGCCACGTGGTCGACCACGAAGACGGGCGCCGGCGCCAGGCTCAGCGGATTCCAGCCGACGATCTGGTCCTGTCCCTGAATGCTCACGTTCCAATCACAGCTCATCACAAGTTCGTAGCTGACGGAAAATCCGCGGGCTTCGACGGACTTGCTCGGGTCGTAGATGTAGCACGACACGTGGGCCGTGCTCAGGCTGTAGCCCGGCGTGGTGCCCGTGTCGGGGTCGTAAGCGCCCTTGCGCCAGATATCGACCACCGCGTTGTCTCCCAGCATCGTGCCCCCTACATCGTCAGGCGCCGGAAATCCTTCAGGATCTTCTTGGCGTCTTCGCTGTACATGCGCTCCTCGTCGTCGCGGTTGGACGCCCCGGAGCGGAAATTTACGGCATAGTCGGCGCGCTTGAAGCTCAGCACGCCGTAGGGGTTCTGCGACTGCCCCAGCTCGGCAGCCGCCTCGAAGATCACCGCCTCGTAGACCTGCTCGGGCACCGAGGCGAAGCCGCCGTTGTACGTGACGTGGATCACGCTGTCCGGCGGGCTGAAGTAACCGATCGGCAGCCGCAGCCAGCCCTCCACGAACTCGACAAAGAGGTCCGTGATGGTGGCTGGATCCAGCACGTTGGCCCACGGGTAGGCCGTCGCGAACGCCACCAGCTGCAGGATGGGCGTGTGCTTGAGGAAGAACGTGCGGATGTTCTGCCCCAGGCCCCACTTCGGCGCATGGGCGTAGGCGACCTGGCCTTGCTGCGTAAAATCGAAGTACTGATCCATGGCGGACGTGCTGGCCCCCAATGGATTAAGCTGCTCGTAGTAGAACTGCTGCACGGTCTCGCCGGCGCCGTGGGCGTTGGCCAGCGCCTGGCCCTGATACAAAGTCAGTGTGCCAGGGTAAGGCGCGACGATCGGCCGCGCCAGGTGCAGCCCGGCGCACTGCAGGCGCTCCTGCGTCGGCAGCCCCGTGCCGATCTGCGCCACGGTGTCCGGCTCCGCGTCGAAGCCCAGGCTGGACGTCAGGCTCAGCGTCGTGGCGCCCGGCGTGGCTGCCGCGGCCAGCGTCGTGGTCCCGCACTGCACCAGCTTGCGCCGGCAGAAGCAGTCGCAGCGCGCCGAGGCCCGGAAGAGCACCTTGGCGACCGTGCCCGGCGGTAGCGACGGCGCGCCCAGGGCGAGGCCCATCGGCTCGCTGCAGAAGTCCCCGACGCTGACATACTGGCGCGGCATCGCCTTACTTCTTGCCGGTTCGGGCCGCGTCGGCGGCCTCATCGGCGGCCACCTGGGCCTGCACGGCGGCCTGCACCTGCTGCCACTGCTGCACTTCGCCCGGCGAGGCCGCCCGGAAGCGCGGCGGCCCGTAGGGCATGGCTGCTGGCAGCTTGCAGATCTCGATGGCGTCGGCGGCCGCATCAGCGCGGGGGTCGGTCTGCCGGAACGGCGTCACGTCCACCAGACAGAAGCCGTCCACCACCTGATAGGTGTGATTGTTGGCCCCGACCTGCTCGATGTCGTGGCCAGGGTTGACGAGCAAAACCTTGACTGCCATGGATCCCCCCCCCCTTCTCTGCCGCTCGGGGCAAGCTCTTCGGCTGGCCTACTGGCTACGCAGGGTCACGACGATGGTAGGAGTGACCGTGCCGGTGTGTTGGATCTGAAATCTCAGCCACTCGCCGGCGACCGGCATCTGAAAATAGCTGGTGCTGGCCGTCGTGCTGTTGAACGCGAGCTGATAGGCCTGATTGACCAGCGCGCTGCTGGTGGTGGCCGTGGTGGTGGTCGAGGTGATCGAGCCGCTGTGCGACACGGCCACGGAGGTCGAGGTGAGGGTGGGCGCCACGTAGCGATAGAAGGCGTTGGCCCAGTTGACGCCGTCCGGGCTGAGCTGGGCCGTCACCGTCAGCAGCTTGGTGCTGGCCACCTGGCCGGTCACGAAGACGTCAGCCGCGTGCCAGTTGTCCATGTTGGAGGCGGCGTAGGTGATCTGCCCGGCCGGCACGAGCAGCGGGAACGTCGAGTAGACGGTGGTCGTGCCCGTGATCTGGGTCGTCGGCTCGAAGGTGTAGGTTTTGAGCGTGCCCACCGCGCCGGGAGAGGGCGCGCCGGGATCGGCCAGCGCCGGGCGCGCGAGCAGGGCGCCGGCGCAGGCCAGGCCCGCGATGAGACAGATGGCAGCCAGCGCCATCAGCAGCTTCGAGGCGTAGCGTTTCATGGTCTGCTCCATTCGTGTTTCCCCTCGCCCTGGGCCGCCATGGCCAACGGCCCAGGGCTACCAAAGGAGGAGTCCCCCACCCGGGGGCCAGATCAGGCGAAGCGCACGCGCTCCGCACAGGCCGCAAACAGTGACGCTCTCATTGCTAATACTAGATCAGATATGAGAGCATACTGTACGCTGCGCGCATTGATCGGCGCCAGCATGACCGTTTCCGTGTCGGTCACCGCCGGCACGACCACCAGCTCGGGGTCGCGGCTGCACAGGTAGATGCGCTCCTCGCCCAGGCTGCCGGGGTTACCGGAGACCGGGAAGAGCGGGAAGTGGGCGCCATCGCCGGAGGCGCCGTACTGGTACCAGGCGTTGCTGACGGTGGACGGTACGCCCGTGTCGGTGAAACCGGTCTGGTAGGCATCCGTGGTCGGATTGTTGGCCGGCACGATGGCCAGCAGCGTCTCGGCGCCGGTCGTGCCGTTGGCGCCGGGCGAGCCGGCCTCGTAAATGCAGTAGGCCAGGATCGGCAGCACGTTGGCGAAGGGATCCAGGATCGTGGGCGTCGACCAGGTCAGCGACACGGTGTTGCCGGCCGCCGAGATGGTCACGCTCAGCTCGCCCGAGCAGAGCGTCTCGCCGTAGTAGTGGATCGCGCTGATGACGTACTTGCGCACGTCGCCCAGAAGGAAGGGCGTTGTGCTGGTGCCCTGGGTGCCCGCCGCCACGCTGCCCATGGTGCCGAACGGGCCCGCGAAAGAGCTCATCACCATGGGGATGCCGCGGTACCAGTAGCACTCGACGCCGGGGTCGACCGTGTCGGTGACCACCGGCGCGCCCAGCACGCCGCCGTCGGTCTTGGGCTGCAGGGGCCGCATGGTGGGTTCCACACGCATGTTGAGCGAGAGGATCTCCGTCGCCTTGCTCTGCATCTTCGGGCCGATGACGAAGAAGTAGTTTTCGCCGCTCAGGTTGGCGGCGTAGGGGGCGCGCACGGTGTCGATCAGGGCGTCGAGGACCGTGAAGTCGAAAATGCCGGTCGTCTTGCCGAGCGTGGCGCCGTCCAGGAAGTTGGCCGGCGCGATCAATTGCCTCAGGCCATCGAACTGCGGGCGCCAGGTCAGCGCCGTGGCCTGGGCGCAGCCGTGGAGGTACAGGCACTCCTCGAGCCAGCCGTAGTTGCGGGCCGCGCCCTCGAGCTCCAACGCCAGCAGCGAGCCGTTGACGTTGGCCACCTTCTGGGCGAACTTGGAGAGATCGCCGTTGGACTGCACATGCTTGATCGTGAAGCTCTTCTGCAGGTAGTTGCTGTTCGACGGCGTGACGCTGCCGGTGCCCGAAAACGGCGGCACTTCGACCACCATCTGGGCGAACGGCAGCTGATTGCGCTGGTTGAAGTAGTAGATGTCGCTAGCCCACGTCTGGCGTGGGAACGCCGTGTGCAGCGGTGCGAAGCGCCGCACGTACTCCAGGAGCAAAGGGCTGATGATCTTCGGGATCAGGGCCGAGGCGGCTCCCCCGCCGCCGGCCGTGAGCGCTTCCCGCAGATCCTGGATCAGGGCCATCGTGTCGCATCCTTTGCGGAGACAGGCGCCCGCTCGGGCCATCCTCCCGT
>Ga0326728_10016213_pt1 | contig 15260 bp, 12 predicted proteins | sample MB3enrmetagenome_FD_207602 | JGI IMG/M metagenome (GOLD analysis project Ga0326728, IMG submission 207602) | Lab enriched peat soil microbial communities from McLean, Ithaca, NY, United States - MB31MN | ecosystem: Environmental > Terrestrial > Soil > Wetlands > Peat | place: USA: New York...
AAGGAGCCGCAGTGCCGAGAGTCCATGTCTGGGATATCTTGTACTCGGCGCAGTACGGCACCACAAGGCCTTCGGATATGATGCTGTTTATGTAAGTGAAAGACGGGACGGAGGAGGCGGGAGCGAGGCTGGACAGTCCGGTGTAGCTGTTTTGAAGGGTGTTGATGTTGCCGCTCATACCGATCGTAGTTATGGTGCCGGAACTGCCCTCTTCAGAGGCAGCGGTGTTGGCCTGGTTCTGCGCGGCGGGGCTTATTGCGGTTAGGCCTGGAATCCCTGTCAGGCCTACGCTCTGGCTATAAATAGCGGAAGATCCTTGGCTTTCGTCGTACGAGAATGCGCTGGGCATGCCTATCACCGGCGCGGACATCTCTATGAAATTCGCACTGGTCACAGAACTGCACGGCGACGGCGACTTCCAATTAGAAACATAGCAAGTGTGCGGAGCGTACGACCCGAGCGATATCTTCGTGTAGTTCACAAACGCAAGCTTGAACACGCCGAGATATGTGGTTGCGGTTGTCGCACTTGCAGCCGTTCCTATTTTCGTATCAGGCACGTTTGCCACCAGGTAAGCAGTGTTGTTGAAGTCCACAGTAAAACCGAATGGGGTTGCTATACGCGGTGCTCGGGCGTATGTGATTGTGATCTCGGGGCCTATCGGCGGATACGCGTTGTAAGTGTCAGCGTCGGCAGGGTTGGCAGGATAGCCAGAAGGCAGGATGCCCGGCACATCGGTGCAGCCATCTGCGCAGTATGTTATCCAGTTGCCAGTTTGGCATGGGGGATTTCCCATACCAATACCGCAATTAGTGCCTTGAGAGGATGGAACGTCACTCTTTCCTATTGCCGCGGACAGTGGCCATCCGAAAGGAGGCCAGCTGGTGGGATTTGAAAAGCCTGTCGTAAGAAGGGGCTCCTCGTTATTCACGGCTTTGGAATAGCTGATCGCAGATCCGTCAACTGGAATCTCGCGAGATCCGTTGAACGCCCTGAGCATCAAGATTGACGAGACTGCTGGCGTTCTGCAGCCAGTACAAGGAATACCTGGACTAACTACGGTGAACGTCCAGTTGTCGAGGACATACAGTATGCCGCCGACATCGGATAGGGCAACAGGATGGTGGTTAGAGCTGACATCGTACGTGTCCTGTGCAGCCGCATACAGAGAGGATACTGCAGGATCGTCAAAAGGACCGCCGTTGGCAAGATAGGCACCCATGTCAAGGTTGTACGTTTGGTTGGAATAATCCAAATCAATCAGCTGAATCTGCTGGAATATCCCCGCGCCGCCTGATGATGTAGGAGTGGAAAACACATACACAAATCCGCCGTCGCTAGGGTACGCGACGTACACTTCCTGGCCGGAAGGAGAGGCAGCGAAATCGTCGCTTAGAAAATACGCACCCTGTGGATTCAACGGGTAGGATTGCAAGTTCATTTCGTAACCAACGGCATCGTCGGTTATCATCGGGGCTTGGGGGGTGCTCGATATCTCCATAACGTTGAAATCGCTCGTGTCGGGATAATTCAGGCTGCTCGTGCCTGCGATAAATATGTCGGACGCGTAGTCGGCGGCCACGGCAAGAGGATTACTCATCATTGTTGATTGATAGCTGCACGGAAGCGCTTCCCAGTAATCTCCGAACAACCAGAACCAGGTGTCGCCGGCGTAGCAGCCCAGCGGCACAAAATACGTCACGTACAGGGAGCTCGCCTGCTCCTCGAAGCTGCGCGACCAATAGTTCTCCCATTGTGTAGACCAGTCAGCAGGATCCGTCGAGATTCCCGCCGGCGAATCGCTGGTAACGTTAAAATAGCCCGCGGGTATGAACCGCATGCCGAACAAGTACGATGCTGCTCCATATTCGCCCTCTCCTAAAGGACGATGCGTGAGCACATAAACATAGTCATCTGGCGTTTCTGCGATAGATACGGGATCCTGCATGCTGAATTGCTCATAATCGCCTATGGTGCCGGAAGAGCTCGCAAGAGAGTCGCCTGAGATACCGAACGCATTTTGCAAAAGGAACGCCAGATCCGAATCCTTCAGCGAACTCACGAAGGAGTAGGAAGGCAAGACCTGCAGATCGCTTGCATCAGAGGACGGCGCAGTAAGACCTCCAGGATACAGGCTCAGCAGAGGCGGAAACGACGTTGGGTCAGCAGAGGTCTCGTTGGCGAACAGGCCGGAACCGGTGGATAACGGGACGGCACCCATGCTGTCGGCGCCCGGGTTCAGATAATTCTGCTCGCTGTAAAGGTCAAGCGTGAGGTTGAGCGTCTGCTGGCGGTTACTTGCGGTACTGTATTGCGAAGGCATGCTAAGGTTGTACAGCAGGTAGGGCAGCGCTCCGAGGTTCATATAAAACTGTGATGACGGCTGCCCGCCGCTCGGCGTGGAGGGAACATAACCGCCCTTGAAGGAGCAGCCATGCCAAGCATCGCATTGCCAAAAGCCCCAGTCGCCCGTGTCATAGTGGCTCATCAGGAAGTCCTCGCCAGCATGCTGGTCCCAGGTCCACAAGCACATGCCGCCGTCGTAAAAGCCATTTTCGCTGACGCAGCCGTTTCCCGATGCCCCGACGTTATCCTGGGTTATGCACGAGGACACCCCACCGTTGGTATGTAGCGAGACGTCGTTCGCCACAAGCGTGAAGGTGCCGGAGCAGTCGCTGGAGTGCGTACTGCCTAGGGCAATCGTACCGGCGTATGCGCCGGAGCACATTTGCACCAGGTCATCGGCGCATTTATTACTGACAAAATTATCCCATTCCGTGTAAGGATAGAGCACAGAGTCAGGCAGCGGGGCCTGGGCGCCGGGACCGCTCGGAATCGAGACATAGCCGCCATAAGGAGTATTTGAGGGAACCGGTATGGTCGTCGGAGTGATGCTGACCACGTTGGCAATGACATTGTAGACGTACGGGTAGTCGCAGTCAACAGTTGAGGAGCTGCCACAGCTTTCGGTGAGCGGACCAAGATACGCAGATTCTGACATTTCTGAAAACGACAGGTAGTCTACCGGGTTCTGCGTGCAGGTGTATTCGCCGTTAGCTAATTGCGTACAGGCTTCGCCCTCGTTGTTGATCCGCGAGAGATCGGCAAAGTCCGCGCTCCATGTCCACAGGCCGTACTGCGTGCTTGGGGGCACCTGGCCGAATATGTACGTCTCGGTGTCGTAGCCGTTCGATATGTCGTTGACGCCCCTGTCCATGTAGTTTGTAGTGCCCGAATACGCAAGGCTGTAGGCATTGCCGACGGCAAGGTCATGGAACGCAAAATAAGGGATGGAGTTTGCAAGAGTGGTGCTTGAGCAGCTCATGCTCAGATTGAAGTATACCGTAGTAGTGAGGTCCTGGGCTGGCGGCGCAAGGCAGGTGTCGCCCATGGTAAAGCCGGAAGGGTCGATGGTGAAGTACTCCACAGTGTTGACGGTGTTCGGCGCGAGCGGGCACGTTATCAGCCATCCCGCATTGCCGGCGTTGCTCTGCAATACGTCGCTTATCACCGGCGTGTTCGTAAGAGAAGGCGCGCCGTTCACCTCCTGCGCCCCTCCAGAAACGAAATCGCTGCCGGAGGTGACAAATTGAGTGCTTGAAGTAAACGTCTGAGGGGCGCACGCCTCAGGCAGAGAGTATAGAGTCTGTATGCCAGAACCATATTTATTGTTAGAGTCACCGCCATAACCCGCAGTTATCGTTGTGGATCCTGTAGATGATGCTTCCACTGTCACACTGCACTGGTACGGCGAACTTTCAGAAAGCGTGCATTGATCGTTGGAAGCAGGAATAAAGTTCCATGAGCTTCCTGACGGGAGACTCCATGTCACAGAACCTGTAATGGAAGATGCAGCGCCAGACACTGTCGCTGTGCACGTCACCTGTGGGTATGTTCCAGAACTTGCTATAGAAGGGTTGGGTGAGCAGGACACACTGGTCGTTGTCGAGTAGGCTTGCACTGGGGACGAAGACACCCATCCGCCCTGATATGAAGACGCGCCTACGATGAGATCCCCAACTCCCGCGCCGCCCCAAAAATCATAGGCAAGATAGTACTTGCCGCACGCGCCATCGTTACAGTTCGTCCAGTCCCATATGCACAGAGGAATGCCAAACGAAGTTCCAGAAAACCAAGTGTTGGAATACGTGTTGCCGTCGTAAGCGAGGGTCACGTCATTCGCAACCAGTTTGAAGTTTCTGCCTGAGAATTCACAGTCCGGCTCTGTGTCTCCTATAGATTTTGTGCCGCACTGGTTGGCCAGCCACGCTGCGCATGCCACGCCGCCTTGAACGCCGTCGTCTTCAGTGAAAGGTCCGTAGCATTGGCCGCCGTGCCATAAATAGCCTGTTGGGCAGCTGCTAACTGTTGGCGACATCGTTGCTGGTGTAGCCAGCGGAGTCATTGCATCCTGATCCGCATTCACGGTCGGAGACATGATTCCGTTGCCGTTGGCAGCGCTCGCGGCGTATGGAATTCCCGCTTTCATATTAAATGCAGTCTCGGCAACGCACACCATCAGCAATATGCCTAAGAAGAGACCCGCATACAAACGCAGTTTAATTGTATCCACGTTCCTGCCAGCAACCCACACCAACTAATCACTATCTATGCGACGGATTATACTTACACCCAACATATTTATCCTTTGGCATGAGCGCGTCGGTGCAGGAAAGGTATTTCTTTTGCGATGAAAGATGCATATCGTGATAACATGGATCTCAAGGATGCGCTTTTCTGGATCGGGCACGCAAGCTTCTGCATCAAGGCGCAGGGCATGGCCGTGTTCATAGACCCCTTCAACGTCCCGGACAGCATGAAAGGAACTGCAGATATCGTTCTGATAACGCATGCGCATTTCGACCATTGCAGCAGGAAGGACATAGACAAGGTCGCGAAGAGCGGGATGAGGGTAATAGCGGCGCAGGGCTGCCTTGACGGTGATGACTACGGAGGCGTCACGGTCGCGAAGCCCGGTTTCAAGGAAAGCGTGAAAGGCATAGGCATAGAGGCGGTGCCCGCATACAACATAAGGGAGGAGCGCCTGCAAAGCCATCCGAAAGCGAAAGGCTGGGTCGGGTACGTCATAGACATAGGCGGCATGAGGATATACCATGCAGGAGATACTGACTTCATACCCGAGATGAAAACGCTGAAAGACATATACGCGGCTCTGCTGCCGGCAGGGGGCACGTACACTATGGATGCGGACGAGGCGGTAGAGGCTGCGAAGGCGATAGCGCCCAAGTTCTTCGTGCCGATGCACTACAAGAACCTTCTGGGAAAGGAGGGCGCAAGAGCAGCGGAAGAGCGCATGACAAGCGGATTCAGGGGCACGCTCATAATGAAGGAGATACAGGAGCCCACGTACGGGTTCAGGTAGAGAGCTCCTTCCCGATCTTGGTAGCGATCGAAAGAAGCGCTGACGGAGAGAGCTTGAAGACGCGCTCGTTCCTGTCCGCTATCGCGTCGGACAACTCGCGCGCCCTGTCCTTGCTTATTCCTAGCGGCTTTACGGAGGCGAGGATCGCGCTCTTCATGGTTTTCTTCTTCTGAGACATGAGGATCCCGATTATGCCCGCTGTGCGCTTGTCGACACTGCCAGCAGGATTCAGGCGTATCACGCAGGAATCGACCTTCGGCCTCGGATAGAAGTTGCCCGCGCCCACGTCGCGCACGTATTCCATCTCGATTTGCAGCGCGGAGAGGACGCTCAGCCGCGAATAGTTGTGCGTGCCCGGCTTGGCCATCATGTGCTCCACGAACTCCTTCTGCAGGCAGAGCACGGCGGGAATGCGGTGCTCGCACACCCACAGCACGGTCTTGCTCGAGAGGCTGTAAGGCGCGTTGGAAACCAGAAGATCGACGCCCTCGAAGTCGCCCGCAGGCATGTCGAAGAAGTCCTTGTGGACAAGAGTCAGGTTATCGGAATGGAATGAATTGCGCAGGTGCTCGTACAGCACGCCGTCGATCTCCACCGCGAGCACGCTCTTCGCCACTGCGCAGAGCTCCCTTGTGAGTATGCCGAGGCCAGCGCCGAGCTCGACAACGCGCATCCCTGCCGCAAGGCCGGCCTCCTGGCGCGCTATGGCCTCGTTAACCAGGAACGTCTGGCCCATGCGCTTCGAGAGCCGCAGGCTGCGTATCATGCTGACGTAGGAGATGCCTTCCATATGATCGCCAAACTGTGACGCACCAGTAGATAATTCTATATAAGTTAGTTCTTATATTAGTGAGATTAGATGTCGCGGAAGATCCTTGTCGGCAAGGTCGAGCACTTCTACAGCAGGGCGAGCGTCGCCGCGATCAGGCTTGTCGAAGCACTCTCGGTCGGGGACACGATCTCCATCGAGAAGGACGACGCCGTCTTCGAGCAGAAGGTGGCCAGCATCCAGATAGAGCACACTAGCGTCGACAAGGCCGCAAGCGGTGATTCGGTAGGCATAAAGGCGGAGCAGCAAGCGAAGGAAGGCAGCGAGGTCTACAAGATCGTTTGACAATCAATGCCCCAGTAGCTCAATGGCAGAGCGCCTGCATGGTAACGAACTTCCGGAGGAAGTTCGATCAAGGCCATAAAGCAGGAGGTTGTGGGTCCGATTCCCTCCTGGGGCTGACGGTTACATCCGACTGTCAAAAGCATATATAGGACTAAATACTTTCAGTAAAATAAACCCATAATGGAGAGGACGATAGAGCACCCAACAATACTTGCTATCAGAAAGGACGAAACGCTTGCCATCAGTTCCGGAAAGTACGAATTTATGGAGGGTTTATACGAGAAGGCGATGGGAGAGCTTCACGACTTTTTCGGGCTGAACTGGGCAAGGAATCGCCCAAGACTGTTCTTAGTCAGCGACAGGGAAACGATAGACAATCTCAAAGGGTATAAAACAGAGGACTGGGTTGTGGGCTGGGCGTCCAATAACAATGACAGGGATGTTTACGTTCTGGATAAAGATAATTACACCAAGGAAAGCCGCCATAAATACTCGGATGAAGAATACTTCCGCTTGATAAAACACGAACTTGCACATTTGTTCTTTAGGAGAGTTTCGGGCTTCAAGTCAGAACCCCACTGGCTGAACGATGGCGTTTGCACCTACCTTTCCGGGCAGATTCCAGATAAGGAAATTAGACTGCACAGTTTTCTAGAACATTACAGTAAGAGCGGTCCTAGTGTTTATACAGAAGGTGGTCTTGCGGTCAAGTATCTTGTCGAGAAGTACGGGAAAACAAAGCTGTTGGAGCTCATCAAATCCCTGAAGAATGTCAATTCCGAGGATGAGTTCAAGAAAGCATTCGAAAAAATCTACGGGTTTGAGTTAGACTACAGTAATTTCCAAGACTGACAAAGCGGTGCTATAACCCGTCAGAGATACAAACCTTTTAATTTTTCGATTAATTCAGCGTCTTCCAGAAGATCTGTTGAGGATATGAATTGATCAACGCCGCCGATGGGTTTTAGTCTTCTTATGTCTCTGTCTTTAATTTCCTTTAATATCATGTTAGTAAATCTCTCTGCGTCGATGACTTTAAACGGCCTATCATGAAATCCAGATACTTTTGCAGATAGCTTTTTGGTAATGCCCGACTTATTGTGCATTCTTGCAACTTCTTCATACGCCTTTGAAAGATTGTTCTCTCTTTCTCTGAATGATTTTGAAGCGATAACCGCCTCAAGGATTTTTGTAAGTCTTTTGGAAGATTTCAGTTTTTGGAATGCAGTGCCAAACCACTTGCTATAGGGCGCGTATTTTCTTTCCATCAAGAAACACAATTTCATTAGTTCCTGCACCATCCTAGCCGCGATTATTCTTGATCCAAGCTCGTCCCCTACGGAAGCGGTTCTGCCTATAAATGCCTCCTCTTGCGATATTCTTTTCCATTGAGAGGCCAGCATGTACAACCATATGTCTTTGGGATAGTAATCAAATTTCGTTTTAATCTTATTCAGCCCTATATCGTCATGGAATATCGAACCTTCCTTTATAGTGAGTAACCTTTGTTCGGGAAATTGCAGCCAATCTACGCTTTTAATCTCTTTGTACGGATCAAAATTTACATGTTTTATAAAAAATTCTCTTATACCATATATTTGTACAAAGTGGTCTATTTTTCCTGCCTTTTTAATTTCGGGTAATCGTGTTGTTGGCTTTGTTGTATTTTTGTATCTCTTGAAGTTTGTAGAATATCCCATAAACGTGTAGGGTAACATCTCGCTTAATTTCACATCTATCTTATCTTTAAGGTACATTCTATTTTCAGGCAACAATAACTGCAGCCTCGGCCCCCAATTATGGTCTGTAGACATGACCGTGTCAAAACCTAAAACTTCAGACCCCCACCCAAGCAGGCCAGCCGCGTATTTTAAATCAGGAAAATATCTATCGAGTATTGGTTTTACCTCTTTGAAATAGAATAACCTGCTCAATTCCTTTCCTTTTATGAATTTCTTCAAAATATAACCTCTTTTGTGTATGCTTTTGAGACCCTAAATACTTTTGTCATCTGTGGTGTTCAGAATAGCTCATTTGATCCCGAGCTTCTTCTTGACACTCTCTAGCGTGTGCACCCTGGCCGCCTGAATATCTACAAGCCCTCTTTTGATGCCCGTTATGTCGTCTTCAGATAGTGGCTCGTCATCCATCGCCGTCTTGGAAAGCCTCTCAGCCATGGTCTGCTATATGATGCTTAGATGTTTATAGCTTTCAGACGAACTGGAGGAGAAAATATGGCTGTGAACAACAACATCACTAATGTCACATCTGATACAAATATCCCTGATTGTGTTCCATATAAATCTAAACCTTAATATAGCTCGGACGCCCAGATCCCAATGGTTGAGAGGCAGAATATGAATGAGGTAGAAAAAGAGATACCGGGACAGGCGGGGCATCGCATGCCTGAAATGTGCATGTCGCGTGCCGTTGTCCATGAGAATCTTTATATATCTATGAATTCAAATTCCACTCTAAATAACCAATGACTGCATGATGGCGAGGGAGGAAGGCGGCAGTCGCCATATGCGTACATTGAACGGTGTGGGGATGACGAACAAAAAAACAGAGATAGTGCCAGAGATAAAGGCCCAGAGCGTGTACGATGCGAAGAGCCAGGCACAGCACATACACTACTCCACGCACGCGTACAGGGCGCCGAAGCTCTCCAAGAACGAGGCCAGCACGATATCGTCCCTCATTCTTCCGGAGGAGAAGGTGCTCGCATACGCGACCGAGCGCAGAATACACGGAGCGCTGCTCAACCCCACGATAGTGCTCGTTACGGACAAGCGGACGATAATAATCAACCGCAGGTACCTGCGCCTCAAGTCGGACATAGCGTTCATAGAGCACGACAGCATCGCCTCGTTCAGGGTGGTGCACAGCATACTGTTCTCGTCAGTGCACATAAGGCAGGACGGGACCGCGGATTCAGGAAAGGTGTTCGAGGGCGTCGGCGAGGGCGAGATACGCGGCTTCTCAAGGGAGGGCGCGAACGCGATAGCCGACGGCATAAACTATGCCAAGCACGTCAGGGCGAAGATAAAGCAGAAGCACGAGACAGAGAGGCAGGAGGCCGCAGGCGAATCCGCGCGCAGCGAAGAGGACGACGTTGTCTCGAACTGGGCGGAGCAGATGAAGGTGATGCACGAGCTCAACACAACGACGGCGGTAAGGCTTCCCGATTCGTCAATGTACTGCCTGTCAATGCAGTCGGCAATCCAGCGTGCGACAGAGCTTGCGCACGGGAAAGAAACCGGCGGAATGATCGAGGAAACGGTCCAGGCAATGCCTGCGGAACGCATCGAGCCGCAGTTCAGCATACAGGCCGAAGTCCGGGAGAGTATGCCCAGCATAGGGGCGCCGATAGCGCTTGGGGCCCTGAGCAGCCACGTTTCAGATCAGGTCGAGGCCGAGGCAGCCGCAGCGCCGAAATACCAGGTAGCCGAAGAGGCTCCTGTGCAGATGCCGAATCTCGAAGTCGTGATCCCCTCTGAAATCCAGGAAGGCAAGCCGGCAGAACAGGCAAGCAGCATGGAGCAGGCGGTTGCCGAGCAGAAGCAGACCGAGGAGGTGACGAAGGCAAGGCTGCACAGCAGCACAGCCACCCACCAGATAACCCCTGACGACCTCATGATATTCAGCGTGAGGAAGGCCAGGGACGCGCTCGACAGCCAGCGCCATGCGCCGGCGAGCGTCACGGTGAGGTACCCCGAACCCGAAGAGATCATCAGGAGCGACGGACAATCGCTGTTCCAGGGGTTGCTGTCTATGATAAAGCGCGACATAGACTGAGCGAGCGCAGCCTAAGCGACGATGCCGCGGAAGCCGATCTCCTGACCGCATTCGCTGCACCGCATAGCATGACCTTTCCTTCCAAAAAGCGGGCCGATAGTGTTCTCGAGCCTGATGTCCGGCATTTCGTGATAAGGCCGCCCTGTCTTTCCGCAGACGCCGTCGCCGTGGTAGTGGTATTCGCCCGAATTCTTGTTTTGCTTATTGAGAGTGAGGTGCACATTATCGCGCAAACGTTATCTCCTCCTTCTGGTGCTTGACGGAGAAACGTTGCCGTGCACCGAAACCGACATGCGCTTGCCGTCGTTGTCGAAGATGTTGAGCACCGAAAAGGCATCCTTGTCGTCGCTCAGCAGGCCGTAGAGATGGACCGTCCCTTCAAGATACGAGAGACCTATGCCCTTGCTGTAGCCCAGCCTCTGCCCGTACTTGCCCTTGTCCAGTTCGGCCGGCGTGCAGAAGCCTTTGAGCACGTTCGAGTGCGACTGCAGGAAGTTCAAGCTGAATGCGCTTGACGGGTCATGGCACGCGTGGACGCGTATGACTGTGTCGTAGCCCGCGTCCTTGAGCCCTTTCATGCGGCCCTTCACCTCGCGATCGTCATTGCGCTCGGAGGAAGCGGCTGAAACGTAACCACTGATGTCGGTCTTCCCGTCCTTTCGGTTGCCGACAAGATAGCCTGCGCTTTTTGGGTCGCTGTTCAGGTCAGACAGCATCTTGCAGAAGACGCCGCGATCTACGCCAACTTCAGGCCTGTCGGAGGTCAGGTACGCCGCAACATGCGCTTCGGAATTGTCCACTGTGAAATTTTCCGCTTGCCCACCACAGACTGCTCCACCTTTCTGTACATTACCGCCCATACACACCGTAACTTATTACGGACACGCATGCTTATATACTTATTTCATTTGCAGCTCGCGCTTTTCGAATAGTTTTCAGCGCTGGAATGCCGCTTTGATCGCCGGAAAGGACCCGCGCCAAGTCGCTTTCAGCTCATTTTCGGTTTGTTTGCAGCGCCCTTGTCCGCCTTCAACGTCCTCATCCCGGGCTCCCAGCTTGCAGGGCACAGCGCCCCGGGATGGTCGCGGACGTATATCGCCGCCTTGAGCTTCCTGAGCGTTTCGTCGATGTTGCGGCCTATGCTGTTGCTGTTGACCTCGAGTGCCTGGATCACGCCGTCAGGGTCCACGATGAAGGTGGACCTTAGCGATACGCCCTCCTTGCTGATGTAGCTGTTGAAGGCCTTGCAGAACTTCCCCTCGGGATCCGCGAGCATCGGATACGGTATCTTGCCTATCTCAGGATCCTGCGCGCGCCAAGACTGGTGGGAGTACACCGTGTTGGTGCTGACGCTCAGCACCTCCGCCCACAGCTTCTGGAATTCTGAGTACCTTGCTGATGCCTCCTTCAGCTCGGTGGGGCATATGTAGGAGAAGTCCTCGGGATAGAATATCAGGACGACCCACTTGCCGTGGTAGTCGGAGAGCTTTACCTTCTTGGTCTCGTTGTCGACGAGAGCCGAAACCTCGATGTCGGGCACAACGTCCCCTACCTGCACCATTCAATCATCCAGCACTATCTGAAATCAGAAACTATAATAACGTGCGTTCGCTTCGGCGACGCACTTGAGTCGGAACCACAAAGGCGCCGTACGGCGACGTCCGGGTCAGAACATCTCGTACTTGCCTAGCGCCATCTCGCCGGTTATGCCGCATATGTTCCTGAGCGTCTCGCTCGCTATGCCCCGCACCTTCGAGGCTATCGGGCCGAGCCTGTCGCCCCTTGCCATCACCGCATCGATGTACACGCTCCTCGGGTCGCTGATCGGCCTCCCTATCTGCGAGACGAGCGCCACGTTGCACTCCTTTATGCTCGGGTAGCTTGCGACTATCTCTTCCGCCATCTTCTTTGCGACTATGTTGTATATCTTTCCGACATGGTTTACCGGATTCTTCCCCGCCGCTGCCTCGAGGGACATGGACCTGAACGGAGTTATGAGGCCGTTGACCCTGTTCCCGCGGCCGACGGCGCCGTCGTCGCCAGCCTCGCAGCTGAGGCCGGACTTGGTGAGGTAGACCTCGTTCTTCTCGTGAGAGTCGCCGTGGTTTATCGAGACCTCGACCTGCTTGCCCGTTATGCCCTTCGCGTTCTTCCTTATGTCATCGGCAATCTTCTCCTTCAGCCCTATGTACTCGCTCATGTCGCGCACATACCTCGACACGAAAGCTATCGCGACGGTGAGCGTGATGGCAGCGCCCTCCCTGACGCTCATGACCTTCACGTCCTCGCCGACCATCGGGAACCTCTTCTTGTACTGGGCGCTGTTGAGCATGTGCTCCGTTTCCAGCGTCAGCCTCTCGGTTTCGGTGAACGGCGCGAAGCCTATGCCGAACGATGTGTCGTTTGCAAGCGGAGCCTCCCTGCTCCTCTTGAAGAGCGCGCCGAGGTCGGAGGAGCCCTTCCTTATCTTCGACGAGAAGATGACCTCGTTCTCTATGTCGAGGAACCTCGTGTGGTCCTTGAGATAGTCCTTCGCAGCCTGTATCGCTATCGCGTCGACGTCTATCCTCTTGCCCTCGAACTCGCTCGTGGCCCTGCCGGCCACTATGACCTCTATCGGCTTCGTTATCGCGCCCTTGCCGAACGACGCCTCGGAAGAGCCGCCTACTATGAGGCCCTTGTCAACGTTATGGTGCAGTATGAAGCCCGCGTCTTTCGAGTACTGCCTGCTGAGCTCGATGCTTGCCTTCTCCACTATGCCGTCTATCAGGCTGTCGGGATGGCCGAGCCCCTTCCTTTCTACGAACTCCACAGCCTGCTCAGAGACCAGAGACCTGTCCTTCTGTTCGACGTTTATTGCCATCATATCCCCGATACGCTACAACTGAAACCAATAAAAAGAGACGGGCGGTTTTTTCTGCCGGAAAGTAAAATTTCTGCACGATGCAGAATAGGTTTAAATGCTTTGTATGAGAGCAGACTCTCGCAGGCAGGCGCCAGGGAATTGCGTGAAAAGCGAAAAGAGACCGAGAAAGAGACTCTACATGGTGGGGGTCGACTCCGCGCCGCTGTGGATCGTGAAGCGCCTCTGCGACAGGCACCATCTGCGCGGATTCGAGACGTTCTTCAAGGAGGGCTTCCTCGGCGAGATCGAGTCGACGATGCCGCCGCTGAGCGGGCCGGCGTGGCCGAGCATATACACGGGGCTGGAGCCGCGGCAGCACGGGATCATAGATTTCCTGTCGCTCGGAAAGAACTACGAGAAGGAGAGCCTCCTGTTCCTGGACACCGACAGGCACCCGCCGTTCTGGGACACGCTCTCCGATGCCGGCCTCAAGAGCCTCGTTGTCAATCCTGTGATGATAATAGAGCCTAGCAAAAAGGCCAACGTCGACATGATGACAGGATGGCCGCTCAAGCCGAAGTTCAATTCAAACAGACTGAAGACGGAGGCGAGGAGGGCTGGCTTCTCCGGAGAGCCGGAGATAGAGGGCGCGATGAAGTCGGGCGCTGTTTCGGTAGAGGAAGGCTCGGAGATGTTCACCAAGAGCATAAAGGGCAGGGCGCTGCTCTGCAAGCGCATGATAGAGGACGGCGATTACGACCTTGCGCTGATGTGCTTCTCGGAAACCGACCGCATGCAGCACTTCCTCCCGACGAAGGGCTGGGAGGAGCTGCTCACGCCGCTGTACAGGGAGGTTTCCGAATTCCTCCTATGGCTGCAGGAGCATGCGAAGAGGTCGGAGGACGACTGCACGATGGTGCTCTTCTCCGACCACGGCTCGCAGCAGATAAAGAGCAAGTTCCTGCTCAACTCGTGGCTCGTCAACAGCGGCTACGCCAAGCTCAAGGACTCGATACTCGAGAGCATGAAGAAAGAGGAGGGCAAGGCGGCGAGCGCGAAATACGAGATACGCGAGAGGCTGTTCAAGAGCAGCCTGAGGAAGGTGTACAACAGGATGCCGGTCAAGGTGAAGAGCGCGATAGCGGGCACCGCGGGCAAGGTGCTGTCAGGAACTTCGGGCGCAGGGTACACAAGGATACACGATTTCGATTTCGACATGAACGGGACGCGCGCCTTCGCCTCCGTTTCGAACAACCCTGTCGGGATGATATTCGTCAACGACTACAGGTTCGCGAACCCGCAGGTGAGCGCAGCGGACAAGCAGCGGCTGAAGGCGGAGCTCGCGAAGGCGCTCCTCCGGGTGCGGTCGGAACAGGGCGAAAGGCTCGTGAAGAGGGTTGTCGATGGCGGTAAGTACTACCGCGGCCTGGACAGCCTGATAACGCCGGACCTGCTCGTCGAGGCGACTCCGGACCACACGGTGGACATATTCTACTACTCGCACGACAGCAAAACGATGAAGCCCGAACCGGCGAAGAGCGGAGACCACACGATGCACGGCATATTCGGCATGCTGGGAAGCGAGGGCTACGTGAGGGCGTGCAGCAAGAAGAAGATGCACGTTTGCAAGATGGCGCCGCTCGTGCTCGGCTATTTCGGTGTCAATGATGCGCGGTGAATCTGCATGAAACTGCTCGTGATGCAGCACAACCTGAACGAGCGCGGCGGCGCGGAGCGCGTGATACTGAAGATCGCGCAGCACTACGACGCGAAGATATACACGCTAGGTTACGATCCGAAGGCGACGTTCGAGGAGTTCAAGTCCATGGACGTGGAGCTCTTCGCGAAGAGAGGGCCCTTCAACAGGATGATGCCGCAGGTCATAGCCAACGGCGTGCACTACGGCAGCAACTTCCTGAAGCTCAAGGTGGAGGAGGACTACGACGTGATAAACGCGCACATGTCCCCGAGCGAATGGTCGAGGAACAGGAACGAGCGCGTCCTGTGGTACGTCCATACGCCCCCGAGGGAGATATTCGACCCGGCGATAGGGGCGGTAAGGAAGAGGCCAGCGCACGAGCGTCTCGCGTACGACGCGCTCTCGCTCTTCTACAGGCGCA
>Ga0326728_10016214_pt1 | contig 15259 bp, 13 predicted proteins | sample MB3enrmetagenome_FD_207602 | JGI IMG/M metagenome (GOLD analysis project Ga0326728, IMG submission 207602) | Lab enriched peat soil microbial communities from McLean, Ithaca, NY, United States - MB31MN | ecosystem: Environmental > Terrestrial > Soil > Wetlands > Peat | place: USA: New York...
CCGGGTCCGACTCGGCGGAAACCTCCGGCTGCTGCATCTCCTCCAACAGCTTCTTCAGACCGTCTCCAGCCACGACGCTCGACCATGCTGTGCGCACTGCTTCCGCCTCCGGTTCGCCAGCTTGACTGCCATTGAAGCCGGAGAGAAGGCGCAGGCCTTCGAGCAATGGCATCCCGCCCGGACCTCCAGCGGCCTCAACTTTCTTCCAGTGATCCATGACCTCCTGGAGTTTGTCCCGGTCAACTTCGACCCACTTGCCTTTGAGCAACACCAGTCCGCTGGCGGATTGCAGGATGGCTTTCAGTTCCGATTCCGTCAGCGGCTCGCCCTCCAGCGACATTTGCACCTTGAAGTCCAGCAGACTGTCCGCGCCCAGCAGGTTTCCCGTGGCTTCGCCAATCCGCACCGTCACCTGCGGCCGAGGTGGCCGGCCCGACTTCCACCAATCCGGAATCCGAACCACCAGGCCGCTTTGCTCGAAAAACGGAATGTTTTGCAGAAACGAAAACGCCTGTTCGGGCCGCCAGACTTGCGGATGAAAAATCGCGCGTGAGTCCAGCAACTCGCGGGCCAGCTTGCTCTGTTCCGCCGCCCGCTGCACCGGCGACAACAACGCGGCCAGCGCGGCGCGGTTTTTCGCCCCGGCATATTCCTCCAAAGCGCGGCCCAACGGCAGATGCTGAACTTTTCCCTGCTCGGAAATGCGATGGGTGTAGGTGGCCAGGAAGGCAAAGGGATACGCCGGGTTGCGCTTGTTCTCCGCCAGATGAAAAGTGACGCGCCCAACCGCGTTCCAGACTGGGTTGCAGTTTTTCAGATACGCCACCGCCCCGCCCGGGGTTGGGGCGATGGCGGCATGAACATGCGCATCCAGTTCGTCCCACAACCTCGCCAGGACCGCGCCATTCAGATACTCCAGGCCTCGCATCGGCGGCGCCCCTTCCGCCAGCGCGGACCACTCGGCTTCCGCCGGCTTCGGAATTGTTATGGTGGAAGCATCCTGCAGGTTGGCATTGTGACAAAGCGCGGTGAAAAGCCGTTGGGCAAAACCGCGCCAAAAGACGAAGGTGGGCGGCAGTGGTTCATGCAAGAACTCGGACGCCAGCGTTTCCAAACCACGCGCGGGCGAGGCGCCGAAGGCCTCAGTCAGGCGCGCAGCGGTTGCATGGCTGAGTCTTGGTTCAGCCTGATCGTCCGGTTCGACAAATAAATGTCCCCCAGGAGACAATGCCAAAGCATGTGACATGACGCACTGAGCATATAATCCGCTGCCTCCAATACTCCATCAGTTTCCAGCCGCATCAACCGTTAAACCTCGCGATTCCCGAAGAGGAAGGCGTATTATTGCAAGCGTCCGGCCATACGCACGGCGGGCAACCCTGGCCGTGGACGCGGGTGGCGGCAGGCGTTCACGGGCGATTTAACCGCGGACTCAACCGGCTCGGCAAACTGTTGGTTCTGACGAGCAACGGCGCCGGGACTTGGGGCGCGCCGATGCGTGTCGGCACAATATCTGAAATTGTTTTGATCCGCCTTGAATCGGCTGAACGGTAAAAATGTTATGACTGGAAAGGCTGTTAATCATCGGGTTTGGATGCCATTGGCCATCGGCGGCCTCGCTCTTGCCAGCATCGTCATCCTCCTCCTGCAGCGCGATCTGGATCATAATTTCAAATGCTGGTACATGAGCGTGACGGTTTTGCTGGCCGGGCTGCTGGAGTTTGTTTGGTTCCTCTTATTAAGCCGGTTCGATTGGCGGCTGCGTCTGGCAACTTTCTGCGTCGTCGCGCTCGCGATCTTTGGCCTGACGAAGATGGTGCATGTGGCCGGAACCGTGAACGGCACCGGTTTGCCCAGGCTGGCTTGGCGTTGGACCGCGGAACGAGCACAGCGGCTCGACGCGCCACCAGTTGTCTCCGCCGCGAATGGGTCGTCTCCGGCGCCGGCGTCCGGGCCTTTTGTTGATGTGCCGCAGTTTTTTGGCCCCAACCGCGACGGCATCGTTAAGAACGCGCGGCTGGGTCGCGACTGGAAATCCGCCCCTCCCAAACAGCTTTGGCGACAACCCATCGGCGCCGGGTGGTCCGCGTTCGCAGTGGCGGGCGGTCGCGCTTACACCCAGGAGCAGCGTGGCGGGAGCGAATGCGTCACTTGCTACGATCTGCTGACGGGGCGGTTGATTTGGGTCCAATCCAACGCGGTTCATTTCATCCAGTGGCAGAGCGGCGACGGCCCGCACGCGACACCGACCCTGTATCGGGGAGGCGTATTCACCATGGGAGCAACAGGCACGCTCAACTGCCTTGAGGCCGCGACAGGCCGGCGTATTTGGTCGCGGAACGTGCTGACGGAAAACAAGCTTCCCAATCTCACCTGGGGCACGAGCGATTCACCATTGGTTTTCGACGACACTGTCGTGGTCACCGGTGGATTGAGCAATGGACCGACTGTGCTGGCCTACCGCCGGTCGGATGGCCAACCGCTCTGGCGCGCCGGAACCGACAAAGCCAGCTATGCCTCACCCATCCTCACCACGCTGGCGGCCAGACAGGTGGTGCTTTCCTGCAACGCCGCGTCGCTGACGGGGCACGATCCGGCCAGCGGCAAAATCCTCCTCGATTACCCATGGACGACCGACAAATGGCCGAAGGCCTCGCAACCGGTCGTGCTCGCAGGAGACCGGGTGTTTCTTTCGGCGGGATACGGCTCTGGATGCATGCTGTTGGAGGTGATAGCCGGCGCGGATGGGAAACTCGTGGCGACACAACTTTGGAAGAACTTGTCCATGAAAACCCAGTTCAACAGTGTGGCGGCTCGCAACGGTTTCCTCTACGGGATTGATGACGGATTGCTCGCCTGCGTCGAAATTGCCACCGGCCAGCGGAAATGGAAGGAAGGCCGTTACGGTTCCGGACAGTCCCTGCTGGTGGATGACCTCGCGCTCATCCAAAGCGAACCCGGAGAGGTCGTGCTCGCGGAGGCCACGCCCGACAGCGGGAGGGAGCTGGGACGCATTCCCGCGCTGAAGAGCAAGACCTGGAATCATCCGACGCTGGCCGGCCGATACTTGCTTGCGCGGAACAGCGAAGAGGCGGCCTGTTACGAGCTGCCGGTTGAGAACCGCGAAATCACAAGTCGTTTGGAAAACACCGGACGCTGACCCGTCCAACGGGCGGGGTTCGACGTTCGTACCGGCTGCGGCAGCCAACACATGAACCTATCCATTCTCCGGTCAAATATGAACTTGGCAATCTCGATAAAGCTGGGGTGCTCCCTTGGGATTGGCGGGGCCGCTTTTTTTCTTGTTTCCACAGGGCCGCAACTTACGATGGCAGGGAAGTTTTGCGGAAAATGATTTTTCACAGCAGCCCAGTTGTAACAATTGTATGGATCTGAAACTGCCTCCGCTCGGGGAAGGTGCCGACTCAGGCAATGTCGTGAGCATCCTGGTCAAAGAGGGCGATGCCATCGCCAAAGGCCAGGGCATCATCGAACTGGAAACCGGCAAGGCCGTCGCGCCGGTGCCCGCTTCCGCCGCCGGCAAGGTGACAAGAATTATCGTCGCTGTGGGTGACAAAGTCGCCGTCGGCCAGCCGATTCTTTCCCTCGACACCGCAGGAACAACTCCCGCCGCCTCGCCGGCTCCGGCCAAACCGCCTCCCGCCAGGCGGCGCGCCGCCGCCCCGCCGCCGCCGCCCGCCGGCCAGGAGTCCGAGCCGCCGCCCGTGGATGCGGAGGCCCCAGGCGGCGCGGAATCGGCCGCTTCGCCTTCCATCCGCCGCCTGGCGCGCGAGTTGGGCATTGATCTCAGCAAAATTCACGGCAGCGAACATGGCGGACGGATGGTCATGGCCGACGTGCGCGCTTACATCGAGCGGCTGCAACGGCTGGCCGATCAGCCCCGCGCCGCCGCCGCCGGGGCGTCTGCCCAGCCGCCGCCCCAGCCCATTGATTTTTTCAAATGGGGACCCATCGCCAAGCGTCCGCTCACGCCGTTGCGCAAGGTCATTGCCGGACGGATGGCGCAAAGCTGGAACGCCATTCCGCGCGTCACTCAGTTCGACGAAGCTGACATTACCGCCCTCAACGAGCTGCGGAAAAATCACGCCGAGGCCTGCGAGAAAATGGGCGCGCGCCTGACGCTGACTTCCTTCGCCCTGAAAATTGTGGCCGGGGCGCTCAAGAAACATCCCATTTTCAACACCAGCCTGGATGAAGCCGCCGGGGAACTGGTCTGGAAGGAATACTTTCACATCGGCCTGGCGGTGGACACAGAACAGGGATTGATTGTCCCGGTATTGCGCGATGTGGACAAGAAGAGCATCCTGTCGCTCTCGAAGGAATTGAGCGAGCTGGCGGCGAAAACGCGCGACCGCAAGATTTCGTTGGAGGAACTGCAAGGCGGTTCCTTCACTATTTCCAACCAGGGCGGCATTGGCGGCGGCCATTTCACCCCTATTGTTAACCGTCCCGAAGTGGCCATTCTCGGCATGGGCCGCGGCGCGCTCAAGCCGGTGGTGCGCGAAGGCAGGATCGAGCCGCGTCTCATGCTGCCTTTGGCCCTGTCCTACGATCACCGCGTCATTGACGGCGGTGCCGCCGTCCGATTCATGCTCGAGATCGTGCAGGGCTTCGAGAAGTTTGACGAGAAAGGACTGGAGTGATGCATGGATACGATTAACACTGAAATTGTGGTTCTGGGCGCCGGCCCGGGCGGTTACGCGGCCGCGTTTTATGCCGCTGATTCCGGCAAGAAAGTGCTCCTCGTCGAGCAGGATGAACGACTCGGCGGCGTGTGCCTGAACCGCGGTTGCATTCCGTCCAAAGCCCTGCTCCACGCCGCCAAGATGATTGTCGAAGCGCGCGAATCGGCCCATCGCGGCATCACCTTCGGCCCCCCGCAAATTGAACTGGACAAGCTCCGCGCCTGGAAGGATTCCATCGTCGAAAAACTGGCCGGCGGCATTTCCTTTTTAGCCGGCAAGCGCGGCGTCCAGGTCTTGACCGGGCGCGGCTATTTTGAAAGCTCGCAGACCCTGCGCGTCGAGACATCCCAAGGGCAGCAGTTCGTCAATTTTGAAAAGGCCATCGTGGCGGTCGGCTCCAACGCCGCTCTGCCCAAGGCCTTTGACCTCGGCAATCCGCGCGTCATGACTTCCACCGAAGCGCTGGAAGTCCAGGAAGTGCCGGAGGATTTGCTGGTGGTGGGCGGCGGCTACATCGGCATGGAATTGGGCAGCGTCTATGCCAACCTCGGCAGCAAAGTCGTCGTGGTCGAGGCGCTCGACACTATCCTGAGCGGCGCCGACCCCGACTTGGTGCGGCCCGTGTTGAAACACGCCCAGGCCATCTTCCGCGAACTGCGCTTCAAGACCAAGGTCACCAGCATGGCCACCAAAGGGAAAAAAATCCTCACCGTCACCGAAGGCCCGGACAAAACACCCCGGGAGGAACTCTATGACCGCGTACTGGTATCCGTCGGGCGCGTGCCCCATTGCCGGGACATCGGTTTGGAGAACACCAAAGTGGAGCAGGACGAGCGCGGCTTCATTAAAGTCAACGACCAGCAGCAAACCGCCGACCCCGCCATCCTGGCCATCGGCGACATTGCAGGCGGCGTTCTCCTGGCGCACAAAGCGACCAAGGAAGGGCGCATCGCCGTGGAAACCATCCTGGGCGAAGCCAGCACCTCCGCCGGCATCGTTATCCCCGCCGTAGTCTTCACCGATCCTGAAGCGGCCTGGTGCGGCCTGAGCGAGGCCGAAGCCAGGGCCAAAGGAATCGCCGTTGACGTGGCCAAGTTCCCCTGGGCCGCCTCCGGTCGCGCGCTGACTTTTGACCATGCCGGCGGCCTGACCAAACTTATTATTGACTCGGAGACCGAGCGCGTGCTCGGAGTCGGCATTGTCGGCTACGGCGCGGGCGAGTTGATCGCGGAAGGCGTGGTGGTCGTGGAAATGGGCGGCAGTGTTCGCGACCTGGCCGAATGCGTCCATCCCCATCCCACCCTGTCGGAAACGATCATGGAAGCCGCCGAGGCTTTCTACGGCCACGCCACCCACATGCTTTCCCCGAAGAAACGGGAAGAATAAGACTGCATTCCGGCTTTCATAGCGCCGCGCTTCAAGTCTGTTTGCGGGATAACCTAAACGGGTAATACTCAACCTCACATACTTTGGCGTCCCGAATGGCGGCATCTGTGGTGATGAGCGTCAGGTGAAGAATGGCGGCGGTGGCGGTGATGGCGCGGTCAAAAGGGTCTCCCTGAAAATCGCCGGAAAGTTCGTTGGTTTTTGCGGCAATGGCCGGCGTCAATTCCAGCAGTTGCAAATTGGCGGCCACCGCCGCCGCGAAAAACTCAGGAAGAGTGGCGCGCAATTGCAGGCGTCCCAACCGGTGCAATATGGCCGCTTCCAGAAGGCTGACGCTGCACAATCCAACCGGGCCGTTTGTTTCCATCAAATCGCGAATGGGACCGGGGACTGAATGCGGAAGAGTGACGGCGTTTATCCAAGGGGCTGTGTCCATCAGGTACTTCACTGCAACCCTTTCCATTCGGACGCTGGCACAGGCCGGGGCGAAACCGGCTTCTTCGCCCCCAAATGCCGGCCCGCGCCCACAAACGAGCCGGGCTGGGCGGCTGAGACGATGCGGACGTAGGGCCGGCCGAATCGCGTCACCATGATCTCCTCCCCGCCGGCCGCGGCATCCAGCAAATCAGCCTCGCGACGCAGCCTCCTTAAAGTGATGGTTCTCATGTCGGACACCATGTCATACAATTCATTTTTTGCAAGCATTTATCCCCCCTGGCAGGTCGAAAATCAGAGCTTGGGCAACGGCGGAATCGCCGCGGTGGATGCAGCCTGCCGCGCCGGGGCTTCTTGCTGCTATGCCGCGGGCCGTGGGGGAGGGTGCAGGACAAGAATCTTCACGTTTTCGGTAGGGCGGCGCTGCTGCGCCGCCCAAGAATTTAGGGCAGAGCGGCAGCTCTGCCCTACCAGGAAGGCACAGATTTTGCCCTGCGCGTGGGGGGATTTGGCATTGCGAAAATGCTGGCCTAAGCGCGGGAGATCTGTTACCTTTCCCGCAATCGTTTCGTCCATGAATGGTATGAAGCCGATCTGTTTATGCCCAAAGTCAAAGAACTTTATGTGAACGGCAAGACCGTTCCGGTGGAGGTTGACGGCGAACGCAGCCTGTTGAGCGTCTTGCGCGATGATCTCGATCTGACCGGCGCCAAATACGGCTGCGGCGAAGGCCAATGTGGCGCCTGCACCGTCCTGCTCGACGGCAATCCCGTCCGCTCCTGCCGCACGACCGCCGGCGAAGTCGGCAAACGCAAGATCACCACCATCGAGAGCCTGGAAAAAGACGTCCAGTTGCATCCCTTGCAGGAAGCCTTCCTCAAAATGGACGCCATGCAATGCGGCTATTGCACCTCCGGCATGATTATGTCCGGCTACGCTTTGCTCCTGAAAAGCCGCGATCCCTCCGAAGCTGAAATCATCCGCTCCATGAGCGGCAACATCTGCCGTTGCGGCGTTTATCAACGCATCATGGCGGCCATCAAGGACGGCGCCCGCGCGCTGCAAAACAAATGAATTCTTACCACACGCAAGTTTTGGAGCCGGAAGTTGACGGATTAGACCCCGTGGCGCCGGCGCGTTTGGAAGTCACCCGCCGCGATTTTTTCAAGACGCTCGGCGGCGGAGTGATGGTGCTCTTTCTCGTGCCAGCCGCCTTGGCCCAGGAAGGGGGCGTCCGCGGACGCGGCGGACGCGGCGGCGGAGGAGCAGCGCCCGCCGAAATCAGCGTCTGGATCCATATCGGCGAGGACGGCACGGTAACGGTTTTCACGGGCAAAACGGAAGTCGGGCAAAACATCCGCACTTCCTTGACCCAGGCGGTGGCCGAGGAACTGCGCGCGCCCATTTCCTCCATCAAAATGGTGATGGCGGACACCGACTTGGTGCCTTATGACATGGGCACTTTCGGCAGCCAGACCACCCCGCTAATGGCCTCGCAATTGCATCGCGTGGCCGCGGCAGCGCGGGGCGTGTTGCTGGACATGGCGGCGGAATACTTCAAGGTGGACAAAGCCTCCCTCACCATCGCTGACGGCAAAATTTTCCAGACAAACGCAAATCGCAACCAAGCGGTTTCCTTCGGCCAATTGACCAAGGGCCGGAAGTTCACCAAAACGGTGGACAATTCCACCCCGGTCACCCCCGCCAGCGAATGGAAAATCGCCGGCACTTCCGTCCCCAAGGTGGACGGACGCGAGTTCGTCACCGGACGCCACAAGTATTCCTCCGACATGAAATTGCCCGGCATGTTGTTTGGCAAGGTCCTGCGGGGGCCGGCGTGGAGGACGCGGATGCTTTCCGCAGACACCAAGACGGCGGAAGCGATGGAGGGAGTGAAAGTGGTGCGCGACGGCTCTTTTATCGGGGTGGTGGCGCCGGACTCCTTGCAGGCCGAGTATGCCGTCAACGCCATCACTGCCCAATGGTCCGACCCGCCGGCGGATCAGCCTACTCACAGGACTATTTTCGAGTACCTCAGAAACAACGTTACCGCGGGCGGCGGACGCGGAGGAGTCGGCGGACGGGGTGGCAGAGGCGCCCCGCCGGCCCCGGCGGCTGCCGGACAGGAGACGCCTGCCGCGGAGGGAGCCGCAGCCGATCACACGCTCAAACAAACCTACACGGTGGCCTATATCGCCCACACACCCTTGGAGCCGCGTGCCGCCCTGGCGGATTGGAAGGAAGACAAGCTGACCGTTTGGACGGGAACGCAACGTCCTTTTGGCGTGCGCACCGAACTCGCCCAGGCACTGGGCATCCCCGAAGCGAGCATCCGGGTGATCGTGCCCGACACCGGCTCCGGCTACGGCGGCAAGCACACCGGCGAAGCCGCCGTGGAAGCCGCCCGTTTATCCAGGGGCGCCGGCAAACCGGTTAAGCTGGTCTGGACGCGCGAGGAGGAATTCACCTGGGCTTTCTTCCGCCCCGCGGCGGTCATTGACGTGGCCAGCGGCGTGCGCAACGACGGCACCATCACCTCCTGGGAGTTTTACAATTACAATTCAGGCTCCCCGGGGATCAACAGCCCTTACCGCGTTCCCAATCCAGTCGCCGTTTCCCGTTCCACCGCCACCCCGCTGGCGCAGACCTCCTATCGCTGTTTGGCGGCCACCGGCAACAATTTCGCCCGCGAAGTCCACATGGACGAACTGGCGCGCCTGTTGAAGATGGACCCGCTGGAATTTCGCCTCAAGAACCTGGGCGACAGCCCAACCGACAATTGTCTCCGCGCCGTGCTTGAAGCTGCCGCCAAGGCCTTCGGCTGGGGCACGGTCAAGGCCTCGGGCGGCCGCGGCTTTGGCATTGCCTGCGGAACGGAAAAGAGTGGCTTCCTGGCCACCTGCGCCGAAGTTCTGGCCGACACCGCCAGCGGAACCGTCAAAGTGGTGCGGGCTGTGACCGCGTTTGATTGCGGCGCGGTCGTCAACCCCAACCATCTCAAGAACCAGATCGAAGGGGCGATGGTGATGGGCCTGGGCGGCGCTCTTTTTGAGGAGATCGAATTTGAGAAGGCCATGATCACCAATCCCCATCTGGCCGATTACCGCGTGCCCCGCTTCGCCGACATTCCGAAGATCGAAATCGTTCTACTTGACCATAAAGACCTCCCCTCCGCCGGCGCGGGAGAATCGCCCATCATTGGGATTGCCCCCGCCGTGGGCAACGCCATCTTTGACGCCACCGGCATCCGCCTCCGCTCCATGCCCATGATTCCAGACGGATTGAAGGGCTAGGCGACAGGCAAGAGCATTGAAATCAGGCCGCGAACAACGTAGTTTAGGGCATGTCCTTAACCGTGGAACAAATTATTGAAGAAGCCGGCCATTGGCCGCCTGCCCGGGTCGCTGAATTGGTGGACAGCCTCACGTTGAAGTTGCACCAAGGCATCCCTGCCGACGTTGAGAAGGCATGGAAACAGGAAGTCCGCCGCCGACTGGCTGAAATTGAAAGTGGCAGGTCCCAGCCAGTGGACGGCGAGGAGGTTTCCGCACGCGTTCGACTGATTGTGGGCAGGTGAAGCCACGCGCTTTTCATCGCGACGCAGACCAGGAGTACTGCGGCGAGGCCGAGTATTACGCGCGGCTGGATCCGGAGTTGGGCCGCCGATTCTGCGATGAGATCGAAAGGCTCATTTGTGATATACGGCGGCAGCCCGAACGGTTTCCCCTGTTCGATCCTCCAATCCGCCGGCATTTCTCCAATGTCTTTCCCTACGCAGTGCTGTATGTTGATCAGCCTGACCGTGTGCTGATCATCGCCCTTATGAACATGAAGCGGCGGCCAGGTTACTGGCGTCAACGGCTGATTTGAAATTCGAGAATAGTACGAAACTTGTCTGAACTCCAGGTGTTGTCATCGTTATTGTTGCCGGAACATTTTACATTTCCATGACAATTACGCCAAGGAACCGCTCCATGCTGCGCAATGATCCGGACTCGTCCGCGCACAGGCCACATCGCTCCAATAGGGCCAAGGCGGGCCTGGCTGAATTCGTGCTTGAATACGATTGACAAAATGACGGATGACGGCTACAGTATGTTTTCAATGAGGTTTTCCCAGTCAACCGAGGCCCGGCCCTGCTGTTGCGCGGGGGCCTTTTGCGCCGATTTTTCGCCTTTATTTGAACTTTTTGCCTTCCAGACTGTCAAGCAATATGGAAGAACTCCATTCGCGTTTGTGCCTGGCATGACACCCAACCGCTCCGCCGCCTGCGCCGCACAGCCGGCGTGCCCCTGGACGGGCGATGGGGAAATCAAAATTAGGCTCGCGGACGGAGGACAGAGATGGCAAAGGATTATTCGTTTTGGCATGTCTAACTGGTCGCATGAACAAATGCTTGGATCCATCACAGGTTAACCCTGGCCCGACGCCCGGGGAACCCGTTGGAAATTCGGGGAAGCTGAAGGTTTCCCCGGAGGCGTTGCGCGCGCTCCCGGCGGATTTTGTCAAACGGCATCGCGTCCTGCCGCTGAGGGTTCAAAATGGAGCGATCCATGTGGCCACGGCCCAGCCGGGGAACCAAAGGGTGATTGATGATATTCGCCTGCTCAGCGGCCTGGAGGTGGAGGAGCACAACACCCCTTCGGCGGAGGTGCTGGAAAAGATTGCGGAGTGTTACGAGGTGACAGTGGAGCAGATGATTGAGAACCTCAATCCCGACCGGGCGGCCGCGGTGGAGGGCAAAAACCTGCACGACATCGAGGTCATGGCCAACGAGCCGACGGTGATCAATCTGGTCAACCTCATTATTTCCACCGCGTTGCGGGAGCGGGCCAGCGATATTCACATGCTGCCGTTTGAGGAAACGCTGCAACTGCGGTATCGCATAGACGGACTTTTGCAAGAGAAGCCTCCGCCCCCGAAGAATCTTCATGCCGCCCTGGTTTCGCGCATTAAAATCATGGCCGACATGAACATCGCGGAGCGCTTTATGCCCCAGGACGGTCATATCCAGATCAATCACCGGGGCGCCCGGGTGGACATCCGGGTCGGCACCATGCCCACCATTTATGGGGAAAGCCTGGTCATGCGGTTGCTGGAAAAAAACTCGCGGCTGCTCACGCCGATGGAACTCGGCCTGGACCGGGAGCGCTCGAAATTGATGGCGCGGCTGGTGGAGAAGCCGCACGGCCTTTTTCTGGCCACCGGCCCCACCGGCAGCGGCAAAACCACCACGCTTTACTCGATTTTGCAAGGCATTTACGCGCCGGAAAAGAAAATTGTGACCATCGAGGACCCGGTGGAATACGAACTGGCGGGTGTGGCGCAGATTCCGGTGCGGCCCACCCGCAATTTCACCTTTGCCAACGGTCTGCGGTCCATCCTTCGCCAGGACCCGGACGTGATCATGGTGGGTGAGATCCGCGACTCGGAAACGGCGGAAATCGCCATCCGGGCCGCGCTGACCGGCCACCAAGTGTTCAGCACGCTTCACACCAACGACTCCACCGGCGCGGTCACCCGCCTGGTGGACATGGGGGTGGAGGCGTTTCTGATTTCCTCCTCCCTGGAAGGCGTTCTGGCGCAACGGCTGGTGCGGAGAATTTGTCCGCTGTGCAAAGTGGCGGCGCCAGTGGCCAAGGCTGTGAGCGACCGCCTCCATGCCATGGGCGCCCGGCGGGTGGAGGGCGTTTTTTATCAAGGCCAGGGATGCGAGGAATGCCGCGGCACGGGTTACCGGGGCCGGATCGGCATTTTTGAACTGCTGGCCATCGGGGCTGAATTGCGGGAGTTGATCCTGCAAAAGCGGTCCAATGCCGAACTCAAAGCGGTGGCGCAGAAGACCATGATGACCATGCATGAAGATGCCATGCTCAAGGCCTCCCAAGGCATCACCAGCCTGGAGGAAATCCTTCGCGTCTCTTCGGGAGACCTTTTGGAATGAAGGCCTTCCGCTACCAGGCCGTCGAATTGAACGGCGCTCCGGTCAGGGGTGAGATCGAGGCGGCGGATCGAAAGTCCGCGCTCCAATTGCTGGGAGCGCGCGGACTTTTTCCGTCCGTCCTCGAAAGCTGCGCCCCGGCCGGAGAGGCCGCGGCCCGCCCCGCGCTAACGCCCCGCCAGCGCGCCGGTGGAACCCGCGCGGGCGGCCGGGTGTCCGGCCGGGACATCACGGCGTTCACGCGCGAGATGGGCGCGCTGCTCAGCGCGGCCATTCCGATTCCGCAGGCCCTGGACGGATTGGGTGAAGAGGAGGAGAATCCTGCGCTGCGGGCCATCGTTCTCAAGATCGCCGATTCAGTGAGAAAAGGCGCCGCCCTTTCCGCCGCCTTGGAAGAGCACCCCAAATTGTTCAGCAAACTGTATGTCAGCATGGTGCGGGTGGGGGAGGAAGCGGGGGTCCTGCCCAAGGTCATGGCGGACCTGGCCGAGTTGCTGGAGCATGAGGATGAATTGCGGGGCGAAGTGCTGGCGGCGGTGGCCTACCCGGTGTTCGTGCTCTGCTTTGGCTTTGTCACGGTGGCCGTGCTGCTGACGGTGGTAATGCCCAAGCTGTTCAGCATGTTGACAGAAATGGCCACCGCCCTGCCTTTGCCCACGCTGATTTTGCTCCGGGTCAGCGGATTCATCCGGGACTACTGGATCCCGCTGCTGGCGGGAGCCATCGGGGCCTTTGCCGGGCTGCGCTGGTTCTTGCGATCTCCCCGGGGCGCGGAGAAATGGGACGCCATCAAGTTGCGGCTGCCGGTGTTGGGCGGAGTGTATCGGGCGGCGGCTTTGAGCCGGTTTGCGCGGACGCTGGGCACGCTGGCCAAGAGCGGCGTCTCGCTCTTGCCGGCGTTGAAAATTGTGGAGAACACCATTGGCAACCTCGTCCTGGCAAAGTTGATCGCGCAGGTGGCCGAGGAGACGCGCGGCGGCGATTCCCTGGCCGCGCCGTTGCGCAAGCTGGGCATTTTCCCCAAGACGGTGGTGCAGATGATCAGTGTGGGCGAGGAATCGGGCATGCTGGCCGAGATGCTTTTGCGAGTGGCCGACATCGAAGAACGCCACATGCGGGCGCGCACCAAAACGATGGTTTCCCTGCTCGCGCCGGCCCTGATTCTGGTGGTGGGCGCCCTGGTCGGCTTTATGGTCATCGCGCTCTTGCTCCCCATCTTCAACATGAGCCAGGCTCTTGAAAGATAAAAACATGAAAATGCGAACGTTAAGAAATAGATGCGGCGGGGGTGGATTCACCCTGGTTGAGATTATGGTGGTGGTGATCGTGATCAGCATTCTGGCCGCGACCATCATCCCCAAGTTCGTAGGCGCTACTCATGACGCCAAGGTCGCCACCGCCAAAGCCAACATCGCCGAGTTGGATTCCGCCTTGGAAAGGTACAACGTCCAGATGGACTCCTATCCCTCCACCGAGGAAGGGTTGAAGGCCCTGGTGGAAAAGCCGGCCAATGACGATGGAAAATGGCGCGGCCCCTACGTCAAGATGCTGCGCCCCGACCCGTGGGGACAGCCTTTCCAATACAAATATCCCGGCACCCACCACACCACCGGCCCGGACTTGTGGGCCACAGACCCGGACAAGGCGAATGGCACCGAAGGGGCGGAGATTGGCAATTGGTAAGAATGCGCCGCAACCGAAATAACGGAGTGATCTGATGGAAGTTCGATCCGCAATCCGCAATTCGCAATCCGCAATGAACGGGCGCGGCTTTACCCTCGTCGAGATGCTGGTGGTTGTGGTCATCATCAGCATCATGAGCGCGGCGATCATTGCCGAAATGCACGGCACTTTTCAGGATGCGCTTTTGCGCGCCACCAGCCGGGAATTAGCCGGCGCCTTCAACCTCGCCAGCAGCCGCGCCATCTCTGTCAACCGCCCGCATCGGATTCGCCTCGACCGGGTGGCCCGCCGCTATTTCCTGGAGCGCAGCACGCGGGGCGGCGCAGATTTCTTTCCCGTGCGCGATCTTCCGGGCAGTTCAGGAAATCTCGACTCCCGCATCACCATCACTGTCCGCGAACCGGGGGTGAATTCGCCAGACGACGCGGGCGAAGAACCACCCGGGGATTCCGCGATCCTGGGCGGCATTCCACCCATCGGCCTGGAAGACGCCGTCACCTTTTATCCGGATGGCACGGCGGATGCCCGCCAGATCGAGCTGGCGGACCGCGATGGTTTCCGCCTCGCCCTCCGCATCAACCCCATCACCTCGCGCGTGCAAATTACCGCGATGGAACACCCATGAGCGCGAGAAGGCACAACGGCGGTTTTTCATTGATTGAAGTGATGTGCGCCATCCTGATCATGGGCGTGGCGCTCGTGGCCCTGACCCATGGCATGACGACGGCGCTGGCTTCGACCAAGGATTCAGAGGTCCAAACCACGGTGGTGGCGCTGGCGGCCGGCCAGATCGAGACCTTGCGGGCCGGCGGGGTTTTGACCGACGACACAACGGAGGGGGATTTTGGGGACAACTTCCCAAGATTTAAGTGGGAGCAAACCGTCTCCCCCGGCGCTGTGGACGGCCTTCATCAGGTGGATGTGGCGGTCAAGGATTCCAAGTCGGGAGCCACCCTCTATAAACTTACCACCTTGCTGTTTGATTCGGATTATCCCAGTTCAAGCGCCAGTGATGCCAAGGCGAAGCAGAGGGAGCAGGAAAAGGCAAAGAAAAGAAACAGGAGGGGGGCATGAACTTACGAAGACGCGAGACGGGAGGAGGGAGGGG
>Ga0326728_10016215_pt1 | contig 15259 bp, 10 predicted proteins | sample MB3enrmetagenome_FD_207602 | JGI IMG/M metagenome (GOLD analysis project Ga0326728, IMG submission 207602) | Lab enriched peat soil microbial communities from McLean, Ithaca, NY, United States - MB31MN | ecosystem: Environmental > Terrestrial > Soil > Wetlands > Peat | place: USA: New York...
GGCTTGCTACCCGGAAGACTCGTGGGTATTGGAGCAGCGTGTAAAGAGCTTTCTCGGTGTGACTCGGAAGGGCGGCTAACTCCGCCACCAGATCCTTATCATGGAACTTCCCCTCTTCTATGATGACTTGAACACCCTGTTTCGTCGCAAGACCCGCGACGTTTAGGAAATCTGCTCCAATAGCCTCACGCACTCGCGTCGGAACTGCTTGCCATGCGGCATAGACAAGTTCGTAATCTTTCTCGCGCTCTTTCAGATCATCCCAAGCCAACTCCCCGAGGACGCCACGTCCATCGAAATACTGCCGGAGCATTGGTAGCGGGACAAGAAGCAGGAACTTTCGTGGGTTGTACTCGATTCGCATAACTACCTTCGTGGCCCGCTCGGAACGTAGCCTGGTCACGCTGGGCCCTCGCGTTCCAGTTCGCGGTAACTACAGTTCGGTCTACGGAGTAGTTGGGATCGATTCTCCAACCCCCCATGGCTCAAGAAATTCGAAAGTGATGGATCAACCCGTGCCGCTTTGCGGCGGGATCGTATTCCCTTTGAACGTCGTCGCGGTCCTTGCGACTCAGCCGGCACCAGGTCGTCAATTCCGTCGGGTCCTTCGAGATGGCAAATCCGTATGGCACCGAGACGCCAATCAGGTTGCTAATCAAGTACCGATCATGCACCTGATCCCAAATGAAGATGTCAACGCTCAGACCAGATGTCTGAATGTCGCTGGTCCATGCCTTCCTAAAACGCTCCTCAATCTCGGCTGGTAACGGATAATATGGACGCCCGAATGAGTCGTGTCCCTCCGGGAAATGTTTCCGATGAATTTCAATCAGAGGTGACACGGAGTTACGACGTGCTGCAACAAGAAGTCGGATGAACTCTGCGTAATGCGATGCCAGGGGGTCGATGTGTGGATCAATGAACATCAGCGAATTTGCATACGCCAAGACAAGGCGCAGAGTTTTAACATACTCGTTCGTAGTGCGGGCCAGCCTAGCCGACGACCCACGATTTTGCCACCAGGGCCGACTCGTCAGCTTGTCAACTGAACAAACAATTGATCTCGCATCGTAGGCAGCGGCAATATCCGGGCACGCGATCACTCCCTCCACGGGTTCAATCTCATGAGACTTCACTGCCTCGCAACACCACGCCGCGTTGTTGTCCGGCTCTTCTGGAAGCGCCGCAGGGAATTGTCGAAAGCGCACATATTTTCGGAGCTGCTTGATCAGCTCCTTAGCTTTTGGATGCCAGCGGCCTAAGTCCTTGGTGACGAAAGCGCTCCAGCCGCCGTCGCGGAGATCACGCACTAGCACTTCGTTTAGCAGTGGCTCCTTCAGGTAGTTCAGATGAATATCGCAGGCCTCGGCGCTCGAATGGCACGCACAATCAAAGATGTCGGGTACGAGTGCAAGTTCGGCGAGCATAGCTCAGGAAAGCACCTCCCTGAGCCCCTCCTCAAAGAATCCACCCGGCCACGCTTTAACCAACTCGCCCCGCTCGTTAAGCGGCATCTCGCGCACGATGCTACCGTTAGGCCCTGGCTCAACGTACAACACCGCCACCTGGGCGGGCGTCACCGGCGGGAGATCGTGAGGCAGCGTTTTGCTGAAGGTCTCACGCAATCTTCTCATGACGCGAAGAATTAGGTGCTCGCTATGGGTCTCTAACAGGAACGTGTTGCCACGTTGCAAGGCGGAGCGCAAGAAGACGTCGCCCAGTTCGGCCTGGAGGGCAGGGTGAAGGTGAATCTCAGGCTGCTCCATTGCCTGGATAGAACCTTCCGCTCCGAAAGCGCGAACCAGCACCGGTAGCACTTGGCTGACACCAAATCCTACGTCCCGATGGCTAACCGGTGTGTTCGTCCGAAGATCGACCAGCACGAGATCCTCTCGCTTATCAATATCCGAACGCCTAAGCAGCTCGACGATGAGGTGTGAATCACGCGAATCCACGTCCAGTTCTTCCTCGGGAGTCTCCATCGGCTCAAGCAACTGCATAATTGGGTACTCAACCTGTTCGATATTCGCGTAGCTGCGGACCTGCAATTCGTAACGGGTCTGCATGAATTCAGAACCAAGCCAGCGATTGACGTCACGCCGAACCGATTCGTTGGTCAGGAGAGTGTTCCAAGCGTCACCCCCGCCGGCAAACCAATCAGGTTCAGTACTTTGCATGCCGGAGAAGAACCGTGGTGGGAACGATCGGTACGGACCCAGGTATTGAAGGTGGCTTAACCTTGATGCGAACGCCTGCCGCGTGCCCCGGATAAGCTCGTCCAGCAGACGCGGGAAAAAAGTCCGAAGCGCATTGGAGAGTGTCACTTCTCGGTCTCCAGGCGCAACGGGGGTGATAGAACTTCCGGAGGCGCCCGCCAGTGCTCGGCCCGAATCTGCCAAGCCCTCTGGGAGCAACCCTCGGGCACGAGCCGCAAGCTCCGGTACCAAGTCGCTGATCGACACTTTCAGGGAGTCCCAGTCTCGTTCCGATAAGGCCTCCGTCGTCGTGCTGCTGAGCAAGATCGCTTCGAGTGTTGTCCGAAAGGCAGGATGGTCGCTCTCTAGCCGGTCCATACGCAAGAGTCCGTCCGGGCGGCGGCTCATTCGAAAGAGAGAGCGGCCGTCAGCCAACAATTCAAAGGACTGAACGAAGGGCAAGCCAGTCGGGATCAATTCGCCCGTTGGAACAGACACGAGCACCTTGTTGCCTTCTTTGTCGAAATCACGCTGCAAACGCGTCCCTTCCTTTTGTGAAAGTCCAATTTGGACAGACACGGTGAGACTGCGCGCACCGCCCAAGCGCTTCCTCAGTTCGGGTCCTAGTTCAGCGACATCCAGCGTCGCAGCCAATTCGACGCGGCGCCCCCCCTCTCGCCTATGGACGTATTGGCGAAACCCTCCAAGGTCAACGGCTTTTCCCCCAATTGATGTCTCCGTCGCATCGAGTTCGCCTCCCTCCAAAGCGTGCCGAGCAAGGAGCAGCGCATGAATAATGCTGGACTTGCCGGTACTATTCGGACCGAACACTAAGGTCACCGGTCGGATCGGCAGCGTTTGAGTTTCTCCGAAAGCCTTGAAGTTACCGAAAGAGAAGTTTTCGAGCATAATCAAGATAGTCGCCTACCCCTCCGTGAGTTCAGCGTTTCGGATGCTGTCGAGAAGTCTGGCCTGTTCTTGCATTTCCGGACCGAGTAACTCCATTTGAGTCTTCCTCCATTGTTCAGTGAGGCTGCCGCTAAAAGCTCTCTCCATCAAGGTCTGGAAAAGCACATTCAGCTTCGCTTGTGACTGCTCAGCGTCGGCACGAATCTCATAAAGCGTTTGACTGCGCCGGCCAAACTCGCGCTGTAACTCGACCGGTGGAACAGGTAGCGAGAGATTCCGGAGAATCTCGAGATTGATATTCTTCTGAGCCATCTGTGGCGCGAGTTGTTCTAGGCTCTTCTGCACGAAGCTGAACCACGTTTGGACATACTCAGTCGTGACTGCAGTCGCAGGCGCGAAACCAACGACGCTGTCCGGGAAACACGCATCGAACGTGAGGATTCCGGTCTTAGCGATATTAGCCGCTATCGTGATGCACAGGGTGCCCGCTGGCCACAGCCGGCTTTGTGCCAACCCCTCCTCGGAGTACGTCTGCGTGTAACGCCTTATGATGCCCTCCGAATTGGCCACATCGCCCGTTTGAATGAATGGGTATGGCCCTCCGTATAAGTGGTGGGCGTTTCGTGGGCGATGTTGCGAACGGCCTCGATCTAGAACACCAACGTGCGGATCGCCAAGCTGCTTGAATGGCCAACGCCGCGTTGTCACTGGATCGCCAAACATTGAAAGGAAGATGGCCTTCGTGATGCGTTGGGCGACAGTGATTGCCTCAATGCGCATGTGCCGGAGCTCATTGGCGTGATCAAGGATCTCGACGATGCGACACTGTTCCGACGGAGGCGGGAGCGGCAGAGCCAGCGCCTCAACGTCCCGTCTGTTGATGGCAGCGAACGTGCTCCCTTGCCCTACCCGACTTAGAATAGGTTCGAGAAAGCGAAAGTAGTAGGCTAGGTATTGCTGCGAAGCGAGTGGATGCCGCGCTCGGACTGCCGCTAAGCCGCGCCCTATACAGCATCTCGTGGGTGCCAGGTTTGTCGGCCCCACCGGTGCGCGGACCGAGAGCAAAATGTCGCCGGCGTCGGCTACCCGAGTCGGTACGGTGCACCATCTCGTTGGCGTCGGATACGTATCCCCGAACTCAGCTTTACCCTGAAATAGTGGCAGTCCTTCGCCCCGTGGGTTATATGAGTCGCCAGGTGGTGCCTGGCCCATAATAATAGTGGCGACTTGCCGCAGATGTGGTCTTGGCCAATGGTGGTTCACGAGTGCTCCAATTCCTCAAGTAGCGACTTGCTTCTTGCTAGAAGCTTTGCCTCAATGCTCACTAATTCCCTAAGGAGGTTGCATGGGTCCTCAGTCGAAACGTCCTGGACTGTCTGCGGCTTGTACCGCCCCGCTGTCAAATTGTAGTCGGCGTCAGCAACCGTGCTCAGTGAAACCCACCAGGATCTCGGCTCATTACTTCCAGGAGGCAGAAGTGTACCGCCCTCTGCACCTGGCGGGCGCCTGAAACCAGCCGATCGGTATTCCCCCCACTGCTTCAACAGATCCGGGATGTCATTCTGTTCCGGGGTGGGTGGCCGGACGCCTCCAGTGATCTTATCCGGATCAAACCCGTCGTTGCGAACTTCATAGCACCACAGCTTCTCGATCTTGGGCCGCTTCGTGCCTTCGGGCGGTTTCCGGAATATAAGGACTGCGGTCTTTACGCCGGCGTAGGGCTTGAATACTCCTGCCGGTAAAGACACGACCGCGAGGAGTTCGCAAGACTGAACTAGCCGCTGTCTAAGATCGACATGCGCCTTGGTGGAACCGAACAAAAGGCCTTCTGGGACAACAACTGCGCAGTGCCCGCCGGGTGCGAGTGCTTCCATCATTACCCCAAGGAACAGCAACTCGCTCTTCTTCGAATTCGTAGGAAGATCCGTGCGTATCGATTCTTTGGGCAGTACACCCGCGAATGGCGGATTCGACAGGATTACTTTGTACTTGCGATTCAGGTCGTCTTCTGTAAGGCCGCCAAGCTCAGAGAGGGCATTCGCGCGCTTTATGTGTGCATTGCGAATCCCGTGCAGGACCAGATTCATCATTGAGATGCGGATCAGCTGGCGACTGACGTCAGTGCCATAAATTGAGTGTTCTAACAACGACCAGTCGGGTATCTTTTCACCCGGACCTTTTCGATAGGTCTGAAGGTTGGAGGTGGTTGCGAGTGCTTGTTCGATGGTTTGGCCGCGTTCGTCTAGCCACTCTTCCCCATAGATAGGCACCTCCCGAGGCCTCTCGGAGTACTTCGCTAAGATGTGCTCCACAGTGTCAATCAAGAACCCTGCAGTCCCGCACGCCGGATCATAGACGCTGTCCCCAAAATCAGGATCGATCATCTGGACCATCATGGTGCGAATCTGCCGGGGTGTCCGGAACTGACCGTTCAGAGCTGACTGGCCCAGATGTGTGAGAAAGTACTCAAAGATGTCACCTTTAATATCCGTCCCGAGCTTGCGGAAGTCGATGCTGTCGATCTCGTCCACGACTTCCTTCAGCACGTTCGGATCTTTGATCTCCAGAACAGCATCCTTAAAATAATCTGCAATCTGGGGCGCCTCGCGCACCAACGAGGACATGTAAGGAAAGACATTATCCCCTACAAAATCAATAAGATCCTTGCCGCTTTTGAAGCGCCACTTTGACCAACGAAAACGTTCGGCTTGGCTAGGGAAGAGCTTCCGCGCATTCCCATTGCCACCTACGAGCCTGGATTCAAGTTCCCTGTTCGTCTCCTCTTCGTCGAGCATTTTCAGATAGATGAGATAGGAAAGCTGTTCGATGTAGGTGATCGGATTTGTGACCCCGCCAGCCCAAAGTATGTCTGTGATGCGTCCGAGTTTGCGTTGAATTCCCTGATTCATTAGGTGTTCTTTAAGCCTCAGTTCGGCGAGCCTAGTTCTTGCCTTTCAATGCCCTCTACGGCCGTCGCGTCCTCGTCGTCAGCACGGTCGCGCCATGCGGTCACCAGCCAGTGGGGCAATTGGTCGTGTCGAGTCGCGACAACTCTGGCCCACGCATAGGCCATGTGCGGCTCCAGAGCTGTGCGCACGAAGAGCTTCTCTCCTTGTACCTGAACAGGCGCAATCAGCTCAGGCGCGTCGGTTATATCTTCGCGGCTTTGCAGGTAAACGGGCACGAAATAGCTGGGCACTCCGAGGTAGAATTGCCGTATTGCTAGATCCCTGAAGAGCGACCACTGGATCGCACCGGCCAGCGCACACATCTGCCCAACCCGCGGCGTCTGGGCCAGGAAAGCGACGCGGTCGTGGTGTTGCTCCAATATATGTTCGTGGGCGATGATGATTTCAGCTCCGCGCGGTAGCTTCGGCCACTCTGGAAGATCGGCCTGCTGCGGAAGTTGTGGCACGTTGGGCCTGTCTCCCACGTACTGGAGGTACAGCGGTTGACGCTCCGGTTCCCGATTTCTCTCGAAACTCAGGTACACGGGCGTGCCATAGCGGCTTTGGAGATGGCCCGCGCACATCACGAGCCGTCCTTCGTGAATAACGAACCGTTGTTGTCTCACGGCCAAGCCGACGTGAACGGCGAGGTACCGTTCGAGCACCCAGTGTCCCCGTCCCCAGTTCTCGTCAAGCACTGCAACAGCAAGGCGCTCAAGTTTATCGTCGGGAATGTAAGCGAACCGGTGTAGCCCTGCTACGGTTCCCTGTATTTGCCCGTCGAAGTAGGATGCGAAATCGACCTCCGGAATCGCCACGACTGGACGCGCAAACGATGTGCTCATTCTGCCCTCTCGACACCCGGTCTGCCCGTGAAAACCGAGTCGTTCATGTCCGCGATAATTTCGCGAAGACCTGCTTCACCAAACAACTCCACTCCGAGGCCGGCGGCGTCCAGGATGGAAAGGGGGGGCTGGAACAAATCAGTCACCGCCACCTTGCCCCTCACAATTCCGCGGTTCTTGAGGAGCGAGAGGAATTGTGCCTGTTGTGGGGTCAGGTTCCTCGTCACCATCCATGCTTGAAAGCCTTCCGTGAGTTGCTCCTCGCGGCTTTTTAGCTTAAAGGTGCCGAGCGCAGCCCTAATGAAGTCGATCAAGTTGCCCGAGGGCTGCTGGTATGCTTTCCTGAGATTGTCCTCGTTGAAGTACATCTCCGGTTTGTTCAGCCGTTCCGCAAGGTCGATCTCCTCGTCCTCGGTCAGCGGCTGATCGTGGCGGATCTTGCGGATGACGGGGTCATCGTCGGCGGCATTTCGGATGGCCTGTTCCCAGTTGCTGACGTAGTGCTTGTTGTCGACCCGTTCTCCTTCAGGGCCGACCTCCACATAGGAGACGGCTTGCAGCCACTCGTCCTCACGACCGAGTTCGATCATCTCCTTGGGTTCGCCTGGCGGCCGCGCACCGCCGCCAGCGCTGACGCTGCCACCGGCGGTGCTGGTAAAAATGTCCGCGTCGCTGTCGTTGAAATACTCGTGGTTCTTGAAGAAGTCGTATATGACAAACTTCTTCTTCCCGATGTGCGGTGCGGTGCGCGTGCCACGGCCACGTATCTGTTGATAGAGGATGGGGCTCCTGATACGTCGGCACATCACCAGATGTAGGACCTCGCGACAGTCGAAGCCGGTGGTCAGCATATCGACGCTGACCGCAATCATTGGGTAGTCCTCGCGCTTGAATTTTCGGATTATTTCATCGGCATTGGGCACGTCGGACGTGATCACTTCTGCATAGCGGCCCTTGTGCTCCGGATGAAGCTCATTCAGGAATTGAGCAAGCCGCGTGGCGTGGTGCTTCGTGATGGCAAAAACAATCGCTTTGCCGGGCCCGAGCTTCTGTTTCGGTGCGAGTTCGCGGTAGTTTTCCCAGGCCAAGCGGTCGAACTCCCGCATCATCATCTGGTTGGTGCTCTGGTTGCTCCACTTGCGCTCGAATTCTGCGGGTTCGAGGCGCTCAGCATCATGATCGACACCTTCCTCCAGAAAACGGGTGATGCCGGTGGCGAAGCAGTACGGGGCCAGGTACTCATCCCGAAACGCATCCTGAATGCGAAAGGTGAAATCGGGCTGGTTGTCCTTGCACTGATAAAAACGGTACGTGTTCCGCTCAATGTACGCTGCGGGAGTGGCGGTGAGACCGATGTGCAAAGCGTCGAAGTGTGTCAGCGAAGTCTGCCACGAGCCGTAAATGGAGCGGTGGCATTCGTCGGCCACAACCACATCGAAGTACCCACTGGTGAATTCCTGGTAGCGTCCGATCATGGTCTGGAGGAGGCAGACCGTGATTTGCTTCTCCTGGCGTTCCACACCGGGCCGCAACCAGTAGCTGCCGTATTGATCGAGAAGATCTTGAAGGGCTTCCAGAGCTTGCTTAGCTAATTGATCCCGGTCAACGAGGAAGAGGATTCGTTCCGCGCGGCCCGCCTGGATGAGTCTCTTGATCTCAAGGCAAAGGAGATCGGTCTTGCCGGTCCCCGTAGGCAACTCGATCAGGAACCGACGTTTGCCCAACTCGACGGCGTGGTCAACTGCCCTCATGCACTCCTGTTGATAGGGGCGGACGAGACGGTGCTCGCTGTTGCGTGTGTAGACTTCGGGTATGGGAACCGTAGCGAGCGGCAGGCGCTGCTCCCGAAGTTCCACAATGCGTTCAAGGTCGCGGCGGGAGTAGAAGGAGTTGACGACTCGAGCATCGTCGTTCGTGTAGTCCCAGAAGTAAATGAGTTCGCCGTTCGTCAGGAAGATGAAGGGGGCTTGAAGCTGACGCGCGTAAGGCAGCGCCTGCTGCTTGGCGCGGTAGGGTTCAAAGGCGTGTTTTTTGGCCTCAATGACAGCGAGAACGCGGCCTTGTCGGGAGTGAAGAACGTAGTCCGCGCGGCCACCGTCGCCAGTTCCAACCTCAGTACGGACCTGGGACTTGTCCGCTGGGTCCCAACCGGCCTGCCGAAGCTGGTCGTCGATTATGATTCGAGCGTCCGTTTCTTTGGTAAAGTCCTGCACCAGCTCCCTATCGTCCTTCTCTGAAATCAACGTGCGCATCGCTAATGTGTTGCTCGGGACATGCCTTACATAGCAAGCGGGCAGCCAAAGGCGCCGAATCACCGATGTTCCAGAATTTCAATCGCTTACAGCTTCTCATCGTATCCCGTTTTTGGCATCAGCTTCAACCTGGGTTGAAATCCTTTCAACCTCGGTTGATGCGCTCCTTGAGTTTCAGGAGGTACTTGTGGACCGCCTGAGGGGAGACCCCAAGCAGCCTGGCGGCTTCACTCTGATTACCATTCGCTGCTTCCATGGCCTTCAATACCAGTTGCTTCCGTGCGCTCGACAAGAAGTCCTCCATCGAAAATCCATCCGCCGGCTCCGGTAGCAAGCTCAGGGGGTCCTCTCTTGAGACCGGTTCAGAGATGATGAGGTCATCGGCCTCGATCACATCCTTTGGTGCCAAGCGCGCAGATCTTTCAATGACATTCTGCAGATCCCTGACGTTACCGGGCCATGATTGTCCCTGAAGTCGGGCGAGCGCAGCCTGGGAGAGGCGTTTAGGCCTCTTCAGTGTCGTGTTGATGCGGTCCAGAACATGTAAGGCCAACTTCGGAATATCACTGCGGCGTTCACGAAGCGGTGGGAGCTTCACCTCGCCGACGTTCAGGCGATAGTAGAGATCTTCCCGAAACTCCTTTTGACGAATGGCCCGTGAGAGGCTCTGATTCGTGGCAGCAACCACTCGGACGTCCACCTTCCGCGGCTTCTTTGCGCCGATGGCTTCAACAAGTCCATCCTGCAGAACGCGAAGGAGCTTGGCTTGCGCGGGCAACGGGAGTTCTCCGAGCTCATCAAGGAAAAGCGTTCCGCGATCAGCGAGCTCGAACTTGCCAGCCTGGTCCACCGTTGCGCCGGTAAAGCTACCTTTCCGGTGGCCAAACAGCACGCTCTCCGCAAGATCCTTGGGGATCGCTGCGCAGTTTAGTGCAACGAAGTTTTCTTGCGGGCGACCGCTGAGGCGGTGAATGAATTTCGCGATCAGTTCCTTGCCAGTCCCCGTCGCACCAAGGATCAGGACGGGAACTGAAGACGGGGCCAAGGCCGCAGCGATGTTGAGTGCCGAGAGCATCTTCGGATGGTCGGCAACCAGGCCCAGTTCGCTCAAAACCTCCTGGACATCGGGGGCGGCTATGTCTGCGGTCTGCACTGCCGTTGTCCTGGCCCGGACCACAGGAAAATCTGGGCTTGTGAGATCAATCTCGGAGACCAGCGGAATTTCAGCCGTGACGAAACGTGGAGGCCGAATATGAAGGATACGAGCAGGGAACTCGCCGGACGATGTCAGCAAGACCCAGCACGCATGCATCTGGGGGGTTCCAGAGGCTACTGAAATGAAGTACTCTGCGCCTGGGAACTCCTCTACGACGGTCCCGGTGACCGACCTCATATGCTTCAGGATGGCCGAGTAGTCGGTGGGGTCCTGAAGAGGAAGGGCAACCACCTTGAGGTCGACTCGCTCTTTGAGAGCGGCGGCAGTCGCCGCTGTATTCCGCTCAGTGTTCGGCGTCGACAGAAGGTACACGAGGTCGAAGCTGCGCGCCTGCAGCAGCGACACGACTGGCCCGGGTTGCTCGTCTTCGCCGACGAGTCCTTTCGAGTACGGGTCGTGAAAACCCGTGAATGTGAGCAGAATCCGCAAATTGGTCTCGAACTGTTGATTGTACGCCGATTAGGTCAACCCCTGCCCCATAAACAGAACCAGCCGGGTTTGGTCCCGGCTGGCACTGTCGATTAGGATTTGAGACGGAGCGGGGAGTTTCAGACATCCGCCCCCACGCCGACCAGAAGACGGGCCTCGTCGGTCTCCTCCTGCTCTGGCTCGTCTTCGATCAATCCGCTGATGTCGGTGGATTCAACATCGCGCAGCTTCCGGTGGATGGCTCTGGTACGAGTTTCCGCCTTGTCGATGGTGTTCTGGGCTTCAGTCAGCTTCTTTTTGACCTTCGCCAGAACATCGGCGTACTTACCGAATTCCGATTTGACGGTGCCCAGGAGTTCCCAGACTTCGCTGGAGCGCTGCTGGATGGCCAGGGTGCGGAAACCCATCTGGAAGCTGTTCAGCAGGGCAGCAAGTGTGCTGGGGCCGGACAACACGATCCGGTATTCCCGCTGAATGAACTCCGCGAGACCCGCCCGGCGCATCGCCTCGGCGTACAATCCTTCTGTCGAAAGGAAGAGGATGCCAAAATCAGTGGTGGCAGGCGGTGCGATGTATTTATCGCTGAGACACTTGGCGCATAACTTGAGCGTGATCTCAAGCTGCCGCGATGCCTTCTCGACGCCGTCGACATCTGCCCGCTCAGATGCGTCCACAAGGCGCTGATAATCTTCAACCGGGAACTTCGCGTCGATAGGCAGCCACACCGGCGTGCCGTTACCGTCGTGGCCGGGCAACTTGATGGCGTACTCGACACGCTCGCCGGTACCGGTCGTAGCGACATTCTGCCCATACTGGTCGGAAGCGAGTATCTGTTCGAGGAGCGCGCCCAATTGGACCTCGCCCCAGGTCCCGCGGGTTTTCACGTTGGTAAGCACCCGCTTGAGATCGCCGACCCCGGCGGCCAGGGTCTGCATTTCGCCGAGCCCTTTGTAGACCTGCTCCAGGCGGTCGTTGACCTGTTTAAAGGATTCCCCCAATCTGGCCTCGAGGGTGCCCTGGAGCTTCTCGTCCACCGTCTGACGCATCTGCTCTAGTTTCTTTTCATTTTCGGTCTGAATGGTCGCCAGCCTGCCATCGACAGTGGTTTTAAGGTCCTGCAGTTCGCTCTTCTGCAATTGAGATATCCCGGTCAACGTCGTCAGAATGCTATCACCGAGGCTTTTGAAAGCTGTGCCGGTTTCTTCCCGTAGTTGCTGGGCCTGGCTGCGAAGCGCGGATTCGACGTCCGACAGCTTCTGGCCGGTCTGTTGGCTGATGGTCGACAGCTTCGTATCGATGACGGTCTGCAGGCGCAGTTGCCTTTCGTCAACGCTCGACTGCAAGGATTGGATGGTCGCCGAGATTGTGTCGGTCTGTTCGCGCTGAAGTTGGTGGGTCTCCTTGACCGTACCTTCCAAGGAGTTCTTGAACTCCACCAGCTTGACCGATACCTCGTCTTGAAGCCGCCCCGATGAGGTGGCGACGGACTGAGTTAGGCCATCAATCTTGCGACCGGATTCCGTCGAAAACGAATCCAGGCGTTGTTCCATTCCCGAGCGGAGGAGTTCGAGTTTTTGGTCATTGGATCGGGTGAGGCCTTCGACTTTGGTCGACACCGAATCGCCCATGCCGGTCAGCGCGGTGACTACTTCGCTGCGCAGCGCGTGCGATTGGGTGGAGTGCTCCTGCCGGTTTCGAGAGATCTCATCGCGGACGGACCGATCAACTTGCTCTTGGCCCTTCTGAATTGCACCGAGGTTGTTGAGGACCGGCGCCCAATCGGTTTCCTTGCGTGATAGGTCCGAGAGCTTCCGAAGCTGTATGAGCACGAGCAACAGGACCAGCCCTAGAACTACCAAGACTGCCGCGAGTAGGAGATGCATCAGTTCGGCGTTCACCTTTCGCAGTGGATAATGCAACGGTGAAGCCAAACTGCTGCTCGCAATGCAAGTGATTCATTTCAAAGCAATGATGGAGGTGCCGAACCGCCGTCCACGCGTCGCTGGATTTCAACCAAGGTTGATGGACCCTCAACTCCGGTTGAAACCTTAGCGGGCGATCTCGTCCAGCCTCCCCCGTTGATCCGCCCAGTCGACGATCCTCGAAACACTGCGAAGGTCTCGTTCGGTGATGGCGGATCTGGCGCGCAAGGCGCTGGAGTTGTCAAGCAACGCTTCCTGGATGTCGGGTGCGAGCAGCAAAAGATTCATAATCTGCGTAAGCCGAGCCCGTGTGACGTAGCCGAGGCGGGCAAGGTCGGCGTAGTCGCGGACCTCGCCACGGTCAACCATCTCCTGGAACTTGATGGCGAGGGCCATTAGCCGGGTGATCCGAGGAATGCGCGGTGGTCCCACCAATTCCGCAACGGGCGCGTTTTGTGCGCCTGGGCTGGCTTTGGGGCGGCGCGGGCGCAACGAGATTGCCACCTCGACCTGTACTGCCCCGTCCTCCGGCTGGGTCGTGACTGTGATTACTGGATGTTTGTTTGGCATAGCTCCTTGGCTCCTGCGCTGCGGAAATTGACGGTGACTTTGCCGGTTCGCCCGTCATAGCCGACTTTGGCGACCAGCAGATGGATCATCTGCTCCTGCTCCCTGGTGGTCAAGGACGACCAGATCGAGTCGAACTCGGCAAGCGTGCTGCGGAGATCGTTTGCGTTGATGCGGTTTTGGTCACAGGACTTCCGCTCCGCAGCCAATTCCGTCAGGCGGTGTTCCGTGGTTTCGATCTCCTTTTGAATGCCGACAATCCGGTCGAACCGCGCGCCGGAGTCCACGCTGGTGTCGCCGGCCTCGCGGGCAAGGGCCAGGTTGGATTGCCGGAGGCTCCGCCGATGGGTGTCGAACTCCTGGTCGAGATCCCGGCGGCGGCGCGCCATCTGATCGAGGGCTTCTGCGGCAACTGCCTCCGCCAGCTTCGGGTCGGTACCGATGCGGCGGATGCTATCCAGGACGGCAGTCTCTATGGCCTGAGCGGAAACCGACTTCGTTTCGCAATTCTGCCATCCTTGCTGTTGGGCGTTGTAGCAGACGTAGTAGCGGTAGCGTTTCGACTTCCGCATCGTGTAGGTGTGCATCATCGGAGTCCCGCACGGCACGCAGAAGAGCAGGCCGCGCAGCAGAGCCCCCAGCTTGTTCCTAACGGTGGCACCCTTGGTGCTGCCATTGTGCCGGAGGGTCTCGTGGACCTGATCCCAAGTCTCCTGATCGATGATTCGGTCGTGCTCGCCCGCGTAGAGGACACCCTTGTGGTCAACCATTCCGGTGTATAGGACGTTCGTCAGGGTCGCGTGCAGCGAGCCTCTGGTGAATGGTTTCCCACCCCGCACATTGCCATCCTCGGTGGTCCACTGCTTGCTCACGAGACCGATCCGCTGGGTTTCCTGAAGGACCGGCAGCAGTGAGCCTTGCGCCATGTACAGGCCGAATATGGTTCGGACCTGCTCCGCCTCGGCGGGATTGACGATGATCCGGCCGCCCTTGGTGTCGATGTCGTAGCCGAGGACCGGATGGCCGCCGGTCCACTTGCCTTTCCGCCGCGCGGCCGACATCTTGTCACGCGTTCGTTCGGAGATGATCTCGCGTTCAAACTGGGCGAACGACAAAAGGATGTTCAGCGTCAGGCGGCCGAGGGAACTCGTCGTGTTGAACTGCTGGGTCACCGCCACGAAGCTCACGCTGTTCCGGTCGAAGACCTCGATGATTCGTGCGAAGTCGAGTAGGGATCGACTGAGCCGGTCGACCTTGTAGACCACGATGCAGTCCACCGACCGAGCCTCGACCGCTGCCAGGAGCCGCTTCAAGGCCGGGCGATCCATATTGCCGCCGGTGTACCCGCCATCGTCGAAATGGTCGGTGATCACCTGCCAGCCCTCGTGCTTCTGGCTGGCGATGAAGGCCTCAGATGCTTCCCGTTGGGCATCGAGCGAGTTGAACTCCTGCTGGAGTCCCTCCTCCGTGGACTTGCGCGTGTAAATCGCGCAGCGGACGGTCTTCACATCGGCCGATCCGTTCGACGCCTTTGCCGGCGCTAGTGCGGTGCTATTCCTTGCCATCGGGATTTTCCTCCGTGGACGTCAAGTTGAAGAAGAGGAAGCCGTTCCACTTCGTTCCAGCCACTTCGCTGGCAATCGCACTCAAGGACCGGTAGATCTCGCCATCGAACTCGAACCCATTCACGAGGACCTTCACGATGACTCGGCGGCCTTTATACTCGCGTTCCAGGTAGGTTCCTGGCGGCGGCAATCGCGGGTCGAGAGCGCTGGCCACCTTGCGGCTGACGCTGAGCTTGGGGTCCAGGGTGACGTCTGGCCCAAACTTGGTCTTGGGCGCCCTGATGCGCAGGTCTGCGTCGTTGGCGATATCCAGCGCGCGGCGGCGCGCACGTTCGGAGAGGCCGCCCTCGGCCAGTGCCTGGATGCGCCAGGCGATCCTCCGAAACAGAAACTGTTTGTGATTCGATCGGG
>Ga0326728_10016216_pt1 | contig 15257 bp, 14 predicted proteins | sample MB3enrmetagenome_FD_207602 | JGI IMG/M metagenome (GOLD analysis project Ga0326728, IMG submission 207602) | Lab enriched peat soil microbial communities from McLean, Ithaca, NY, United States - MB31MN | ecosystem: Environmental > Terrestrial > Soil > Wetlands > Peat | place: USA: New York...
AGCGGATGCGATTTTCGAAGCACCCGCCGTACTCGTCCGTGCGCTGGTTGCTCAGTGGAGAGAGGAACTCGTGCATCAGGTAGCCGTGGGCGCCATGAATCTCCAGCACCTGAAACCCGGCGCGCCGGGCCCGCCCCGCGGCGGCGGCAAAGGCGTCCGCCAGGGATTGAATCGCCGCTTGCGACAGTTCCTCGGGCGCGGCATCCTCGGGCTGGAACGGCAGCGCGCTGGGCGCCACGGGCCGCCATCCGCCTTCCGCCGCGGGGATGGTCCCGCCTCCTTCCCACGGAGACCGCGTGCTGGCTTTGCGTCCGGCGTGCGCAATCTGAATTCCGGCAGCGGCGCCCTGCGCCTTCACAAAGCCCGCGATGCGCGTCAGGAACTCGATGTGCTCGTCCTTCCAGATGCCCTGGTCGCCGGGCGAAATGCGCCCGCGCGCCTCCACCGCGGTGGCTTCCATCATCACCAGGCCGGCGCCGCCCACGGCACGGCTGCCGAGATGCACCAGGTGCCAGTCGTTGGCGAACCCATCCACGCTGGAATACTGGCACATGGGAGAAACCGCGATGCGGTTACGCAGATGGACGCCTCGAAAGTCGATGGGAGTAAACAGGTGTGTCGTCTCGGTGCTCATCGGTTCCAGTATGGCAGGCTCTCTACGCTAAGCTAACCGCTCTTTACTCCCTCGCCGGCAGCGGCCCTGGAAATCGGTCAAAAAGTACCGAATGGCCGAAAAAGTTCCGCCCGATTGGCCTTCCAAGTCCTGTATCCCACCCCTTACGAACGGCCCTGTGCGGGAGGCGGGAGACGTGATGAAATCGCTACATGGATGTCGCCGATGCGCTGATCTTAGGGCTGCTTGCCGTGGCAGACCTTGCTCTGGTCGTGCAGTTGCGCCGGGCGCGGGCGCGGCGTGTGCGGACCGAACGCATCATGCGCAGCCTGGAACTGGCGATTCAACGAGAGGTCGCCGCGCAGGAGCTTGCGCCGGCCCGGCGCTGGACGCCATTGCGCGACGCCAGTTGATCACAAGGCTTGCCGCCTTACTTCCGGCCTCGTGCCTTAGCCTTGGTTTTGGGCTTGGGTTTCGGCGCGGCCGCCGGAACCGCGGGCGCAGGTGGATCGTCGGCCACTGCGACGGCTTCGGGCACTTCGTCCAGTTCCGGCACTTCCGGCACATCGGCATCCTCGACGGGTTTGCCCGCCTCGTCGGGGTTGACCTTTTTCAGAACCTGGTTGAACAGCGCGGCCTTCCGTGAATCGACTTTGGGCGGAGGCGCCTGTTCGTGACGGAAGTCGTGATCGCTATGACAGGTGCGGCACCGGACCTTGGCCGGCGCGCCGTTCACCACCGAAACAATCGCGTGGTTCATGATCCGTTTGCAGCGGACGCAAAAGTCGTCGATATCGTCGCCCAGGCGGGGTTCACGCATAAGGGCCTCCTAACTGGCGGTGGACTGCCCTGCCGGCTCAGGCTCGGAATGTATCGGGCCGTGCGGCACCTCGGGATGGGGCTTCGGCTCCGGAAGCACCCACTGGGCCGGTTCGAAGCCCACGTACTTGCAGATGCGGAGTCCGGCTGTATCGCTCTCCAACAGATCGCCCACGGCAAGCGGCTGGCCCGATTCGCGCAGCAGCCGCCAGGCATCGTACTCGTTGAGTGCGTCGACTTCTCCGCGCCGATCGTAGTCCTTGGGCCGGAGCGAAGCGCAGCCGGAGACGTGGGGAGACCAACGGAACTGTTGCCGAGGCGAATCTTTCATACGATAGATCCGATAGAGCGGCATCGCTTCTACATTGTAATCGATGTAGCGGCGCGATTCCCGTCCCGCTCTCCCAGGTCCATCCAGCGGCGGATGTTCTCCTCGCTCCACACGGCGGCATCCTTGAGCGAGCCGAGCCGTACCGAAGGCTCGATGAGGATGACCTCGAGCGCGCCGCTGGGCCTGGGGGGCGGCAGAAAAGTCCGCAGCATGCGGAACGGCATGGTAGTGAGACAATTCACGGCGATGGCGCGCGTGGCGCCCATCCGCTCGGCGGCCCACAGCGGCAGGGCGCCTATGAATCCGCCATCCACGTACAGCTTGCTTTCAATCTCCACGGGCGGGAAACCGAAGGGAATGGAGGCCGTGGCTGCCAGGTGTTGCCAGGTGATTTGGGGATCTCTCACCAGGCAGGGCTGCAGGCGGGGAACTTCCACCATGGTAAGCCCGAACGGCATGCGCGGCCGATACCGCGAGAAAAGCTCGCGAGCTTTTTCGTTGAGAGCTTCGGGAAGCAGCAGGCCGAAGCGGTGGAGGCCCGGACGCATGATCTTGCGGGTCAGCGGGTCCATCCAATTGCCTGCCAGATCGCCGGGAGACGCGCCGCCGGCGATGGCCCAGCCGTTCCACGCGCCCGCCGACGCGCCCACGATCATCTCCGGCCGGAGACGCCCGCAGAGCGCCTTCCAGACACCCACTTCCCAGGCCGCGAACATGCCGCCGGCCGAGAGCACCAGTGCGGTGGTCACGTCTTTATGGTAGTCGAGCCCGCGGCCTCGCGTTGACGGCGCTAGTGGGGCGGACCCCCCGGTCCTGGGGTCCCCTTCTGGGGACGACCCCCTGGTCGGCTCTTTTCTTGAGAATTCCAGCCGGTCTCGGAGACGATTGTACAGTGATGTCCTACTGTCGACGTCTTCCGCACCTCTGGGAGGCTGAACGGGCGGTCTTCCTCACGTGGCGCCTCCACGATAGTCTACCGCCCAAGCGACCCTTTGCCGCGGCAGCAGTCAGTTCCGGAAAAGCCTTTGCCACGCTGGACCGCTTGCTGGACGAAGCCCGCAGCGGTCCATTCTACCTGCGCCAGCCGGCGATGGCAGACATGATCGTCGAGGCCCTCCACTACAACGCTAATACCCTTGGGCATTATGCTTTGCATGCCTTCGTGGCGATGCCAAACCATGTTCATGTGTTGCTTACTCCTGCCATCCCACTGCCCCAACTTACGAAATCGTTGAAGGGCATCACGGCCAAGCGGGCCAACGCGATGCTGGGGTTAACGGGGAGACCGTTTTGGCAGGAAGAGAGCTTCGACCGTTTGGTGCGCAACGAGGGGGAGTTTGAGAGCATTCGGAATTACATCGAGCGAAATCCAGTGCGAGCCGGGCTGGTGAGCGATGCCAGTGAATATCGTTGGTCGAGCGCGGGATGGGCGATGACCCAGAGGGTGCCCCGGGTCGCCCGCGGACCAGGGGGTCCGCCCCACCATGCGCCGTCTGCCGCAAGTATAGAGTACGCTCAGATTAGCCCGGTGTGAAGCACTCTGGCAGATCTCCCACTCCATGCCGCACACTCAGCCCGCGGCCTCGCGTTGACGGCGCTTCCGCCGGATGTTACCCTGTTTTGCTTAAAAGACGTCCATCGTCTCTGCTTGAAATCATGGATGCCACGTTCCACCAACTGGGCGGAATACTGCTGCGTGCTCTGCCTACCTTTGGGCTGGTCGCTCTGCTTTACTTTTATCTGAAGATCGTCTTCTTCAGTCCCATGGGGAAGGTTCTGGAGCAGCGCTACCAGCTTACCGAGGGAGCGCGCAAACGGGCCGACCAGAGCCTTCGGGATGCGGCCCGCAGAACCGCCGAGTACGAAGCCGCCATGCGCGCGGCGCGGGCCGAAGTCTACCAGGCCCAGGACCAACTCCACCGGGAATTGCAGGAGCGGGAAAGCGCGGAACTGGTGCGCGCCCGCGAGCGCGCCGACGCCGCCGTTCACGAAGCGCGGGAGTTGCTTGCCAAGGACGTGGAATCCGCCAAAGCCGGCCTGGAGCGCGCCAGCGATTCGGTGGCGGAACAGATTGCGGAATCCATCCTCCGGCGGAGCGCGGCATGAGACGTGTTGTGCGGGTGTGGCTGATGGCATGCGCCATGGCCGCCGCGGCGCTGGCCCAGGAGACTTCGGGCGGCGAAGGATCGAGTGGTCTCGAATTCTGGAAGTGGGCGAACTTCGTGGTGCTGGCGGGGGCCATCGGATACTTTGCCGGCAAGTACGGCCCGCCGTTCTTCGCCGCGCGTTCGCACAGCATCCGTAAGGACATCGTGGAAGCCGAACAGGCGCGCAAGGAGGCCGAAGCGCGGGCCGCCGCGGTGGAACAGCGGCTGGCCAACCTGGAAGCCGACATTGCGGCGTTGCGCGCCGAAGCGCGCGACGAAGGGCGGGCGGAAACCGAGCGCATCGCCCATCACACCGCCGCCGAGTCGGCCAAGATCCACAGCAACGCGGAGCAGGAGATCGCCGCCGCCGGCAAGGCGGCGCGCATGGAGCTGAAGGCCTACGCCGCGGAACTGGCGATCTCGCTGGCGGAGCAGAAAATCCGCGCCCGCATGACTCCCGCCACCCAGGAAGCTCTGGTACGCGGATTCGTCCGCGATCTGAAATGACACTCTCAGCCGTAGCCACAAGATATGCCAACGCCCTGGCGGACGTGGTCACCGCGAAGGGCGCCGCCCTGCGGCCGCAGGATGCCGTGGCGCAACTGCGCGCGTTCGATGCCACCCTCCGGTCGTCTTTGGAGTTGCAAAACGCTTTGACCACGCCGGCGGTGCCGGGCAGCCGCAAGAAGGCCGTGGTGGGGCGCATCGCGGACCTCCAGGGGCTGGGGCGCATTACGCGCAATTTTCTGTTTGTCCTGGTGGACCACCGCCGGATCGCTCTGCTTACGGAGATCATCCAGGTGTTCGAGCGCGTGGTGGACGAGCGGCTGGGGTTTGGGCAGGCCGCAATAGCATCGGCCGCGGCATTGACCGAACCCGAGCGCGCCGAGCTCACGGCGGAATTCGAACGGCTGGCGGCCAAGCGCCTGCGCATGCATTTCACCGTGGACCCGTCGCTCATCGGCGGGGCGGTGGCCCATCTCGGCTCCACGGTTTACGACGGCTCGGTGCGCGGGCAACTGGCCTCCATGGAGCGCCGCCTGAGCGCGGAAGGTTAATCGCTGGAAAGGAATTATGGCTCAAATTCGAGCGGACGAGATTACCAACATTCTCCGCCAGGAGATTGAAAACTACGAGCACGCGATCGATGTGAGCGAGATCGGCTCGGTGATCTCCGTGGGCGACGGCATCGCCCGCATCCATGGCATGGAAAAGGTCATGGCGGGCGAGCTGATCGAGTTCCCGCACGGTGTCTCGGGGATTGCCATGAACCTGGAGGAAGACCAGGTAGGCGCGGTGCTGCTGGGCGATTTCGCCGAGATCAAGGAAGGCGACGAGGTGAAGCGGACGGGCCGCATCATGTCGGTTCCCGTGGGCGAAGCAATGATCGGCCGCGTGGTGAACGCACTGGGGCAGCCCATCGACAACAAGGGTCCGGTGCTCACCACCGAGTTCTTTCCGGTGGAGCGCCTGGCGCCCGGCGTGGTGTCCAGACGGCCGGTGAAAGAGCCCATGCAGACGGGCATCAAGGCCATCGACGCCATGATTCCCATCGGGCGCGGGCAGCGCGAGCTGATCATCGGCGACCGGCAGACGGGCAAGACGGCGATTGCGCTCGACACCATCATCAATCAGAAGGGCGGCGATGTGATTTGCATCTATATCGCCATCGGACAGAAGCGCTCGACGGTGGCCCAGGTGGTGAAGACGCTGGAAGATCACGGCGCCATGGAATACACCATCGTGGTGTTGGCCTCGGCTTCCGATCCGGCGCCCATGCAGTATATCGCGCCCTTCGCCGGGTGCGCCATGGGCGAGTACTTCCGGGACAGCAAACGGCACGCGCTGTGCGTCTACGACGATCTTTCCAAACACGCGGCCGCTTATCGCGAGATTTCCCTTCTGCTGCGGCGGCCGCCGGGACGCGAAGCGTTTCCGGGCGACGTATTCTATCTGCACAGCCGTCTCCTCGAGCGCGCCGCCAAGCTGAACGACGCCCACGGCGGCGGCTCGCTGACCGCGCTGCCGTTCATCGAAACCCAGGCCGGCGACATTTCCGCCTACATCCCCACCAACGTCATTTCCATCACCGACGGGCAGATCTTCCTGGAGTCCGACCTGTTCAACTCCAACGTGCGGCCGGCCATCAACGTGGGCATCTCGGTAAGCCGCGTGGGCGGCAACGCGCAGACCAAGGCCATGAAGTCGATTGCCGGAAGCTTGCGCCTGGACCTGGCGCAGTATCGCGCGCTGGCGGCCTTCGCCCAGTTCGGCTCCGATCTCGACAAAGCTTCGCTCGACCAGCTCAACCGCGGCAGGCACCTGGTGGAGATTCTGAAGCAGGGGCAATACCAGCCGCTGCCGATCGAAAAGCAGATCGTCATTATCTACGCCGGCACCAAGGGCTACCTCGACGATCTGCCGGTGGAATCGTGCCGCAAGTTCGAGGAGGAGCTGTACCGGTTCGTGGATAATGCGCACCGCCCGCTGTGGGACGAGATCCGCACCAAGAAGGTGCTGGACGACGAACTGCGCGCCAAAGTAGAGGCGGTGATCAAGGAGTTCAAGGCCCGCTTCGTGGCGGAGCAGGCCAATGCCTAGCCTGATCGACATCCGGCGGCGCATCCGCTCGGTCAAGAACACGCAGCAGATCACCAAGGCCATGAAGATGGTCTCGGCGGCCAAGCTGCGGCGCGCGCAGGACCGGGTGATCGCGTCGCGGCCGTACGCGGCGATGCTGCGCAAGATGCTGGAGAACGTGGCTGCGGCCGTTGCGGGAGACGAGCAGGCCGGACAAAACCCGCTGCTGGCCCAGCGCGCGGAGCAGCGCATCCTGCTGGTTTTGATCACCAGCGACAAGGGCCTGGCGGGAGCGTTCAACGCCAATCTGATCAAGGGCGCGCAACGATTCATCGCCGAGCATGGCGGGGCCGCGGTGAGGCTGGAGCTGATCGGACGCAAGGGGCGCGATTTCTTCCGCAAGCACCGTGCCGAGATCGCGGGCGAGCACGTGGGCCTGGCGGCGAAGGTGGTATACGCGGACCTGGCGGCCATCGCGCGCAAGGCCATGGATCTGTACTCCAACGAAGAGATCGACGCCGTCTACGTGCTGTACAACGGATTCAAGAGCGTGGTGGCGCAAACGCTCACCCTGACGCGCGTGCTGCCGGTGGAAGTGCGGCACCGCGAGGAGCGCGTGGACTACATTTTCGAGCCGCCGCCGCAAGAGCTTCTGAACGCGCTGCTGCCGCGCTATGTGGAGCTGGAGTTTTACCGCGCCCTGGCGGAATCGACCGCGGCGGAGCATGCCGCGCGCATGACCGCCATGGAGGCGGCTACTTCCAATGCGGGCGAAATGATCGACAGACTGACTTTGTACATGAACCGCGTCCGCCAGGCGAGCATTACCAAGGAAATCATCGAAGTGGTGAGCGGCGCGGCGGCGGCGGAGTAGCGGGGGTTAGGGATTGGGGGTTGGGGGTTGGGGATAAGAAGCTCGCGGAGCGAGCCACACCTCCCCGGCACCCCGCCCCGAGTTGAGAAAGGTGGTGGGCTGGGGCTTGGAGGTTAGGGAGATTGGGGAGAAAGGGCTCGCGAAGCGAGCCACACTTCCCCAGCCCCCAACCCCTAACCCCCAACCCCCTTTTTGACGGTTTATGGCATCTAAGAATGGATACGTTGTCGGCAAGGTAGTCCAAGTGGCCGGACCGGCCGTGGACTGCGAGTTTCCCGAAGGGCAGATTCCCCTGGTGTACACCGCGATCCGGGTGACCAGCCAGGGGTTCACGGTGCCCGCACCCATCGACATCATCTGCGAGGTCGAGCAGCACATCGGCGAGGGCCGTGTGCGCACCATCGCGCTCCAGCCCACCGAAGGACTGGTGCGCGGCATGGAGGCCATCAGCCTGGGGCGTCCCGTGGAGGTGCCGGTCGGGCCCGAAACGCTGGGCCGGGTGCTCAACGTCATTGGCCAGCCGGTGGACGAGATGGGTCCGGTGAACGCCAAGCTGCACTACCCGATTCACCGGCCATCGCCTTCGTTCGAGGACCAGTCCACGCGCCTGGAGATGTTCGAAACGGGCATCAAGGTCATCGACCTGCTGGAGCCCTATCTGCGCGGCGGCAAGATCGGCCTCTTCGGCGGGGCGGGCGTGGGCAAGACCGTCATCATCATGGAGTTGATCAACAACATCGCCATGAAGCACGGCGGCGTTTCGGTCTTCGCCGGCGTGGGCGAACGCACGCGCGAGGGCAACGACCTGTGGCTCGAGATGCAGGAATCGGGCGTCATCGATCCGCACGATTTCACCAAATCCAAGTGCGCGCTGATCTACGGCCAGATGACCGAGCCGCCCGGGGCGCGCCTGCGCGTGGGTCTCACGGGCCTCACCGTGGCTGAGTACTTCCGCGACGAAGAGCACCAGGACGTGTTGCTCTTCATCGACAACATTTTCCGTTTCACGCAGGCCGGGTCGGAGGTTTCGGCGCTGTTGGGCCGCATGCCTTCCGCCGTCGGGTACCAGCCCAACCTGGCCAGCGAGATGGGCGAATTGCAGGAGCGCATCACCTCCACCAAGAATGGCTCCATCACCTCGGTGCAAGCCATTTACGTGCCCGCCGACGACTATACGGACCCCGCGCCGGCCACCGCCTTCGCCCACCTGGACGCCACCACCAATCTTTCGCGCGATATCGCCTCGCTGGGCATCTATCCGGCGGTCGACCCGCTGGCTTCCACCTCGCGCATTCTGGACCCGCTGATCATCGGCCACGATCACTACAACTGCGCCCAGGCCGTCAAGGGCATTCTGCAGCGCTACAAGGACCTGCAGGACATCATCGCCATCCTGGGCATCGACGAGCTTTCCGACGAAGACAAGCTGGCCGTGGCCCGCGCGCGCAAGATCCAGCGCTTCCTCTCGCAGCCGTTCCACGTAGCCGAACAGTTCACCGGGTTCGTGGGCAAGTACGTGAAGCTGGCCGACACCATCCGCGGCTTCCAGGAAATCGCCGACGGCAAGCACGACGATATTCCCGAGCAGGCGTTCTACATGCAGGGCACCATCGAAGAGGCGCTGGAGAAAGCCGAAGCGTTGAAGAGGTCCTGACGATGCCCGACCTGATCGAACTGGAAGTGGCCACGCCCGAGCGCCTGTTGGTGCGCGAAAGAGTGGCCGATGTTCAACTGCCGGGGCAGACCGGCTACCTGGGAATCCTACCCGGCCACGCGCCTTTGCTGGGCCTGCTGGGGACCGGCGTGCTGAGCTATCCGGCCAATGGCGGCCGCCGCTATATTGCCATCGATGGCGGATTTCTGGATGTAGGACAGGACCACGTCCGGGTGCTCGCCAATGCGGCCGACCGTGCCGAAGAGATCGATACCGGGCGGGCCCGGGATGAGTTGAAGAAGGCCGAGGCGGACGCGGCGAATCCATCCATCGGAATCGACCCGGATGCGGCGCAAGCCGCCATTCTGCGCGCCCAGGCGCGCGTCGAGGCGGCGGAGAAGAAGTAGGGGGCGGGGCTCGCTGCCGTAAGCGTTAAGTTTAGAATTGGAGAGCCGAATCCTGGTGGGAAGGGGATATATCAACAGGAATGGTGTGGGTGGCACGGGCGCGCTTCCCCAACCGCCGTCTGGGGACCATTGTCCGAGTGGGCGACGATAGGCCCGGAGCACTTCAACGGCTAGGGCGTTACGCGTCAACTGGCCGCGACTCGGCAATTCTCCTACCTAGGCCGACTTCCGGGTCCTAGCCCTGCCAGCGCGAGACACCGGTCGATCCAGAAGCGTCGCAAGAATTGCCTGAGGGCGGCCCCATTATCGTAAGGACCTGACCACTTCGACGCTCGACGATCCCGTTCTGTTCTGTTCCGTCGTCATCGGGAGCATTGAACAACCGGGAGTCCCGGTGCCCCTCCGTCGGTCATCGACTTTAGGTACGCTACGCTTTTAAGGGTACCCAGGAAACCTATGAGCACTGCACCGCGCGGAATGAGCATTCAAGAAGGCTATCGCCTCTACCGAGAACAGGCGCTTTTCGTCAACCGCCGATACCAGCGAAAGCTCGTCTGGACTGAGCCGGAAAAAGCTCGGCTAATTGAAAGTATTCGCATGGGCTATCCTATACCGCTGATCCTTCTCGCGGAACCCTCTCGGGCCGCGGATCCGGGCAAATACGAAATCATCGACGGAGTCCAACGCCTAAACGCGATTTTCGCCTTTATTGAAAATGCGTTCTCGGTGCAGGGCCTGTATTTCGACGTTGATGAGTTTGCAAGGGCCAAACAACTTGCTAAAGCCGGCGTGTTCTCGGTCGCGCCGAGTGGGAGCACCCTCCTGCCCCGCAAGGACTGCGCAGATTTCCTCGACTACCAGCTGGCGGTCACGATTTATAGCCCCGGCGACTCAAAACAGGTTACAGACGTGTTTGGCCGGATCAACTCGGGAGGTAAGCAGCTGAGCGATCAGGAAAAGCGCCAAGCCGGCTTGACGACACCGTTCGCACTGCTTGTGCGGGAACTCGCCGAACAGATTCGCGGCGACGCTTCGAGAGAAGTCGTTGCACTATCTGATATGCCCGAGATTAGCATCGACTCTAAGAGAGCTCGTCAAAACTACGGCCTCACAGCGGAGGACACATTTTGGTGCAAGCAGGGGATTCTAAGGAACTCACAGCTTCGCGACAGTGAAGACGAAGAGATTCTTGCTGATATCGCGGCGTCCATTCTCTTTGGCGAGCCTTTCGCTCGGAGCCGTGAATTACTTGATGCTCTGTACACCCCAGACGACGACTGGTTCAAGAAAGTCGAGAATGCCCTGGCTGTTTATTCGGCGGAGCGGCTACGGGAGGAGATCAAGAGCACCTTTTCGGTTCTGCGTGAGACCCTCGAGGCTTGCGGCTCTGAGCGGAACAAACTGCGACCTGTTGTAAACCCTGGCAGCGCGAACCCAATCAAGGCTGCATTTTACGCGATCTTCATGACCTTCTTCGATCAAGTCATCAAACACCAGCGTTCTCCGAGTGATCCGGATGCGATCATGGGGGCCCTCGCCAACCTCCAAGCCGCAATGGCTAGAACCGCGCACTACTCGACGACGGAGGATCGCGGTCAAGATATTGCCAAAACAACGGGGCTGCTGCAAAGATACTTTACCCACCGGGAGCCCCCAGCACTCAGGCACGGCCCTGGCTTGGCACTCGATTTTGAAAACTCGCTTCGTAGGTCGAGTATCGAAACTGGCCGGTACGAATTCAAACAGGGACTACTTCGGCTATCCGTTGAACGCGCATATGACACGGACTTGGTGCAACGCATACTGGAGACGATCTGCGGGGTGGCGAACGTCGGCCCGGAGAGTGATGGGTTCATCTTCATCGGCGTCGCGGACAAGGAACAGGACTCGGTGAGAATACAACAGATGGACGGCATCGCGGCAACAAAGATCGGCCAGCGCTACGTCGTCGGAATCGACCGGGAAGTCAAAGTTCTCAAGACGAAGACCGAGAGCTATGTAGAGAAGGTACTTGGCGCGATCAGGGCTGCAGACCTTAGTGAGCCGCTCAAGACCCAAGTGCTGTCAAAGATCGATGTCATCGAGTATCGTGGAAAAACCGTAGTCAGAATTACAGTGCCCGCCCAGCAGCGGGTTTCGTTTCTAGGGAGTGACGCTTTCACCCGTCAGAATTCACAGACCGTGAGAGTTCAAGGCAGGCAATTGCTTGCCTTGAACGACCTCTTCCAAAACCGGAAGTGATCTTTTGACGGCCTCTCGGGCATCACTCTGGATGCTGGATCACTCCCCATAAAGGCGCTTGCGTCTGGGGATCCACCTTCCATATGAGCGTGTAGTCCCCGACTCACCGAAGTGGCTGCTTTGGTCGAGTGACGCGCGACTGTACAGTGCTCCGGCCATGTGGCTACCCTCCGACCAATGTACGGATCGCCGACCATACGCCAAGAGCCGCCAGCAATGCTTTGCTGAACGCCATTTCGAGCCGGTTCTCGAATATCGGAACACAAGAGGCCCCCGGGGGAGCCCCGCTTGCGAGTAGGAACGCCTTACAGGTCCGGCCAGTAGAAACGTAGCGTCACGGAGTCCTTAGACGCGCCATGCCTCTCTAACGACGCGCATTAGCGCGCAGGACAGCTTGCGCCGCCACAAAGGCTTCGCAATTCATTTCAAACCGACTGTTCCGGAAAACCGCGAGCCACTCCATTAGGCCGTCGAAGTCGCGTCCCTCGAGGAGCCAACGATGCTGATCTAAGTGCGCCAACGCTGGTTGCGTAAAGCCGGACGTAGTCACGATTACGCCTTTCGTCCCCTGGTCATGATCCACAACGCCGTGTAAAGCGCGAACAATACCGACATCGACCTTGCGGTTGCGAGCATACCTTTTGCACTCAATAAGAAACCGCAAGTTAAAGGCCCTTCGCGAAACGGCGATAATGTCGCAACCTCCATCTCTCGTCGCGCTTGTCAATTCAACTTCGTAGCCGAAACTACGCAGGAGTTCAGCAATTAGAACCTCGAACTGACGGGGCGTCATCGCAAAGAGACTTTCGGGCCTGACCGAGGCTCTTTCCAGCAGTGACAACGCCGTCGTGGCTACAACATCGCTGACAAGAATTCCGCCGGCACCAAAATTCGGGTCCGTTTGCCAATGGAGATCAAAAAACTGAGCCGGTTTAATGAGTGTGGGACTACCCTCGAGTTCCCTATGGTACCTCACCAACAGATCGAAATCGTTCCGGATCTCGCGGGCCTCGGGCAGGCGCTCGAAATCCATGCCAACCTTATAGAGGGGAACCTTGGATGTAAGAGCTAACCCCTTGAGTGAGCGCTCAATACTGAGTGCCGCACCTCCGGCCACCTGATCATCCCGGTGATTGAGTATGTCGAACGGAATGCAAACGGCAAACTCCGCACCCTCTAGCGAGTAACGTAGATGTAGTTCTGGGTCGTTGGACAACGTGTAAAGGTCGGCGGAATTCCACAAATTAGTCAGCTTCTGGGATACCTCAACACAATCACTGTCAGAAGGGACGTGGCCATTTGCGAATCTCTCCACGAAGTCGATGGCTTGATGAAACGTGGGCGAAACGCCGTCAGCCGAAATCGCCCGGACCATGGGCTCAAGTTTCCGCAGACACTGGGTGACGAGCGCAAGCACCGCGCCGCGGGGTAGTCTTGAGAGTTCAAGTTCGGTGGGGAGAGGAGCTTTCATATCTTCCCTCCCCACCGGGCTGCCGGTTCGCACCAGACCAGCATACCCGATGTGCGCCTAGGGGTGCGGTCCGGAATTCCGCATGCGGCGGTGCAATTGAATTCGTTTTCGCGGCGTAGGGGGCCCTCGAACAAGTTAAGAGAACCTAAAGCGCGAGTTAATGCGGTATCGACCACGATGGTTGGCTTGCGCTGCTCGCTGCTCTGAAGTCCACTTGTGCGAAGCACAGGGCAGTGCCCCGGCCGATTGACGCGCCACTCGGAAACTGCTGGATTTCGGTGCGACGGGCCAGAATGTCCCGTTGCGGAGATGACGGCCCACAAGCTCGCCAAAGCGGATTCTGGCGAGAGCAGCCCTTACCATCAGCGGCAGCCCGGCACCGGCGAGTTGCCCATCGCGCTTAATTTAACGCCTATTGGGCTCGCTACTCCGCGAGCCCGAAAGCGTACACGACGCTCCCCACGACCATCCCTACGTACTGCCTGTTGTCAAACATATAAGTCATGGGAGAAGTGTGCAGCGGCTCGGCAAAAGGAAAACTCCAGAGTTTCTTGCCCGTCGCGCCGTCCGCCGCCGCCAGTTCGCCTGCATCGTCGCCGTAGAATACCAGCCCGCTGGCCGTCGAGAGAGTGCCGCTCCAACTCTCGCCCTCGCCGTCCTGCGGTAGTTCCCAGACCGTCTTGCCGGTCTGAATGTCAAACGCGCGCAGAATCTTCTGCGCCTTTTCGTCGGGAACCCTGCGCGCGCCGCCGCCTTGATATCCACGGCCGGCCCGCCAATCGGGCGGTGCTGTTCGGGTGTAGATGCTGCATCGCTCGAGCGTGTTCACGTAGAACAGACCGGTGGCAGGGTTGTACGCGGTGGAGAAGAAGTTGGTCCCTCCATCCACTGCGGGACAGATCAGGGTCCCCTCCGGACTGGGCGTCTGGTTGGGGTTGAGCACCGGCCGTCCATCCGGCCCGATCTCCGTGGCCCAGGTCAGCTTCTTCACCATCGGTTTGGCCAGCAGCAGTTGGCCGCCGGTGCGGTCCAGCACGTAGAAGAATCCGTTCCGGTTGGCCTGCAGCAGCAGCTTTCTGGGCCGGCCCTGCCAGGTAGCGTCCACCAACAATACCGGCTGTACGGCGTCCCAATCCCACTCGTCGTGCGGAGTGGTCTGATAGTGCCACTTCAGTTTCCCTGTAGCGGCGTCCAGCGCCAGGATCGAGCACGTGTAGAGGTTATCGCCCTTGCGGTTCTCGCCGTTGAAATCCGGGCCGGCGTTTCCGGTAGGCCAGTATAGGGTTTTCGTTTCCGGGTCGTAACTTCCGGTCAGCCATGTGGGGCCGCCGCCGTGATCGATATCGCGGCCATCCCAGGTCTCCGATCCCGGTTCGCCCCGCGCCGGAATCGTCCAGAATCGCCATACCTCTTTTCCGGTCGCCTGCTCGTAGGCCGCCAGAAATCCGCGCACGCCCTGCTCGCCGCCCGCCGTGCCGGCCACCACCAGGTTCTCCAAGGCTAGGATGGAGCCGGTGGCGTTGTAGTTCTGGCGGTAATCAGCCATCTCCGTGTCCCACAGCTCCTGGCCGGTGAAGCGGTTGAGCGCAATCAAATGCGCGCTGTCGGTCTGCATGAATACGCGGTCGCCTTCGACCGACACGCTGCGGTTATTCCCCGGAGATCGCGCGTTTCCCACCAGGCCCGGCGTCGCTGGCCGCGTGAACTGCCACAAGCGGGCTCCCGAGCCGGCGTCCAGCGCGATCACGGTGTTGGTGTTGGTCACGTACATGATTCCGCCGTACACCTGGGGCGTATCCTGGAGCCGCGCGGCATTGGGCACCGCGAAGACCCACTTCAGCGCCAGCCGCGAGACGTTGGACTTGCCGATCTGCGTCATCGGGCTGTGGCGATTGCCGCTGAACTGACCGTGGTAGCTGGACCAATCCACCTGCGAGGTCACCTCACGATAGCGCTCCCCTGCCTTCCTCAGGAGATGAATCCGCTGGTCGCCGGTCCGCAACTGGACTTCCCGGCCGGTGCTCGCGATCGCCACCCCTTCGAGCGGTGTGCCGTCGGTGAGCTGGATCTTCATCCGCGTCAGGAACCCACGGCCTCCGCGCCCTCCGCGCCCCGGCGCC
>Ga0326728_10016217_pt1 | contig 15256 bp, 11 predicted proteins | sample MB3enrmetagenome_FD_207602 | JGI IMG/M metagenome (GOLD analysis project Ga0326728, IMG submission 207602) | Lab enriched peat soil microbial communities from McLean, Ithaca, NY, United States - MB31MN | ecosystem: Environmental > Terrestrial > Soil > Wetlands > Peat | place: USA: New York...
AAGCCCGTCATCACCACCGGCGCAGGCGACCATTTCAACTCCGGCTTTTGCCTCGGCAAACTGCTGGGCTTGGACAACGCGCAATCCGTCCTGATTGGCGTCACTACCAGCGGCCATTACGTCCGCACGGCGCAAAGTCCAACCATTGCCGATTTGGTGAAAATGCTCCGGTCATGGCCGAAGGAACGTGACACGTGACGAGTGGCGTGTGACGCGATTCAATTACGATGCCAACTGAATGAATAAGCGACTGCTTATGGAAACGACTCCGACAAAGCCGAGCCTGGGAACCGATCGTCTGGAGACGTTCGGAATCTACCAACTGGCTTGGCAGTTATTTGACGATTTTTGGCGGGATTCCGAAGTCCTCGAGAAAGATTTTCGCGGACGCGAGTTAGCAAGACAACAAGTGCGAAGTTTGGACTCCATTTGCGCCAATATTGAAGAAGGTTTTGGGCGTGGCTTTGGCAAAGAACTGCCACAACATCTGAAAATCGCGCGTGGGGAAGCACGGGAAAGCCAAGGGCGCTACAAACGTTGTCGGTACCTGCTCACCAAAGAAATTATCAATCACCGAATTGCGACGCTTGATCACATTATCGGCGGGCTGACCAAAACCATTTCTACTATCGAAAACAGACAAAAAAACACCGACAGCACGCCGAATGCCTTTTCCCGTCACCTGTCACCTGTCACCCGTCACTCTTAATGCTTTTAAACATCGTCAAATACGGTCATCCCGCGCTCCGTCAAAAAGGGGTGCGCATCGAACGCGTCACGCCGGAAATCAAGAAACTGGCGGCGGACATGCTGGAAACCATGCACGCCAACAACGGTGTCGGCCTGGCCGCGCAGCAAGTTGGCCGGGCGTTGCAACTTACCGTTATTGACGTGCGCGAAGTGAAAGACCGTCCGTCCTGGCTCGAACTGGATGGCAAGCCCGCCGACGTGAGCAACTTCATGCCGCTGACTTTGATCAATCCTGAAATCAAACCTTTTGGCAATTCGGTCACGGGCGGCGAAGGTTGCCTGAGTTTTCCGGAAATTTTTGCGGGAATCTTGCGGCCCGAATCCGTGGACGTAAAGGCGTTGAACGGAAAGGGCAAGCCGATTGAATTCCGCTGTGGCGGTTTGCTCGCGCGCGTCGTGCAACACGAAGTGGACCATCTCAACGGGATTCTGTTCATTGACCGGATGGACAAGGCGACCAAGGACGAGTTGCGCCCGCAACTCGACGCCCTGCAAGCCGCCACCAAGGCAGAGCTGCAGAAGAAATAATTTAAGACTTCCACAGGCCGGCGGGCGCTTTTGGCGATAAGCCGGATAATTTCCCGCGGAGATTTTCCGCCAAAAAACTCATGGACACGCCTCCGGGTGGAAATTAAGGTCGTTGGCTGACGGCTTGTCCGGCGTCCATGATGACGACCACTCAAAAGAAATTCACCAAAAGGAAAGGAATGAATATGAAAATCAACGTGAAGGCTTTTGCACTGACCTGTGGAATCGTCTGGGGAGTGGGGCTGTTTGCACTCACCTGGTGGATTATCGCCTTTGACGGCAGCACGCATAATGTCGCGCTGATTGGCCGGCTTTACCGGGGCTACAACATCAGTCCGCTCGGAAGCCTCGTGGGGTTGGTCTGGGGATTTTTTGACGCCCTGATTGGCGGCGCAATAACCGCGTGGCTCTATAACCTGCTCGCCACGCGCTTGGAAAACAAACCCAAGCAGCAGCCTGGCCAGACTGGATGACTGATTCTAAATCAGAAAAGGAACGTCCGTTGGCCGCAAATGCGAAACTGGCAGACATCTGCAGTTGAACGAAAAAGGGCATCCAACTTTCGTCGGACGCCCTGCGTGAATTGTTCAAGCTGCGTTTATGCCAGCAATGGATTTTCAGCGGCAACGGCGGCCGCCGGTTCCTCTGGTTCGGGTTCGTCGCTAATTTCCACCAACGGTTTGATCCGCGCCCGGCGGTGAAGATCAAAGCCGGTGCCCGCCGGAATGATGTGCCCCATGATGACGTTTTCCTTGAAACCATGGAGGCTGTCCACCTTGGAACGCGTGGCGGCCTCGGTCAAAACTCGGGTCGTGTCCTGGAACGACGCCGCGCTGAGGAAGCTGTCGGTTTCGAGCGACGCCTTCGTGATGCCGAGCAGGACGGGCGAGGCCTCGGCCGGTTTGCCGCCCATTTTCTCGACGCGCTCGTTTTCCTCCTCGAACTCCAGCTTGTCAATCTGTTCGCCCCACAGAAACGACGTGTCGCCCGGTTCGGTGATGCGCACCTTGCGCAGCATCTGGCGCACGATGATTTCGATGTGTTTGTCGTTGATGGTGACGCCTTGCAGGCGATAAACCTCCTGCACTTCGCTGACGAGGTGCTCCTGCAATTCCTGCGGGCCGCAGACTTCGAGGACTTCGTGCGGATCAATCGGGCCTTCGGTCAATTGCTGGCCCTTCTTCACCAGGTCACCTTTGAAGACGATGACGTGCTTGCCGATGGGGATGAGGTGTTCCTCTTCCGCCTGGGTCTGCGGGTCTTTGATGACAATGCAGCGTTTGCCGCGCACGCTGGCGCCAAAGTCCACCATGCCGTCAATCTTGGAAATTTCCGACGCGTCCTTCGACCGACGCGCCTCAAACAATTCGGCCACGCGCGGCAGACCGCCGGTGATGTCTTTGGTCTTGGCCATTTTACGCGGCGTTTTGGCCAGCAGGGTGCCGGGGAAAATGTCGTCGCGTTCCTTCACCACAATGTGCGCGCCGGAGGGAATCGGATAATTCGCCGCCACCTCGCCGTCCGCGCCGGTGATGATGATTTGCGGGTGCAAATCCTCCTTGTGCTCGATGACGACCATGGCTTCCTGGCCGGTGGTTTCGTCCATTTCCTGCTTCATCGTTACGCCTTCGATGATGTCGTGGAATTTCACCCTTCCGGCCTTTTCAGACAGAATCGGCACGTTGTAAGGGTCCCATTGCACGAAGGTTTCGCCCTTCTTCACCTGGCCGCCGTCGGGCACGGAGATGACCGAGCCGACGACAATGGTGTGATTCTCCAATTCACGCCCGTCCGGCGCGAGAATTGAAACCGTGCCGTTCTTGTTCAGAACGATGTTGTTGCCGTCTTCGAGTTGCACCAGGCGAAGGTCGTTGTAGCGAACCGTGCCGTCAAATTTCGCCTTGATCTGCGGAATCTTGAACACGCCCGCCGCCGTGCCGCCGATGTGAAACGTCCGCATGGTGAGCTGGGTGCCCGGCTCGCCGATGGATTGCGCGGCGATGATGCCGACGGCCTCGCCGAGTTTCACCAGGCTGCCGGTCGCCAGGTTGCGACCGTAGCAGTTGACGCAAACACCGTGCTTGCTTTCACACGTGAGCACCGAGCGGATGCGCAGGCGTTCAATGCCCGTGGCCTCAATGCGCTTGGCCTTTTCCTCGTCAATCTCCTCGTTGGCGCGAACGAGAAATTCCTTCGGGTTCGTCGGATTCATCGTGTCGTCACACGCGAACCGGCCGACCAAGCGGTCGCTCAATTTGACCACCTCATCCTCGCCTTCATACACCGCCGAGACCCAGATGCCGTTCGAGGTGCCGCAATCGTCCTCCTGGATGATGACGTCCTGGGCCACGTCCACCAGCTTGCGGGTCATGTAACCGGAATCGGCGGTCTTGAGCGCGGTGTCGGCCAGACCCTTGCGGGCGCCGTGCGTAGAAATGAAGTATTCCAGCACCGACAGCCCCTCGCGGAAATTCGCAAGAATCGGTTTTTCGATGATGTCGCCGCTGGGCTTGGCCATCAGGCCGCGCAAGCCGGCGAGTTGGCGCACCTGCTGTTTGTTGCCGCGCGCGCCGGAATCCACCATCAAATAGACCGGATTAAATTCCTTCTTGCCCTGGTTGGCTTCGAGCGTGCGGAACATGACGCTGGCAATCTGGTCGGTGCAATGCGTCCAGATATCCACAATCTTATTGTAGCGTTCGCCCGGCGTGATGACGCCTTTGCGGTACTGTTTCTCAACTTCCTTGATTTGCTTTTGCGCAGTGTCAATTTCCTGATCGCGCTCCTTCGGCACAATCATGTCGTCAATGCCGATGGACACGCCGGACTTGGTCGCCTCGCGGAAGCCCAGTTCCTTGAGCTTGTCGAGCATGGCCACGGTCTTGTCGTGGCCGGCGACCTTGTAGCAGCGCCAGATCAACTCGCCGAGTTGGCTTTTGCCGGCGGCCTTGTTGTAAAAGCCGAGTTCCGGTGGCCAGACTTCACTGAAAATGACGCGCCCGACGGTGGTCTCGATGATTTTCTTGTTCGGGTCGCCGAAAACGGTCTGCCGGCCAAAATCCGGATTGGCCAGGCGGACACGGTCATGCGTCTTCAAAGCGCCGTCGCTGTAGGCAAACAACGCCTCTTCCTTGGAGCCGAACAACGGCAGCTTGTTCGGGTCGGACGGCATGGGCGTGCGCGGTTCGGCAGTGAGATAATAACAACCGAGCGTGATGTCCTGCGTCGGCGTGATGATGGGCCGGCCGGAAGACGGGCTGAAAATGTTGTTGGGCGCCATCATCAACAGCCGCGCCTCCATCTGCGCCTCAACGGACAGCGGCACGTGCACGGCCATCTGGTCGCCGTCGAAATCCGCGTTGTAGGCGGTGCAAACCAGCGGATGAATGCGGATGGCCTCGCCTTCGATGAGTTGCGGCTCGAACGCCTGCACGGACAACCGGTGCAGCGTCGGCGCGCGATTGAGCAGTACCGGATGGCCCTTCGTCACCTCTTCCAAAACGTCCCAGACTTCCTTGGTCTGGCGTTCGATCATCTTCTTGGCTGAACGGACCGTGTGTACATAACCGAGTTCCTTCAAACGGCGGATGATGAACGGCTCGAACAACACGAGCGCCATCTTCTTCGGTAAACCGCACTGGTGCAGCTTGAGTTCCGGCCCGATGACAATGACCGACCGACCGGAATAATCCACGCGTTTGCCGAGCAAGTTCTGGCGGAAACGCCCGCCCTTGCCCTTGAGCATGTCACTCAAGGATTTCAGCGAACGATTGCCCGCACCGGTCACGGGGCGGCCATGGCGGCCGTTATCGAACAGCGCGTCCACCGCCTCCTGCAACATGCGCTTTTCGTTGCGGATGATGACTTCGGGCGTCTTGAGCTGCAGCAAGGTCTTGAGCCGGTTGTTCCGGTTGATGACGCGGCGGTACAAATCGTTCAAGTCGGACGTGGCGAACCGGCCGCCTTCGAGCGGCACGAGCGGGCGCAGGTCCGGCGGAATCACCGGCAATACCGTCAGAATCATCCACTCCGGCCGGCTCTTGGAGGCCAGGAGGCCTTGCAGTAACTTGATCCGTTTCGCGAGTTTCTTGCGGATTTGCTTGCTCTTGGTTTCGGTCATGGCCTCCTGCAAATGGCCGGCCTGCTTGGCCAAATCTACCCGAGCCAGCGCATCGCGCACGGCCTCGGCGCCCATCTTGGCGACAAACGCATCCGCGCCGTAGGTCTCGCGCGCCTCGCGGTATTCATGTTCATTGAGCAATTGATTTTGCTTCAACGCCGTGTTGCCCGGATCAATGACGAGGTAATCCTCGTAATAAATCACGCGTTCCAGGTTGCGCGCCGTCATGTCGAGGACCAGGCCGATGCGCGACGGCATGCACTTGAAAAACCAGATGTGACAAACGGGCACGGCCAGTTCGATGTGGCCCATGCGCTCGCGCCGGACGCGGGCGAGCGTCACCTCCACGCCGCAACGGTCGCAGACGATGCCGCGGTGTTTGATGCGCTTATATTTGCCGCACGAGCATTCCCAGTCCTTGACCGGACCGAAAATACGTTCACAGAACAAACCGCCTTTTTCCGGCTTGAACGTGCGGTAATTAATGGTTTCGGGGTTCTTGACTTCCCCCTTGGACCAGGAACGGATGGATTCCGGCGACGCGACCGAAATCGCGACGTAATCCACCAGGTTCACCTTGTCCAGTCCGAGCAATTCCCGGGCGCTTTCTTTGGTGCTGATCATACGTGTTTGGTTTCAGCGAATAATTTTTGTTAAAACTTAAACCATTGCCAACGTGGCCGCTGCTTCGCCGTTGCCACTGGCGGCATGTTCAATCGGATTCGAATAGCCAACCTTCACGTCGAGGCCGAGCGACTGCATTTCCTTGACGAGCACGTTGAAGGATTCAGGAATGCCCGCCTCCAGCGAGTTGTCGCCCTTGACGATGCTCTCGTAAATGCGCGTGCGGCCCTGCACGTCGTCGGACTTGACCGTGAGCAGTTCCTGCAAGGTGTAGGCGGCGCCATAGGCTTCCATCGCCCACACTTCCATTTCGCCGAAACGCTGGCCGCCGTACTGCGCCTTGCCGCCCAGCGGTTGCTGGGTGACGAGCGAATACGGTCCGACCGCGCGGGCGTGAATCTTGTCGGCCACGAGATGGCCGAGCTTCATCATGTAAATGTAGCCGACCACAATTTCCTGATCGAACGGCTCGCCGGTGCAGCCGTCGTAAAGCGTCGTTTTGCCGTGCTCGCCCACCAGCGGCTGTTCACCCGCATCCTTTTCTTTCTGGGCGGCCTCTTTCAAATAATTACGGATGTCCTTTTCCTTGATGCCGTCGAACACCGGCGTCGCGAACTTCAAGCCGAGCAGCTTCGCCGCCCAGCCGAGGTGCGTCTCCAGCACCTGACCAACGTTCATGCGCGAGGGCACGCCCAGCGGATTCAACACGATGTCCACCGGCGTTCCGTCCGCGAGGAACGGCATGTCTTCTTCCTTGACGATGCGCGCCACCACGCCTTTGTTGCCGTGGCGTCCGGCCATTTTGTCGCCGACGGAGAGCTTGCGTTTCGAGGCAATATAGACCTTCACCGATTTGACGATGCCGGCTTCCACGCCCTCGCCCGCTTCGGCGCGTTCCATTTCCTCGTCATACTGCATTTGCACATCGTCGAACTTCTTTTTGAAGCCGCCGATGATTTCATTGATTTTGTTGCGAATGGGCGACGGATCAATCTCGATGCGGTCGTAGACCGTCGCCAGTTTGCGCAACAACGTCTTGGTGATTTTGCGATTGGCCGGAATGATGATTTCACCGGTCTCGCTGTTGACTACGTCCAACGGGATTTTTTCACCCAGTAGAATGTTGCTCAACGCCTCCGTCAACTGGTCGCGCAGCTCCTCGGTCTTCTTCTTGTGTTCGTCCTCGATTTGCTTCGCGTGCCGCCGTTCGTCGCTGGAGCTTGTTTTGGCGCGGTCGCTCTCTTTCTTGGCCGACACTTTCACGTCCATGACGATGCCGTAGGTGCCGGACGGAACCTTGAGCGACGTGTCCTTCACGTCCGCGGCTTTTTCGCCGAAGATCGCGCGCAACAGGCGCTCCTCGGGAGCCAGCTCCGTCTCGGATTTCGGGGTGATCTTGCCAACCAGAATGTCGCCGGGCTTCACTTCCGCGCCGACGCGGATGACGCCATCGGAACCAAGATTTTTCAACGCTTCATCACCGAGATTTGGAATGTCCCGCGTGATTTCCTCGGGGCCGAGCTTCGTGTCGCGCGCGCTGACCTCAAATTCGTCAATGTGAATGCTCGTGAAGATGTCCTCCTTCACGATTTTTTCGCTGATGAGAATGGCGTCCTCGAAGTTGTAGCCGTTCCACGGCATGAACGCGACGAGCACGTTGCGGCCCAAGGCTAGTTCACCGTCCTTCGTGCACGGACCGTCGGCAATGACCTGTCCTTTCTTCACGTGTTCGCCCTTGTGCACCAGAATTTTCTGGTTGATGCACGTGGCGGCATTCGACCGCATGAATTTGCGGATCGGATAAACCCAGACACCATGTTCAGGATCGTGCTTAATTTTCTTTTTCCCCTCCGGCAATTTGCCGTCTTCCGTGATGATGATCTGGTTGCCGGTCACGGACGCAACCCTGCCGCTTTCCTCGGCCATCACCACGGCGCGCGAGTCACGGGCCACCCGGTCTTCAAGGCCCGTCGCCACCAGCGGCGCTTCGGTGACAAGCAGCGGCACGGCCTGGCGTTGCATGTTCGAACCCATCAACGCGCGGTTCGCGTCGTCGTGCTCCAAAAACGGAATCAGCGACGCGGCGACTGACACAAGCTGCTTCGGCGAAACGTCCATGTAATTCACGCGTGCCGGTTCGACATCCACAAATTCGCCGCGCGCGCGGCAGACGACGCGGTCGCTGAGGAAGTGACCCTTGTCGTCAATCAACGTGTTGGCCTGGGCGACGATGAACTGCTCCTCGCGATCGGCGGTTAGGTATTCGATTTCGCTCGTGACGCGCCCGTCCTTCGCCTTGCGATAAGGCGTTTCCAGGAAGCCGAACTCGTTGATGCGCGCAAAGGTCGCCAGCGACGCAATCAAACCGATGTTCGGGCCTTCCGGCGTTTCGATCGGGCAAATACGGCCGTAATGCGACGGATGCACGTCGCGGACCTCGAAACCCGCGCGGTCGCGGCTCAAGCCGCCCGGCCCCAGTGCGCTGAGACGGCGTTTGTGTGTCAATTCCGCCAGCGGATTGATTTGATCCATGAACTGGCTCAACTGCGAGCGGCCAAAGAAATCGCGAATAACCGCCGAAAGCGCCTTGGGATTGATGAGCTTTTGCGGGGTCATGGTTTCGACGCTTTGATCGAACAACGTCATACGTTCCTTGACGAGGCGCTCGGTGCGGGCGAGGCCGACGCGGCACTGATTGGCCAGCAATTCACCAACCGTGCGGATGCGGCGGCTGCCGAGGTGGTCAATGTCGTCCAGCGATCCCTCGCCTTTTTTGAGGCGGAGCAGATATTTCGTCGCCTCGACCAAATCGTGCTTGGTCAAAATGCGCGACTCTTCCTTGTCTTTGAGGCCGAGTTTCTGATTGATTTTATAACGGCCAACCCGGCCCAAATCATAGCGTTTCTGGTCGAAGAACAGCCGTTTGAGCAGCGCGCGGGCGTTCGCCGCAGTCGGCGGATCTCCCGGCCGCAGTCGGCGGTAAATGTCCTTGAGCGCTTCGTCTTCGTTTTTGGCCGGGTCCTTCTTGAGGCATTTGATCAAGGCACCCTCGTCAATGGAGGTGTCCACGACCTTGACTTTGTTGACGCCCAGCTCGGCGATCTGTTTGACCACCGCCTTTGACAACGGCTCGAACGCGCGCGCGACGACCAAGCCCTTTTCCTCATCCACGGCGTCTTGAATCAAAACGCGGCTGGACAAATCCTCGAGCTTCTCGGCCTCTTTGACCGTGAGGTCTTCGATGTCGTAAAACAACTTGATGATTTCCTCATCCGTACCCCGCGTCTCACCCCCATCCTTGTCCTTGCCCTTGCCAACGGCGCCTTCAACGTCCAGAAAGCCCAGCGCGCGGAAGAACGTCGTCGTCAGAAACTTCCGGCGGCGTTTCTTGCGGTCGAGATAAACGTAAAGCAGGTCGCTCGTATCAAATTGCGCCTCATACCACGAGCCGCGGTCGGGAATGACGCGGAAACTGTGCAAAATTTTGCCGTTCGGATGCTGGGTGGCCTCAAACGCAATGCCGGGCGAGCGATGCAATTGACTCACCACGACGCGTTCCGCGCCGTTGATGACAAATGTGCCCTGCGGCGTCATCAGCGGCAATTCACCCATGAACACCTTTTCTTCCTTGGCGCTCTTGCTCTCTTCCTTGAGCAGGAACGTGACGTAAAGCGGCGCGCCGTAGGTCAGACCTTCGCGCAGACATTCAAGCCAATCCACCTTGGGCTCGCCGATTTCGTAGGAATCATAATCGAGCACGCACTTGCCGTCGTAGCTCTCGATGGGGAACACCTCACGGAAAACCGCTTCCAGGCCGGCGTGCTTCTGGCGTCGTTTGGGCGACGCATCCGCTTGCAGGAATTCCTGGTAGGAATCGGTCTGCAATTCAATCATGTTCGGTGGCACGACGATCTCTTTGATCTTGCCGAACTTGATTCGTTCTGTGGTTCGCGATGGCATTTTGACCTTTTTTTATCGTCCTCGTTCTCGTCCTTCGGGCTCGGTTTTGCCGATTACAAAGACGACGACGGGAACAAACTTGTTTCTCATTCAACGACATAAGGCAAGCGTGCCGCGTTCAACGACCCGCCTGCCCCAACCAGCCTGCTGTTTGTTGCTGCTCGTAATTTGCAAAATCTTCCGCCCGCAAAAACTGCGGGAACGGGCGGCGCCCACCGGGGGCCGCCGCCCAATATAATCCACTATTACTTGACTTCCACTTTGGCACCCGCGTCTTCGAGCTTTTTCTTGGCCGCGTCCGATTCCGCCTTGTTGGCGCCTTCGAGCACCGGCTTGGGCGCGCCTTCCACCAGCGCCTTGGCTTCCGCCAGCCCCAGTCCAGCCTTCACTTCGCGGACGGCCTTGATGATGGGAATCTTCTTGTCCGCCGGCACGGAGGCGAGAATCACGTCAAACGTGTCCTTCGCGGCCGCCGCCGGGGCGGCGCCACCGGCAGCCGGAGCACCGACGGCCGCAACCGCGACGGGCGCGGCGGCGGAAACGCCCCATTTCTCTTCCAGTTTCTTCACCAGGTCGGCGGCTTCAATCACCGTCAACTTGCTCAATGCCTCTACGAGGTTTCCAATGTCAGCCATATTACCTTTCTTTCGTCTCGTCGTTGCCGCGGCCACGGCATTTTGAGTTCACGGCCCGTGAACCGACGATTTACGTTGTTGCTTCTTGTTTCTCCCACCGGCACTCACCGGCGGAAATTTTCTTAATCACTTATTTAACTCATTTAACCAATTACACGTTGTCAAGTGGTTGGTTAAATTGCCAATCATCACGCCGTTTTCTCAGACTTTGCCTTGAGAACGCGCGCGAGTTGCGACGCGGGCGTATTGATCAAACGCACCAGCTTCGTCGCCGGCGCGTTCAGCAGGCCGAGCAACGTGGCGCGCAAAACGTCCAGACTCGGCAAATCGGCCAGCGCCTTGAGCGCCGCCTCTTCGAGCCGCTGATTGTTCAAATAGCCGAATTTGAACTTGGGCTTGTCGAACTCCGCGCTGAAATTCTTAAGCGCCTTCGCGGCGGTGGAAATGTCCTTCCGCCCGGTCACCACGGCCAGTTGTCCGCCCAGCGCCCCGTTTAATTCGCCGACGCCGGCTTCCTTGGCCGCAAGCTGGAAAAGGGAATTTTTCACTACGTGAATTTCCGCACCCGCTTGCGTCAGACGCTTCCGCAATTCGGTCAAATGGGCAACCTTCAGCCCCCGGTAATCCACCACGATGAAGAACGGTGAGCCATTCAGCCGCGCCACGTATTCCTTCGTCAAAATTTGTTTTTCAGCACGCATGATTCAACTCCTCGTTAATTGTTGGAAAATTCGCGCACATCCACGCGCACCGGCGGGCTCATCGTCGCCGAAATCGTGCAGGAACAGATGTACGTGCCTTTAACGCTGTGCGGACGCGCCTTCGCCACGGCTTCAATCACCGCGCGCGCGTTTTCCTCAATCTGATTCGCCGCGAACGACACCTTGCCGACGGGCACATGCACATTGCCCGCCTTGTCAATTTTGAACTCGACGCGCCCGGCCTTGACTTCCTTCACGGCCTTGGCCGTGTCGTCCGTCACCGTGCCGGTCTTCGGGTTCGGCATGAGGCCGCGCGGCCCCAGCACCTTGCCGAGCTTGCGGACTTCCACCATCGCTTCCGGCGTGGCAATCGCTACGTCAAAATCCGCCCAGCCTTCCTGGCACTTTTTAATCATATCCTCGAAGCCGACGTATTCCGCGCCCGCCGCCTTGGCCGCATCCGCCGCCGCGCCGTTCTTGGCGAACACGAGCACGCGGACCGTCTTGCCGCTGCCGTGCGGCAGTGGAACGGTGCCGCGAACCATCTGGTCGGACTGTTTTGGGTCCACCCCGAGACGGAACGCGAGGTCAACCGTCTCGTTGAATTTGGCTTTGGGAAACTTGGTCAGCACGCCGACCGCTTCCTTGAGGGGATACACCTTTTTCCCATCCACGACTGCGAGCGCTTTTTTGTATCTTTTACTGGGCATTTTATGGGTGCGGTGCCAGCGAGTTTTTAGCTCTCCCGCGGTTGTTGTTGTTTTCGTTAAATAAGTGACTGGTCAAATGAGTTAAATCGGTTGTTGCCACGCATCACGTCTTTCACCAATTACTTATTTAACTGATTTAAGCTTTTAACCTCATTCGACGACTTCAATCCCCATGCTGCGTGCCGTGCCGGCGATGACCCGGAACGCGGCATCGGGCGAAGTCGCATTCAAATCCTTTGACTTCATTTTTACGATGTCCAAAACCTGTTTGCGCGTCACCTTGCCGACCTTTTCCTTGTTCGGTTCCTTGGAACCGGCGGTGATGCCTGCGGCTTTTTTCAACAGCACCGACGCCGGCGGCGATTTGGTGATGAACGTGAACGACTTGTCCTGATAAACGGTGATCACGACGGGAATCACCAAACCCGCGTCGTTTTTGGTCGCTGCATTAAATTCCTTGCAGAAGCCCATGATGTTCACGCCGTGCTGGCCGAGCGCCGGGCCGACCGGCGGCGCAGGATTCGCCTGCCCTGCCGGAATCTGCAACTTGATGATGCCTGTGACTTTCTTTGCCATAAAACTTCTAAACTTCTACGCCTTCTCCACCTGCCAATACTCCAACTCCACGGGCGTGTTGCGCCCGAAAATGTTCACGGTCACTTTCAACTTGCCGCGTTCGGGATCAATTTCCTCAATGATGCCGCTGAAATTGAGGAACGGCCCGTTGTTGATTTTGATGGTTTCGCCGACTTCAAAATTCACCTTCGGCTTCTCCGTTTCCTCGGACGCCGAAATTTGCGCCTTGATTTGCTCGACTTCCTCGGTCGGCGTCGGCACCGGCGGCTCGCCGCCAACAAAGCCGATTACTCCCTGCGTTTCCTTGATAAAATACCACGGCCTCTCAATGATGCGGTTGTTTTCATCCAGCAGCACCATGTCCACAAATACGTAACCCGGCCACAATTTGCGGCTGGACACGGTCTTCTTTTGATTGCGCACTTCGACGACTTTTTCCATCGGGACCATCACTTCCCTGATAAAGTCCTGCATTTCGTCGGTCTTGACACGTTTCTCGATGCTTTCCTTGACCTTTTGTTCCTGGCCCGAAAGCGTATGTATGACAAACCACTGGCTGCGCATGTTGCTCAGAGTTTAAAGAAAATTCCAAAAAAGATTTGGTCCACGGCATAGACAAACCCGCCCAGCAAAGCGATGGAAATGGTGATGACCATCGTGGAGCCTTTTAATTCCTCCCAGGTCGGCCACGAGCATTTCTTCAACTCTTCGCGTGTTTCCAAAACATAGGTGGCCAGGCGCCTGATTTGTCCCTGCCACCAAAGGTAGGCAAAAACCGCACCGATGACCACCGCCCAAATTAAAATTTTAGTCCAACTGCTCACGTCAAATGCGAGATTAAGAGTATGATTAAGAGTAAGAACAGCGGAGTTCTTTGATATCCGGTTTCTTAATCGTAATCTTCATCTTAATCATAATCTTTCCAATTCTGGCGGAGAGGGAGGGATTCGAACCCCCGTTGGGCTTTCACCCAAAGCGGTTTTCAAGACCGCCGCGATAGACCACTCTGCCACCTCTCCGCGAAGTGACAGGTGACACGTCCCAAGTGACAAGACGCGCCGCCTTCCTCCTGCCACGTGTCCCTTGTCACTTTCACCCGTCTTTGGCACGGCAGGAGGGATTTGAACCCCCAACCAACGGTTTTGGAGACCGCTACTCTACCAATTGAGCTACTGCCGTATCCGCCCAATCTCGTTTGTCTTTCGGACAAAATCAAAGCCGCGGGGTTCGTTGGCCCGCGCTTTCGATTTTCAAAAACCGCCCTAGGCAATGACCTCCGTTACGCGGCCGGCGCCAATCGTGCGACCACCCTCACGGATGGCAAACCGCTGGCCTTTTTCCATCGCGACCGGCGCTATGACTTTAACTTCCACGGAAACATTGTCGCCCGGCATCACCATTTCGATGTTCTGCGGCAACGTCACCGTCCCGGTCACGTCCGTCGTGCGGAAATAAAATTGCGGACGATAATTCGTGAAGAAGGGCGTATGCCGCCCACCTTCCTCTTTCGACAACACGTACACTTCCGCCTTGAAATGTGTGTGCGGCGTAATGGTTCCCGGCTTGGCCAATACCATGCCGCGTTCAACTTCATCCTTTTTGGTGCCGCGCAGCAGCACGCCCACGTTGTCACCGCACTGCGCCGAATCGAGCAGTTTGCGGAACATCTCAATGTCCGTTGCCACGGTTTTGCGGGTTTCGCGCAACCCAACGATTTCCACTTCCTCCATGCGCTTGAGTTGGCCGCGCTCCACCCGGCCGGTCACGACTGTGCCACGACCTTCAATGTTGAACACGTCTTCAATGCACATCAGGAACGGCTTGTCAATTTCCCGCGTGGGCAACGGAATGAACGCGTCAATGGCCTCCATCAGTTTTTGAATGGACGCTGCTTCTTCCTTGTCGCCCGCCAAGGCCTTTTTAGCGCTGCCCCGAATAATCGGCGTCTTCTCACCCGGGAATTCGTACTTGGTCAGCAGGTCACGGACTTCCATTTCCACCAAATCCAGCAGTTCCTTGTCGTCCACCAGGTCAACCTTGTTCAAATAAACGACAATGGCGGGCACGCCGACCTGGCGGGCGAGCAGCACGTGCTCCTTGGTTTGAGGCATTGGACCTTCCGAGGCATCCACCACCAGGATGGCGCCGTCCATTTGGGCCGCGCCGGTAATCATGTTCTTGATGAAGTCGGCATGACCGGGGCAATCAATGTGGGCATAGTGGCGCTTGTCGCTTTGATATTCGACGTGTGAAACTGCAATGGTCAAGGTTTTGGTCTCATCACGCACCGTACCGCCCTTTGTAATTTCCGCGTAAGACCTGACTTGCGCCAGGCCTTTCGCCGCCTGCACTTTGACAATTGCCGCCGTCAAGGTGGATTTGCCGTGGTCAATGTGTCCGATGGTGCCGACGTTGACGTGCGGCTTCGTTCGTTGAAATTGCTCTTTAGCCATTGTTGTCTCCTGCGTTAATTTCTTTATTTTTGGTCAACCAATTCTGTCTGGAGCCCATGATCAGGATTGAACTGATGACCTCATCCTTACCAAGGATGCGCTCTACCAACTGAGCTACATGGGCACGCCAAAATCATTAGTTCAACCAAATACGCCAAACGACAAAAAACCGCTTCCCCTCACTGCTTTTCTTTCGAAA
>Ga0326728_10016218_pt1 | contig 15255 bp, 13 predicted proteins | sample MB3enrmetagenome_FD_207602 | JGI IMG/M metagenome (GOLD analysis project Ga0326728, IMG submission 207602) | Lab enriched peat soil microbial communities from McLean, Ithaca, NY, United States - MB31MN | ecosystem: Environmental > Terrestrial > Soil > Wetlands > Peat | place: USA: New York...
CAATTCGTCGTTCAGGGCAGCCAAGTTGGACGAGATCATGAAGCTCCTTAGCCCAGACCAGCGATGTTATTGGCGTTTTCCGTTTGGAACAGGTTCGTGTAGAAGGTAGTCTGTTGCTGGAGCACCGCAATGGCCGCATCTGCCTGAGACAGTTGCTCCGTGAGGTTGGTCTGTATCAGGTTCACCTGATTCTGATCCGTGGAGATCCGGGTTTGATCGCTGGTGATCTCATTCCCGACATTGTTGTACTCGTCCGCCAGTGTGCCGGTGGTCGTGTCGGTAAAGGTGGTGAGAATATTATTGGCCGATTGAAGAAATCCGCCGGACGTAAGGCCTCCGAGGAATTGCTGGATGCCGGCGGCGCTTTGGGTGCTGAGCTGCGAAGAATCGAGAGAAAGACTGCCGTCAGAACCCAAAGTCAGACCCAGATCGCTCAAGTCCATCACCGAGCCCGAAGTGCCCGTAAACTGTGCGATTTTGTCTAAAGCGTCTTGCAGTTCATACACCAGGCTCTGGCCAGCCAGTGCGCCTCCGCTCTGCCCCACTTGGCCCGCGACCGCGGTAACGGCCGCGTTGTATGCCGACACGAAGGTAGACAGGGCGCTGGACAGATTGCCCTGGCTCGCCGCAACCGTGATAGTCACGTTTTGGTCCGGGGATGCACTCACCAGGGTCGCAGTCAGGCCCGGCGCCAGCGTGACCTGGTCGGAATTGCTGTTCAGGACGGTGGTGTTTCCGTTGACGGTATATTGGGCATCCGCTCCGGTGTGGACGGTGGAAAGCAGGCCGGTGGTCCCGACGCTCAACTGGATGGTGTCCGCCCCCAGCTCCGTGCTGGTGAGTGCGAGGCGGTAATCCGGGCTGGAATTACTTCCCAGGTTGACGATGGTCGCCGACACACCGGCATTGGCGTCATTGATGGCGCTGGCCAACCCATCCAGGGAATTGTCGGTTAACGAAATCTGGGTTGTCACACCGTTGACTGAGAGTGTGTAACTCGAGGAAGCGTTGATGTTCTCGGAACTGGGATCGGTGACCGGCGTTGTCCCAGCGTTGCTGATAGTGGTAGTGGACGAGCCGAGATTGGATACCTGGATGGAGTAGGTGCCGGGAAGCGTGGTGGATTGCGCCGAGGCCGTGACCACGGACGTGTCGGAAGAACTGGCCAAAACACTGCCGCTGGCAGCTGTCGCGATGCCCTGTATGGCGCTCTGCAGCGAATCGAAAGACGACCCCAGACTAGCCAGGGCCGACTGCTGCGACTGGAGCGTGGTGACCTCGGTTTGCAGCTGCTGCATGGGGAGCGAAGCAATGGAGACGGCCCGCTGCAAGACCTGCTGAAAGGAGCTGGAAAAGGTGCTCTGGCCGGTAAACGTGACTGGATTACTGAGCGAACTGGAGGAACTGGCTGTGCTGCTGGTGCTTCCCATAAAGTGACTGCCTCTGCAATATAGGGGCCGAACCCTTGCGAGTCCGGCCCCTGACAGGTCAGAAGATGACAACTCCTTCTAAACCGCGATCTTCGCGCCAGCGGAGCTGCTGCTGGCGCTCAGATCGCGGCATGGTGTTACTGGATGGCCACTGTCACCCCCGCCTGACTGGAATAGCCAGTAGCTACGGGGGTGATGGTGACAGTCACCGGCACGGCGGCTCCGGCGACTGTTGCCGGAGGGATCGTGACGTTGATCTGATAGAGGCCCGCGATCGATCCCGCGGCGAATCCGGCCCAAGTCACGCCGCCATTCGCTACCGTGGCGGTTGTGGCGGTACCGCCCGTGCCAAAGGTCACGGTGATGGGGTCGACCATGCACGGCGCCAGGATGTTTTTCATGAGGAGCTCACCCTGGATTACCGCGCCATCGATGTTGCTCCATGCTGTCGTTGGCGCGGTCCAACCTGCAATGGAGGTCTTGGCCGTGTTTCCAACCTGCATGTATCCCGGCGAGGACGCGCTGGCCGTCAAGCTGATGGCGGAACAATCAGTCGGGAATGGCGTGGCGTCCGCGCTGCTGAGGGCCACGTCCGGATGGGTACTGTCGGGAACGCCGAGGCCGGTCATGTAGATGGCGATGGTCTGGCCGATCGCCGCTTCGTTGTTGGGGGCGGAATTGACTGTTACCGCACCGGTCACGGGGGCGATGTTCAGAATGGCGCCCGGCCCTGTGCCATCGGAGGCAACGGTGAAAATGCCAGGGTCGTAGCCAACGATGTTTACGGTGTAAAGTCCGTCGCTCACGTTGGTGGTGGCGCCGGAGGTTACGATCACGTTGACCGTGTGTCCGACGGTCAGGCCCGACGGAACGATGGCGTTGATCTGGTTTTGATTGGCGAACAAGATGGGCGCCGAGTAGCTGACGGCGGTCTTGCCGGTTTCGTCCTTGAAGGTGACGGTCAGGTCGGTGTTCTTAGCGCTGGTGCCGGTGCCGGTGGTGCTGATCACCAGCGAAGTGGGCACCTGGTCTTGAGGGTTCAGCGTCGCGGTGGTGAACGGATTCGAAACGCTGTAGCCGAAGTTGTCGCCGAAGATACTGACAAGCTCGAACGGCGCGAGACTGGGGGGATTTCCAAGACCGGAATTGTTATAGCTGGCCGTGCTGGTAATGGCGTAGACTACGGGTGCGGTCGTCACTACCAGGTTGGTCGTGACCGTCGCCGCCGCCGTGGGGTCAGCCTGGGTCTGATTGCCGAGCCCGATCGACACTTTGCCGGCGGTCGCGAGGGAGGTCTGCGGAATGGTGAGCAACAGCTGGGTGGCGCTGACCACCGTTATCTGGCTCGAGGGGACTGGCGTGGTCGATCCGGCCAGGTAGACCTGGGTCGGCAAAACCACACCGCCCACAATACTCTGCGGCCCGATGAAGTTGGTGCCGTTCAATAACACCGCCATTGAAGTGTTTGCGGTGGTCTGTGGAGCCACTGAAGCGGGGACAACGGCGCCAGCCGTCGCAAAGGTCGGAGGGCCCATCTCGGTTGTGTATTGATACGCCAGAGTCATCGGGGTGCCGCTGTTGGCGCCGCCTGTGGGTGTGACCGTCACCGTTACCGTGATGATGGTGCCGACGGGGAGCGCGAACAGGGGGGCATCGAGGCTGATCGCCAAAGGATAACCCCAGGTGTAGGCAACGGCTACCACGGGAGACGCGGCAGTAGCCTGTGCCTGGTTCAACAAGCAAGAGCTGGCTGTAGCGGTGTACGAACTGTTTTGAACACCCACCGCGCAACTCGCCGTGAACGGCAAGGGTTCATCACTGGAGTACGGTGTGACCGCTATAGGCTGCGCCGTAGTGCCCACGGTATAAATATTGGCGATCGTGTTGCCGCTGGCACCTTCCTTCATCGACAGCGTGGCCCCGACATTGGAAATCCCGAAGGTCACCGGAATCGTCAGCGAGGCGTATGGGGGCGCCAGGAAGGTGACGCTAGCAGTGTAATTGCCCACTGCCATCGTCGCGGCCACGGCCGTGTTCACGGCGAACGAAACTGTGGTGCCGGTAGAAATGGCCGTACCGCTGGCCGGGGTCAGCGTAAGCCATACCGGAACCGTCGCCGCGCTTGCCGAGAAGTTCACACCGCCCGAAATGGCGGCGGGGGCCGTGATGGAGACTGCCACGGGGCTCGTGGTGCCGCTAACTTTGGTGTAGCTCAGGGGGACTGACGTGGTGGTCGTCGAGATCCCCGACCCTACGATATTCAAACTGGTGAACGTCACCGTCGAGAAGGCGACTGTATTGTATTTGAGAGTGACGGTACAGGTGGTAGGGGCAGTGAACCCGACTAAGCTTACCGAGTTCGCGCTCGAAGTGATTTTCATAGTCACTGTATCGGGCACCGTCGAACTGGCCGTCCCTGCTCCCGCCGTGGCGCTGAACCATGCCGCCGGGCAGCCTGCGGACTTGGTGATCGTATAGGAGTCCCCGCCGGGATCCGTGCTGGTAACCGCGAGCAAGAGCTGTGCCGCCGTCTGAGTGCCAGTAGCCGTCTGGGAGTAAGTCAGCGACGTGGTCGGCGAGGATGCCGACAGGGGCGACGAGATCGTCAGTTTGACGTAAACCGTGGTTGTCGAACCGTCGCTATCGGTGAGTAGAATGCTTGCTGTGTAGGCACCGGGGGCTGCGGTCGCCAGTCCGGTGGTGTTGACAGCCAGAGTCAGTGTGCCGTTGTTGGTGGTGGTGGTGGTCGCAGTGGCGTTCAGCCAACCGGTCACTGTGTCGGCACCGTAGTTCGGGTTTCCCGTAATGCTGTAAGTGTTGGTGGCGCCGTCGGATACAGTGGCAGTCGGGGAGGCCGGCTGCGCGGTTCCGTGCGTATAAGTGAGGGCGATCGGCGCTATGGCAGTGCTACCCACGTTTGTGGAGATGGGCGCCACGATCGTCAAGTGGACTCCGAGCGTAAAGACCGCACCGCTGACGCTATCGGTAATCGTGACGGTCGCGACATACTGACCGGCAGTCATTAGCGACGCTACCGCGCTGCTGATACCCAAAGTCCAGGCTTTAGGGGCGGTGCCGGTGGAAACGCCGGTGAGCCACTGATTGGCTCCGCTCGCACCGTCATAGCCGACTGGCGCGGTAAACGCGTGGGCGGCGACGGGGGCAGCCGTTACGGTGCAGCTTTGCGTGGGCGTCGCAACCCCATTTGCATAGGTGAAACTGAGCGGCGAGCTGCAAGAGCCGGCGGTTATACTCGAAACGGTCAAGGTAACGTTAATCGAGGCGGTGGGATTGTTAACAGTGTCGGTAGTGTCGACAAGCGCGACGACTGCTGTGTACACACCGGCGGGCAACCCCGTGGCGTCGGCGCTCAGCGCCAAGGCAGCATCCGGCAACGTAGAACCAGCGCTCGGAGTGGCAGTGAGCCACCCGTTGTGTCCTCCCGTCCAACTGCCGGGCGTAGCGGTGTAGCTGTCGCCGGCATCGCCTACTGAAAAGGCGCTGACGGTGGTAGTAGTGGAGAGGCTGGAGGACCCGCCAATCGCACTGGTGAAAGTAACGTTTGAATTGCCAACGGTCATTTGGGCGCTAGCAGTGCCTGCCAAGACGGCCAAAGCGAGCGCGCAGATCACGAGAGTTCTTAAAGTGTAGCTTCGGGACATCAGATTCCTCATTTTCAGATTCTGTCTTTCATCAGACTGCCGTTTACGCGCTCTTCAGAAGCGAGAGAATCGCCTGCGGGGCGGCGTTGGCTTGTGCCATAGCGGCGACCGACGCCTGCTCGAGCACCTGGGCCTTGGTCAGGTTGGCAGCTTCGGTGGCGACATCGGCGTCGCGGATGCTGGATTCCGTGGCCGAGAAGTTGGTGATCTGCGAGTTGGCCAGACCAATGGCGTAGTTGAGGTCGTTCTCGCCCGCGCCGACCGTACCTTGGACTTGGCCGAGAAGTTGCACCGCGGTGGTGACGGCATTGATGGCAGCTTCCGCGCCGCCGTTTCCGGTGCCTGTGGTGTAGGTGCCTACCGCCGTGGCCCCCACTGCGGCGCCATTCAGAGCAGCGACGAATGATCCGGTACCCTGCAAATCGAAAACGTGGGCCGTTCCGGTGGCAACCGCTACCACATCCGAGATCCCTTGTGCCGCCAGCTGCGTGTTGATCTGTTGCAGGGCCTGGGCGTCGGTGGAACCGGCGGTGATGCTCAGCGTTGCGGTAATGCCACCCTCGCTAACGGTAAAGGGAGCGGCGGTGGCGGTATTGTCGTAGGTGAGCGTCTGATTGTTCAGCGCTGTATTGAAGGCTCCCGTTGCCGCAATGCCGCCGCTGAGTCCGGCGCCCTGGGAGTCGGTGACGCTGAAGGCAGCCGTGGAACTGAAAGCCAACTTGCCGGTCGCGTCGAGGCTGGCCGTAATTCCCACGCTGCTCAGTTGCTGGTTGAGCTCAGCCAACTGAGAGGTGACGGTATCGGTGGACTGTCCCGTTATGGAGAATGTCGACGCGCCGGAAGCGGTGTTTACCGTGAACGTCTCCGTATCGCCGGCGCCGAGGAGGGCGGCGGCGTTTTGCCCGATTGTGACGGCAGTGCCCGTGACGCTGGTGCTGGCCAGGCCCAATGCGGTCGCGTCCACAATGCCGTTGGCCAGATCTACCTGAACCTGGCCGCCGGTAGTGGCGCTTGGCCCGCCACCGATGTAAACCGACAGGTTGGTGGCGTTTTTGGAGTTGGTGGAACTTAATCCGATGTTGCCGGCTTCACGGTTGATTTCACCAATGAGCGTCTGATACTCCTGATTCAGCGTGGCGCGGTTTCCGGTAAAGGTGCTGGTCGCCGATTCGGTAGCCAGCGTCTGCATGCGGTTCAACATGGTGCTGATGTTGCTGAGGCCGCCATCGATAATCTGCAGCGTGTTGACGCCCTGGTTGCCGTTGAGCACCCCCTGGGTGAGTTCGGCAACGCTCGCCGCGTAGCCGTTGGCAACTGCCAAACCGGCAGCGTCGTCACCGGAGTTGTTGATGCGGTATCCGGAGGTCAATTGTTCGATGGTGTTGGTCTGAAAGTTATTGTTGTTATTCAGATTCACCGCCGCGATCATCGAGGCAACGTTGGTTTGAAATGAAATCGACATGAGTTTTAACGTCCTGTTGTGAGATACATCCCGGACGTCCTGTCCGGGTTCAGGTTCTCCTTAGGCACCGGATACCCGAAGTATCTTTTCACCGCTCCATATCGGAGAAAGTACTGCTGGTTTCTAAAGTTTTTTTCAGTACCGATAGGACTCGGGGGTGTCAAGAAATTGACGGGAGCGGTTTTCCGCAGTTGACATCCGCGGGCGGCATCGCCGCTCTCCGCCTGCTTTACGGCGTGGTTTTCGCCTGACGCCATAAGCGTTGAGCCAGAGCGGTAAGCGCGTCGGGGCCGACCGGTTGCGACGCGGTGATGTTCTCCTCGCGCGTAACGCGGGCTTCCTTGCGGACAATGGCGACTGAATCCGGCGCCACAATCCCCAGCTTGACGCGCGTCCCGGCCACTTCCAGGACTTCGATTTCGATCTCGTCGCCGATGGTAAAGCTCTCGCCGGCGCGCCTCTTCATTACGAGCACGGCGCAGCATCCTTACCCATTGGGATGGGATGACGGTGGGAGTAGGGAGAGTCGGCGCAGATCACCTGCATGCCGATTTGTTCCTTCAGGTTTACCACTACCGGCGCCATGAGATTGGCGGTTGGTTCGCCCTGCTCGACGCTCCCGGTGGTGACGATGGCCGCGCACAGGATGTCTTCTCCAATCTTCGGTTGGCGGCCGGGAGCGAGATGCAGCGCGGCCAGATCCTCGGCATCCAGATTCACGGCATAATTCGGATCCACTACCAATATGGGCAGCAGAATGAAACACAAACGGGAATTGCCGAGACTCTGCAGAAACAGTAGCGGCTCGGTGTGCGGCTGCTTGAGAAACAGAAAGGCATGCTCGTGTTCGAAGCCGGGCAGCCCGTACGGAAAATGAAAGACCGTGCCGTCGGCGTAATCCAGTTCACCAAGGTAAGCGGTGCGAATTTGGGGCATAAAGAATCGAGACCTTACGATGTGCAATTGCCTGGCCGAAGAGCATCACTTCTTTGTGGGCTGTGCGGGAGGCACGGCTGAGGCCGGCGCCGCGGCGGGAGTTTTGGCGGCAGGCTCCGCGGCCGAGGCCGGCCGCGCGGCGGGAGTTTTGGCGGCAGGCGCGGTTGAGGCCGGCGCCGCTACGGGAGGTTTGGCAGGCTCCGCCGCCGACGTAGCCGGCGCTACGCGGCTGTTTAGAATAACGATATCCACGCGGCGGTTGCGGGCGCGGCCTTCCTCCGTGTCGTTGGATTCCTTGGGCATGGTGTCGGCATAACCGACCACGGCCAGACGCTCATGCGGAATGCCGAAGCGCGTGCTCAGCAGCTCGAGCATGGCGATGCCGCGCGCCGAAGAGAGCTCCCAGTTGCTGTGGAAACGTTCGGTATGGATGGGGCGGGAATCGGTGTGGCCCTCCAACCGGATGGGATTCGGGGAGTCGCGGAAGACACCGGCGATCGTGTCGATCGCGTCATAGCTCTTGATGTCGACGGTATCGTCGCCGGAAGGGAAAAACGCCGCCTGCTTTAAGCTGATTACCAGGCCGCGCTCTTCTTGTTTGATCTCCAGTTTCCCAGCCGCGATCTCGGCCTTGAGCGCCTCGGTGAGATAGGTCAGCTTGGGCAGGAGCTCCTTGTCTTCCGGCGGCGGCGGGCGATTCGGTTCGTTCTTCGGCTGCGATCCTCCCGGGCCTTTCATCTGCGCATTGCCCCTTCCTTTTTCGTCGACGGTGCCGCCCAGGACCTCGTGAACCATGGCCTGCACGCCGCCTTTGTCGAGAGCTTTCTCGACCGATTCCGATATGGCCCGCGCTTTGGCTTTATCGGTTTGCGAGGAGGCGAACATGACTACGAAGAAGGCGAACAACAGGGTGATGAAATCGGCGTAGGAGACCAGCCATCGCTCGTGGTTGACGTGACCCTCGTGCTTTTTTTTGCGGGCCAAAGTTTAGCCCTCCGCGGAGACTGGCTGGCCGGCGGCGGCGCCCTTGGCCGCCGCTGGCTTCTTGCCGCCGGCGTGCTGCTCCGCCAGGTAGGCGTCGAGTTTGGTGCGAATCAGTTTGGGGTTCAGTCCTTCGACGATGGAGAGCACTCCTTCGAGCATCAGCTCGCGAATCTGGATGGTGACCTGCATGCGCGACCGCAGCTTGCTGCCGGCCGGCAGGAAGAACAGGTTGGCGGAACCGACTCCGTAGATGGTGGCTACGAAGGCGCCCGCGATGCCCTTGCCGACAGCTTCGATGTCGGCCAGGTTCTGCATCACGTGGATGAGGCCGATGACCGCGCCGATAATCCCGATGGTAGGTGCGTAGCCGCCCGCGGCCTCGTACACCTTGGCCTCCGCTTCGCCATCGTGCTCGACGAGCGAAAGGTCGAGTTCCATGATGCTGCGAATCTGGCTCATTTCGATGCCGTCGACCGCCAGGTTCAGAGCTTTCTTGAGGAAGGGGTCGGCAACGTTGCCGGCCGCCTGTTCGAGCGAGACGATTCCCTGCTTGCGCGCCTGCGTGGCGTACTCGATGATCTCTTCGATGGTCGCGGCGGGAGATGGCGAGGCGTCGAAGAAGACCAGCATGATGTGCTTGACGGCGCGCAGCAGGACACTCATTGGGGTGGTGACCATCACCGCGCCAAAGGTGCCTCCCAGAACGATGATCGCGGCGGAAACCTGGTAGAGATGGCGCAGTTCGCCCTTCTCCAGCAGCATCCCGCCGAGGATTCCCCCCATGCCCACTACCAGGCCGAGGATCGAGGCCAGATCCGGCTTGGGACCGCCCTTTTTCGTCTTAGGTTCTGCCTTAGATTCCGCCTTAGATTCCGCCATGGGTTTCCTCCGGTGACACCATGTTTGCAGCCGGAACGATCCTCAAGGGACCGGCCGCAATGGACTGCCGGAAGTGCACTACCCTTTCCACCAGCTCGTCGGATGTCTCCAGCACCATGATTTTTTCGCCCGTCGTCAAGCTGATGACGGTGTCCGGAGTCATCTCGATCTGTTCAATCAAATCGCTATTGATAACAAGGGGTTTGTGATTGAGGCGCGTGACGTAGATCATCTTCCTCACTCTTTCTACACATCGGAGACACGAGGCTAACTTTCTAACCAAATGAGGCTGAATTACGCTAGAAAACGAGAGTATTTGGCCGATAAGCCGGACGTGATGCCGTTTACCGAAACCCGCCCGCCCTCCTTCGCGGTCCGCCAGGCACAATCCCTGTTAAGGGCCTGGGTGTGTGGCGATCTGGCCCGATTGCGCGCGGAACTGGACCGCAGTACGTTCATCTCTACCACCGCCGATTCCCACCCCGATTGCGAACAGTTGGAGTTGCTGAAGTCGGTCGCCAGCCAGATGCGGAATTGCCGCGATCTGTACGCCGAGCGATCCACCGATCCACAACTGGGGCTGTGCGTGGACTTGCTCGTGCATCTGGCGAGCTGTTTGGTGTACACGGACTAGAACTGAGTTGGCAGGGACTTCAGAGGGACTTGCAAACTCGTCGAAACCGCTTGCTTTGCGCGCGCGGCTCATTATTCCCGCATTGAAACAGGAGCTCTTGCTGAGCCGCGACCGCGAGGGAGCGGTGCTCTTCGCCGATTCAGCGGAATTCTGCAGTACCTCCTAAGTCGTCCCCGCTGTGCCGGCGGGTGTCACGCAAGCCGCTCCCTTTGGTGGCGGCTCAGTGTCGGCAGACTGCGCTTCCGAGCCGCGACCACAGGGAGCGGGTAGCGGGGCAGTTCAGTGTCATCGCGATTTCCGGTCAGGCCAGATAGCTGAACAGGTTCTTCATCTGCTCGATGTTGGCCTCCGCGGACATGGACGCTTCCTGCTGGACTTGCAGTTGGCTCAGCTCCGTCGCCGTGGCGGCCACATTGGTGTCCTGCAGGTTGCTCAATTCGGTTTGCTGCTGGGTCTGGAATTTCTGCGCCAGGTCGGTAGCCTCCTGGACACGATTCTCCACCTCGCCGTAAAACGCCAGCTGATCGTTCAGGTAGGAGCTGGCCGACTGCAGAGAATCCGACGCCGCGGTGATTCCCGCGGTGTCGTTGTTGGTCAACGCGGTCTCGAGATTCTGGATGGCCGCAAAAACATTTCCGCTAGCCGGAGTTCCGTCAGGATTTTTGGCATCGAAAATCTGCTGCGCCGTAAGCGCCACCGCGAAGGAGGTGCCGTCGACGCTTTGAATCGTGCGCGTCGAGGAATCGGTGACTAATTGCAGCACGCCCTCCGGCTGGCTGGGATCGAGCTGGTAGGGAGGTTGGGTGTCCTGGTCGCCGCTGAAAATATAACTGCCGTTCACGGTGGTCTGCGCGATGCCCACGAGGGTCTGCTGGATGCCGGCCACCTGTTGCGCGAGGGTGGCGCGAGTATCCGCGCTAACGGTGGATGAGGCGCCCTGGGCGGCCAGTGAAATCGCGCTCTGCACCGCCTGGACGGCAGTTTGCAGCGCCGAATCGGCGGTGTCCACTTCCGTCGAAACGTTGGTCAGGTTGCTCTGGATCTGTTTGTTGTTGGAGATGGCGGTCTCGGTCTGCAGAATCTCGGAAATGGCCGCGGGATTGTCCGACGGCTGCTCGACGGCGATTCCGGAGCTGAGTTGCGCCGTCGCCTGCTGTAGTTGCGTCTCGGTCTGGTTGAGATTGGCCAGGTATTGCTGGGTGGCGCCGCTGATGCTGGGAAACATAAATTCTCCCTCGTTACGTGGTCACCGTCATCATGTTGATGGTCGTGTCGAGCAGGTCATTGATTACCGTGAGAACTTGCGCCGACGCCTGGTAAGCGCGCTGGAACTGGAGCACGTCCGTCGCCTGTGCGTCCAGCGACACACCCGAGACCTGGTTGCGCAGGGTAGTGGCTTGAGCGACGATCTGTTGCTGGGTGGTCTGATTCGTCGTGGCGGTCTGGTTCTCCTGGCCGATATCGCTCGCCATTTGCGCCAGGAACTGCACCAGGTTCATCCCGTTAATATCCCCCGCGGTATTGCCGGCGTTGCCCAGGTCGGCGAGCTGCTGGGCGTTGCCGTTGGCGTTGCCGGAAGAATCCACCGGCGCCAGTTCGCTGGGCGTGATCGCCGGATTGAGTGAAAGGCTGGCGGCGACGTTGGTGGCATTCGTCGTATCGTACGTAAACAGCGCCGTACCGGCGGCCGCGCCCGCGGCGGTCGATACCGTGCCCGACTCCAGAATCTGGTTCACCGTGTCGGCGAGTGTCTGGGCGAACTGATTGAGCGTCCCCTGCTGCTGCGCGTTGCCCAAAAGCGAGCCCAAAACGCGATTGCGCGTGTCGAGCAAGCCTCCCAGTTGTCCGCTGGTGATCTGCGAGGTGACGTCGTTTCCCTGCGAGTCGGTGATGACCGCACTGGGCGGTGAATTGGGATAGGTGGGCGGCGGATTGCCGGCTACCGCATCGGCGGCGGAAAGATCGTTGACCTGGGTTCCCATTACCAGCGGGTCGCCTCCGCCCAGCATGACGGTGATGGTGCCGTCCGATTGCTTGACGGTGCTGAAATTGGTGAGCTGCGACAGGTTGTCGAGGGCGGCGTACAAATTGGCCTCGGCGCCGGGATCGGGCGTGGGCGACTTCAGTTCCTGCTCGTTGTACTGCTGAATTTGCGCCGCGATGGAGTTGATCTGTGAAACCGTGGAAGAGATTTGCGTGTCCAGTTGCTGCGATGTGCTGGAGAGCGAATTGGCGAGGCCGTTGATGGAAGTGGCGAGGCTCTGAGCGCTCGAGAGCACGGTCTGTTCAGCCGTCGGATCGGTGGGCGAGGCGCTCCAGGCGGAGAAGGCGCTGAGCAGATTGTTGAGAGCCGTAGGCACGCCGCCGGTGCCGGTGACATCGAAGAAGCTCTGGACGGTTCCGGTGGCCTGCGCCTGCGCGGTGTACAGTCCCAGGGTCGAAGTTTGCTGTTGGACTTGTTCTTCGACGTAACTGTCGCGTGAATCCTGCAGCCCTTGCGAAGCCACACCGCCGGTCAATCCGCCGGTGATCACCAGCGGTTGCGCCACCAGATTCAAGGTTTGAGTGGCGTAGCCCGGAGTAGAGGAATTATCGACGTTGTTCTGAACTACCGTGAGGGCCTGCTGAAAAACATCCAGCGCATTTCCGGCATTTGTCAGAGAGGCGAGGATGTTAGACATGGCACGTCAAGCATGCACTTCGGATTCCAACCCGGCCGGCTCCTCGGCGATGCATCCTTCCGCGTTATAAACCGGCGGTGCCCCGCCGGTGCGCGCCGCGAGACCGCGGTGGAAAGCGGCACAAGCGTCGACCACGCGAGTGGCCTCGATGACTTCCTTCTTCACGGCCAGAATCGTGGAGCAAAGTTCGGCTGTGGCGGGAACTTCGCCCGCCCGTACGGCGCTTTCGAACAGCCGTAAATCGCCCGCCGCGGCGGTCAGCAGTTGGCAGGAGCTCTGCACGCGCGGCAGATCGGCGGCGTCCCATCCGGACAACGCCCGCCGTATTCCCGATCGGGCACGTTCGAGATGCGCATTGGCTGTGGGTTGCATTTACTCTCCCTCCAAGCCTGGGGATGTCAGTGCTTGATCCACGATGGCGCGGCTCACATCCATGGAATTCACCTGGTATCGTCCGCTCTGGAATATCGCCGACAGTTCCTGGACGCGCGCGGCGTGTTGGCTTCCATCCGCGGCCAAAGTAGAGGACAGCGAAGAAATCTGGACCTGATCTTCTCCGCTGGAGCCGGCCCCGAAGGTGGGCTTGCTCCCGGTAGTCGCTCGCGATAGATCCTGTGTGCGGGCGGCTTCGGATGCTCCCGCGCCTGCCAAACCGTCGTTATATATTTGGATACTCATGCGTATCGGCTTTCCGGCTCAATATCAGACTGCCACGGTATCTTCAGCAAACGCAATACCACTTACGGTTGCTGCGGGCGTGTTAACCATCGCAAGCCAACCGATGCTACCCAAATCGTCTCTAGAATCAGTTTCATACTAGCAACTACTTTAAGTACTTCTATGCCTACCCCCAAGATCCTGTGGATCCACGGCACTACGGATCTGCAAGCGCAACCGGAACTATATCTGGCGCTCTCCGATTTCGATGTTATTTCAGTTGCAGCTCTCGCCGGCGCACAATCCGTGCTGGCCCGCCAGGACATGGATTGCGTGCTGGTAGAGGGACCGGTTGCCGACGCCGGCCGGATGACGATGCTGGAATCGCTTCGCGGAATCGATGCGTCTGTGCCGGTGGTCTTCTATGACCCGGATCTGACGGCGGCGGAGGCCGTCCGCCTGCATCGCGCCGGTGCTCACCACTGCCTGGGTCATCGCGACAGCCTGGAAGCTCTGCGCGAGTGCCTGGAGCAGGCGGCCGAAGAGCGGCGGTGCCAATCGCGCCGGCGCTTTTCCGCTCCGCGCGAGGCGTGGCGCGAACTCCTGGTGGGCGAGAGCGCAGCCATGCGGCGTGTGATCGATACCATCCGTCTGGTGGGAGCCCGCCGTTGCACGGTGCTGATCTCCGGTGAATCGGGGACTGGGAAGGAACTGGTGGCACGGGCAATCCACCTGGCCAGTCCGCGAGCCCAGCAGAATATGGTGGCCATCAATTGCACGGCACTGCCCGAACACCTGCTGGAAGCCGAAATGTTCGGCCATACCAAGGGCGCGTTCACGGGCGCCGTGACCACCCGCGTGGGCCGCTTCGAACAGGCGCACAAAGGCACGCTTTTCCTGGACGAAATCGCCGACATGCCGCTCGAAATGCAATCCAAGCTCCTACGCGTCCTGCAGGACCGCGAGTTCCAGCGGCTGGGCAGTTCGGACATCATCAAGGTGGATGTGCGGGTGATCGCGGCATCCAATGTCAATTTGCTGGAACGCGTCCGCCAGGGCCGTTTCCGCGAGGACCTTTATTACCGGCTGAACGTGGTGCCCCTGCAATTGCCGGCCTTGCGCGAGCGCGAAGGCGATATTCCGCTGCTGGTTTATCACCTGGTGCAGAAGATTTGCCAGCGGGAAGGCGTCCCCGTGCGGCGCCTCGCGCCCGAGACCCTGGAGTCGCTGAAAGCCTGTTCCTGGCCGGGTAACGTGCGGCAGTTGGAAAATGCCGTCGAAATGGCCATCGCCCTCTGCGGCGATCGCGACATTCTCTATCCGCACGATCTGGGCATGGGCGAACCCGTGATGCCGAAAGTGGTCCCCATCGACTTCCGAGCTCCATCGGCGCCATTGAGCCAAGGGATGGACTTCGATACCGCCGTCACTCGATTCCAGCTTTCGATGTTGCAGCAGGCGCTCTCGCAGACCGGAGGAAATAAGACGGCCGCGGCGGAACTGCTGGGCATGAAGCGGACCACGCTGATCATGAAATTGCGGGCGTTCGAGGGAATCGCGGTTTAGCCCTTCGCCCGAAGAAGCGCAGAGGCGGAGAGAAAACAAGAAACCCTTTCTCTCGCAAAAGCGCCGAGCCACAAAGAAAGAACTCGTTCTGTTTTGAGCGGCCGTGGGTAGGTGTACTGGCGCTTCGAGGCGATAGCCCATTCAACTGCAAAAACCTTTCTCACAGAGGCACAGAGACCACAGAGAAGACAGGCGGTGGGCAGGGCCCGCCGAAGCTGCTTCGCAGAGTTCTATTTCTTTCTCTGCGTCCTCTGCGCCTCTGCGAGAAATGTCTTCCGGACGCTCGCGAGTCGGACCTGCACTTCGGGGCGATAGCCCATTTAACTTCAAAGAATAAAACCTTTCGCTCGCAGAGGCGCAGAGC
>Ga0326728_10016220_pt1 | contig 15254 bp, 13 predicted proteins | sample MB3enrmetagenome_FD_207602 | JGI IMG/M metagenome (GOLD analysis project Ga0326728, IMG submission 207602) | Lab enriched peat soil microbial communities from McLean, Ithaca, NY, United States - MB31MN | ecosystem: Environmental > Terrestrial > Soil > Wetlands > Peat | place: USA: New York...
CATCTGTTTTGAAAAGGCGGCGTTCGTCTCGACGGCGACTTGTTCTTCTTGTTCTGTGGGGATGTGGTTGTGGTTCATATTTCACCTTAAATCTGTTTGCAAAAGTTTTACCAGTTCAACGCGCGGCACGAGCAATTTGCCGCGCAACACACGGCAGGTTTTTATTTTCTGCCGCTGAATCAGCCGATACATGGTGTAATAGTGGATGCCAAGCAAATCGGCGGCTTCTTGAATTGAATACGCCAGCCGCTCGGCGGGCGGCGGCGCGGCAGTTTGTATTGGCTTTTCATTCTCTGGTATGGTTTCCATACGGTTTTACTGGTTGTGGTTTTTATCGAGGAACAAATCCGCTTTGCTCCAATCAATGTGGGAAAGGAATTGCGTTGTTGAAACGCGGAGCGCACGGGCAAGATAGCGGACTTGCATCAGATCAACCCGCAACAAGCCGCCTTCCAGTTTGGCAACGGTGTCGCGGCTCGCCTCATGCCAGCCCGCAAGCTGCAATTCGACGGCGAAATCCGGCTGTGTCAATCCGAGTTGATTACGCAATCGGCTTACAGGTCGCCCAACGAAAATGAAATGCCGTTGCTTCATTTTTCAACCGGCCATTTTATCAGCCTGCGCCGCCTTACCGTTAGCGAGTAGCGGGTGAGTAGGCACTGCGTAGTGGGCGAGTAGGCGCGAGTTACCGCGCTGCGCTCCTGCTCCGCGCCATTCCGCTGAAAATCAATCCTGCTCATACCGGCTTCACATTTGTCCGCTCATTTTCTCACGCGACTTCACTTCGCGCGTTCCATTCTGGAACAAAGTTTCGCCTCCCATTTTCTCATGCGTTCCCGGCGCGCAAGTTTCATTTTGAAACAAAATTTTGCCGCCGTTTTACCAGAATTTCGGCTTCCGGGTTGTGATGAAATCTTCATAACTTTTTGCTTCGGCTCTCTGCTGGCGTTCACCGGCACTTTCAAAGGCGCGTTTATAGCAAAACCCGCCGCGAATTTTGTGTGGGAAACACACAAGATTTTTCCAGTTTTCGATTTCACAGCGCATTTTTACATCAATCAGCGCACGCAAGTTGTAATGATTTCATTACAACTTTTCGGGATTCAAAAACCGACTTCCCAGGGCATGGCAAAGCCATGCGATGGGAAGTCGGGGGTCATCAAACTGACAGCAAAACCGGCGTCAGTTCTCGCCAATAAGCCTCAATAAGAGGTAGAAAACAGGCAAAATTGCCTGACCCATTATGGGATGAAGGGCATTATCGCACCGGCTTTCGCCGGCCTAGCCAAGATATAAATAATTTGGAGAACCAGGGTTTTTGCCCTGCCTCAATAAGACCATTAGCACAACCGGAAGAAAATGCAAGGCCGACAAGACGACAAAATGCACGAGGCAAAAAAACGATTGATTGGGGGTCGAATCCGGGGCAATCAATCGTGATGCGCCGCGCGGCGCGAGAGCGCAAGCCGCAATCTGACATGGCCAGAAAGCATCCGATTGCAACCGGCGCGAAAAAGTTTTCAATCCTACGTCCGGCTGCAAACGGAACGCCACACTAGAAGCAAAAAGATTTGCCGCCTGCTTTCGATGGACTATTGAGACGGCGCAGAAGCAACCGGAACGCCTTAACAATTTTTGGAGATTCGATTATACAGCCGCGCATTGAAGATGAGACATCACACGAACGTAAAAGCACGTTTTTATTGGGATTTTGCTGCATTCCTGCGCAAATATATGTCCCCTGAATTATACGCGTCAGTATAGTTGATAATCCTTTGTCCCGCCGAAACGTCTAACCAACTGGTCAAAATCTTTTGTTTTCCGTCGAGTCTGAAACGCCGGTCGGCTCTCTTGAAACTGGCAAATCCACGGCGAAGCGCGCAACCAGATTACTCAATTCCAGCGGGGAGTATTTCATAAATTCCTCGTCTGGAATTGCCAGTAATTTGTCCGAATCTTTAATCAAGGAGGCTGGCCGCATGGAATAAGAATCATTCTCTTGTCGAAGCTTCAAAAGTTCTCCCGTCGCCCCAAAGATTTTGACATCAATCACGGGTTGCGCCCAATCTCCCCACCTCACATCGAAAAAAGGAAGAGCGACTTCTTTGTCCGCATTGGTTTTTTGATCGTCCTGCCATGCACTAAAAAACTGCTGCCTGCTTGCGTGTGGATTTTCTTTTTCTAGCCGCTGAACGTCCACGTCCATCGCAGCAAGCCAATTGGTGGCGATTTGGTAAGCATCGTTGGTGTTGATTATTGATTTGATGCGCGACATTTGCTCTTGGTATTCACGAAGCGACAAGTTGCCGCGATTGTCATTGAGGCTAGTGATAAAGCGCAGCCTTCCAGACTTTGCAAACGAAAAGGAGTATTTTGCCGTGTCAATGCGCCCCGCAAAACCAATCACGCGCGGCGGAAAAACAGCCATAGCTTTTATATCTTGTTCCTTAATTGGCAAATCAGCCGAGAGATGCAAGCGGTTTGCGCAAAAGTTTATTTCTGCCAGCATCAAAGTCATGGCGACATATTTATAGGCGAGTGGAACGATCATAAAATCATCTTAAAGACGGATGAAGCGTTCCGGTAGCGGCAAAAAAAAGAGCCAAAACTGCGAACACAACAGTCCATCCCGCGTCCTTGCGGTCTTTAGTTAAGGCTTGAATGATGGCTATGATGATCAGTGCTAGGAAAGAAATAAAATAGCCGACCGCATACTTCTCGATAATTGTATAATCTGGACCACCAATCGTTCCAGGTCTGCCGGGCATCGAAAAAAGCCAAACAGGATAAAGAAGACCATATCCCAAAACATAAGTCTTAAACGGAAGCGAAAGCAGTCTTAACCATGCCTGTTTGTTTTTAGGTAAGATTTTCATGTGATTGTTACCGATCAAACGTGGTTAGATCAACACATCCTGAAATTTTGTATTGCTTGACGGCAACACCGCTGCCGTAGAAACCAAGAAATCCGTTGTCAGACGTGAACCCATAACTAACTAATGTATCGGTATAGTCTTTTATGCAAACATTTAATGGATACCCTAATTGCCATTCGCTAAAGAGAACATCTAGGGCGTTTTGCCATTCTTGAATTCCATCAACTGAAAGCGCCCAACCCGAAGGCGCAGGAGTGTCAACAGTCCATCCAACAAACGCCTGTGGGTCAAGATGAAATCTATTGTTGTAGTCATCAACAGTATAACTGCTACCGTTCGCTTGATATACTATGCCAAAGGCATCAGCCCAAGCTTTAGAGTATCCCTCGCAACCATCCAAAATCACAAGCCGGTATGAGTGAGCTATTTTACCTTGGTCAGCATTATTGCGCAAAACTTGCCCCACCATCCCGGAGCTTACAAAATTGACTCCACTAGGTGTAGGGGCAATAACATCCGTGTTACAGTGCCCCCACCAATAAAAATTCGCGCCTGAACCCAATGCACCTTCTAATGTGTTTATTGACGACTGATTATCCTGAAATTGCCACGCGCTGGCGTATGGCACATTACCGCCGGAGTCAGTGGGCAAAAGGTTGTAATCATTCCCACCACCCAAATCAGCATACCCATCATACAGCGTATCCAAATTTTCCACCACACTGGATAGCATCATGGTTTGGAGCGCGTTCATTTTTGAAGATGACGAATAATCATACCCATACGCGACAGTGAATGACTGGCCACTGACATGAGGTATGAATTTGAATAGCACCGATGCAGAAGAAGAACCCGATGAATTACCGTTTGGAGATGCGCGAAAACTGCGCGACTGTGCCGATGATCCAGAAGATGTTAGATAGAAGTCGCAGATTAGCGGCCCGTCAACAATTCGGTTGCCTTCATCATCCTGCAAATTCCAGCTAGTTTGGATTTGTCCATTGGAAACATCTCCCGTCAAGGTTTGAAGATGTTCTTGGGTCTCTGCGTCATAGACCTCAATCGTGTATTCGCTCGCATCAACATTTACATTCGCATCAATCGTAAGTTGATCAGTGAACCATCGCGCTGTCTCATCAACCGTTATTGCATTGTTCACGGCGACAACCGTGGAGACTCCAAACGCCTTATGGCCCGTCAAATCAAGTGTAGTTCCAGCAGAAATAAAGTGCGTCCCGTTCGGAATCGTCATTGTGTCCCATTCAACCGACCAGCTATTACTCCCTTGAGAAATTGTCGTGCCGACGTCTAAACCATCAACAAAAAAATGGAATACTGTATTTGTATCCATGTTGGTGCTAATGTTTAATGGAATTTGAACGATGCCCGAAAGCGACGCGCCTTGCGGAATAGTCGAAAGATTCAATGGATTATCAGGAATCAACGGATTCGTCCCAAAAAATCGTTCCGCCCTTCCCGTTAATCCATCACCATCCAAATCCACATCATCATAAACTGGGCTGTAAGCATCCGGCGTCACTCCATCAGTCATCGGATTTTGCCAGTCGGTTTCCGTGTCGGTGTGCAAGCTGTAATTGCCATCGCCATGCCAGTTCTCAACATAGTCAGGAATGCCGTCGCCGTCCGTATCCTTCGGCACGGTGCTGCTGGCATTGGCTGTGGCGATGTAATGCACGCCGATGTTGGCCATGTGGCCTGACACTTCACTGCCTTCCTTGAATTGATTAGTTTGCGTTGTGTAGTGGTAAAGCCCCAAGTTTGCTGGCGTGTCGCTACCTGCGCCATAAAGTGGTGTGGTGTCCGGCAGATAATAATTCCCCAATGGCCCGGTTTGGTAGGGCGGCGCTTGGAGCAACGTCACATCGCCGGTGCCATCCACAAATCCGTCGCCTGTCGCGGTCGCGGCAAGCCAATTAGTGCCGAATCCAAATCTGTATTTTATAGAGTTTAACTCTGAAGCAGCCAGTGGGTAATATCCGTTGTAGCCATAGTCCAGTGGCGCACTGACGCCTTCGACACTCTGTATGAAAGCTGTCTTGTCAAACAGATTATCTTTGAACAGCCAATTTCCCGCCGATGCGGGAACTGGTTCCAAGTGAATAACCGGGCTGCGACGAAATAGATTGTTGTAAGCCTGGAAAGCAAAGTCAATATTCAGCTCTTCGGTGTCCCCAAAATACTGATAAAACGTGGGCTCAAGATTGAGGGCAGTGTCATCGAAGGCGTTATTCAACAAAGATACCGTGCCGGGAGGATAAACTTGGGTCACCGGGAGAGAGTAAATATCAGGATTGCCCAGATTGATTCTTCCACCGTAGAAGGCGCAATCCTGCGCGGTTAGGTCCACTGAACTATCGTAAGAAGCTTCCCACTGTCCGTCCCCGTAATACAGGTCAAAATTGTCATCGCCTCCGGCCCATACGTGATAATCGTTAGGCGGCATATAGAACTGGCAGAAGCGAAAATCAAGCACGGGAGCCGATAAACCGCTGCCGTCATCTTGATAATCCGGCACAAATGAAATCGCGTCAAACCAGAGGGCGTCAAATTCCTGGCTAATCAAAAATTGTTGGAAATTAGCAAACTCGACATTCGGAGTTTCCTGAACCTGTTTCTCCGCCGTAAATATGCTTGGCTTGTCGGGTGTTGCATGACTGTAAACAGATCCACCCTGCATAACGTCAAAGCCTATAGTTGTCCAAGAACCAAACTCACCCAAGCCAGGCACATATTGATTCTCAACGGCGATGGCCGTGCCGGGCAACACAGTGAGATTGGCCCCCTTCAGCACCAGATTGGCAACGGTGTAATCCAGTGCGTCATAATAGTAGCCGCAGTCAGGCGGGCCACCGTTGAACCGAGGCGCCTGCGGAGCCAGCGTCATCTGGCCGCTGATTTGGAGAAACGCTGGAAATTCAACCGGCGCGTATGTGCTTTTTGACCGAAGTTCTGTCTGCAAGCGCGTGCTGATGTTCACCGCGCCTGAATTGTGCAATGGGCTGTTAGCCGCCAGATAGTAGTTGGCAAGCCCCTCGCTCTGAAAATTTGTCGGGTCTGGATTAAATATGACATGTGTCGTTGAAAGATTGGGGAACGAACTCTCACCGAAAATAATGCTGTTGGTCAGTGAAATGCGACTCGCCGGTGCGTAGCCGGCGAAGAAATCTCCCACGTCTGCGGTAATCTGTTCCCCTTCTATTGCAATGGAATTGGATGCGGCACCGACCGCCGCTCCACATCCGGCGAACAGGACGTTATGCAGGCCATCTGTGGCATTGGGGATCAAATTGACTACACCATAATTGCACTCCAGGAATTGACAGTCCCATAGATCGAGCCGCCCGGTCGCCAACGGTGTCGTAATTCCTTGGTCGGCGAAGCAGACGCGAAGATTTTGAATTGAAGCGTTGGTTGCATATGTCAGGTCGAGATACGGCCCAGTGCCTGACGGAGCGGTGATCGGCGATCCAGTGCTGACTCCATAACCTTCGAGCGTGTCCCCCGTGAAGTCATCATCAATGCACGTCAGGATCGCCGGGTTGTATGGTTGTGATTGGCATTCCAGATCGCCAAAAACCATCAGGTTTGCGTTGGTTGAGTAGTCGGTATCAAATTTCAAAACGGCTCCGCTTTCTATCACCGTTTTGCCGTAGAGTGTGACCGATGAGCCAAAATAGTAAGGGCTGATTACATAGGTTACACCGCTCCGGAAAGTATAATTCTGTCGCGGTCCGGTGATAAACATGATAAATCCGCTGCCGCCGGTGCCTCCTTCGTCTGTAAGTTGCGCAGCAGCGGTGAGAATGGAGTTTGTTCCATCCGAAATAAGGACCGCATAATTACCGGCGTCAGATGCTTGAGTGCCGTAAATCGTGTAGCTGCTGTTTGTCGCTCCCGGAATACTGCCCTCATTGAAAGTCCATTGGTAGGTCAGATTCGTATTGCCGCCCGTCTCCACGGTGAACGTTACCGTGTCGTCATCAAAAACCTCCTGGCTCAACGGCGGCGTGGTGACGTGAAATGAATATATTGGGACAATGCCATTGGTGTAGTCATAGAGCAACGTGTGGATACCACCGGCGTCCAGATTGGTGTCCGACAACTCCACCGTCCCAAAGTATTTCCAAAACCACCAGTCCGGCGTGGTGTTGCCATTCTCCGTTATCCCCGTCCAGTCCTGCGCCCAGATGAACAGGTTTGTCCGGCCCGATTCCTGCACGGTGAACGGTAATGTGTTCGTATTAATTCCGGGAAATAATTCCCCCTCGATGTTCCAGTTGGCCAGCGTCAAATCGGTCTTCGAGAGAATCTCATAAACGAGGTCAGTGGCGTTGTTTAGATTCAGGTAGGCCAGCCCGTTTGCGACATTGGTGATTTGCAGCCAAAGGCCGTTGGTCGGAACGGTGTAATTGAAACTGTCGGAATAAAATCCCCCATCGCTGTTCGTGCCGCCTCCACCGCCCGGTATCATCGGGCTGGAAGCGTCCATTACCAACATTCCGCTACCAGTGTTCACTGTCGCCCCCTGTATCTGCGCTATCAAATTGGCGACCGTGTTGGCCTGCGTCTCCAAGACGGAAGTCATCATGGCGCGGCCGGTCTGCGTTGCTAACGGACTCCCGCTGGCCAACACTTGGCCGCCCGTGTCATCCACAAGAAAGGAATTGCCGGTGATGGCATACACGGGCAGGTTGTCTGACGTGCCGGGCATACAGGGATAAGGGAGCGCCGTGACGCCGCCGCCGTAACCGGGCACGATTACCCAGAACGTCCCGCCGCGAGGCAAATCCGCCAAGGACATCGGTTGCAACCCCGCCGCATCCGCCGTGATTTGGACAATGGAATCGGGCTGGGCGGATTGAATTGCCGTCGCCGTTTCTTGGGCGTGTCCCAAACTCAAGCCAATGAGAAGGATTAAACTCAAAACAAGAGCGATGTTGCCGGGGATGCTATTCCATCTGCTTGTAGTGTTCATAAGTTTATTCTGGTTTTTGCATCTATATCAATGAGTTTCTAACTTTTTGCTGTTTGTTGGCAAGCGAAATACGAGTTCGGAATTCCGAACCTTTGAAAGTCCCTGATGGCCTAGCGTTCCGGTTCTGAAACCGGAACATGAAGAAAAATCCCCGAAATCTGGTCGGGCCGCAAATCCGGCGCTTGCGTGACCAACAAGGGCTGACGCAACCGATGCTGGCGGCGCGTTGCCGCCGTTGGGGTTGGGATTTGAGCCGACAGACCCTTGCCAAAATCGAAACGCAACTTCGTTGGGTTTCTGATTTTGAATTGCTCTGCCTCGCCAGAGCGTTGCGGGTCGAACCCATTGAGCTTTGGCCGTCCAAAGACAAAATTCCCCGGTTGCTCGAAGATTTTTTCGAGCGGCTTTCGCCGGGCATTGAATGAAAGCCGTCACAGTTTTTCCGTAATTGGCTGCCTTCTGCCGATGCGTTTCCTCCAAAATCAAGAAAACTAGGCACGATGTAAAGCCTCGTGTTTTGCCGCACGCCTTTTCGTCAGGATTTGGCGATGCCTGCGCGCAAACCCAAATCTTGTCCGCATCGAACACGGTTCGGAAAGAACGTCGTTCGCCTGCGGGGACGGCGGAAATTGACCCAGGAAGAATTGGCTGAAAAAGCCGGGGTGAGCGCGCGTTACCTGCAAAGCATCGAAGCCGGAGAATACTTTCCAACCCTGCCGACGCTGGCGCGTTTGAAGTCCGCCTTACGCTGTGATTGGAATGAACTTTTCGGCGGCTGCGAAAAAGTGTAGCAATTTCATTCATGTTATGGCGCTTTCCATCGCCGCAACTGGATCGCTTTTGGCTTTGATATGTGAAAGAAGGCGCGTTGCAAAATCCAATGCGTCAAACGGCTTGGTGATGTAATCGGCTGCGCCAACATCAAGGCCGTGCTGTTGGTCTTCAATGCAACAACGGCCACTTACAAACACAATCGGCGTCTGGAAAAACGGATTTTCCTTCAAGCGGCGGCAAACTTCAAAGCCGCTGATGCCCTGTAAATCTGCGTCGAGCGTAATCAAATCGAAGTTGCCATCTTGCGCCTTTTGCATTGCGTTTGCGCCGGTCGTGGCCACTTCCGTTTCGCATCCGGCGCGCGCGAGCAAAAAAGTCATCATCATGGCCACCGGCATTTGGTCTTCGACGATCAGAATCCTGATTTTCTCGTTCCGCAGATTCACAGCCACTATTCAACCATAGTGAAATACACTGTCAACGGCTTTTTCTTGTAATAATTGAGGGTGAGTCGAAATGCCCAAGTCCTGTGTGTCAAAGCCATTGCTCTGCTTCAGAAGGAACGCGAGCGGCGCAAGCTGTCCAAATACTTCATCGCGCAGCATTCCGGCCTGTCGCCGCAGATGATTGCCTACGTCGAGAGGGGCGAGCGAAATCCCACGTTGGAAACCGTGCTGCGAATGGCCGAAGCCATGAATGTTAATTTCGAGGACATCATCAAACGAGCGCGACGCGAACTTCCCAAATCTGCGAAGTGAGGCATTGCCGTTTAACCTGCGAATCGTCAACACGGTGCTGCGCGGGCGGCTGGAACGCGGCGAAGCGGCATGGCGGGCGCGGATGCTCTTGGAAGATATTCCGCGTTTGATGGGCGGACGATTGCGGCTGCGCTTCATTGAGCGGGCGGATTCCGAAATCTGGCCGTATTACATTTTCACGAATGACGAAAGCCGTCCCGATTACTTCAATCCGGCATTTCACTTCCACGCCAGCGCCGTCGGCTACGGCCTCAATTGGGGCGACTTGGTGACGCTTTCCAAAGTGGTCAAGTTCGCCCGCCAGACGTGGGGCGAGTATTGGGTGCGCCGGTTTCGGGAACGCATGAAACATTTCAATAATCACATTTCCACCGTGGAAGAATTGTGGTGGCTCGGCCTGTGGAAATCGCCCATTCATGTGCAACGGGAGTGCGCGATTTGCGCTCCGTATTGGCGGACGGTGGACTGGCAGTTTGAAACGCAAGGCGTGGTCATCAACCTCGAAATCAAACACCGTTCAAACGACTGGCTGCGGTTCGTGGATTTGGTTGCCTACATCAACCAGCTTGATTCCTATTTCGACACGCTGGGAAAAATTCTCGGCCAAAGTCACGGGACAGGTCAACCTGGTGGGCGTAACGCTGTTGGGTTCGCTTGGCGCGCTGCTGCATAACCGCGCTCTGGCCTTTTTGAAGTCGCATCCGGCATTGGATGGTTTTTTGTTTTGGAGCATCGCTCGGCGCGATTTGCCCGGCTGCGAATGTGTGTTGCGCCCGTCCAGCGAATTTGTGCGCGAACTGCTGCGGCCTGCGGACGAGGAAGATCGCTGGCGCAATCCGTTCATCATCGTGACGAGGCCGGAAATAAATCCGGCGACGATTGCGCCGTCACAATTCAATCCCTTGCATGGACTGTTTGAATGCCCCATTGCGCCGCAATTCGGCCAAAACATATCGCGTGAAAATTCTTCCGTGCGCGTTTCCTAGACGCAAACAGCCCGTCGCCGGTCGTCGGGTCAAGGTGGAAATTCAAGGGTGACGGGGGAATTCTTACCTTGACGCGAGGACCGGCGACATAAAATGAAAATCAGGACAACGCGCACGGCACACAGCGGATGCACCATTGATTTAATTTCGCACGATTGCATCATTATTTGCCGGATTTCATGCGCCGCTTTGCCGCTCAAGTTTCCCCTTGAGAATAGAATGGCGCACCCGGCAGGACTTGAACCTGCAACCCCGCGATCCGAAGTCGCGTGCTCTATCCAGTTGAGCTACGGGTGCGCTCTCGGTGAAGGCTAAATCATTCTCTCGCAAAGTCGAGTTGCTAACAATCACGCTTCGGTCTGGCGTTGGCGGCGGAAAGCGGCAGGCGGTCGGCGAAACGGCTTGAGTGGAGCCGTGCGCCGGAGCGGCGCTGCCAATGACAGACGGAAGCGAACGCGGCTGCGTTTTCCCTGTCCGTCCGCGACGAGCGCGCGTTGCACCACAGGGAAACGCGCGTTGGTCGCGGCGGGGAACTTTCTCTGCATTATAGGTGGCCGGATTGGATACATCGGTGCTGCCGGTGATAATTTTGACGTGCCGCGTGTTGTTTAACATCGCTGGCCTGCTTTGTAGTCGCTCTACGGTCGCCGCGACGGGCGACACCTGCGCTGCCGCGCTAAAGAGCCTTTGAATCGGTGTTGCGCGGTCCGCGTGACCGTGACTGGCCAAACGGCGGACGCGCTGCCAATTCCCCTTGGGCGGCTGGCGGCGGTTCGGTTGTCGGCGTCTTTGGACGGCGCGGCTTCTTCGCCCTGGTTGCGTCCAGCACATCGCGGCAATAGCGGGCAATGGTCTGGTGTGATACGTCAATGCCGGCGTCGTCGTGCAACATGGCGCGTATCGTTTGATACGACGCCTGCTTCTTTCGCAGTTCAACAATGCACTCTTTCACTTCTTCCAGCGCGCGATATTTTTTGGGCGCGGGCGGCGCATAATTTTTGACGGCTTCGGTTAAGCGGGCTTTCGCCTCGGCGGATACGATTGATTCATTCATAAACTTTTTGCTGTTGTTTCCGTTGTTACGGCTGACCTTGTTAAAAACAAGGAGTGCAGCGTCCAACATTTAATAGCACGGACTCGTGCTAAACTCGTGCTCTGCAAAGCACGGGATTTTGGAAACGATGAGGTAACATTGACTTCATGTTGGGATCAAAAACTCAATACAGTTTGAAAAATGCTGAATCGTATTTCAGGGAACATTTGAAAGTGGGCGATTATTACATGGAAGGCAGAACGGTTTCGGGCGAATGGATTGGTGACGGTGCGAAGAAATTGAATCTGTCTGGCGTAACGACTGAAAAAGATTTCATCAATCTGTGCCGGAACGTGAATCCACAAACTGAAAAGCAGTTGACGCCGCGAATGAACGGCAAACGAATCAGCGTGGATAAAAACGGCGTGACTCACGAATTCGCAAACCGCCGCGTCTTTTTCGATTTCACCATTTCACCGCCAAAATCGGTTTCAATCGCTGCGCTGGTTGGCAATGACAAACGTATCATTGAAGCACATGACAAGGCGATTCGGCTGGCGATGAGTCAATTTGAACAGTTCGCTGCGACGCGGGTTCGTTTGGACGGCCAATACGATTACCGGCCTACGTCCAACTTGGTCGGCGCGGTTTTCCGACACGATACGTCTCGTGCGTTAGACCCGCACTTGCACAGCCATTGCATCCTGTTCAACGCAACCTTTGATGCAACTGAACACCGTTGGAAAGCATTGGAAACCTGCGAAATGTTTCCGGCGCAAAAATTCATTGAGAACGTCTATTATCACGAGCTGGTCAAATCGCTTCAACGGTTCGGCTATCGTGTGCAAAACAATCCGCGTGGCGATTTTGAGATTGAAGGTGTCTCGCCGGAACTGATTGAACGCTTTTCCAAGCGTCACCGCGAGATTGACGAAAAGACGAAAGAGCTTTTAGAACGCGAACCGGACAAGGCAAATCAAAACATCAAAGTCATTCGCGCGAACATCGCGCACAAGGAACGCGCCCGCAAAATCAAGGACGTTGGCATTGCGAAATTGCAGTCCATCTGGAACAAACAATTGTCTTGGGGTGAATGGTGGCAGGTCAACCGTTTGGCCAAAGGGAAATCACCGGAAGTTGCGCCCCGCATGACGGCGGCGGAAGCAATCGAGTGGGCGGAAAATCATCTGTTTGAACGTCGGTCGGTCGTCCATGTCCATGAGCTTTGGCGTCACGCGCTCGAACACGCTCGCGGTCAAAACGTCAGCATATCGGACATTCAAAACGAATCACGCAAGCGAGATTATATTCATAACGCAAAATTCCCTTCGCAAATTACAACGCGCCTAGTTTTGGAGCGTGAAGCAAAAATCGTCACGCTGGCTCAACATCGGATGGGGGAATATCAACCGTTCGCGCCGAATCATCGTGTCCCGAAATTTTCATTGGATGATGAGCAGCGTAAAGCGGTGGAACATATTTTGTCCTCGCACGATTTCGTCACGCTGTTTCGGGGCGGCGCGGGGACGGGCAAAAGCTATACGCTGCGGGAAGTCAAGGCCGGACTCGAAAAGGCCGGTCATCCTGTCAAGGTCATCGCGCCGCAACGCCAGCAGGTGGACGATTTGGAGCATGACGGCTTCAGCTTCGCTCAAACCGTCAGCGCATTTCTCGCGCGCGGCTCAATGCCGCGCGGCGCGGTTGTCCTTGTGGACGAGGCCGGACAAATCGGCGGCGAACAAATGGAGAAACTGCTTTTGCTCGTCAAAGAACACGGTGGCCGTCTCATTCTGTCCGGGGACACGCGCCAGCATGGAGCGGTCGAGGCGTCAGACGCGCTGCGGGCGATTGAAAAGTATTCGGGACTCGGCTTTGCCGTGCTGACAAACATCCGCCGTCAAAATCCAGAGACGGCCAAAGACGCAGCCGAACGCCAATGGCTCACGCAATACCGGCTCGCCGTCAATGAAGCGCGGCAAGGCAAACTTGGCGCGTCCTTCGACCGTCTGGATAAACATGATGCCATCATTTCCTGCACATTGGCGGATCAACAGCAAAAGCTAACAGAACATTTCATTGCTTTGGTAAAGGCGAATCATTCAACCGTCATCGTCTCACAAAGTTGGAATGAAATTCGCAAGGTGAATGAACGGGTGCGCGATGGCTTGAAAGCTCAAAAGTTAATCGGCGAAACGGAAACGACCGTCATAGCTTTGGAACGGGTGGATTTAACCGATGCACAGAAACGCGACAAACGCTTTTACCAGGCTGATTCAGTGTTGGTGTTCAGCCGTAACATTTGCGGGTTCAAAGCCGGTGACACGGGGAAATTACAGGGCGTCACCGACAAACATTTGCTGGTTGAATCGGCCAATCGCATCCGGCCTGTGCCATTCAAGGATTTGGAACGTATCACAGTCTGCCAGCCCAAAGAACTTTTGTTGTCGGTCGGCGATAGGCTGCAACTGAAAGCCAATGACAAATCCCAGGATGGCCGCAAACTCGCCAATGGCGAATTGGTGGCGGTCAAAGAAATTCATGCTGACGGCCGCATTGCGTTGGATGATGGCCGCGTGCTGCCAAAGCGTTACCGCCAGTTCGTTCGCGGCTACGCGGTCACTTCCTACGCCGCTCAAGGCAAGACCGTGGATTACATTCTGTTTTCGGATTCGGCGGTGAAAGCGGCCACGAATCAAAACCAGTGGTATGTCACCATCTCACGCGGTCGCAAGGGCGTGAAAATTTTCACGGCGGATAAAATCCAGCTTCGGGAAAATGTCGCCCGTTCCGGTGAAAGGACTTTGGCGCTGGACATGGCGCAAAATTATTTTCACAAGCTGGCGGCGACGTGGGGAAACGATGTTGCCCGTTCCCTGAAAGCGGAACATTCGGGGCGCATGGAAATGGAGCGGCAGGCCGAAGAAAAACAGCGCGAGCGCGAAGCCGGTGAATTGCAAAAACGCGAAACGATCAAAGAATCGTTGCGCCAAAAGCAAGGCGAGTCCGCCCCGCAAACCGAAACCGACGCGCAGAAGACTTTGCGCCGGGCCAAATTCATCCGGCGCAGTCAGGATTTCGCGCGGCGGCAAAATATTCAACGCGGTCGAGGGATTGGAATATGAGTGATTGCTATTCCGCAGGAAACGGCGCAAAGGCAAGTTTGCGCATCGAGAAAACAGCATCGTCTTTTTTCGCGTTGCCGTATCACCAGTTGGAACGGGTGGATTTTAATTCCGCCGGTGGAACGGACACCGTGATTGTCTCGTTCGTCAGTTGCACCGTCCGCATTATCGGAAAAAAGCTGCATTTGGTGGCTACTTATATTGCGAAACAAGAAGCCGAATCCATCAATGTCACGCCAAAAGCCAGTTCGCCGCCGTCAACCAATACGCTGCTACACGACTCGGCGCGCATTGACAAAATCGAAGTCGTGGAAAGAAAGGAGCAAGACTGAATGAGAGTTCATGCCACACTACTTTGCCGCAGTGGAACGATGTTGGTCGGCTCAAAACTGACCAGCTTCGCCATGCTCGCAGAGTGTTGATTCCGCAAGTGGCCATAAACTTTCATCGCCAAGCCGCCGCCGTCCTTGTGTCCAAGCCAGCGGGAAACCGTCGGAATATCCACGCCGCTTTCAATGCAGCGCGTCGCAAACAAATGGCGCAAGTCGTGATGGGTCAAATGAGCAATGCCCGCCTTCTTTTCCGCTCGTTCCATTGCCAATTCGCATTTCGACACGCGCATAACGCGAGCGGTGGCCGATTCATTGGAACGCTTTTGACGCAACCGCTCCAAAAGCTGGCGCATTTCCGCAATCATGGGAACACGCCG
>Ga0326728_10016221_pt1 | contig 15252 bp, 11 predicted proteins | sample MB3enrmetagenome_FD_207602 | JGI IMG/M metagenome (GOLD analysis project Ga0326728, IMG submission 207602) | Lab enriched peat soil microbial communities from McLean, Ithaca, NY, United States - MB31MN | ecosystem: Environmental > Terrestrial > Soil > Wetlands > Peat | place: USA: New York...
TTCTCAATGCTCCTGTTGAGTTCTGGAATTCCGCGTATGATTTCCGCCGCGACTCTTATGCATGCCTTGTCGGATTTCTCCTTGTTATCTTGATTGTGAAACCACATGACAGCATCGCCAACGAATTTGTCTATAATGCCCTTCTGTTTTAGAATGCACTCACAGACAAAATCAAAAAATAATTCTAAAGCCTGATTAATTTGTCCTATCTCTGCACGATTCATCAGTTGAACAAATTGGCGTATGTCCACGAATCCTACAGCTACGTGCTTGAGATTTGGACTCAAACTGTGAGGATTGGACTCTAGACTTTTGAAAACCTCGGGTGACACGAGCCTTTTGATATAGTCGTTCTCAAGTACAGTTGTCCTAAGCCGCAATCCTGACAATTCACGGATCGCTGCAATGAGGTTCTTATATGGGTCGCGTTTTGCCAGAAGCATCGCCTTTTGTTCGAGCAGGATTTCTATCTCGCTGATTACTCTTCTCAAATCGATCGGCTTTACAAATTGAGCATCAAAGCCAATGTATCCTAGCCATTGATCATCCTGCGTTCCCATATAGGCGCTAAACGAGGCAAAAAGCGTTGTGGCGAATTGTGGCATTTGCAGTGCCGTTTCGAGAATTTCAAAGCCGCTTTTTCCTGGAAGTCGAATGTCTAACAAAACCAAATCGGGCTTTTCTGCCGATTCTTGCGAGAAGTGCCCTAAAAAGCTTTCGCCACAGTCGAAGGTCAACAGTGTTGCGCCTTTCTCCAAAATAAGGAAATCCCACAATAATTGTGTTCTTGTGTCGTCATCTACGATGACTATTTTTGCTCCATTTAACATCGTCGGCCTACCTGCTTAAGAGGAGGGGTCTATAAAATGTTGCTTTCGTTTTGCTGCTCTTGTTCATGGAATTTCCAGCACGCGCATTCCTTCATTCCCGCGCGGGTCAATGACCTTGACCGCGACTCGCCATTTTTCGCCCTTCTTTAACCGGGCGGGTTTCGGAAAAGGCAGGCTTTTGAGGCCGCTCAGCGCGAAAAAGGCGTCTTCGGCAATTATGCCGCGGTCGCCCAGCGCCCGGGCCAGCTTGTCCCATTTGCTCTTGTCCGGGAAAAATGCCTGGCAAATACAAAAGGTGCGCCCATCGTAATCGCTGTCCAGCCACCATGCGGCGATACGTTCCTTGTCCGTTGGGAAAAGTGTGTTGCTTACAGGGTCGTAAACATCCATGCCTTCGACTTCAATCTGGTACGTTCCGTCGGTTTGTTTCTCCGGGCCTTTGATTCGTGGCGCGCTGAACACGGTGAAAAGCTGGCTGCCGGGCTGAGTTTTTAGCAGGTCGCCCATTGCCACGTCGGGTCGAATCAGCGCCATGTGCAACCGGACTTTGGGGTGGCTGCCGCCTTCGATGGCGTCCTGAGCCTCCGCATCGAACCCAAAGGCGGCAAACACAACGTCGTCGTAGCCTTTGCGGTTTGCGTCGCGGATAACGTCCTCCACTTGGTAGGCGGTAATGTTCCCGACATCGGGTCCGATGGTGACTGCAACGCGGCGTTGTTTCTGATCGCCGTTGACCCATTCGCCCTCGGCATGAATCAGCGATTTGCCGGTGATCGGTTCGAGGCGGCTGAATTTCATATTGCGGGCGGGTGTTTGCGCCGTCGCAGGAAAATCCACGCCGCTGGCTTTAAGAAGGCGAATGACTTTGTCGAGGTGCGCTTCAACATTCTGAACTTCTGCGACGAGGGAGACGGGCCTGCTCGCGTCTGCTGCGGGAATGAACGTTTCGAGCGGGTCCGGGGCGCCGCCAATTGGCGTGTCCGGGCCGTCTTCCACAGAAATGACGCCTTCCACGCTAAATGGACCGCTGACGCGGACAACCCCGTGTGCTTCTTCCGGTTTGTCCACGAGTTCTTTCATTTCGGCGTTAGCGGCGATGCATTGATTCACCTCGTCCATTTTGGCTTGCCAGGCTGCACGGTATTCCTGCAAGGCTTCCTGCAATTGTTTCGACCAGTCTGGATCGGTGTCAAATGGAACTTCCCACTCGTTCCATTGCTGAATATGGATTGGAGATTGCGGGTTGGCTGGGAGCAACCAGCGGCGGCGGTCGGCTTCGGTGATGCTTTTCTTGCCTTCGTCTTTTTCCTTGCGCCTGAGCTTGTCCGCTAGCCGGGCGGATTGGTCTGGTGTTACTTTTTTAAGCGCCCCGTTCAATTCCTTGAGGCGCTCGGCCAGAATCGGCTCGTATTTGGCGAAGATGGGGTCCATTGATGTGTTGAGAGCGATGCTTTTGAGCGTGATATGAGCGACGGTTTTACACGAAAAAGTCTTTGGATTTGGCCCGGCGTTTTTCAACCATGTGCCTTTTGGGTTGCGGTTCAGGTCTTCTGCGCTGAGGTCGCGTAAATTGAAATACGGGAAGCGGGCGGTAAGAAGTCGTTGCTTTGCAAGGGCGAGCGCGACGCGGCTGGTGTCCACTGTGATCCAGCGGCGCCCCCACTGCTCGGCAACAAAGGCGGTTGGCCGTGTATTTGATTGACGCGATGGGTTCGCCTGCGGCGGGTTTTACACCAGTGCTGTTTTGCTTGCGGGCCATACTGGACGGGATGATATGTGAGCACGGGCAAAAGTGAAGGGGAAAGTGCTGCGGAGCTTCCTGTGCCGCGCCACAGCCTAAACATCCCCTCAAATGCCGGGAAAATACTGCTGAAGCCCATTGCCAACGGTTGTAAATGTGGCGCAGCTGCGGCAAGCCCGCTTTTAGCACCGGCCGGTCCGGGCGGGCGGGCGGTTCACTTCTGGCTCGGCCTCACATCTGCTGTATCTGTTGTGTTTCCGGTTGGCTGGACTATGACCTGGACTTTTGGCTTCAGTTTTTCGGCTTCCTTCATGCTTGCGACGATTTCTATGAAATTCAAAGTTGGAAGACTCATGATGCCGGGTCCCGACCGTGCAGTTGTCGTCAAAAGCATTTCGCGGATTGCTGAATAAAGAATACTGAGCCCATTTACCACAGCTAATTGATCCCGCGTTTCGGCCTTGAACTGTTCTCCAAGCTCGACAATCCCTTGAATCGCGATGTCTGCTTCGTACAGAAACGGCTTTTGCGCATCATTACTCTTGACGATAATCTGAAGGGCTAGCATCCATTGGTTTGCGTTCTGCGGATTTTTATCGAATGAAATCACCGGATCCAGTGTTATCGCTCCGTCGGGCTTGCCCGCCTGATTCGTACGGACAGAAATGTTCGTGAACCAGTGGCTTCTAAGCTGGATTTGCGAAAGCGGTATTAATTGCATCTATTTATTATCGTTTTCTTTTCCGATACCTTCGTAGTGGATGAAGGCATTGGAAAAGAAAAGCGACTTTCGTCGCGCTCTTCGGGGGGTGACGGCCCTCCGAAGGTGCATTGCTCGTCTGGTCCGTAGATTGAATCCTCTGAGGTCGGTTCCTCCTTTTGCGTTGGCCAATCTGGCATGGTGATGTGTGGCACCGCTGCGCCAATAACTCCCGCGATGCAGATCCCTTTGCTTGTTTGCCACTGCAATGCCTGTATGGCAGTCCCCGGATTAATATATGGTGTGCGGATTTGGATTGGCTCGGGCCAGACGGGGCACGTCGTCTTGACGCTCGGAAAAATCGGGCCCTGAACCTCTGTTGCGACCAATTCTTTCTGCGCCGCTTTCGCCATCATGCATTTCACCCGGATCAATTCATCGCTGCTGGGGTCTTGAACTTGCCAATTCTCCCAACGCTTGACGCTCGCAACCCCAACCCTTAAGAAAGCGGCAAACTCCTGCTGGCTCATGTTCAACGCGGTGCGGAATCCCTTAATCTGCTGGCTCGTCAGCAGATTGTGCTTTTCCCGGTATGCATCAGACGTTCGGCGGCCCAGTTCGTCCATTTGTCCTTCAGCCAAGGATTGCCAGCCACATTGTGTGCATTCCATGACCGGCGACACAACATTGAACGTCTCTCCTCGAAACTCTTGTTCCACTACGGCGTCAGGTTTCAGGACAAATTCTTCGTTTTCGCATTTCAGGCAAATCATACTACTTTTTCTTTCGTTGGACGATCTTCATGCACGTCCACATGAATATACCACCAATTGCCGTCTCTCGCGTGTTTCATGGCAAACTTCAAAAACATCATTTTGCCTTGGGATGGACTTTTCCAGTGATAAGGCCATAGCTCCATGTTTTTCATTTCCTCGTCTGTTGAGCGCCGCGGCGGGTGTCCGCCATCGTGACAATAACACTCTTCTGGTTTGGCATGGATGATCTCTTGTAATAGTTTTGGCAAAACTGTCCATAACTCCAGTTCACTCGAGATTCCCAGGGCTTCAAAGTCGCTCAACCAATGCTTTTGCACCCCAAACTGGCGTCTTCCGGCCTGGATGGCTAAGAGGGCGTCTTGGACCTTTTTGTAGAGTTCTCGGTCTGATGGGCGCATGCGGTCCCTTGGTGTTGCCATTGGCGATCCTGTTCACGTTTGGTATCATATGATACCATCATCGGTTCGTCAAGCGATTTTCTTTAGGAGGCATATCAAAATTTGCATAAGTATCCTGAAATAAACGATTTACGTTCATCATTTTTCTGTATTATATCGGCTGCCCTGACCTCTGCGAGCGTTAAAATCCATTTCTTGGGTGCAGTTTATGATGGTTTCGTCGTTTTATCAAGGCCAATGTTGCTGGTTTGGGTGTTTTTCGTCTTCTTTGTGCGTTTCATTAAATGAACGCCAATTGGTTTCCGCCGCGACCGCTGGCGTTTGCCAGTTTTGCGCCTGCGGCAGGCAATCGCCGGTAATGAAGCGCAGCGGAATGGAGCTTTCTCTTGCCCGCCAGACTTTTGACCGCCTGAGCCGCCGGCTGGCACGAGGGATGCCGAAGACGCCTGGCGCGGATGCTGCGGGGCGCTTCCGGTGCAGCATCCGTGACAGGCGGCTGAGACCTCCGTCGCACAATGCGCCGTTATATGAGCGGAGCGGTCAGTTGCCGGGCCGTCGCCCCTTGGACACGGCGGGGACCCTCGATTTGTGTTGCGCCTGCGGCAAATCGTGGGGCGGCATACTGCATATAATGGCCATTTGTGCGACGGAGTGTGTAGCAAGGCCGCTGCGGCCGGTCCCTCGTGCCAGTTGGCGGCGGTGGCAAATCCAATCTGGCGGGCAATCGTGATCGGGCCGCGGGGCCGCGCTGTTCTGGCTTCTGACGGCCGGGTGAGACGCTGGCCGGCGCCTGGATGGTTGCGGGGCAGGCGTAAGGCCATCGGCTTGCCCGGGCGGCAGAGGCCAGGCTGATGTTGGGGGCGTTGTGAGTGCGGAAGTTTCGGGAAGGCCCAATGCGCGGCCTGCCGGCTGAGGGGACTTTGCGAAACTTTCGCTCTCATGGCGCCGGGGCTTGCCTGTCTTCGACGATTTGAGACGGTGGAATGCAGCGTAATGGAGGCGCGGGCCAGTGGAGCGGTTCACTGGCTGGCGCTGGAATGGAGCGGAGTGGAACCGGCTTGAATTGGCGAAGTCAGGCCCCAAAACCAGCCGCTGTGTCGCTGACATCTGGAGGCACAGGCTCGCAATGCCCCTTGGACTGAGAACCGTAGCCGGGAAGATGGGCGGCGACTCTGCGGCGGTCGTGTCTTCGCGGGCAGCGCGCTGTCACGGCTTGGTGGAGGCCCAGCCTCGCAGCCTGGCGAGAAGCGTAGCCGGAAACGAGTCGTGCTCGAGTCGTTGGTTTTGAGGTGCGGGGTCGTGCCTCCCGTTTTGCGCCTTGCGCACTGACATTGGGCAAGGGGGTTCCTGCCGGCCTGAGCGCGCCCCAAAACCTTGGAATTACTGCCAAGCTCGAAATGCACCCCTGACGTTCGAACGGAACACTCCTCCGGATCCGCGCGCGAAGGCAAGCGTCCCCAGCGCCGGCGGTGACGTCCCTACCACGGAGAAGGCGCTGGCGGCTCGCGGCGGGGGGTGGGGGCGACGCGAGAGCGACGGCAGGCGCGCGCGGCCAACGATGCCCAACAAGAAACGACGCCCTCGTTGCGCGCTTCGATTGCGCCAAGCGAGACTTTGAGCGGGCGCAAACTGACGTTTTATGAGCACAGCGAACTGACGTTGTCTTTATGGCGTCGGTTGCGAGGGGGCCTCCTTGTTGATCTCGGCTGCCCTGGTTGAAATTTTTGATTCCCAACACGGTCCTTTTTTGCCCCTTCGCCAAAGACAAGAGTATATTCATTTCTGAGGATCTCCTAAATTGCTGTTAATCAGGTTGTTGTAAAACTTCATTCAATGGGTTCAACGAATTGGGATTCGATGGTTCATCCCACCAGCGGCAATTTGTTTAGGTTCTCTGCGAGTCATATTTAGAGAAGGCTCTCTGATCTGCTGTGGCACGCTGCTCACAGGATTTTTTCACAGCAACGACTGCGAAATGAATGAAAAAACATCCAAACCAACTCACCTGGACCTGTTTAGCGGCATTGGCGGCCGGATTTAGGTTTTTTGCAATAAAGTCCGTGAGCGGCTCTCTGATCTGCTCTGGCACTCTCCTCACAGCCGAAAAACATGGCAACAACGGCAAAATCAGGTTGGTCTTATTTCCCGCCTGGCCCCTCCGCCCAGCCTCGTTTCGACGCTGGCGCGAGAGCGTTCTCGTCTGGCTTGTGGTTTTGCTGGGTTTGCGGGGTTTGTTTTGCTGTTTTGGTAAAAGTCTCTATGTGCATATACGCGAGAGGGGTTTTAGGAAATGTCCCTTTGAAACCCCGCACACCCCGCGCCCTTGGCTTTGAAGGTGAATACCATTACGCCGTTGCGGTTTTTATCCTTCCGCGCTAACGCGAGGGTCTTTTGCAAGTGCGGCCATAGGGCTGAAAGCCGTTTGCCAAGCCGCTTCGGACTCAGGTGGCCACTAAGGCGATCTTTAAGCTCGGCGTCAATTTCCTCTAACTTTGGCGCAAGCTCGGATGCCGTCCCGGTGAAACTTCCACCATCCCCCAAATAGGCGAGTAGCGCCGCGCCGATGCTATTGTTTTCCAAACAGAAAATCCCCTTGTCGGCCTCGGCAGTCCGCAACGCGGTGATGGCCTCTGCCTGGCGGCCTAGGGCGCGCCCGATCTTGACGGCAAAAGCGCCAAAGTCAGGATGGCGTGCGTTCAAACCCGCTGGCGTCGGCTCGGCGTCCGCCAGGGCCTTTTGCAGCGTTGCCGCAATATGGGAAAGCCCTGCGTCACGGTTCGCCAAAATTTCATCGGTCAAAGCGGCGTCGCTGGTTTCTTCATCGCGTCTGGCCATGCGTAGCAGCAAGAGTCGGTCTGCAAGTCCGCTGTCGGCGGCGAATGTCGGATTTGCGGTTGTGATGCAGAGCCACGCGCGAGCGCGGAGAGTGACCGTTTCCGAATTCGTGTAAAGTTTGCGCGATTGTGTGCAGCCGTCCGTCGAATGATTTGCAACCGCGTCTGCGAGCCATTTGTTTCGAGTGTCCGCATTGTCCAGTATGTAAATGCCCCCGGCGTTGCAAGCTGGCCAAAAATCGTCCTCTCCGGTTTCCGACACTTTTGCAGCCACAAGAGGCACGCCGTATAATTCCGTAATGGCTTTTGCCAGTCTGGTTTTCCCACTGCCAACGTCGCCGGCAAGACACAACGGCGGTTTGCATGGCGGGTTTGTCGGCAATGAATAAATCCAAGCTCGCAACAAGTCCGGCGCGTGTCCGGCGGTTGTGTGCAAATTGCGAAAAATCGCGCACGTCTGGAAAATGTCTTTCGGTTGCGTCAACTTCCAAGGCGAGCACGTCCGACCGGCGGCGAATAAAACGCCGTCGCTGCCGTTGTCAACAATTTCAACGCACTGTGCGGTGATTTTCGCTGCGCTGCCGTCGCCATTGCTCAAATAGAGCGCGCCAGGCCGTGCGGCCCAAAACGATTCGGGCAGAATGCCGGTTGTGTGCGGCCCGGAGAGCGCGGCGGTTTCAATCGCTGCAAAAGCGAATTTAAAAAGGGCGTCGGCCCGATTGATTTTTAACCAGTCGGAAAGCCCGGCCCCGAAAGCATCGCTGCGGATGCGTTCAAGCCGCTTTGTGTGTGCGTTGAAAAAAAGCGCGGAGTCAAAATCGCGCAAGTCGGCCTGAAAAAAGAGCCTGCCAACTTTGCAGAGCGCCTCAACGGCCAGCCTTGAAATTTCATTACGCTGTTGCGCGGCGGTCGCGTTGTTGTCTGTGAGAATTACAATGATCTCGCCGCGCATCCATGTCGTTACGCTTTCAAAATCCGTTGGGCCCGGTTGTAATGCCGTCTGGCCCTTTTTCTCCGGTTCGGTTATTGCGGAAAACGACGGCGCCCCCCGCGCCAAGTCATCTAAATCCGCCGCGTGGCCCCCAGCGGCAAAATAATCGGCGGCATCCTTTACTACTTTTCCCTCCACGTTCGGGCATTCAACTTTTTTGACGGTCTGTGCAACTCCGATCATTTGTCGCGCCACGGCCTCCGCGTGGCTCCAGCCGGGTTTGTCCTTGTCGGCGATGATTATTACGTCCGCACCTTTGAAAAACGGGGTGTATGTTGCTCGCCACTTTCCGGCTCCCATCGGATTACACGTCGCGGTAAAACCTGCTTTTTCAAGTGCGAGCACATCTTTCTCGCCTTCGCAAACGTAGATTGCGCGGCCTTCTTTGACTGCTTGAATCAGCATGGGCAGGTGAAACGGCACAAGCCGCACGCCGTCCAGGCTCCAGCGCCACCCTCCTTTGGCGTCTGGTTGGCGCTGGCGGAAGTCTTTTGGGAAGAAGCGGACCGTCTGGAATATCACCTTGCCTGATTCGTCTGTGTAATCGTATTCCGCTTCTATGTGGCTTTTGCCTTCGGTTTTTTTCATCGGATACAGGTCTTTCAGTTTCAACCCGAGCTTTGTGCAGATTTCCGCCGCTGTGCATCCTGCGTGGCATTTAATCAGAATCCTGCCGTCGTCGCCCTCGTCAATGCTCAGGCTTGGGTTGCTGTCTTCGTGTGCCGGACATTTCGCTTGCCACCCTCTCCCAGTGCGTTCTGCGCCTGGCAGGAGCGCAATCAATTCGAGGACCGTCATTCCTTTTCCTTGGCGCAGTTTTCAGTTCTCTGGGAACAGCGCTTGGCGGACCTTCGGCGGGTCAAAAAAGACTAATCGTCCGATTTTCGTCGATGGTATTTTGCCAGCTCGCTGCTGGTCCCTGAGCCACCTCAGGCATGGCCGGCAGTTCTTTGCGAAGAGCGTTTCCAGGAGCGTCTTCCCGTCCACTAGCTTTGTTTCGACTTCATTTTTTTTCGTTTCTTTATTTGTGTTCATTTGGTGCATGGCGCGTTTGTTTATTGCACGCCTCTTTCCACCTTTGCTGTTTTTTCAATTTGAAATGCTCAAAATGCGCGATTTGAGCTTGTCTCGTTTGGAAAGAAGGCGATACGATGGGCATCTGGATGAAAGCATCGGAATTGGCAAAGCGTGTTGGGCGGTCAAGATCACAGATTGCCCGAATTGCCGCGAGCATTCCTGGCCACAAGATGACCCGGGGTGGGCATCACTATTTCATGGATTGCCCGGCTTTACAGCTTTGGCTTGATGAAGAACGGGAGCAACGACTGGAGGCGAGTAAACGCAAAAATGCTTCTTTACGCGTGCGCGCCATTGCTCATGACGTCATGGCCCAGCGCAAGGCCGAAAAGGATCGCGCTGATGAATCGGAGCCTGAATTCTTGAAGCGGTTGGTGGAATGGTCTGTTCGAGAAAATGCTATTGACAAAGAGTCTCTTCGCGAAGAGGCTCATCTGAATCAAAGGCTCGGCTTTATTAAGCCGCCCCCGCGTTCCCTTTTGGGTTAGGCCGCGGCGCTCATCGCGATGATCTTTCCTTTCGCCGGTTTTGCTGCCGTAGGACCGATTGCCCAAAACGCTTTGGAATCATTCTTATTGACAAGTCCTTTGTAGTGGCGCTGGATAACGTCGGGTGAGTTTCCGGCCCATGTCGCCGTCTTGCCCTCGTGTTGGTGCTGGGCCAAGTGATGGGAAATTCCCGTGTGCCGCATCACGTCGGCTGTCCACGGCTTCAACTCGGACTGTTCTCCTGACCTGCCGCCATATCCCGCGTTGGCCTTCACGGTGTCGAACTCCCTGCGCCAGTTCTTTCCTTTGATCGGTGTTTTGGCCAGGGCGTGCGGAGCCAAAAATTGCATCGCGTTCTTTGGGATCTCCACTATCCGCCTCTGGCGCATTTTCGCGAGCTTGGCGCCGATGGTCACTGTCTTTGCTTTGAGGTCAATATCATCCCAACTGATCCGGGCAAGCTCTGTTGGCCGGATGGCGCAGAAAAGGCCCAGGGCCACATAAGGCATACAAACACCCTGCTTGTGCGCCTCCGCCGCCTGCACGAGGCGTTTAACGCTGTCCAGTGGCAGAATCTGCGGCTCCTCGCGGTCAACCTTGATCGGCTCGATGGACTTGACCGGGTTCTCGACGCAATAGGCTTGAGGCTTGCGTGTGGCGCACCATTCAAAGAACGCATGAAGCGCGCGGCGGATGTTGGATTTTGAAACCGGGCTTAATCCCGTGCGGTGAATCTCTGCGATCATGTCGTTTGGGTTCACCTCGCATACGAGCTTCTCCGCGTGCTTTTTGACGAAAGCGCCGACTTTATACTCCAGGCTGTGGATGGTGTCCGGGCGGCTGTTGCTGGCTTTCTTGGACTCAATGAACTGCGTTAGCGCCTCCGAGAGCGGGACCTTGACGGATGGTTCGCGATAGTTTTCCACATAGAAACGGACTGCTGGCAGAAGCGGCCGGCCGTCAAGCAGATTGTAAGAAAGCTCGGCCTCGGCGATCTGCTCTTTGCTGAGGCGGGTTGACACAAGCTGGCCGTCCTGCTTTGGCACCCCCTGATACTCGCTTTCAAATTCTTGTTGACATACGGTGGCTTCCGTCATCGTGGGAAAGTTCTTGCGGACCTGCGTCCCGTTCGCGGTGCATCCGGTGACGCGAAACGACTGCGAGCCGCCGCGATTGGTGTATTCGATGATTCTGAATCGAGCTTTTGTTCTCATGCGAAGAACTTTAGCAACCGGTTGCTAAACCGTCAAGCGATATTTACAAAAACATTGAAAAATAAGGGTTTTATTGACGTTGAGCCGTGGTCTCATAAGCCCGAGGTCAGTGGTTCGATTCCACTCGCTGGCACCATTTTCAAGGGGATGCGCCGCATTCTTCAGGCGCGCGGGTGCGCCTGGTCGTAAGCGCGCTTCAATCGCTCGGTCGTGATGTGGGTATAGACCTGGGTCGTGACCAAATGGGCGTGGCCCAGCAATTCCTGAACGCTGCGCAAATCCGCGCCGGCGTCCAACAAATGCGTGGCGAAACTGTGGCGCAATTTGTGCGGCGTCATGTTGGGGTCCAGGCCGGCTGAGCAAAGATACTTCTTCAGGCGCAGTTGCACCGTGCGCGGCGACAGCGGAGTTGTTTTGTCCGGGCGCGCGGAAAAAACCGCCCGGCCGCCCTGGACCGGGCTGGTTCGATGTTTCCAGTAGGCGCGGATCGCTTCCAGGGCGGGCGCGCCAATGGGAACGAGCCGCTCCTTTTTTCCCTTGCCGCGCGCGCGCACCAATTGTTGGGACCAGTCAATATCAGCGGCGCAAAGCCGGCACAGCTCGCTGACGCGCAAGCCGCAGGAATAAATGACCTCCAAAATGGCGGCGTCGCGAAAGTAAAGGCTGGCGTCCACTTTGCCCTTTTCCGCGGCGCGGCGCAATTCCACGCCGGGCGCCTCGAGCAGGTCCTGCAACTGTTTGACAGTCAGGAAAAGGGGCAGGCGTTTTTGCGCCTGGGGCGGCGAAAGATTCCTGATCGGCGAAACGCCGGCCACGCCGTTGCGAATCAAATACTTGTAAAAGGAACGCAGGGCGGAAAAGCGGAGTTGAATGGCGGCGCGGCTCAATTGGCCGCGGCCGAGGAAGCGGAGAAAATCGCGAAAGTCGTCCCGGCGCAAGGCGGACCAGTCCGGGCCGGTTCCGCGCTGTTTTTTGAACCAGGCGAAAAATTCAAGCAGGGCCTGGCGATAATTCCTTTGCGTGTAAATGGAGGCGTCTTTGTCGGTGGCCAGATGGCGGAGAAATTCCAAAATCCGGGCATCGGCGGCTGGCTCGGCATATTCTTCCGGCTGCAACATGACGGCAAATTATCACGGAACAGGCCGGCGCGCATCTCACTTTTTAGGCATCCGCCAGGGGCAAGTTTCATTGACACCCCGTTTCAACGGGGTGGTTGGGAGCGGGAGTTCGGGGGAAACCGTTTCCAACGGTTTCGCGCGCGGGAAACCGCTGAAGCGGTTGAAACCACCCGCCTCCTCGGGAGCGCCCCGTTGAAACGGGGTGTCAATCAGAGCATGGCCGCAAAAGGATTTCACCGCGCCCAAAAAGTGAGATGCGGTGCGCCAGGTGGAAGCATGAGATTTTAATTTGACGGACAGGGGGCGCGCCGGGTTATGATTTTAAGACTAATGAAAATCATTGCTCTTCCGCGGTGGGTTCCCGCCGCTCTGGTCTGCTGGCTCCTGCCCGCATTTTTCAACCCGGTTTACGCGATAAGTACGGTATCGATGAAGGCGCACCCGGCCCCATTGGAGGCGGCCAGCCCTGCGCCGGGCATCAACATGGGCGACAACGCCTGGGTGCTGGCCAGCGCCGCGCTGGTGCTGATGATGACGGCGCCCGGTCTGATTCTCTTCTATGGCGGATTGGTGCGGCGCAAGAACGTCCTGAGCACGATGATGCAAAGCCTGATTTTGATGGCGCTGGTCTCGGCGTTGTGGATGGTGTACGGCTACAGCATGGCCTTCGGGGAAGGGAACTGGTTTTCCGGGAATCCATTTCAATACTTCATGCTCAATGGCGTGGGGGCCGCGCCGAATCCGGCTTATGCGCCGACGATCCCGCAGGAGAGCTTCATGCTGTTTCAAATGATGTTCGCCATCATCACGCCGGCGCTGATCAGCGGCTCGATTGCGGAACGGATGAGGTTCAAGCCTTACGTCCTGTTCATGGTGCTGTGGGTGACGTTCATTTATTGCCCGTTGTGCCACATGGTTTGGGGCAAGGGCGGTCTGTTTAACTGGAGCCTGGGAGGCCGGTATCCCGTGCTCGATTTCGCCGGCGGCATGGTGGTGCATGTCAGTTCGGGCGTCTCGGCGCTGGTCTGCGCGGTGGTGCTCGGAAGGCGGATCGGTTTCCCCTCCGAGCCCATGCCCCCGCACAACGTCGTCCTGAGCCTGATCGGCGCGGGACTTTTGTGGGTGGGCTGGTTTGGTTTCAATGCCGGCAGCGCGCTCAACGCCGGCGCCCTGGCCAGCAGCGCGTTTGCGGCGACGCATTTTTCGGCGGCGGCGGCCGCGCTGGGATGGGGAGTGACCGAATGGCGCCTCAAGGGCAAGCCGAGCGTGCTGGGGGTCGCCTCCGGCATGGTCGCGGGCCTGGCCACGATCACGCCCGCCTCGGGTTTTGTGACGATCCCGGCGGCCTTTTTAATAGGATTGACAGGCGGGGTGGTTTGCTACACGGCGGTGAGCAAACTCAAAGGGGCGTTGCATTACGACGATTCGCTCGATGTCTTCGGCGTTCACGCGGTTGGAAGCGCGACGGGCTTGCTGATGGTCGGGTTGTTTGCGAGCGCGGACGTCAACGCGGCGATCGGGAACACCTTCAACGCCGGCGGCAAGGTGGTGTCGCTGGCCGGAAGCGCGGCGCAGTTGGCCAATCAATTTCGCGGGCTGATATTCACGGTGGTTCTCGCCGCCGCGGGAACGTTTGTCATCCTCAAGGTTGTCAGCGCATTGGGCGACTTGCGTGTGACGCCGGAGGAGGAGAGTTCGGGACTGGACCTGTCGGAGCACGGCGAGAGCGCGTACAACGATTAACAGCATGCAACCTTTGACTTTCAGCGCCGCCTTGCGATATGCTCAATGCCAATGATATACAAAATGAAGCCCCCCTACACGAGCAATGCAGCCGTTATTCGCTGGGTCGAGGAAATGGCCGCGTTGTGCCAGCCGGATAAAATTGTCTGGTGCGACGGGTCCGGGGAGGAAAAGAAAAGGCTGACGGAAGAAGCGGTGGCCCAGGGGATTTTGCTCAAGCTCAACCAGGAGAAACTGCCGGGCTGTTATTATCACCGTTCCAAACCGGATGACGTGGCCCGCAGTGAGGACCGCACTTTTATCTGCACTTCCGCCGCGGACGACGCCGGCCCGACCAATCATTGGGCCGCCCCCAGGGAGATGTACCACAAGCTCCATGCCCTCTGCGCCGGAGGCATGCGCGGACACACCCTCTACGTGGTTCCGTACTTGATGGGACCGCCCGGGTCCACCCTGACAAAAGTCGGCCTTGAACTGACCGACTCCCTCTACGTGGTGTTGAGCATGCGGATCATGACGCGCATGGGCCGGATTGCCTGTGAACACCTGGGGGAGAGCGAGGATTTCAATCGCGGCCTGCATTGCATGCTGGAGGCCGATCCGGCGCGGCGTTACATCGCGCATTTCCCGGAAGACAACGCGGTCATCTCCACCGGGTCCAACTATGGAGGCAATGTCTTGCTGGGCAAAAAGTGTTTTGCCTTGCGCCTTGGCTCGTGGCTGGCCCGCAAAGAAGGATGGCTGGCCGAACACATGCTCATCCTGAGCGCCGAATCGCCCGCGGGTGAAAAAACCTTCGTGACCGCCGCGTTCCCCAGCGCCTGCGGCAAAACCAATTTCGCCATGCTCGTGCCGCCGCCCCATTATGCCGGGTGGAAAATTCGCACGGTCGGCGACGATATCGCCTGGATGAAACCGGGGGCGGACGGGCGGCTCTACGCCATCAATCCCGAGTCGGGTTATTTTGGCGTTGCGCCCGGAACCAATGCCGAAACCAATCCCAACGCGATGGAGACCATTTCGCACGACACCATTTATACCAATGTCGCTCTGACGCCCGATTTGGATGTGTGGTGGGAGGGCAAAACCAAGGAGCCTCCCGCGCAACTGACCGATTGGAAGGGACGCCCGTGGACACCCGGCAGCAAGGAACCGGCCGCGCATGCCAACAGCCGCTTCGCCGCGCCCATGAGCAATAATCCGGCCTGCGCTCCCGAAGTCAACGACCCAAACGGAGTGCCGATCAGCGCCATTATTTTCGGGGGCCGCCGGGCCACGACCATGCCGTTGGTCTATCAAGCCTTCGACTGGATTCATGGCGTCTATATCGGGGCGACGCTCA
>Ga0326728_10016223_pt1 | contig 15248 bp, 12 predicted proteins | sample MB3enrmetagenome_FD_207602 | JGI IMG/M metagenome (GOLD analysis project Ga0326728, IMG submission 207602) | Lab enriched peat soil microbial communities from McLean, Ithaca, NY, United States - MB31MN | ecosystem: Environmental > Terrestrial > Soil > Wetlands > Peat | place: USA: New York...
AGGTGTATGGCGAAGAACGAACCGGCAGGTCCACCGCCGACGACGGCGACACGATCGTCGTTCTGGAGGCTGCCTGGTGGAGACGACATTCGCTTGTTCGAGCACGCAGATTAAACAGCCGCAGGCCAAAACTTCCGGCTACAACCTATCCACGGCTCAGAAAATGAAATGCACATCAAGATACACGGTATTATTGCCGCTTGCATTGCGACCCGCACCATCGTAGTTCACGGCGGCGCCGTTGAAACGTGTATATCCGGTATATTGGAAGGCGAGCTGCAAATTCTGCATCGGCCAAACCGAGATGTTCGCAATATACCCGGCGCCTCGTGGATCGCCATTGGCGCTACCCGTCACCGGACTCTGCGAATACAGCGAAATGTCGCCAGTCCCTCCGGTGTCGAACCACCCCACTGTGCCGGAAAGGCGATTGCCAAAATGATATTCGGCGTTGACCAAAGCCGTGTTCAAATGGTGGTCGGGCTGTACGGCTCCCATCGCCGCGTAGGTCGCGACCAAATCTGAATTCTCGCGGATATACGTGCCGCGCAGCGAAAGCACGTCCTTCCTGAACAGCGTCCGATCCACCTGAAAGTCTGCCGCCCAGTCTGTGTAGGCATCTTTGAGGCCAACGATGGCGCCGGGGGTAGACTCCATGTGCATTCCGTAGGCGCCTACCTCATATTGGGTCCGCGGCGTCAGTTGCTGCCAGGCAACCCGCCAGTACGGCGCAACCCCACGGATGTTGAAAGGAGCTGTTCCTGGATTAGGTTGAGAAACACCCACATGCTCCGAGCGATAAATAGTGGCATCCAGATACAGATGATTGTCCCACATTGCGTAGCCACCGATCCCTGCGACGTCCTGCGCCAGAGCACCTTGAATGATAGGAGCGGCTGTAGGCGTGGGTGCGGAGTCACTGGCGACCCAGGGGAAACCCCATGCGGGTGTGCTATTCCATAGGTCCTCCACGGTCGGATTGTTATTGAGGTCAAGGCCGTAGACCAGTTCCTTACCCGCGACATTCCGCTTATTGGCGTAGCGGATATCTGTATTATCCATACCGAAATGGTCGTCCTGGGTATCGTAGGTGACTTGAACAAAACTGCCGACATTCGATGTCCAGGCTCCGGCAAGGAAGAGCGACACATCTTGAGGGAACTCGAAATTGCCGTTCTGCGTTCCCGGCTGTGGTGATGCTGTTGAAGTGAATGAGGCTTCCAGCCTCGCGGAGAGGGGCAGCGAGGAAAGAAGGTCAAGCCCCGCATGTCGCTTACCTGAATTGTCCGTGATGCCTGGCTTGTCTTTGTCTTTATCAACGTAACCGAGTAACTTGAACTTTCGTCCCGCAGGATTGAGCTCCGGCGGATTATAGTGGCACCCACTGCACGGCAAGCCCGTTTGGCGCGCATAGCTCGGGACTGCCTGCACGCTGCGCGGAGTCAGTGTGGTAAGAAAGGCGAGAGAGAGCGCAGGGACTGTCGCAAGTAATGAAATCACGACTTTTTTCATACAGCACCTTCCTTCGTTGGGAAGTCACTCCAAAAATTAAAGCCTCAGTTACGGCTTCACGATCTCTGCTTATCTGACCAAGCACGCCTGCCAAGAAGGAGGCAGCAACCTGGGTACGTTCCGAATCAACAGTGCGAGACATTTCAAACGCAGCGTAAAGGTCATGGCCTTCTACCTTACCGAATACTGGGGCCCGGGTCGTGCCGGGGGCTGGTAAGGGGGCTGGGCGATGGCGCGGTAGAAGGTGATGACCGCCTTGATGTCGTCTTGTTTAAGCGTATTGCCCCACGGGGGCATAAGGGCGGATTTCCCCACTGCGCTCCCGCCCAGAGCAATCGTGTTGCGCAGAGTTTCGTCGCTGAGAGAATTCAACACGGCCCCGTCATTGGCGAGCGGTGGCATGGGGTTGAGGTTCGACCGATTGGAGGGGCCGGCAGGAGTCGAATCTGCGTGGCACCAGACGCAGTAATGATAGAAGACGCGCTTTCCTTGCGCTTGCTGGTAGTTGAGCGGAATCACCCGCTGGGCATCGTTCCAATCCGGCTCGCTATCGTAGGCGCGTGAGAGCGGATCAGGTTTTTCCGTCGCCGCTCTTTTGTGGCAGGCGGTTGTAAGGCTTGCGCACGCGACCAGGAGCAGCGCGATGATGAGTTTCGGTTTCATTGACCCCTCCCGGCTGCGGCGGCACGGCCGGAACCGCTCTGTTTCAGCGTCATTAAGTATGCGGTCAGCGCTGTACGTTCCTCGTCGGTGAAACTCCGGCGCGGCTCGATGGAATTGGGAACGAGTGATTGGGGATTCTTGAGCCACTCCTCAATCCAAGCCGGATTCATCCAGTTACCCACGTTTGTCAAGTTGGGCCCGACGTAGCCGCCGGCCGAGCCGATCGTGTGGCAGGACTGGCACTGATACTTCACGTCATACAGTTGTTTGCCCAGGCTGATCATTTGAGGAGTGAATACCTTGGCGTCCGTGCCTGCCAGGTTGACGTTGGGAGTTTGCATGACCATGGTGAGGTAATCCGCGAGGACGGTTGCCTCTTCCGTCGGGATGTTGAACTGCGGCATGCGGAAGGTGAGCGTCGGCCGCAACGTCTGTGGGTTCTTCAGGAAGTCGACGATCCATTTGTGCTGAGCGCGGCTGCCTTCGAAGGTCAGGTCGGGCGCCAGCGTGCCGCCGTAGCCGTTGAAACGATGGCACACGTAGCACTTGTAACGCTCGTAAAGCTCGCCGAAGGTTCCGGCGGGACGGAATGTGGCGTGTTGAGAGGGCAGAATCAGGCCCTCCAGTCCCGCCTGCTGGGAGCTGCCCGTCATGCTCAGGAGCGCCGTGGTGGCTGCGGCGAGGTCTCCTGGGTTAAGCGCATACTGCGGCATCCGGGCTGCCGCATTTACGGAGAGGGGGTTGGTGACTTTGGCTTCGATGTAGGCAACGAGCGTACGAGGGATCTTGGAGTTGCCGAATTCCAGTTGGGAGTTGGTCTTCCGCCCAAGACTTGAGAGGTCTGGTCCGTAATCCGACTGCGGGGCTACCCCTTGGATGACATGACAACTGCCGCAGCCTTTCTCGAGGAAGAGCCGCTTCCCCTGTTGGATTTCCGTGGAGTTGGGGGCGCCAAGGCTTGGAACGTCACTCAACAGGCTCGGATCGGTCAGCTTCGCTTCAATATACCGGGTTACCGTGAACAAGTCCTGGTCAGACCATTGGTAGCCCGCCATCTCCGCGTGCGGGAGATACCCTTGCGGGTTGCGCAGCCAGGCCACCAGCCAATCCGGATTCACTTTGCTTGCAACCTTGGTGAGTTCGGGGCCGATATCGCCGCCGATGAGCTTGGTTTCGCCGGCACGGGTCACGGCCAGTGAATGGCATGTGGTGCAGAACATCTGCCGGAAGCGCGTCTCGCCTTGGTCGAGGAGGTCTGGCCGCTTCTCCCATACTGCCGCGACGTGGGGATCGAACTTATAAGGCTGGATCTTCTGGCTCTGGAGGGTGCTGAGGTATCCGGAAAGCGCGACCAGTTCGCTCTCGCTGAGCCGGAATTTCGGCATGCGCGGCTCGTCTTCGTTCTCGTAACCATTGACTTCAGTGCTGCCGTCACTGGCGGTGATCGTGCGCGGTGCTTTCAGCCATTTGTAGATCCACGCACGGCTGACCTTGCTGCCGATATTAGTCAGATCCGGGCCTAGCATCGCCGGGCGTTCGACTCCCTGGAGGCGATGGCAACCCACGCAATTGAGCCGAGCCAGTATCTCTCGGCCCCGATCGAGTCGCGGGGCTTCCCTCAGGTCGGAGCGGTGGCAGACGCCGCAGGAAGCCTGGATGTACTCGACGGGCAGGATGGGTTGCTCCCAGGCGAGCGTGGTCTCGTGGGCGTCACGGACTTCCGTTGCCAAGCCCTGGCCGCGATGGCAGGTAACGCACCCCCAATCGCGGACTTGGTGCGGTATGGGTGGATGGGCCCGGAAGGGCTGAGGCACGGTGGAATCCTGCAGGCTCAGCTCCGTGATGCCCTGATGGCAGGTGGTGCAACGATCCACAACCTCCATTTTCGGGATCCAGATCTGGCTGATCTCGAAACGGAAGTCTGCCAGCAACCGCTTGGTGTCGGGCCGGGTCTGGGCAAAGCGGACGTAGTCCCTTTCGTATCGCTTCCAGGACCTCAGATGCTCGCGGACGGGCGAAACCGCCAGCACCGCAAGGAAGACCACGCTTGACACAGCGAAAGCCCAGCGAAAGTGTCTCGTGACTTTGCCCATCTCCTCAGGAAGCATGTCGACTCCAAGGCCAGACCCAAGACCATCCTGGGCCCCTGAAAAAAGTGCCTACCAACGTGAGCGTCAGCGCCACCGCAATGAACCAGGTCATCACCCACCACGAGACCGTGCGCGACCTCAGGAACTGCACATAGCGCGCGGAACTGGACGGCGTGAAATAGGGGAGCAGGGCCAAAGCTCCCACCAGCAGCGTGGGAACCAAGACGGTCCAAGCGTCGTAAACTGCCAAAAGAACGCCTAGCACAATTACCACTCCGACCAGAACCTGGGCACGACGTTGCCGATTGCCGGACCAAAGGGGTTCGCCCCGCACGTTGATTTTGAAGTAAGGAATGACCACCAACCCTAAAACCACCAAGGTAGGGATCAGAACACCCGCGACAATGGGCGGGAAATAGTGGAGCAATTCCTGAAGGCCGAGGAAGTACCATGGCGCTTTGGCGGGATTGGGCGTGAGCAGCGGATTGGCCAGTTGCTCGAGCGGAGCATCCCAGAAAAGCGCCACCGCCACCAGCACGATGGTCAAGACCTGGAGGACGATTGCCTCCCGCAGGACCAGGTGGGGGTAGGACATCAGTTGCGGTCCCGCCTCGCCATTGACCTTCGCCGACGTCTTCCGCGTGATGAAGACGATCCGGCGCGGATCTTTAGTAGCATCGGACCCGAAACCCACTACGTATTTATTCGTCTCGCTCATGGTCGTCTCGAACGGTCAGCCCGCCATCCTTTTGAATTCTCCAGAAATGCACGGCGATCAGCGCCACGGCGGCAAGCGGCAGGATGACGCAATGCAACACATAGAATCGGAGCAAGGCGTTCTGCCCGATGATGTGCCCGCCCAGCAGCAGATACCGGATGGGCCGCCCTAATACGGGAACGTAGCTGATGATGTTGGTCCCGACGGTGATCGCCCAAAATGCCAATTGGTCCCAGGGGAGCAAGTAACCCGTGTAACTTAGAAATAGTGTGACCAGCAGCAGCCCCACGCCGACCACCCAGTTAAACTCGTGGGGAGGTTTGTAGCCGCCTCGATAAAAGACGTGGAACATGTGCCAAAAGACTGCAACCACCATCGCCTGCGCGGCCAGCCGGTGCAGGTTGCGCAGGAAGACTCCGTTCGAAGCCACGTAGATCAGGTCTTTCATGTCGCGGTAAGCGTCCGGGACGGCAGGGTGGTAATAAAGCATCAACAGGATCCCGGTGACGGACAGAACGACAAAAAGGAAGAAAGCGATTGAGCCCAGGTAATAGGTTGCGCGCACGCCCAGCGACTTCTCTCGCACTTTGACTGGCAGGAGGTGCAATGCAAGGTTGCCGAATATCGCCACGCTACGTGTGCGGTTGGTGCGTGCCGGCCCGCGCCGGAAGACGGATCGCCATACGCGGGTGCCCCTCAATTGCTCGAATCTTCGCTGTATCCAGGGTGTCGTCGCCATGCACTCCTCAAACTCGGAGGATTTCCCCTTCCTTGACCGTTTCGAGCTTGTCGACCTCCAGCGCGCCGTCCGCCGTCAAGCGCACTGCAAAGTGCGGGAGCGTGCGTGGCGCGGGCCCTGCCTCCACGTTTCCATTCCTCCCAAACTTGCTTCCGTGGCATGGGCAGGCAATCTGATTGGACTCCGGCTTCCATTGCGTAATGCACCCTAGGTGGGTGCACACCGCCGACATCGCCCACAGGCCTTTTTCGGCGCGAACGATGTACACCTGCTGGTCCTGGATATAAGTGACGGAGTTCACCGGATAGTCGTCCGAGGACCCGGCGCGGAAAGTGGTGGGCGGTTCGAATAGAACATTGGGCTCGGAATACTCGACCGTGACTACCGTAGCGCCGATTCCGGCAATGGCGAGCGCGCAGCCTGCAATTTCGTTTAAGAAATCACGGCGGTTGACGGGACTTTTGCTCTCGGGTTTCTCGCCAGCTTTCGATTGGTCTTCCGCGGCCATATTCATTTCTCCCAGCTCAAGGCCTCCAACGCTTCGGGAGCGTGGTCGTACACCTCGAAGCCCTCCATGGTGATCGTGTGCGCAGGGCAACGCTGGGCGCAGAGGCCGCAGCGAATGCAGATCGTTTCGTCCTTAACCATCACGGACCCTTCGCCATTCGGCAGTTCGTCGCGGGTAAAGTGCTGCAAGGTGATTGGATCTGAAGCAAACGACTCCTGAATCTTTCTCGTCTCTGTTTCAGGAATCCTCAACTGACTCAGGGGCACGAGCTCGAGGCAGTTTTCCGGGCAGACATCCACACATCCGCCGCAGAGAATGCATTCCGTGCCTTCGGCTTCGTTCCCCTCAAAGATGGTGTTGATCCAGCATTTCAGGCAACGCGTGGCTTCGAGTCTCGCTTGCTGTTCCGTGTATCCCGCTTCGACTTCCGCAATGCCGGTGCGGCGGTCGAGGGCAATGGTGGGCACAGAAAGGCGTGAGTACTCGTCGTACTCCTGCGCCATTTCATGATGATCCAACACCGTGATCTGCACGTAGCGGGGTTTGGGTTTCCAGGCCGGCCCGCGCAGATAGCGGTCAATTTCCTCGGCTGCTTTCTTCCCATCAGCTACGGCGCTGATGATGAGCCGTGGGCCGAAGGCAATGTCGCCCGCGGCAAAGACGCCTGGCGCCGTTGTCATGAGGGTCTGGAGATCAATCTTGACCGTTCCCTGGCGAGTCGTTTCGATGCCGTCCTGGGGCGCGAGAAACGAAAGGTCGGAGGTCTGGCCAATGGCCAGGATGGCCGTATCGCATGCGAGAACGCTTTCCGTCCCCGGCGCGAAAACCGGGTTGAAGCGGTGCTCGGCATCGAAAACGGAAGTGCAATGGACCGTCTCGAGTCCCGCTAGTTTGTTGTCCTCGCCAACGAACCGCTTGGGCCCTCTGGAGGCATGAATCTTCAGCCCTTCGAGCTCTGCTTCTTCGATCTCTTCTTCGAAGGCCGGCATCTCCTCGCGCGATTCCAGGCAGACCATGTGGACTTCTCTCGCGCCCAGCCGCATCGCCGTGCGAGTTACGTCCATAAGTTCTTTCATCACCACGTCGCGCTCGGGCTCTGTCAACTGGTCAGGAAGGACCGAACTCGAGAGCGCATCGAGCGTTTGGCGCTGCTGCTGGCGCAGTGCCGAGCGAGCCACGTCCATGGCTACGTTGCCGCCGCCAATTACCGCCACCCGCTTACCGATGGAGAACTGGTAGCCGAGGTTCACGTTCAGCAGGAAGTCGGTGCCGGTGATGACGCCATCCAAGTCGCGACCCGGGAGGATCAGGTCGCGGCTGCGATGCAGGCCGATGGCCAGCAGAATGGCCTGGAATCCCTCGCGGCGCAGGTCAGAAAGTGAGAAGTCGCCTAGCCGGCTGTTCAAGCGCAACTCCGGGCCCAACGCCAGGATCTCCCGGACTTGGGCTTGCACAACGTCGCGGGGCAGACGGTACTCGGGGATTCCCAGATGGAGCATGCCGCCGGGCACTTGCGCTGCCTCGAAGATCGTCACCGCGTAACCGAGCAGGGCCAGATCGTGCGCGGCGGCCAGTCCCGCCGGACCTGACCCGATCACAGCCACACGCTCCGGGTGGGTCACCTTGGGCTTTTCAGGAAACAGATCGAGAGGATTGCGTGACTCCGGACCGTAGCGCTCGGTCACAAACCGTTTCAAAGCGCGAATCGAGATAGGGGCGTCAAATTGTCCACGACGGCAGGCCGTCTCGCAGGGATGACCGCACACTCTGCCGCAGATCGAGGCCAGGGGATTCGGCTGGCGGGCGTATCGGTAGGCTTCTTCAAAACGCCCCTCCGCGATGAGGGAAACGTAGCGTCCCGCCTGCGTGTGAACGGGACACGCCTGCATGCAGGGAAAGTTCGATTCCAGCCAGTCCAGGTCCACGAGTTTGGTAGGTTGTGTGGCCAACTTGCTTCTCCGTTCGCCGCCCTTTGGTTCCCTCTTCAGTGAGGAGGGAAAAAGGTGCGGTGCCCTACTTGGAAACCGTGAGGTTCACGGAAGTCGAGTCGCCGGACACGGTAACGGACTGGGTGGAAGGCTTGCCCTCTTCACTCCAGGTCTTGAGCGTGTAGCTGCCGGGCGGAACGTCTTTGATCTCGAACTCCCCTTGGCTGTTGGTGGTGGCGAAGTAGGGCGTGGGAACTACGACAATATAGCCGGCCATCTCGGGATGCACGTTGCACAGCAACGGGGCGGCACCGAGGTCATTGAAGGTGAAGGACTTTGTCTGACCCTGCGGCCAAGTCCCCAGATTGTGAGCCAGCTTCTTGTTCCCGCTGACGTTCGGCCAATAAACGTTGTGGCCAACGGGGTCGCTGTTGAGAAAATCCACCGTGGTCCCTTTCAAGACCACCATGACATGAGGCGAGAAGGCCATGTGCTTCTGATCTTCCACCACGTGCTTCTCGGGCGCAGTGAAATCCTTGCCAGGAATGGCGTCGATGTAGACAGCGATATTTCCGGCGGAGCGAATTCTCTGCACGGTAACTTTGCCCTTAATCTCGCCGGCCTGGCTGCTGCTGGCGAGAAGGAGGCCCAACATCAGGTAGCTGAGTGCAAGCGTCGCTTGAGTCCTAGTTTTCATTTTTCCACCTCAGATTCGCGATAGAGGCCGCTTCCCCGTCCCTGACCCTGCGGAAAGGTCGGCCCATGTCGTAAGTTAACTTAGGCTTGGACCATCGTCAGTGACGGGTGCACCTGGACATTGTGACGCTCGTCACAAGGTTCGCTGGTCCCTAGACGTGACGAAGTGTCTGAGCCATTTGAGCCTAAATGCGAGAATCGGGTCGCCAGCTTGATGCTGTTGCGGAATGCTGCGACTTATGCGAGTGGAGAACGAGCCACCGAGGAGGGCATACAAAGGCCCTGTGACGTTTATCACAATGGCAATACAATGGACACAATGACCTAGTGCTGGGTCACGTTGTGTTGAAGTTTTTTGCTGTTTTCCCTATCTTGCGGTACAATATGGCAGCAATTGGCATTTCTGGGAGCACCTAGATGGCTGGCGACGGACCAAGAGGTCCTCATAACTTGCGAATCGTGGAAAGCTGCCTGGGTTGCGCCCTGCGGGAAGAAGGGATTTTCTGCCAACTGCCTCACGCCGCGTTGTCCACCCTGAATTCTCTGCGCCAAACTTCCTTTTATCCCAAAGGAGTTATGCTGTTTGTAGAGGGCCAGCCTGCTCGAGGGCTCTACATCATGTGCTCGGGAGGGGCGAAGCTTTATGTGAACTCTCGAGAGGGCCAGAGCCTTACGGTCCGCATTGTTGAGCATGGGGAAGTGCTTGGCCTCAGTTCCCTGATGGCAGACGAAGCTTATCCGGTCACCGCGGAGACGCTCAGCGCAAGCCAGGTGAGTTTTATTCCGCGACTGGAGTTTCTGCAGTTCATGCGCGCCAATCCCGACGTCGCGATCCGCGTGGCCAAGCATCTCAGTATGGAACTGGGTAAGGCGTGGCAGCAGACGCGGATGCTCGCCCTCGCGCCGGATACTTACGCCAAGCTCACCCAGTTCCTCTTGCAGTGGGCACAGAAGCACGGGCAGCAGTCGCCTGACGGCCTGCGCATTGCGCTTTTCATGACTCACGAAGAGATTGCCCAAAACATCGGCTCCTCTCGCGAAAGCGTGAGCCGCATTCTCAGCGACTGGAAACACCGCGGAGTAATTCGCGTGAATGGCGGGACCCTTACAATTACCAAGCCCTTGGAGCTTGAAGCTGCCAATGCCCTTCTAACTGTCCCCTAGACGATCCTCCAGTCCAATTAAGATTGACGCGATACAAGCTGCCGTTTCTCCGACCTGCGCCCTGCAAGACAAGTCCACTTCCGACGAACATCAGACTAGGATCAGTTGTTCTGAAGCAGATAAAACTTCGACGAGGGTTCACGACCTTGCCATTGACAGCATCCAAAGCTCCCACCGTTTCGTCTCGGAACAGCGTTTCGTAATGAATACCCTCGGGATGGGTGGCGAAGGCATAAAGGGAGCGCTTCTGGCCGGGCAGTTGGCGGCACAGAGCGGCGAAGATTGACCCGATGAGCGTGGACTTGCTGGCACCGTTCTCGCCAACGATGGCGATCAGCCCCTCACCCAAAGCGTCGAAGTCGACGCAGACTTCATTTGGGAATGCCTCAGTGATTCCCTGCAGTCGAAGCTAATGCAGGCGCATGGTGTGACCTCCCAGGGGTAGTCAAGGTTAGGGTGCGTATATATAAGGATGGGGGTGTTCAGCTTTCTTGACTGAAGCCCAGATTCCCGAGATAACCTCTCTCCAACGAACCTTCGGGCCTTATCCGTCACCTGTGTTTATGTGGGGCTGAACGCAACGAAGACGCCTTGGACGTAAGCGGCGGTTTCGGGCTTTGGGATTCTCTGGAGACGTAAAACTCACCCTTTCCGTGACCCATGGAAGCACCTTGCACTGCAAACCCGACTGACAATTGCATTCGAGGGCGGTCAGGTGTACGTTATTGGTCGGGCCCTGAGTCGACAATGGAAATTCCGGATCAATGCGCTTATGGCTGAGGTGATTGAAGGCCATATTCGCTTCCACGTTGTGAATCTGGACCGGGGGTCAAATGCGCAACAGGCTGGGGCCGTGGAGGAGCTGATTGACGTGATCAGGGCGTACTTGAAATGACCTCGGCTGCGACAAGGCCTCAACTAGCCGCATGATGTTTGTTCTAAGCCAGGGACACTATCGTCGCTGCAAAGCTCAGGCCGCCGCCATCAAAGGACAGTCCGGAATATTATGAAAAACCGCGCCAGGTTGCGACAGTGGTGGAGCGTCAGGGTCCTGATTATAGCCCTTCTGCTCTTGACCGGCCCGGTGCTGATGATGGGTCGTAGGGCATCAGGAGTACCGCCATCAAGGACAACGGTGCCTGGTGCACCGCAGCGCATCGTTGCTATCGCTGACGTGCATGGTGCATTCGAGGAGTTCCTCGGCATCCTGCAACGCATGGGTTTGATCGATGCCGTCCACAAGTGGGCGGGTGGCTCGACCATCTTTGTGCAAGTGGGTGACGTGCCCGACCGCGGGCCGGAGACGCGCAAGGCCCTCGACTTGCTGATGGAGCTCGAGCGCGAGGCGCCCGCGCAGGGTGGTAAGGTGATCCCGCTGCTCGGCAACCACGAAGTGATGCAGATGATGGGGGATTTGCGCTACACCACGCCCGCCGACTTCCAGTCGTTCGCGACCGGCCAGTCCGAGCAAGTGCGCGATCTTGCCTATCAAGATTATCGTAAGTTCATCGCCGCCAGCCGCGCGATCCACGACGTGCCGGATGATGAGGACGCCCATCAGCATTGGTTGGCGCGCCACCCGCTGGGCTTCTTCGAGGAGCGCGACGCTTACGCCCCGGACGGCGTGTACGGGCGCTGGCTGCGCACCCACGACGCGATCGCTCAGTTGGGCGACACGCTCTTCCTGCACGCGGGGCTCGATCCCGGGCTGCATTTCCGCTCGATCGACGAGTTGAACGGCAAGATCCGGTCCGAGATCACCGGCTTCGACAAGCTGTGGCAGACGCTGGTACAACAGAAAACCATTTGGCGCTACATGACGTTGGATGACGCCTTAAACCAGGTTAAGCTCAGCTACGACGCGGCCCAGTCCGGCTCGCCCGGCGTCCTGGACGTCGAGGACATGCGCCGCATGCTCGACCTGCCCAATGGGTTGCTGATGTCGGACCACAGCCCCCTGTGGTACCGCGGCTTGGCCCTCGAACCCGAGGAAAGGAACGAGAAGGGTCTGAATAAGATGCTCGACCGGCTTGACGCCCACTATATGGTCCTCGGCCACACCGTGCTACCCGTGCATGCCGTTACGTCCCGCTTCAACAATCGCGTTTTCCTCATCGATACCGGGATGCTCAAGTCTTATTACGGCGGCCGCGCTTCGGCGCTCGAGATCCGCGACGGTAAATTTACCGCCTACTACGCCGATGATCCGAGTCCCCATGTGATGGTTGGAGAAGCTGGCACAACCGACGCAGCCGAGAGACAAACGGAGTGGGCAACGGTACCGGCGCTTGCCCCGTCGCGCCGCCCATAATCGCAAACCAACACAAGGATAGAGGTGTTCAGCTTTCTCGACTGGGGAGAACTGCCTTTTCGACTTCCGCCAGCTTGGCCAGCACCCACTCCTGGCGATCTGCCGGTGGAGTGTGTTTCACCATCCGTCACGCACGAAGCTTCTCCTCGGCTGTCGACCCAGAAGTTCCGTTCTTTAATTGTGGCCTTGTACGTCTGAGGTCGCCGTTGATCACAAAAAGGTCAACGCTCGCCCGGATGGCATCTGCGACAAGTCATTCCAGGCACTGCGCGGTGTCGCCGAAGTTGCGGTCTTCATCGAGGTGGAAATCGCCAGCGTGAGCACGTCGTAAGGGCATGTGTGGGCTCCCTTCATGCCAAAACATCAATGCATCCTTCTGTTAATGGGGAACGGTGAGGCGAAGCCACCAGATCTACGTGAAGCTCTTGAACGACGACTCGCGGTGGGGGTTCATCGACTTCGGAAGGTCATAACGCATGCGGCTGGGAGCCTCCGGGCCACTCCTTCAATTGCCTTCCGAGCACATCCTCGACCTGCGGTCGCAACTCCGGTTTCACCCACATCTTGCATGGCATCCAGCGCCAGGGACCGCTCAGGTGCAGACGCAGGGTATCCGTTTCGCCGAGGTTAGGTTCCCACACGAATGATGCCAGCTCATCCCATCGGATAAACGTTCCTCCAATAGCCAACCCACGCTCGTGAATCTCGGCTTTCCGTCCCAAAAGGCCTACACACAGTAGCATGCCAACCATGCTGACTACTCGCAACAAATCCTTAGCCGACTGACCGGTCCATTCAACCGCCGTGTCCCCTATCAGCAATCCCGACAGCAGGATACACAGCCACGACAACCAGCGCAGGGTCCGGCGGCTTGCGTCCAACAACAGTGGCCCGAGCCGAATGACGCGTGACGGCCATCGCAACAGCATGTACCAGAACCATGCGCCGCCGACACACTGGACAGTCATGCCAACCCCGAGGCGCAGCCCTCGTGGCGCTAGCGAAATGACCAATGCCAAGACAAGTAAAGTGACTGCCATAATCTTAATCACGAAAGCGGTGTGCTTCCTGGCAGTGCTTCGGCCCACGTCGCGGCTCAAGATCAAGAAGCCTGATCCGATAGCTGCGAAAACAAACAAGCTTATCCATATTGGTTTCGAAACTACAATCGTACCGTTCCACCAAGCCAGCGCAAACGCGGCCAAGCCCAGGATCCACCACGGATGGCGGCGCACGAAATCCCCCAGGCCGTACAGCAGCACGTTGCTTCGAGCGCGCACAGGTTCCCCCTGCAAATGGCGGCGCAAGTCTGCACTCAAGTCCTGGACAGACCCGTAGCGTCGCAAGGGGTCCTTCTCCAGCGCTTTCAGCAGAACCCCATCCAGGTTACCCGAAAGTTCGTGGCGCAGGCCCCCTGGCGAAGCTCTGCGCGTCCAGCTCAGCGCTTCCGGCGCGCTGCCTGGGCCCGGCGCTTCTCCGCGCCGTGTCACGGCGGCGCTTGGCCGCGTGGGAGGCTCTTCGCAAATGGTGCGCACGATTTCGTGGTAGATGCGGCTACGCATGCGGTAGGGGCGCCGCCCGGTCAGCAGCTCGTAGAGCACCACGCCCAGAGTGTAGACGTCGCTCGATGCGGTGATCGGCTCGCCGCGAACCTGCTCTGGGCTGGCGTATTCCGGCGTCATCAGCCGCGAATCGCTCCGTGTACGTAGCAGGGTTGCGCCATCGCTCGCGGCCAACAGCTTGGCAATGCCGAAGTCGAGCAGCTTTACGGTCTCATCTTCCGTTACCAGAATGTTGCTTGGTTTCAGGTCGCGGTGCACGACGTGCTTTTCGTGGGCGTACCGGATGGCCGAGCAGACCGCTTCGTACAGCTTGAGCCGCTCCGTCAAGCTCAGGCGGTGCTCGTCGCAGTAAGCGTCAATGGGCTTCCCGTCGACGTACTCCATTACAAGGTATGGCAGCCCGTCGTCGGTTTCGCCGCCATCGAGAATCCGCGCGATGTTGGGATGATCCAGCGAAGCGAGGATCTCGCGCTCCTGCTGGAAGCGCCTCAATACCTCCGCGCTGGCCGCCTCCGGGCGCACAATCTTGAGGGCCACTAGCTTGCGAAAAGCGCCATCGGCCCGCACGGCCAGATAAACGGCGCCCATGCCGCCCTCCCCCAGTGCGCGCAGAATCTCGTACGGCCCGATCCGGCGGCCTTCCAGCCGTCTGGTGGCAGGCTGCGGCACACTTGCATCCAGCCAGTCGGCAGTCTGATCATGCGTGGCCAGCAGGCCTTCCACCTCGTTTTTCAGCTCCTGGTCGCCGTGGCAGGCCTCCTCGATAAACGCCACACGTGCAGCCGGGTCGCGCTCCAGTGCGGCATCGAAGACGTTGCGGACTTGCCGGAATCGTTCTGCGGTCATCATGCTTCAGCCTCACTCCAAACAGCGGAATCGGCCGGCGGAGATCGGCGAGGGCCTGATGCACCAGTCCTATCTGTCGATGTTCGCTACGAGCTTTATCCGAAATCTCCGTTTTGGACTCCCGGCTTCGTTTCAGTATACACCCAACCTCCCTTCTTTGATCCCACGACGAATTGCATCTTTTCTCGGGGAGCCGGCCACTGATCCCTGGCGCTAACTGTTAGTACCCATATCAGTAGGAACCCGGCTTGGCGGTCCCGAAACAGTGTTATGGGAAATAGCTCCTGCATTGTCGCTAGCCTTGATCGGGAGTGCCTTGGCCCAAAGGTGGAGGCGTGGGACGATGCAGAATCGTGACGGGCCAAGTCACTCCCGATAAGGGGACTAGGACGAAGCCGCTGGCGTTTGCGGCGGACGCGGCCACGGGCGGCTATGGAGGTTGAATGGCGTTTGTGTGGGCGAGAACGGCTGGTAAGGGGAGGAGTGGTAAGCACTGCTTAGTGTTCGAGGC
>Ga0326728_10016224_pt1 | contig 15247 bp, 11 predicted proteins | sample MB3enrmetagenome_FD_207602 | JGI IMG/M metagenome (GOLD analysis project Ga0326728, IMG submission 207602) | Lab enriched peat soil microbial communities from McLean, Ithaca, NY, United States - MB31MN | ecosystem: Environmental > Terrestrial > Soil > Wetlands > Peat | place: USA: New York...
TGCAGGCACAGTGCTCGGCGATCGAAGATGTCCTGCAATTGATCAACGACCAGTCCGTGACCATGCGCGATCCGCAGCAGGTGAGCGACCAATTGGATAACCTGGTTCGCGATGTCGAGCAAACCGAGGAAACCGTGCGGCAGGTCGAGGCCGTCTTCGACATGGCGGTGCCGGGAGTCGAAGAAACGTTTGGCCCTCTGCCGACCGATTCATCGGTTTCGAGTCCTGGTTCCATACCCAACTCGCGCGTTCGGAATTGAAACCAGAGGAACCGTTTATGTCATTCCGAGCGCAGCGAGAAATCTTGCTCGGACTTGGCGGAGATCGTTAAGCAAAGAACCAGAGCGAGATTCCTCGCTGCGCTCCGAATGACAGGCTCAGGTGAAGTCTTAAACATGGCCACCATACCAATACCGAATTCTACACGCTTGGAATCGCTGCCCGCCTGGGCGAGGGAACTTTCCGAGAAGTACTATTCTCGAACGCTTGCCATGTTCGTACTTTACGGCAACGTGCGCGACTATGTGCCCGTGAAGCGCGAAGGCGCGACCCAGTTCCTCAGCTTGCCGCGCTTCCTGAACGAGGCGCTCTTCCCTCGCCGCGATCTGATCCTGAGTTACGATCGGGGTGGCGGCCTCACCTTCGTGCAACCCGAAGCTCAAGCGGATTTCCTCCGTGCCTTGTCCGGCTATGACAGTTATCATGGCACCAATTACGCCGCCGGGCTGCCCCGCAACCCGGATGGGGTGCTCAACCTGCTTGATAACTACCTGCGGCTGCGCATCGCGGAGGGCAAGAAGATCGCGCTCATCATTGATTATGCAGAGACCATCGCCCCCGCCGGCGACGTGTCGGGGATGCCGGCGGAGGACCGCAATGCCCTGGTCATATTGAAGCGCTGGGCGCTGAATCCTGCGTTCTTGAAGGCGGATGTCACCCTTTGCCTGATCGCGGAAAATCAGACTGATCTGAACCAGGGAATCGTCCAAAACCCTTCGGTCGCTTCCATTGGCATTCCTTTGCCTGACGAAGCTGATCGGATTGAGTTCATCCGGTCGCAGTTGGCTGGCACGCCACTGCCTGCCGGTTCGGAGGTGACTGACGCTACGCTGGCCAAGCTGACGGCAGGCCTGAAGCGCGTGCAACTCCAGACTCTGATCTCCCACGCGGTGCAGAATAGTCAGCCCTTGACGCTCAAATTCCTTACCAAGCGGAAAAAGGAATTGATCGAGGCGGAATCCGGGGGATTGCTGGAATTCGTTCAGAGCCGTTTCGACCTCTCGCTGGTGGCCGGGAACGACCAGGCCAAGAAGAAGCTGCAAAACGCGGCGGCCGCAATTCGTGCCGGAAGAACTGACGTCCTCCCCATGGGCTATGTCATCTGCGGCCCCGTGGGTACCGGGAAGACCTTTCTGACCACTTGCTTCGCGGGCGAGGTTGGAATTCCCGCTGTCATCCTGAAGAACTTTCGCAGCATGTGGCAGGGTGTCACCGAAGGGAACCTCGAGAGGGTGCTAAACCTGCTCCAAGCCATGAGCCCGATAGCCGTGATCGTGGACGAGGCCGATGCGCAGTTAGGCGATCGCTCGAGTTCCGGCGACAGCGGAGTGTCGAACCGCGTTTTCGCTCAGATCGCTCAGTTCATGGGCAACACCGAACTGCGCGGGAAGGTCATCTGGTTCCTCCTCACATGCCGTCCCGATTTGCTGCCCGTCGATCTTAAACGCCAGGGACGAGCCGAGGAACACATTGCCCTCTTCTACCCGGATACCGACGACGAGCGCCTGGCGCTCCTGCGCGCCATGCTAAAGAAGACCGGCATCGATATTGGTTCTCAAGAGGTCGAGAAGTTCTTCCTCGAGCACGCCGGATCCTTGTCCGGGGCCGATATCGAAGCGGTACTCACCCGAGCCCTCATGAAGAGCGCGCTGGAGAACGGAGTCGCGGTAGACGTGGATGATTTGAAAGCAGCGTTGGAGGACTTTGTCCCCCCCTCCTACCCCACCGAAATTGAGTTGCAGAACCTGGTGGCTGTCTTGGAATGCACCAGCAAAAGCCTCCTCCCCGAAAAATACAAGAAGATTGAGCGCTCCGAGTTGATCCGCCGCGCCAACGAATTGGCCGCGCTCACGCGATAACACCTTTGACCACAGAGACACCGAGGCACACAGAACTCCGGGTGCCTTTCTCCGTGTCTCAGTGCCTCTGTGGTTAATCTGACGAGTTCTACTGGATCAGGTACTGCGCGAGCTTGCCGTCCGGCGTGGCGAACGTCGAGAGATGCAATGACTTCCCCGACGCAAATCCAATGCGGAAGTGTCGATAGATCATGCCACCCCGCCACTGGAAGCTTGTCTGCTCGAAACTGGAAGGCGTTCCCAGGGGACCGAGGCTGGAGGCAGCGTCGGCTAGCACTTGGGCATGCCGCTCTGACCCTCTATTCCCTGTTCCCTATTCCCTGTTCCCTGCTGGGCGCGCTCAAGCGCCTGCTTGCATCTTCGTCAGCGTAGGCAGCCACAATCTCTCCGAAATAGACGCGGTGGAAATCTCCGCTGGGATAGAACTCCTCGCGCACCGCCTGGACCAACGCCTCGGGCGCCAAATCGTTGCGATGCAGCGTCCGGCACTCGTAGTGAACCACGCACTCTTGGATAATGGGTGATCGCACCTCGCGGCTCGGAATCGGGGTCAAATGCGCCTCTTCAAACTTGTTGTGGTTACGCCCCGAAACTGTCCCGCAAATCCCCACGGCGTCCGCTATTTCCCTTGGGGGTACGTTCACCGTGAAATCGCTCACCTGCTCGAGCCGGCTATAGGTATACCTCGAAGGCCTGACCAACACGATAAAGACAGGCCGGGACCAGATGCAACCGATGGTTCCCCAGCCGATCGTCATGACATTGGGTTTTCCGTCCGTGCCCGTACTCACCAGCAACAGTCCGTCCTCCCGCATTCGCTGGATCGTCTGGGCAAAGAAATCCGTAAATCGTACCTGTACCTTGTTCACCTCGGTGTCACCTCGTAGATAAGTCCGATTCTCAGTGCAGCGTAGCAAGCTGGCCGTCTAAGGTGGAGAGCCCGAAGTTGGGCGACATGACCTGCGACTCACCAGCCAATCAAGCAGAGCATACCACAGCACCGTGGCTGATTCTTGGGGATCGCCCCTGGGCGGTCGAAGTGCCGTACTGCCTCCGGGAGCGACCACAGCGTTCAGCCCGTCGGCTTGGGGTGAAGCCCAAGCGCAAGTACGGAAAACCCTGATGACACATTCTGTCACTCCGTCTCGACGGAAATTGGCGAGTCCAGTACTCTTGAACCGGGAACCCTGGACTTAAGTCCTGCCGGTATCTTAACTCGTTGAAAACGCGCCCCTTATCCTCGAGGAAAAAGTGCTTCGAGATTCTGCGTGGCACCCAAAGTGCTCTATGCCACTAATGTATGACGTCGTTGCTCGGTGCAACAAGGCGGATATATGAACAAGAATCCACGAGGCTTTTCACTCATAGAGTTGCTGATCGTTGTGGCAGTCATCCTGGTCATCGCCGCCATCGCCATCCCTAACTTGATGCGCTCGCGGGTCGCAGCCAATCAAGCTTCGGCGGTGGGATCGCTCCGTGTGATGAATACTGCGGAAGCCACCTACAGTTCAACTTATGGCGGTTACAGTCAAACCTTGGGTTACTTGGGCCCCCCGAGCACCGGGACGACTCCGGTCCCCTCGGGTGCGGAACTGATTGACAGCCTCCTCTCCGGAGGTTCGCCTGGCTCGAACGAAAGCAGCAAGAGTGGTTACACCTTCACCTATTCTGCGGGTGGCGCTGATGGGTCGGGTAAGATTTACTCATACTCGATTACCGCTGTCCCTATTACCCCAGGGACGACAGGGAACAACTACTACTACACTGACCAGATTGGCGTGATCCGTCAGAACTCCACCGCAGAGGCTGGTTCCACCGACTCGCCTCTGGCCGGCTAACTAGCTGTCCCGAACCCCTGCCGGCCAGAAGGTTTGAAGAAGCCAAAACAGCTCGCGCGAAGCCGCCAAGCCGCGAAGCAGCGCAAAGTCGACGTGGTCTGTTTTCTTTGCGTCCATGGCGTACTTTGCGCCTTCGCGGGAACCTGTTTTTTTCGCCGCTGATTTCTCCCCGCATTTCAACTCGCCGATTTCTCTGCTAACCTTTCAAGTACTCAGACGTCTAAGTAGTGTGAGGTTCGAATATGCCCAAGCCCGATTCGCTGCAAGGTTCGCTCGATCTGCTGGTGCTCAAGATCCTTTCGCGAAGGCCGCGACTGCACGGCTACGCCATCCTGACGGCGATCCAGGCGAGGTCCGGCGAGGTGCTGCGCGTTGAGGAAGGCTCGCTCTACCCGGCGCTCCATCGCATGGAGGAGGCCGGATGGATACGCGCCGAATGGATCACCAAAGAGAACGGGCGCCGGTCGCGCCTCTATGAACTGACGGCGCAGGGTCAGAAGCAACTGGCCTCGGAGGAGTCGCGCTGGCTGGCAGTGACCGCGGCCGTAAATCGCGTTCTGGGGACGGTGTGATATGTCGTTTTGGTCACGGATCGCAAATGTGTTCCGCGGCGATCGTTTGAGCCGCGAGATCGACGAAGAACTCCAGTCGCATATCGAAGAAGCCATCGCGCAGGGCCGCGACCCCGCAGAGGCACGGCGGGCACTCGGCGCCGCGCTGCGGTTGCGGGAAGAAAGCCGTGACTTCAGGCTCATCCCATGGCTCGATTCGCTGCGCGCCGATGCCATCTTCGGCTGGCGGCAACTCAAGAAGAACAAGGTCGCCTCCGCCGCGGCAATTCTCTCACTGGCGCTCGGCATCGGTGCCTGCACGGGCGCGTTCCGGCTGATCGACGCGCTGTTGCTGCGGCCCCTGCCCGTGGCGGCGGCGGAGCAGCTTTACGCGCTGGAGCACCAGGGAATCGGACCCGAAGGCAAGCCCCAGACGTTCGATGGTTGGGCGTATCCTGCCTTCCAGTTGATGCGCGCCGCGGTGAAAGATCAAGCAGAACTGATTGCCATCTCTTATTCAGAACGAACCGACCTTACCTACGGGTCGGAACAGGATATCGAGAAAGCATACCGGCAATATGTTTCGGGATGGATGTTCAGCTCGTTCGGACTCCGGCCCGCTCTGGGACGCCTGTTCACCGAGAGCGACGATGTGAAGCCTGGCGGGCATCCCTACGCCGTACTTTCTTACGATTACTGGGGGCGACGCTTCGGCAAGGACCCCAAAGTGATCGGACGCACGTTCCGCATGGACAAGAACCTTTACCGGATCGTCGGTGTCGGCCCGGAGGGTTTCACCGGCACTGAGCCCGGCACCCTCACTGATGTTTTCATTCCCACCATGATGCATCCCGGCGCCGTTCGTCGAGATTCGACTTGGACGCGAACGCTGGCGCGAGTGAAGCCCGGCGTTGCCCTCGAACCTCTTGCCGCGAAGCTGGGCGCCGTCTCTCGAGCCTTCGAAGAGGACAGGTCAAAAGCCTTTACCAACATGCCCAAACAAGAGCTCGAGAACTTTCTTAACCAGAAGCTATTGCTCGAGCCGGCCGCCGGGGGCATTTCCGATCTGCAAAGCGATTATCGCCGCCCCCTGGCAGCTCTGGGGGTGCTGGTGGCGCTGGTTTTGCTCATCGCCTGCGCGAACGTCGCCAACCTGATGACGGCGCAGGCGGCGGCGCGGGCGAGAGAGATGGCGCTGCGCGTCTCGATTGGGGCAGGGCGCCGGCGCCTGGTGCAGTTGGTGCTTGTGGAAAGCGCCTGGCTGGCGCTGCTCGCCGCTGCACTCGGGGGTGTTTTCGCCTGGTGGTCTGCGCCGCTGATTGTCATCATGCTTAATCCCGCGGACAATCCCGTGAGGCTGCTGCTTCCGGCGGACTGGCGTGTGCTTGGATTCGGTCTTGTCCTCACGGTGGGGGTAACGCTTCTCTTCGGACTTGCGCCGGCACTGCGCGCGTCGGCGATTAAGCCGATGAGCGCGATGAAAGGCGGAGAAGACCCACACGCGCGGCGCCGCTTGATGCACGCCCTCGTCGGCGTTCAGACAGCCTTCTGTTTTCTGGTGTTGTTTGTCGCCGGGCTGTTTGTGGCCACCTTCGAGCGGCTGTCCCATCAGCCGACCGGTTTTTCTGCGGAACGCGTCCTCGCGCTGGAGACGGTCACCGAAAGCCCGCAGTCGCCCGACAACTGGGAGCAGGTGGCTGAACATCTGCGCGCGGCTGCGGGGGTCGAGAGCGTGGCCGTGGCCAGTTCGACGCTGCTCGGCGGGTGGAGCTGGAACAACTTCATTTCCGTAAATGGAGGCCCTCCTAGCGGCGTGCTGGCTTATTTGCTGAGCGTCTCGCCGGACTGGAGGGAAACGATGAAAATTCCCCTAATCACGGGGCGCGATTTCCGCTCCACTGACGCCGAGCCTGGCGCCGCGCTCGTGAACGAAACTTTTGCCAAGGTGTTCTTTGGAGGCGAAAATCCTGTGGGCAAGCCGTTTGAGATGCTGCTCGATGAAGGCCGCCGGATCCCCTTCCAGGTCGTGGGGCTGGTACGCGACGCCCGCTATCGTGACATCCGCGAGCCGATTCTGCCCCAAGCGTATTACCCGTATCGCTCGCTGGACGCGAAAGGCGCACCCGAGCCCAGGCGCTCCGGAATCTTCATTGTACGCACGTCCGGCCCCAATCTCATGGCGATGGCTTCCATCCTGCGGCGTGAAGTGGCACGCGCGCGTCCCGGATTCCGCGTCACCAACCTTCGCACGCAGAAGGAGATCAACGAGTCACACACGGTTCGAGAGCGGCTGCTGGCGAGGCTGGCGCTTTTCTTTGGGATGGTCGCACTTTTGCTTGCGGGTGTCGGCCTCTACGGCGTGCTCGACTACTCCGTGCTCCAGCGGCGGAAGGAGATCGGCATTCGCATGGCGCTCGGCGCGCAAGCCGGCGATGTGGCGCGGCGCGTGACCGTGGAAGTCTTCTCGATGGTGCTCGCCGGAGCGCTCGCGGGCCTCGCGCTCGGCCTGGCGTCGGTGCGATACGTCGAAGCGCTGCTCTACCAGGTGAAACCCTCTGACCCGGCGATGCTGGCGCTCCCGTCGCTGGCCATCCTCGCTGCGGCCCTGCTGGCCGCGTTGCCGCCTGTAATTCGTGCGGTCCAGACTGACCCGCTCACGGTGCTGCGCTCGGAATAGGGGCTTTCCTGAATGCGGTGTAGGGGCGGCCCTTGTGGCCGCCCCACGCAGCGGCCTCAGTCCTTCCCCGCGTGCTGGTGGATCTCCGCTGCCCCGGCGTTCGCTTTTTTCACGGTCTCGATGAATTCCTGATAGGGCTTGTCTTGAATATCGACCAGGCCGTAGTTCGAGTTCTCACCGTCGAACCGGCCTTCTTTGGGCTCATCGACCCACTCGAACCAGTGGTAGCCGACGGCCTCGGGAAGGCTTTCCAGTTGCGACACGTAATCGGCATAGGCTTTGGCACGTGCGGCCTGATCTGGGACCTTGGGCCCGGCGCCCTGAGTGTTCGGAAGGCCGGAGTTTTGGGCGCGAAACGCAAACTCGCCGATCATCACCGGCCGCCCTGTCGCCTTGAAGACAGTTTGCACCGTCGGGCGCGGATCAAAGCTGTAGACGTTAATCGAAACCACATCGGCGTGGTGAGCGCCGCGCAGAGCGGTCTCCGGCGGCATGCCGGCAAATCGCGCGCCTAGGTAGAGGTGATTGGGGTCGGCGGCGTGAATGGCTTGCTCGCAGACTTCGAAATACCGGTTGGCGGCGATTTCCAGAAACTGCGCCGCGTCGGATTTGTAGGCGGCGGTGGACCCGGGCTCGGGCAGGTCGTCAAAACTCGTCGCGCTCACTCCCCACGCCTGGTTCAGTTTTCCGATATCGTTCGCGTAGCGTTCGCGCAGAAAATCGCCTGCCTTGCGCCGCCCGGTGGCGGCCGCCGGCAATTTCAAGTACATCTCGAGCATGGTTTCCTTGCCGCCCCAGTCCGGCCCCCAGCGCAGTTCGTTGTCGCTGAAGTATCCCAGGAGCATGTGATCGAAGCGCCGCGGCTGGCAGACCTTTCCCGCAATGTCGGCTGCGGCTTTCTCGAACCTCGCATCGAAGTAATCCGCCGGTCTTCTTTGCTGCCAATTCGCTCCCGCCCGCTCGGCAATATCCAGGATCACGGTGTAGGGAACGCCGTGGGTCCAGAGAATGGGGTCCGACCAGGCGCCAATGCTGTTAAAACCCCACTGGCGAATTCGAGCCAGCGCCTCCAGTCCCCAGGCGTTGCGGTCGGGGTAGATCTTCTCGAGGGTCTCGCAATAAGGGCACGTACCGGTGCCGCGGACCTGGTCGGATTCGTACGAGATGTTGTCCACGCCCACGGTGAGCGTGGACGCGCCCCTCGGATCGATGATCCACCAGACGCCATCACGATTCTCGGTCCGGAAGTAGCCTTCCTGCGCGATGGCGATGCTTACGGAGCCAAGTACCGCCAGGGCGCCAAGAAACATTAAGACGTGTGTCACTGCAAAGAAAGCCTTCATATCTTATCCCCCGCTCTGAGAATGAGTGTGCCGAAGGCACCTTGGAGTGCGGCAGCGAAGCTGCCGCCGTGGAATTCGGGCACAAAAGGCGGCAGCTTCGCTGCCGCACTCCATGACGCTTCCCGCAAGCGGGGATACTGTACACCCGAGGCTTCACTGTGCAAACCGGAAAATGAAAGCCCGGCGCTTGACAGGTCGTTTCTTGGTGGTACGATCCACTTGTACATTCCATATTACAGAACTCCGCGACACAAGCGGTGCAATGATGTGCAGACTCTTGGCATGCCTGAGCTTGGTGGCGATGCTCGGAGGGGCGGCGTTGTGTGCCGGACAAGCCAATCGGCTGGTTGAAGAAGTGCGGCCCGCGAGCGTGCGGGGCCATGCGACGGTTTATGAAACCATCAACCGCTTTGTCACCGGACCCACAAACCGGGTTCACGCAAAGTCGCAAAGTGCGCAAAGCTCGCAAAGAAAAGCGTCGACTTCTCCTTCGCGCTTCTTTGCGCCTGGGCGTGGGCGTGATTGAAGATATTAAACCACTCCGCAGGGAATTCGACGCGCTTCGTGCAGCCGGCCGCAGTACAGTCTGATGTCGTAGCGGCGAGTTTAGCTCGCCAACTGGCGGCGTAAAGCCGCCTCTACCGCTATATGCAGTTTTCTGCATATATGTGTCAAAATGCTACAATTTCGCCCGGATTTTCACAATGTGAAAGCCCCTCGCCTCGCCAACCCCTTGATTCCATTGCACTAAAAATAAATATTCTCATCTGTTGCAGCTCTTCCCACCTTCTCATTCTGACCTGATACGCTAGTCTTAGGCCAGTCCCCTCCTGGGATCAGGACGGGGCAGGGGGTGGTTGAGCGGTTTGGGCGTTTCAACGTAGGGGCGGCCCTTGTGGCCGCCCGCGGGCAACCACCAGGGTTGCCCCTACACGCCCGGTCCACCACCCCTACCCCTCCTCCTAGAGGAGGGGAATCGCAGTGAGAAGGAGAACTTCTATGCAAACCAGAAATCCAAGTCCGGCGCAGACCGACGCGCGCCGGGAGAATTCCCGCCAATCCACCGGTCCGCGCACCTGTCGTGGCAAGCGGCACTCCCGCCGCAACGCGCTGAAGCACGGGCTTTACTCGGACGTTCAATACTTTTACTGGGAGGCGGCCAGGGAACTGGGCGAGGACCCGGGCCAGTTCTGGCGCCTCTACGCGGGCTTGCTGGAGGCGCGCCGGCCCGCCGACGCGCTCGAGCAGGTGCTGCTCGAGGACATCGCGGTGCTGATCTGGAAGAAAGCGCGCCTGGAGCGCTCCGAAGCCGCCGTGCAGGTGTGCAACGTGCGCAAGCACGATCTGGAGCGGCGCAAGCAGTTCATGCAGGTAGGCCACGACGGGACCACCATGTCGCAGGCCGAGATGCTGGAGAAGGGCCTGCGGGTGACGCTGGACGCTCCGGGCAAGTTCGAGAAGGTGCTCGAGATGTTGGGCATGCTGGAGGATCTGACGGAGCGCAACGAGTTCAGCGACGACATGCACCGCCTGCTGTTGGCTCTGTACGGCCAGCAGCCAACCCTGCGGGGCGCGGGCCTGTTGAACGGCTTTGTGAAGCTGCGCAAGCTGCAGTCGGAGGGCCAGGACTTGGGGGACGTGAAGAGGGTGTTCGAGATGACGCAGGCGCAAGAGACGGAAGAAGTGTTGGGGGAATACGAGTTGTTTCTGCACGAACACGTGGAGAACACGCGGGCGGCGCGGATCGCGGCGATGGCGCCGTCGCACGCGCAGTGGGCGGCGATCATCCGGCAGCAGAACGCCTTGCACCGGCAGATGGAGCGGAAGATCCGGCTGCTGGATGAGATGCAGGAGCGGCGGCGGAGGCGGGGCAGCGCCACGGACCTGCTGTCGAGGCTGGCGGGGCAATTTGACCCTTCCGGCGACGCTGGCGGGCGGCCGGCGCCCACCACGCCCAACCCCTCCGGCGCGCCCTGCGCTGCCGTCGGGGCATGCCATGGCGTGCCCGTACCCACACCAGCGACCGACGATGCCGCAGGGGAGGTTCGCGAACCGCCCCTACCGGAATCAGCACCCAACGCAGGCCGTGAGGGCGATTTGTCAGCCCCGCCAGGGGCGGAAGAGCGTAGCCCAGGGCGTGAGCCCTGGGTGGAAGGACCCTCACCCCGCCTTCGGCACCCCTCTCCCGCCGAGGCGGGAGAGGGGACGGGGGAGAGGGTGGGCGAGCCAACCCACGGCTCACGCCGTGGGCTACCTTCTGGCGCCCCGGCCGGGGCTGTCGAAGCCTCAGCGCAGAGCTTGCAGCCCATGGGCCCTTCATCCGCCGAAACAACACAAAATCGTGGGAACGAAGCTAAGAAGTCATTGAAAACAAAGTGTTGGGTTAAAATGGAGTGCGCAAAACGAACGCCTTTCTGCACGCCAGAAGCGCCAAACGAAGCCAACAAAGTGGAGTTTCGAAGCGCAGTCGGGGTTGCGAAGAGGGAAATCGAGATGTAACGACAAGATCCAAGGCACGCAAAGCTCGAAGGGAGGGGGGTTGCAGAATGACACGAACAACCCGATGGCCTGCCGCTGTTCTTGCGGTCCTTGCGATGCTGCCGTGGAGTCTTCAGGCGCGCGATCCGCTGGCCGGCCAAGTCAGTATTTATCGCGACGAGTATGGCGTTCCGCACCATGAGAACGTCTCGTCATCCTGAGCATTGACAGCCGCAGTGGCTGCCCTTGCTGATGACAGCGGGGGAGGACACAACGTAGATAGCCTAGTTCGGACCTGGCGCTGGCCTCGGGCACCCATCCGCCGGCCGGCGGATTGCCCCTACATCTTCCCCACCAGCGTGAACACTGCCTCCGCGGGCAGTTCGATTTCCGCACGGCCATCGTGCACCGCAACGGTCGCGACTCTCTGGCAGTCCAGTTCGCGGGTGGTCTCGTAGAGATCCCAGTTCCTGGGCCCGGCGCCGGTCTGCGGCAGATCGATTTCGAAGTGGCTCGGTCCGCCTTCTTTCACCCCCACCACCACGAGCGCCTCCGGCGTAGGACCTTGGAAGGCCGATAAAATCAGCCCGGAAGCGGCGTCGGTGGTGGCGGCGACCCTGCGCCAGCCGGGCCGCACGAAGTGATAGAGCTGCCGGGTGGCGTAATAACTCTTCTTCGGGGAGTAAACATGGCTGGCGCTGCGGAACAGGCCGTAAAAGCAGAGCCGCCGGGCGCACTCTTCGTAATCGTCGAAGGCGTCGAAGTAGAACAAGGCGTTGGCGCCCTCGTTGAGCGCGGTCAGCGCGCGCCGGTTGGACTTGAGCGAGAAATTCTTCCACTGGTTTTCGAAGGTCTTGTCCTCGTCGTTCAAGTCGCCGTACTCCGTCAGCCACACAGGAAGTCGCGAATACTTGCTGGATTTCACCCGGTCCACCTGCGCGCCGATCGAATGTTCGCCGTAGGTATGAAAGGTGAAGACCCCGACCTGCTTCATCAATTCGTCGTCCCTAAGAATGGGATCGGTATAATCGTTGGTGATAATCGCATTGTCGGCAACAGCCAACTGGACATCTCCCAGCCCTTCTTTCTTCAACCGTTGCGCCACGGCCTCCAGGACCTTCGGCGCTTCGTCGGGGTCGATTCGCGGGCCTTCCGGAGGATAGCAGTCTGTCTCGTTGAAGGGGCTGAAGTAGTCGAAGTCGATATGCGCCTGGATGCGCGCGTATTCCACCATCGTGCCGACTTCCTCGGCGAAGTCGTCATAGTGGGCCGGGCTCAAATAGCCCTGCAAGTTGGGCGGAACCTTGGGTTGGCACACGGCGTGCCTGGGCGGCGGTGGATTCTTGCCCGTCATCCAATCGGGCACCGGCCCCATCAGCGCCAGCAAGGGGCGGATGCCGCGCGAGTTCAAGTACCGCAGGCCGTTCCACGACGCCTCGAAAATCGGCGTGGAGTAGCGATCGTTCCAATACTCCCAGTCCTTGGCGCCCGGCGTTTCCTCCCAGTTGCTATAGACCAGGTAAACCACCACCCGAAACATCGTCACACCAAGATCGTCGATCAGTGTGTCGAACGTCGCCTTCTGATCGTTGCGGAAATAGGGACCGGTGTAGTTGATGCCGAACCCCTGGATCTCCTGGAACTTTTGCGCGGGGTCAAGGGTGATTCGCGCGCTGGCCTGCTGGTCCTGCGCGCGGGCCTGGAACCCAACGCAAACAACAATCAATAACCCGAAAGGAAGATATCGAGAATTGAACATTACTCACCCCGAGTGCGAAATTCGTTCGACTTTTTGCGCCAGCAACCTAAATTGAGTCTGAGAGTCTTGACAGTCAAGTCCCCAGAACGGCTATTATACTTGCGTTCATGGAACGCCGATAGGCGGGGCTTGCCATGAAAATCACCGGTGTGGAGGGGATCGAGATTAACGCGGATGCGCTAAAGGCTTACGCCGGGTAGGGGCGGCCCTTGTGGCTGCGGTGTGCAAGCACAGGGCATGCTCCCATGGAGAAGGCAGATTGCCGATGCAATTCTGAGAAGAGGAGATCGAGCATGAAGCTTGAAGGTCGGGTTTCGATCATCACCGGATCCGCATCCGGTATCGGACGGGCCGGCGCCCTGGAGTTTGGCAAGGAGGGAGCCCTGGTGGTGGTTGCTGACATCAATCTGGAGGGGGCACAGGAAACGGCGATACAGATCAAGTCCGCGGGAGGAGCGGCTCTCGCAGTTAAGACGGACGTGTCGGATCCTGAATCGGTCCAGGCCATGGTGGACCAGACACTGCGAACGTTCGGGCGGATCAACGTGTTGTTCAATAATGCCGCCATCCAGGTTAACAAAACCGTGGAGGATACTACGTTTGAGGAGTGGACCCGAGAAATCAGCATCAATTTAGGAGGAGTCTTTCTTTGCTCAAAGTATAGTATCCCCCATTTAAGAAAAACCCAAGGCTGCATCGTCAACATGGCCTCCGTGAACGGCTTCTTCGTGGAACCGATGTGCGCGGGCTACTGCGCCACCAAGGGTGGAATCATCGCCTTGACCAAGGCTATGGCCATCGATCACGGCAAAGAGGGAATTCGAGTGAACTGCATTTGTCCGGGATACATCGACGCGGGTCTGGCCTGGGGATACTTCGAGGTTCAGCCAAACCCTGCCGAGGCCAGGCAGGCCGCCGGAAAGCTCCACGCCCTCTGGCGCATCGGCCAACCTGAAGAGGTTGCCCGGGTCGCCGTGTTCCTGGCCAGCGAGGACGCTTCCTTCATGACCGGCGCGGCTCTCGAGGTGAGCGGTGGCTTTGGGGTTGGTCTGCCTCCAGCGAGCTAGGCGGCGGCAGTTCGAAGTCAGGAGTCAGAAGTTTACGACTCTTCGCAGAAAGGTCACCCATGGTCAAAGATAGACTCGAGAGATTATCCACGACTCTTCAAGAAAACGGGATCGACCACGCTCTGTTCAGTTCCTTCGTTAGCCTCCGCTACTTCACAGGGTACCAAGCCACGGTGGAACTGGAACCCTCTCCCATGACTCCTCTGCTAGGAGTATTTCTGTGGATTCGCGGCGAGCAACCAACTTTGCACCTCGCAGACATGGAACCCGGAGATGGCATTGCGAGGGCCGTATCGCGAGAGAGTTTCTCGAGTTACATCATTGAAAGGCCCATGTTCGCGGTCCAGGACTTGTCCGCAAAACTGGCGGCGAAGTTGCGGCCTCTTCCGCGAAGCAAGGTCGCCATCGAGCCGGAAGAAATCCCCGCTGCGCTCCTCGACGCATTGCGTTCCGACTGTCCCCAACTGGAGTTTTGCTCGTTCAAAGATGTCCTCTCTACTTTTCGCATGGTGAAGGACGCGGAAGAACTGGAAACCATGCGCGCAGTGCTAGCCTTGTGCGACCTCGGCCAGCGTATAGCTAAGCAGCAGGCAACTGCGGGGCGTACCGAGATTGAGATCTTCACCGCACTACGCCAAGCCATGGAACTTAGGGAAGGAGGCCGGGTTCCGATCATTGCGGATGTGGTTTCGGGCCCCCGCACTTCCCTCACGGGAGGTCCGCCCACCGCTCGGAAGTTTGAGTCCGGAGAATTGCTCATCGTCGACTTGGTTCCTCGACATTTCGGGTACTGGGGCGATAGTTGTAACACCTGTTGCGCCGGCGAACCGATTGAGGAATACAAAGTAGCGTTTGACGGCTTGGTGAGTGTCCTCTCAGATGCGATTGCGACTGTACGCCCTGGGCTTCGAGCCTGCGATCTCGACCGGCAGGTGCGAAGCGGTGTGGCCAAGCTCGGAGGAAGCTATCCGCACCACACGGGTCACGGCCTAGGCATAAGCTGGCATGAGGAACCACGGATTGTTCCTTATAATGACATCCCCCTAGAGCCCAATATGATTATTGCCCTTGAACCCGGAATGTATTTCGAAGGCCGGTGGGGCATGCGGCTCGAGTACGTCCTCAGGGTCACGGAATCGGGGGCGGAACTCTTGTCGAAATACCGTCACGAGCTTTGAAAATTCCCGTGGCGGGGGCCGCCCTCATGGCTGCCCGCGCGCAACCGCCCAGGCTGACCCTGCAACATCTTGCAGACCTGCGACCCTGAACGGTCGGTATTTTGGGAGCGTGACTTGAGCGACAACTCAGTTTCGAGCGAAGCAAAAACCGGCGCCCCGGTCCCGCGCCTGCGGCGTGTCCTGACATTGTGGGATCTGATCTTTTACGGCATCGTGCT
>Ga0326728_10016226_pt1 | contig 15245 bp, 10 predicted proteins | sample MB3enrmetagenome_FD_207602 | JGI IMG/M metagenome (GOLD analysis project Ga0326728, IMG submission 207602) | Lab enriched peat soil microbial communities from McLean, Ithaca, NY, United States - MB31MN | ecosystem: Environmental > Terrestrial > Soil > Wetlands > Peat | place: USA: New York...
TGATTCATACATTATCGCCGGAATGGACCCTGAATCCACAATACGGTTATGGCTGGGCCGTGCCGTTTCTCTGCGGCTATCTGATCTGGCGAACAATCAGGGACTACCGGCCTCCGACCACAGACATCCGACCCTCGTTTGCCGGCCTCTGCCATCTCCCGTCCTCTGTCTTCCATGCGTTTCTCGTGCTTTGCGCCCTGCTCTATGCTCCGACGCGTTTGCTTCAAGAAGCCAATCCAGGCTGGCGGCTGACCAGTTGGGCGCTGGCAATGGAAGTCGTGGGCATCACACTCTGCGTCCTGCGCATGATGATGGATGCTGGAAAGCAGCAGTCGGAAGCCTGTCCTCCGTTCTCTGTCCTCCGGGTTCCGTTTTTTACGTTTATCTTTCCCGTTTGCTTCTTCTTGGTGGCCGTGCCGTGGCCGACCGGGTTGGAGCAGGGACTGATTCAGGGAATGACCCGGTTGGACGCCAGCGGCGCAGTAGGAGTGATCGGCTGGTTCGGGATTCCCGCCATCCCGCACGGCAACGTCATCGAAGTGGCCACGGGCATGGTGGGCATAGACGAGGCCTGTAGTGGCATCCGGTCGTTCCAGGCGACGCTGATGATTTCGCTGTTTCTCGGGGAATTCTACCGGCTGAATTTTTTCCGGCGGGCGGGCCTGATGCTCGGCGGGTTTGGACTCTCTTTTTTATTCAATCTTACGCGCATGTCGCTGCTCGTCTGGGTCGCGGCGCGCCGGGGCGTCCCGGCCATTGCAGCATGGCATGACCCGGCAGGTGTGACCATTTTGCTGGGTTGTTTTTTTGGCTTGTGGGGCATGGCGGTCTGGCTGGCGGCAAATCAGACAGCAGAAATCAGAAAGCAGAAATCAGAAATTGGGGAGCGGGGTGCCGAAGCCGGAAGGCGGCGATCCGACGTCTGACCTCCAGTCAGGGGAAACCGAAAAAAACACATGAGGAAAGGGCAAGGGCACAGATTGCGGGCTGCGACAGACATTGGCATGTCCGCGCCCGGAACAGTTTAAAGCCTGAACGCCAACACTTTGAGATGCCAAAACAAAAGGCCCTGTCTTAGGTCTTTTTTCTTTCCCCCTGCGAGGCATCCGATATGCTGCGGCCTTTCAACGTGCCATTCTGGCGTCAGAATAAGCGATTCAGTGAGAAAGCAAAAGCTCAATCAACTTTGGTGCCGTCGCCGGGCGTGGCAGGTGGTTCTGATCCCCGCCGGCTTGCTGGCGCTGGCCGGGACCGCCCACAGCCAGGAAGCCTTGCGCCTCTCCATGGCGGGCGACTTGGCGGCCACCCTGCAGCAGCAGGCCAACACTTCCCTGGGCTACTACAATCTATTGCTGGGACCGACGACGTGGCGCTTTGCCTCCGGCTTGGGGCTGGAATACAACAGCAATGTCCAATTGGAGTCGAACGGTTCGGGTGATCCCAGCGACATCATCATTCGTCCGCACCTGGATACCATGATGCATTGGCCGGTCACGCTCAAAAACAGCCTGGACATCACGTTGGAAGCGGGTTATTCGGAATATCTGCAACATTCCGATTTGAGCCAGTTTTTCATCAATCCCGGTTCGGGGCTTTCCTTTGATGTTTATGTGGGAGACTTCAAGATCAACCTGCATGAACGTATTGCCATCACCGAAAACACCTATGAAAACGCCGGTGTCAGCGGCGGCAACCGGAATCTGGAGAGCCTGCAAAACACAGCGGGGACCACCGTGCTGTGGGATTTGAACAAGGCGGTGATCAATGCCGGGTACGACCATGCGAATTACGTTTCGCTTTCGTCCGGTTCGCAAGACCAGCAGCCAGACACGTCCTCGGAAAACCTTTTTGTCAATTCCGGCATCCGCGTCCGCCCGGAACTCATGCTTGGCCTGGAAGCGGGCGGGACAGTGGTCACCTACAGCCAGACCACAGGCGCCAATACAGCGCCCTCGCCCAATGCGGTGCAATGGAGCACCGGGGCCTTTTTCAGCGCCAAAATCAGCGAATACATGGACCTGCGGCTGGATGCGGGCTACACGGATTACACGCTCGACACCACCTCCACCAACCTGGCCACGAGCGACACCTCGGGTTTTTATTGTTCCTTTTCCCTCACGCATCGGGTGAACCAGTTCCTGAGGTACACGCTGACAGCCGGGCGCAGCACGGATCTGTCCGCGTATGGCCAGGCGCAAAGCTATTATTTTGTGCGGCTGACCCCCGCGTGGAGCCTGTTCCAAAATTACACGCTCACCACGCCGGTCTGGTGGCAGCAAGGCACGCGGCTTTACAACAACACGTTCGGCAGCGCCGCGGATTATCAACAAATCGGGCTGGGTTTCACCGTCGGCCGCCAGGTGACCAGGAAACTTTCGGCGAACGTAGGCTATAATTTTGTGGATGAAACCTCCAACCAAGCCGGCCTCGCCTATACGGTTCACACTGTGGACTTGAATTTCAACTACCAATTCTGAATACTGTGCACGCACCATGTTAAGGTTGATGTTTTTATTCGTGATGGCCGTTGCCGCTCCGGTGGCCATGGCACAAATTCCCACGCCGCTGCCCCCCCATGCAGCCTCCACCACTGCCGCGGCACCCTCCGCCGCGCCCGGTAGTGGGGCGGCCTCTGTTTCCGGCCTGTTCAGCGGTTATGTGCCCGATGCCACTTATAAACTTCGCGTGGGCGACACCGTCAGTTTTCAAATCGAGGAGGATCGAATCTGGAATCCGCTTGACGAGCCAAAACCCCTGGTGGTGACCGATTCGGGCGATATTGACGTGCCTTACATCGGGCGGGTGATGGCGGTGGGCAAAACCTGCCAGCAGGTGGCCGATGACATCAAGGCGGCGCTCGAAAAAGATTATTACAACAAGGCCACGGTGGTGCTGTCGGTGAACGCGGCCAACCGGATTGTGGGACGCGTTTACATCTGGGGACAGGTCCGCAATCAAGGGGAACTGGATATGCAAATGAACGAAAACCTGACCGTCGGCCAGGCAGTGCTGCGCGCCGGCGGCTTTGCCGACTTTGCCAACAAAACCAAAGTCAAGGTCGTGCGCGGTTCGGTGGACGCCAAAGGGCAAAAACAGACCATTGAACTCAATCTGGAACAAATCCTCGATGAAGGCAAAACCGACAAAGACATCGTGCTGCAACCGGGCGACCTGGTCATCGTGCCTTCACGGCTGGTTAATTTTTAATTTTTCATGAACAACCCACCAGTCCCGGCCACCGAAGACCGGCATATCCGCACGGGAAAATTCTTCGCGCGCGTATATCGTTACCGCCGCCTGCTCCTTGGACACTGGTGGATTTTCATCCTGTGCGCCGGCCTGGCGATGGGGGCGGAGTACCTCTACCTCCATTATGCGCCACCGGTGTTTGTCTCGGTAGGCCAAATGATCGTCAACATCAAGCTCAACTACCAGCAAGGCTCCCTCTACGCCGAGGAACTGGGCAATTTTATCGGCACCCAGGCGGCATTGATGGAGGGTTCCGAGGTGCAGTCGCGCGCCCGCGACCGCGTCGCCAACCAGACTCCGGGCCTGACGCCCAAGCCCATACTGCTGAACGTCAGCGTCCTGCCCAAAACGACCATTTTCATCCTCCGGGCCTCCGGAGAGGATCCCGAGTACACCAAGTCGTATCTCCAGGCCTGCATGGAGGAATATATCAACCTGAAAAAGCAAATGGTGGCGAAGACTTCCGATATGACCACGGCGGGATTGACCGAGCAGTTGCTCAAGTTGGAACCCCAAATCCAGAACTGCGACAATCAGATGCAGGCGTTTCTGGCCACCAACGATGTGGCACTGATCGAGGAGGTCAACGGACTGGGCGGGTATCTGACCGCCATTTACCAGGAGCTGGCCATCGCCGAGACCGAACGCGACCTGCTTCAGAACATGACCTTGGACCAAAGTTTGATGCTGGGTCTGCTGCTGGGCGGCCAATCCACGATGCAGAACAGCCCGATGCCCACCACCGCCGGCTCCGGCACGCCGATGCCCGGCAACATGATGTCCGGCCCGGCCGGTCAGGATAGTTCGACGGCGTCCGCGGCGATTGGCGCAGATTATCTGACCGTCAAGCAACAGATTCAGCTTTTGAAGGCTGATCGCAGCCGTTTTGCGGAATTCCTCAAGCCCAAACATCCGCAGTTGGTGGCCATTGATCTGGAACTGGAACGGCTGGGGCGGGTGCTGGACATCTACCGGCAGCAAAGTGAGGACCAATTGGCAGCCAAGAAAAACGCCATCAATCTCCAAATTACCAACCTCGTAAACCAGATCCAGGAGCGGGGCAAGGAAAACCTTGGCTTGTCCCTCAAGGCCATCCAATACGAACGCTTAAAGGCCAAGGGTGACCGTGTGCAAACACTCTATGATGACTTGCTGGCCGAATTGGAGACGCTGGACGTAAACAAGGAAATCAGCCCCGAAAGCGTGACTATTTATCAGGCGGCATCTGACGCGTCGCCGGATCCCACCCTTTTCCAGAAAGGCATGATTATTGCCGCAGCGCTGGGTCTGGGCCTGGCTCTGATCATCCTGCTGTTGCTGGATCGCTTGAATGACCAGGTAAACTCCTTCTCCGAACTGGAAGAAACGTTTGACGAGGACGTCCTGGGCCAGATTCCCCGCGAGCGCGTGCCGGGCAGGAAGGCGCGCATCGTCCCGGCCTTGCAGCCCAATGACCGGCGGCACCCGTTCGTGGAGGCGTATCGAAACCTCCGTTCCTCGCTGCTGTACATGACCACGGAACCGCGTCCGCGCGTATTGCTCGTCACCAGTTCCGTGCCGGGGGACGGCAAATCCCTCACGGCCACGAATCTCGCCATTACGATGGCAATGGGTGGTTCTCGCGTGCTGCTGGTGGATGCCGACTTGCGCAAGGGCAATTTGCAAAAGCGGTTGGAGGTTGAGGCCAATACCGGACTCACCGAGGTGTTTTCGGAGGGCACGGACTGGCGGCTGGCGGTCAAACCAACGGCCGTGGACAAACTGTTCCTGCTGCCACGGGGGGCTCATACGCAGCGCTCCAGCGAGTACTTCATCGGCCCGCTCATGGACAAATTTCTGAAGGAAGCCGCCCAGGATTACGAGTATGTGGTCATTGACACCGCTCCGGTGATGGCGGCGGACGACGTTACCAGCCTGGCGCCACGCGTGGATGGCGTGCTCTTTGTCGTGCGTGCCGAAAAAACCTCCGCCCGTGTGGCCCACTCGGCCCTCAACATGTTGTATCAGCGCAAAGCCAATGTGCTGGGCCTGGTATTCAATTCAGTTCATACGAGTGCCGGTGATTACTTTTACTATTTCCAATATAAGGATTATTATAAATAAGGGATATTGCGAAACGTGAGGGCGGGGGATCTGTAACCCTGAAAAACAACGTTTTTTAGCCGGATAATTGGGAAGTCCCTCCCGACGCCCTGGCTGTCTTCCAATCCCGGATGCGGGCCGTGACGAATGAGCTTGCCCTTCGGGCCAAATCGGGCAAAATAAATCCGTGCCTTGTTCTTCGAACAAGGATTCACCCTTGGTTCGGGGCGTAGCGTAGCCTGGCTAGCGCGCTTGTTTCGGGTACAAGAGGTCGTGAGTTCGAATCTCACCGCCCCGACCATTTTTCCCTCTCTTTTCAGTGTGACTGTCCCTGCGCCAGGAAGTCGGAGAGAAAAAAGCCCTGTTTATTCCCCAAAAATCCAATATAATCCGGCTCGATGAGCAAGCTCCTGTTGATTGATGACGAAGAAGACGTGCGGTATTCGATTGAGCGCATTTTCGCCGGCGCGGGCATTGAACTGGCTGCGGCTGCTTCCGGCGAAGAGGGTTTGAAGGTCATCGCCAAGTTCAAACCGGACCTCGTCCTCATGGATGTGCGCATGACGGGCATGACCGGTTTGGAAACCCTCCGCCGCATCCGCCAGAGCGACCCCAAGCTCCTCGTGATTTTGATGACCGCCTACGGCACCACGCAAACCGCCATCGAAGCGATGAAGCTCGGCGCGTACGATTATTTGCTCAAGCCCTTCGACATCCCCAAGCTCAAGGAACTCGTCTCCAGCGCCCTGCGCGCGGCGCGGGACATGAAACAGGTGGTGTCGTATGAACCGCTGCTGGAATCCGAAGATTATGATCTGGGCATCGTGGGCCGCAGCGAACCCATGCAGCAGGTGTTCAAGCTCATCGGCCAGGTGGCCGCGAGCGATGCCACGGCGCTCATCACCGGCGAGAGCGGCACCGGCAAGGAACTGGTGGCGCGCGCGATTTATCATCACAGCAACCGCAACGAACAGCCCTTCCTGGCGGTCAATTGCGCGGCCATCCCCGAGCAGTTGCTCGAAAGCGAATTGTTCGGCCATGAACGCGGCTCCTTCACCGGCGCGACCAGCCAGCGCATCGGCAAATTCGAGCAGTGCAATCTGGGCACGATTTTTTTGGACGAAATCGGCGACATGACGCCGCCCACGCAGACGAAAATTCTGCGCGTCCTGCAAAGCGGCACTTTTGAGCGCGTCGGCGGCAACCAGCCCCTCCATGCGGACGTGCGCGTGATCGCCGCCACCAACAAGCCGCTCGAAGCGGCGGTGGCCGCGCGCCAGTTCCGCGAAGACCTGTTCTACCGCTTGAACGTCGTGCGCATCCAGGTGCCGCCCCTGCGCGACCGGCGCGAGGACATTCCGCTGCTGGTGAATTATTTTCTGAAGAAGTTCGCCCGCGAGCAGAATCGTGCGCCCAAATCCATCGCCGCCAGCGTCGTCAAAACCCTGGAAAAATATCACTGGCCCGGCAACGTGCGCGAGCTGGAGAACGCCATCCGCCGCGCGCTTGTGATGTCCAAGAGCGACGCCATTCTGCTGGGGGACCTGCCGCCCGAAATTGGCGGCAACGGCCATTCGGCGCCCGTCGCCGGCGTGGCCGGCGAATCCGCCTCAACGGACGCCGCCGCGCTGGCGCGGCAGTTGTTCCAGTGGGCACGGCGCGACCCCAAGCTCAAGATCATTCCCGCCGTCGAGCGCGAACTGGTCATTCAGGCGCTCAAGGAAACCAAGGACAACCAGGTCCATGCCGCCAAGCTGCTGGGCATCACCCGCGCCACCCTGCGCAAACGCATCGAGAAGTTCGGCATCCTGCGCGAGTTGAACGTGAAGTGATGCCGACATTTGAGATTATCGAACCACTTCAATCTGGCCTTGCGCGCGGATGTCCGCTGAGGAAGCGCCCACCAGCACGTCAAATTTGCCCGGTTCGACGACAAAGCCGTGTGTCGTCACATCCCAAAGCGCGAGTTTTTCCGCCGGCAACGTGAACGTCACGGTTTTGGTTTCGCCGGGTTGCAGGCTGATGCGCTGGAATCCCCGCAGTTCCTTGACCGGAACCTTCACGCTGCTTGTTTCCTGATGGACATAGAGTTGCGCCACTTCGTCGCCCGCGCGATTCCCCGCGTTTGTGATGTTTACGCTGATGTCCGCCCGGCCTCCGGTTTTGATTGTGTCCGCCGACAATTCAAGGCCGCTATATTCGAATTTGGTGTAGCTCAAGCCATGACCAAATGGAAACAGCGGCGCGCCCTTCAAATACATATAAGTGAAGCCGTCCGTGACGTCATAATCGCTGACCGGCGGCACTTGCGCTTCGCTGGCATAAACCGTGTGCGGCAGACGCCCCGCGGGATTCACGTTGCCGAAAAGAACATCGGCAATCGCGCGCCCGCCCTCTTCGCCCGGCCACCACGCTTGCAACAGCGCGGGCACATTTTTTGCAATCCATGGAACCGTCAGCGGACCGGCGCTCATTTCCACGACGACGGTTTTTGGATTGGCGGCGAAAACGGCTTCGACCAATTCTTCCTGGGTGCCGGTCAGGCCCAGCGTCTTGCGGTCGCGCCCTTCCTGCTCAACCTCTCCCGTTGTGCCGACAAACACAATGGCGACGTCCGCCTGCCGGGCGAGTTCCACGGCTTTGAGACGCTCGCCTGCCGGATCCGCCATGGCATTGGCGGATTCAGCTTTCCAGCGCCCCCTGTCCCCCCCCACGAAACCGCCGGCGACATGGCGCACTTCGATCCTGGCCCCGGCCCGGTCTTTGATTCCTTCCAACGCCGTCACACTCAGCGGCGCCGTGCCGTTGTAATTGTTCATCAACAGGCGGTTCGCCAGCGGGCCGAGCACGGCAACCGTTTTCAACTTGTTTTTGTCGAGCGGCAGAAACTGATTGTCGTTTTTCATCAGCACGATGGATTCCTGCGCGACCTTCAAGGCCACCGCGCGGTGTTCCGCGCTGTCAATGACGCCCGGGGGAATTTTGCTGTAAGGAACCGAATTGAACGGATCAAATTCGCCGAGCCGGAAACGCACGCGCAGCACGCGCGTCAAGGCATCATCAAGCCGCGCTTCGGTCAATTTGCCGTCGCGCACCGCGGCTGGAATGTTGTCCTGAAATTCCTGGTCCGAAAAATCACAGCCGGCCATCAGCGATTTCGCGACGGCGTCTTCCGCCGTCATTTTGTTGTCCGTCATCATGGATTTTACGCCGCCAAGATCGGAGACCACAAACCCGTCGTGGTGCCAGCCGTCCTTGAGGACTTCAGTGAGCAGCCAGTGGTTCATGTTGTTGTGAACTCCATTGAGGGCGTTGTAACTGGCCATCAGGGAACACGCCCGGCCTTCCACCACCGCCTCGCGCCAGTGCGGCAGCCAGTATTCGTAAAGCATTCGTTCGGGAACCGCGGCGTTTAATTTCTGCCGGTCCGTTTCGACATTGTTGACGGCAAAATGTTTGAGCGTCGCCGCGATTTTCAAATAATGCGGATCGTCCCCCTGCAAACCTTCCACATAATTCACGGCCAGGCGTCCGGTGAGGCAGGGGTCTTCGCCCCAGGATTCGTGATTACGGCCCCAAAATGGATTGCGCCCGAGGTTGATGACCGGGGCGCGGTAAATGAGACCTTTGTGCTGGCCGGGCGCGTTTGGGTCCAGATGCCAGCCGTTGTAAATCGCGCGCGCCTCATCCGAGAGGGCCGCCGCGGCTGCGTGAACCAGATTCGTGTCCCAGGTCGCCGCCATCGCGATGCACGTTGGGAACAGGGTCGTCGGCCGGTCCCATTGTACGCCATTGAGGCATTGATTCCATTGGTCGGAACGGATGTTGAACCGCTTCACGGTCGGGCCGCGATGATTCAACAGCGCGGCCTTCTCTTCCAGCGTGAGGCGCGAAATCAAATCCGCCACGCGTTTGTCCACCGGCTGGTTCACATCGAGATAAAGCGCCGGGGTGTTGATGTCCGCCGCCAGGACGCCGCCGGCAAACAAAATGCCGGCCATGGCGAAGATGCGCGTTTTTTTCATTTTAATCACGACGTCATAAATTTATGCTACTGAGGTCGTTTGTAAAAGCTTCCCTGACTGCCGCATTGACAGGCCCGCCGCATTTTTCTAGCTTCTTCCGGCAAAGACCCCGCCGCACGGCCCCGGATTTGCGTCCGGGGATTTTTATTGCGAACACCGGCGGCGCGGCGGCAGAAAAACTTTATGGCAAATACTATTCTGGTGGGTGCCCAATGGGGCGACGAAGGCAAAGGCAAGATCATTGACGTGCTGACCGAACAGGCGGACGTGGTGGTGCGCTACGCGGGCGGCAACAACGCCGGGCACACGGTCATTGTCAATGGCCGCAAGTCCGTGCTGCACCTCATCCCCTCCGGCATCCTGCGCAAGAACAAGCTCTGCGTGATTGGCAACGGCGTGGTGTGCGACCCCATCGGGCTTGTCGCCGAAATGGAGGGATTGCGGGCGCACGGCATCAAGGTGACGCCCAGGAATTTTGTGCTGAGCGAGACGGCCCACGTGGTGTTTCCGTATCATCGCGAACTGGACGGCGCGCGCGAGTTGCTCAAGGGCAGCAACAAGATTGGCACCACCAAGCGCGGCATCGGGCCCGCCTATGGCGACAAGGCCGCGCGCGTGGGTCTGCGCATCAATGATCTGGTGGATTCGACGCGGCTGGAGGAAAAGCTTTCGGAGCGGATCAAGGAGAACAATGCGGTGCTCAAATCGCTGGGGGCCAGACCGCTTTCGTTCAAGCGGGTTTTTGCCGAGTATCAGGAGGCCGGACGGCATTTGAAACCGTTTGTCCAAAACACCGTCGTGCTGTTGCACGACAAGATGCGCGAGGGCCTGGATATTTTGTTCGAGGGTGCGCAGGGCACGTTTCTGGACATTGACCACGGCACCTATCCGTTTGTGACGTCGTCGAACACGACGGCGGGCGGTGCCTGCACGGGTTCGGGCGTGCCGCCGCATCGCATGGACCGCGTGGTGGGCGTGATGAAGGCTTACACCACGCGCGTGGGGGAGGGGCCGCTGCCTACCGAGAGCCGGGAGATTTCCGACCTGCTGCATGGCATGGGCCGCGAGTTCGGCGCCACCACGGGGCGCCCCCGCCGCTGCGGCTGGTTCGATTCCGTGGCGACGCGCCACGCCTCGATGGTCAATGGCATTGATGAACTGGCCATCACCAATCTCGACGGTCTGGACTCGGTGGAAGCCATCCAGGTTTGCGTGGCGTATCGCCACGGCAAAACCCAGTATGATTACGTGCCCAACGACGCGCGAGTCCTGGCCGGGTGCCAGCCGGTCTATGTGGAATTTGAAGGCTGGCGCGCGCCCACGGAAAAATGCCGGACGTTCAAGCAACTTCCCGCCAAGGCGCGCGAGTATGTGAAGGCGATTTCGGACCTGAGCAATGCGCGGCTGTTCATTGCCTCGGTCGGGCCGGGCCGCGAGCAGACGATATTCGTGTGACCTGATGTCGCGGCCCACACGGGTCGTTCAAGTCACTGATGAGTCCAGTCTTTGTTCAATGAAGATATGATAAATTGTAAAAACCTCCTCATCGTGGCTGCCGGTTTGGCGGTCGGAGTTTCCTGCCTTGCTCAAAATCCGGGCGGGGCTTCTGACAACGGGCTTATCCTTTGGTACCGCCAGCCGGCCATTGAGTGGACGGAAGCGCTGCCCGTAGGCAACGGACGCCTGGGCGCCATGGTCTTTGGCGGAACCGGGCACGAACGCCTGCAACTCAACGAAGACACCCTCTGGGCCGGCGGCCCGTACAACCCGGACAACCCCGACGCATTGGCCGCGCTGCCCGAAGTGCGCAAACTCATTTTCGACGGGCGATACGATGACGCGGACCATCTCATAAGTCAAAAAATGATGGGACGGCCCAGCAGCCAGATGCCGTATGAACCAGTCGGGGACCTTTTTTTGGACTTTCCATCCGCCACCAACGACGTTTCCGGGTACCGCCGCGAATTGAACCTGGATACGGCGACGGCCACCGTCAGTTACAAGTCCGGCAACGTCACGTTCAAGCGGGAGGTGTTTGTCAGCGCGGCAGATCAGGTCATTGTGGTCCGGTTGACGGCCGACCAGCCGGGACAAATCAGCTTCACGGCGTCCATGAAAACTCCCCAGCGGGCCAGTGTCGCAGCCGATGGCAACACGCTGGTCATGGAGGGCGTGAACGGTTCGGCCGGCGGCGTCAAGGGTGCCTTGAAATTCCAGGCGCGAGTTCGGTTGTTGGCGCAGGGCGGAACCGTGACGGACGGCGAGGGCAGCCTTTCCGTGACCCATGCCGATTCAGCGCTGCTGTTCATCGCCGCCGCCACGAGTTACAAGAACTACGAAGACGTCAGCGGAGACCCCGAAGCCATGGTGAAGAGCCAGCTTGCCGCGGCCGAGGTCAAGCCGTTTGAACTGCTCCAGCAACGACAACTGGAGGCGCACCAGCGGCTGTTTCGCCGGGTTTCCCTGGACCTGGGGCGGTCTGAGGCCATGAATCTGCCCACAGACGAGCGCATCAAACATTTTCCCGAGGGCCACGATCCGCAACTGGCCGCGCTTTATTTCCAATTCGGACGTTATCTCCTGATTTCCAGTTCACGGCCGGGCGGACAGCCGGCCAACCTGCAGGGACTCTGGAATGAATCCATGAACCCGCCCTGGGGAAGCAAATATACGATCAACATCAATACCGAGATGAATTATTGGCCCGTGGACACGGCCAATCTGGGCGAATGCATTGAGCCGCTGACGTCCTTGGTCCTCGATTTGACCAAGACCGGCGCGCACACGGCCAAGACCATGTATGGCGCCGACGGTTGGATGGCTCATCACAACACCGACTTGTGGCGCGCAACGGCGCCCATAGATGGTCCGGTGTGGGGCATGTGGCCCTTGGGCGGCGCGTGGCTGTGCCAGAATCTCTGGGACCATTATCAGTTTACCCAGGACAATGCCTATCTGCGCAAAATATATCCTTCCTTGCGCGGTTCGGCGCAGTTTTTTCTGGATACGCTCGTCGAAGAGCCAACGCACCATTGGCTGGTCACTTCGCCCTCCCTTTCGCCTGAAAATGGCCATCCGGAAAGCGGAACCAGCATTTGCGCCGGGCCCACCATAGACATGGAGATTTTGCGGGACTTGTTTGCCAATTGCATCACGGCCTCCAAACTGCTCGGCACGGATGCCGATTTTGCCGCCAAACTGGCCCAAACCCGCGAGCGGCTGGCGCCCTTGCAAATTGGCTCCAAAGGCCAGCTTCAGGAATGGCTCAAAGACTGGGACGCCCAGCCCGGAACCGATCAGCATCACCGGCACGTTTCCCACCTGTACGGCTTGTACCCCAGCGGCCAGATTGATGTGCGGAAGACACCGGAACTGGCGGCCGCCGTCAAAAAATCGCTGGAATTGCGTGGCGACCAGGCCACCGGCTGGGCCACCGCCTGGCGAATGGATTTGTGGACCAGGCTGCACGATGGCGATCATGCCTATCGCATTTTCCAGTTTCTCCTGAGCCCGGAGCGAACCTATCCGGATATGTTTGACGCGCATCCGCCGTTTCAAATTGACGGCAATTTTGGCGGGACCGCCGGCATCGCCGAAATGCTGTTGCAGAGCCAGAACGGCGTCATCGAATTTCTGCCCGCGCTGCCTTCCGCCTGGCCCGACGGCAGTGTTCGGGGCCTGCGCGCCCGCGGGGCCGTGGAAGTTGATTTGGACTGGAAAGGCGGCCGCCCGGCGCGGGCGAAGCTGCGCCCGGACACCGATGGAAAACGGGTGCTGCGCGCGCCGGACGGACAAAGAATCATCCGCATCCAGCACAACGCGCGAAACGTGTTTTTCCGGGAAAACCTGGACGGAACCTGCGATGTCCAGCTCAGTGCCAACCAGGAATATGTTCTGAACTTCGCGGCCAAATAAAGTACTAGGCGGAGTCTCACGCTGTCGCTCCCAATTTCAAAACGAAATTTCCAAACGAGCTTGCCGCGCCCCCGGAATCGGGCATAATAATTCCCTGCTATCGAGCGGAAGGGTGGCTGAGTGGTTAAAGGCACCTGACTCGAAATTGTAAATGGCACTTTTTAGCTATTTTTAGCTGTGGTATTCAATCGTTAATTCGCTCAATGTTCACAATGGTTTTCTTCGCTTTCAGCTTTTATTGTCTTTAGCCATTTTTGGCTGCAAAAAGTGCATATAGTATAGAATAGCAGTATAGAACGAAAGGCACCTGACCAATAGTCAGATCGCGTTTTCTGTGCCAAGCTGGGTGGCTGCGAGACGAGCTGAAGGATGCCATCTGGAAAAGCGGCGGCTGGCCAAAACCACCTTTCCCAAGTGGCTCAGTTTTTTTGTGGAGCAATCCGACGATTTAGAGCATCCACCTGACGATTCGGGACAAATACAACGGGCGGCAAATCTGACGATTACCGGGCTTGGTCTGACGATTATCTGACGATTGATTTCATGCCGCCTTGGTGACCAGGATATAGCTCGTTGAACGGCCACGGCCTTGTCGGTCCGCCAGCAATTTGATACTGGACTTCAAACCCTCACGCCGCGACTGCGATTTTGCCCTTGAGATCGGGATTGCTGTTGCGCGACGGGGCGAGTGAGCCGGTGCATGAAGCTGTCCACGACGCGAGTCATGTCGAGGCCGGGAAATTTCTCGGCGAGAAATTCCTTCACCTGTGCGTTTACGTCTGCTGTCCAAACCTGTAACACCTGGCGCTGGTCCTGCACGAAGTCCCTCAGCAGGTCGCCAGCGGTCCAGCCGCGCTGCAAGATTTCATTCGCACGGCGGGCCGGGAAATGCTCTACCACTGCGTATTCCGCGCCCCTGGCCATTGGCCGATGGCATAAAAAAATATTTTCCATCAGTTCAACGTCTTTGTGCCACTGCCTGCCGTCGTCCGTTTCGATGAAATCTTTTTGGAGTCCCGGCTTCGAGGCGGCCATGTTCGCAACCAGGGCAATTTGGGCCAAGTCACGCTCCAGCCGGTCAATGGCTTGGCGGCTGGCGGGATATTGCCTCAAGTGTTCGGCAAAGTGCCGGACAACTTCGGCATGGGCCTTGTCCTCCAATTCGGTTGGCCTTCGGTTGTCAAATTGGTTGCTCATGGATGCCTTAATTCGTTCCCAACAATTTCAACAATTCAGTGCGCGGCACCAGCAGCTTGCCGCGCAAGGCCCGGCAGGGTTTCAGCTTGCCCCGCTGGATGAGCCGGTAAACGCTGAAATAATTTACTCCCAACAGGTCAGCGGCTTCCTGTATCGAGTATGCCAGTCTTTCGACAGGCGCTTGGTTTGATTGTTCATTGTTCTTTGGGGCGGTTTCCATTGTATGCTCCTTTCATTCGGGTTCAAGACCGTGAAGCTCGTCGGGAATGTGCCGGTGAACGGTTTCATTCATCGGTCGTTGCCAGTCAATTTCGGGATACAGATGGACGAAGTGGACGCGCAGCGCGGCGGCGATAAACATCACGTCATAATCCCTGATATGGAGCGAACCGCCTTCGATTTTGGAGACGGTGCTGCGGGTGGCGTTGTGCCAGCCAGCGAGCTGCAACTTGACGGCAAAATCCTCCTGCGACCAGCCGTGGCGCTGGCGCAGCTTGCGGACCTGCTGTCGAATCAAGTTCTTCACGTTCGTTCCAACCGTTTTACTGCAAATTCGTCACCGGCCAGTGCGGAAATCACACAGCTTTTTGTTCCGGCATCTCCTGCGATTTTTCATCGGCACATCTATAGCAAACCGGGGGATGAAGTTCGGTCGGGTAAGAGAGCGGCGTTGCCGCCGCTCCCTCCCCTAAGAACCGGACGTGAGAGTTTCCCCTCATCCGGCTCGGGCCGTTGTAAAGCCCCACCAGAGGCGGAGCCGGTTTCATGACGGTTTAA
>Ga0326728_10016227_pt1 | contig 15245 bp, 12 predicted proteins | sample MB3enrmetagenome_FD_207602 | JGI IMG/M metagenome (GOLD analysis project Ga0326728, IMG submission 207602) | Lab enriched peat soil microbial communities from McLean, Ithaca, NY, United States - MB31MN | ecosystem: Environmental > Terrestrial > Soil > Wetlands > Peat | place: USA: New York...
CGCCCAGCGCCCCCAAGCCTCCCGCCCTTCGACGCGGGGTGGAGCAGCCCGGTAGCTCGTCAGGCTCATAACCTGAAGGCCGCAGGTTCAAATCCTGCCCCCGCAACCAGCGTTATCTGTCCCGCCCTCGCGCCCCCCGGCCGGGGGCGGTTCGCTTTGTTCAGCACCAAAATCCCGGCCAATTCGCCGACGAGCTCGATCGTCAACTCGCCGTCCTGCGGGATGAGCCGGATGGTCTTGATCATCGCGCGCAGGGCCTCAGCGGCCTCGGCGCGCAGTTCGTCCTTGTTGAGCCACTGCGTCAGGTTCGCGACCTTGCGCCGGTAGACCTCGGCGAGGCCGGGGTGCGGCGCCGGCGGCTCCTCGACCTGATCACGGGTCAGTTCGGTGAGCTGCGCCTTGCGGCTCTCCAGCGCCGCGGCCTCGTCCTTCATCGTCGGCACGAACAGGCCGGCCTTCACCGCCTCGATGATGTTGCGAATCTGCCGGTCAACCTTGGCCAACTCGGCCCGCGCCGAAGCCTGCTCGTTCGCTTGCTGACGCCGCAGGCGGTTATATTCCTGCTGATAGGTCGTCACGAACTCGGCGATCAGGTCGGGGTGCAGGAGGTTGTCCTTGAGGCCGCGCAGCACGGTCTCCTCCAACACGTCGCGCCGGATGGTCAGGCGGTTGCCGCAGGTCCCGCGATTGCGGACGTTGGCGCAGCCGTAGTGGCGCGCGCCGACCAGCGTGTAGCTGCCTCCGCACGCCCCGCACGTCAGCAGCCCCGAGAACAGATAGCGCGGCCGACGTGCGCGCTCGGGCCTGACGGTCTCGTCGAGGCCGACGCTTACTCGCGTGGCCGATTGTCGCGCTTTCACCCGCGCCCACAGTTCGTCGCTGACGATGCGCAGGCTGGGGACATTCACGACGACCAATTCGTCCTGAGGATTCGGCCGCGCCAGGCGACGCGCCCCGTCCGGGTCCTTGACGAAGTGCTGGCGGTTCCAGACGAGCGTGCCAACATAGAGTTTGTTGTTCAAGATTCCCGTGCCGCGCCGCCAGTTGCCGTAAATCGTCGACGCCCCCCAGGGATTGCCGCGCGGCCCGGCGACGCCGCGCTGGTTGAGGTCTTTGGCGATCGCCCGCGGGCTCACGCCGGCGGCGAAGGCGGCGAACACGCCGCGGACGATTTCCGCTTCGTTCTCGTCGACCTCGCGCTCGCCCGTCGTCGGCGCGCCGTCCGGGCCGATCGTGCGCACGATCCGGTAGCCATAAGCGAGGCCGCCGGCCGACCGGCCCTGCCGCACCCGGCCCTCCAGGCCGCGCCGAGTCTTCTGCGCGAGGTCCCGGAGGAAGAGCGCGGCCATCGCGCCTTTCAGCCCGACGTGCAACTCGGAAATCTCGCCTTCGCCGATGGTGACGAGCGCGACGCCATGGAAGGAAAGCTGTTTGTACAGGGCCGCCACGTGCTCCTGGTCGCGCGACAGCCGATCGAGGCTTTCCGCCACGACGACGTCGAACTGGTGTTTCCGCGCGTCCGCCAACAGCGCCTGGTAGCCCGCCCTCAAGTGCGATGCGCCGCTCGCGCCGTGGTCCGAATAGACCCGCTCAAGCGACCAGCCCTCGGTCTCGATCCGCCGGCGGCAGACGCGAACCTGGTCCTCGATCGAGGCGTCGTGCTGCAGGTCCGAAGAATACCTCGCATAAACCACGGCGCGCATATGGGGCATCCCTCTTCTCAGACGGCTAACGGCGCTCGCCGGGCACGACTGAACCGAACGAGCCCGGATCATCGCGCTCCGGGCGCTTCCGCCGAAATTCTTCTTCCCGCTGCTCGGCCAGCAGCTCGTGGTAGCGCCGGGCGGCCTCGACGCCGCCGGCCTGATTGTAGTGTTCTTCGCTCGTCCTGTCGTCGGCGTGGCCGAGAAGGTCACCAGCGATTCCAATGTCGGCGCTCGCGTGCACGGCGACCGTCGTTGTCGCCCCGTCGCGGAACAGGTGCAGGGACATGGCGCGCCCGAGATGCCGGGTGATGAGCTGCCGGACGCGCCGCGACATGGACTTGCCGGTCATCGGCTCGCCCTCCGCGCCGAGCCACAGCCAACCCTGGTCAGGCTGATCGGATCGCCACTGCAGAACTGGGCGCGTCGCATCGAGGTAAAAGTCGAGACGCGGAGTGATCCAGGCCGACAAATCAGCGTCGAACGATCGATGGTTCTTCATCTGACTTGCTTTGAACGCGACGTGGTAGCCGCGTTCGTCTCGCAGCAGCGTTTCCCCCAATTGAAGAGCTTCGAAGTTGCTGCGCCTCAGGGGGCAGTCGACCTGAAACAGGATCATGCACCCGTCCCGGACGGCGGCGGCCGAGAGCATGTGATCTTCGTTGAGCTTGCGGGCGCCGTGCGCGATCAGCGCCTCTCCCAGCTCGATCAGCGCCCGATGATCCGCCATTCGCGGCAGTTTGGGGCGCGGGCAGGCGACGGCCTTCAGGCCCGCCACCACGTCGCGAAGATCGTCGAATTCCGCATTGGGATGCATCACCCGGACCATCTCATAGATGCCATGGACCACGCCCGCGAGCGATGTGCTGGCGTGACAAGCGCCATACGCCTCAATGAACGCTTCGATGTTTTCCGCGGTCACGCGCTCGATCGGCGCCGCATCGGGACGCAGGCGTCCAGTCTCATTGAGCCACCACACGAATACCCCATAGCGGTACGTGACCGTTTCGAGCGTCTTGGCTCGCCAGTCGGATGCCGCGCCGCCGGGTTTGAGAAAGCCCTTCGGCCGGCGAGCCTCAGCCATCAGGCGGCGATCCTGTTCCGGCCAGTTTTCCGGCTTCAGGCTGCCAAAGCGGGTTGTCTCGGTGGGGCCGGGCGGGGTCACTTGCTCGATCCCCTCTTCTTGCGGCTGAAGTCAAAAGTCGGCTTGGCCGCGTCATTGGGCGCGCTCCTTATGGCCTCGATCACTTCGTGATAAAGCCGGAAGGAGCGGCGCTGGTCGAGCCCGGCGTAGAATTTACGCGTCGTGTCGATGGAGCGATGGCCGAGCAGCTGGCGCGCCGTTTCAGCATCCTCGGGATGCGCGTCCAGCCAATTGTTCACCGCGAAGTGGCGCATGATATGCGCGTTCAGTTCGAAGCCAGTTTCGTGGCGCACGAACTGGTAGAATTGAGTAGAGACCGTAGTCCGACGCTTCGCCTGCCCCGTTCGACTGGGAAAGAGCGCGGAGGAAAGCTGGGCGGAAAGGGCAGGGCGGAACACGGCGACGTAGCGGTCCAGCAACGCGCTCGTCTCCTCCGTGAACTCGCCGTTGATATCCTTGCCGTTCTTCACCTCGTGACCCGGAATGGAGACGAGCCACTTGCCTGGCCCGCCGTGGACAGGCCTTTGGAAATGGCGGTCGAGGTCGAGGTAGGCGACGTTTTCAACGCGCAGGGGCAGTTCCAGGAGCACGGCCAGGATCGCGGCGTTCTGCACTTCGCGCGCCTGTTTGAAGGTCGCCTTGTCCACGCCGTCGTAGCGAGCGAAGACAGTCGCCGGCAGGTCCAGCAACAGCTGCTTGGCGCGAGGATCGGCGAGCTGGTTCAGTCGGAACGCGTTTTTTTGCGTCATGCCGTCGCGCTTGACCCGCGTGGCGGAGGCCAGCGTCTTTATGGCCGCGAGGGTCTCGGGTTCGGCCTTCAGGTGCTTGGCGAGGCTCAGCACGGCGAAGGCGACGGCCGTAACAATCGGCGCCGGCTGGTTGGGATCGTCGTGCGGCAAGACCTCGGCCCGCCCGGTCGTCGACGAGCGCTGCCGCGCGCGTTCGGCGAGCACGTCCTGCTGGATGCGCTCCAGGCCCCGCAAGACGAGGTCCGGGTCCAGCAGCCTCGCCAGCGACGCAAAATACTCGGGAGAGACGCCGTCCCGCACCAGATAGCCGGCGAGCAGAGTGAGGTTGCGGGCGTAGCCGTCGGCGGTCACCGCCCTCAAAGGCTTGCGGCGCGCGCGCGACAGCCGTTCGGCGAAAGCGCCAGCGCCCGCCGCGACAATGAAAGCCCCGCCTGCCGCGAAAATGGCGGACCGGGTCACCGCCTTCCGGAATTCCAACAATTCGGACGCAAACTGCGGCGGCAGCTGCGAAAGCGAAATCAACCGTTCGCGCTCCAGGAAAATGCTGTCGATATGGGGGTATCCGCTCTCTTCAACCGCCACGACCTGGTTCCAGGCGCGCCACGCCCGGCGCCACCGCTCGCGGACATTGGCCTGGACCGACTGCTCCTCCAGGAAGGCGAAGTAGTTTTCGAACACAACCTGATCGATCGCCGAGGGCTCGATCCCGCGCGCGGAGCACCAGCCCGCGAATTTGCGCAGATCGACTCGCTTCATCTCCGGCATCGACCCGAGCAGTTCCTCCCAGGCAGAACCGAGCGGCATATTGCGGCGACGGTCGACGGCGATGCCGACGCGGGCCAGCGCCTTGGTGAGGCGCGACATCGTATTCCTGAAATGCGCCTCGCTCACTCCGGCGAGCTTGAGCTTGGCGAAGCCCGCCAGCGACCGAATGGCGACCGGATTGGCGTCGACCTCAGACGGGTCACGACCGACGCACCGGCAGAAGGTCCTGATTGCCGAATTCAGTTCGGTCCTGGTCTTGTGCGGAACGTCATCGTGAGCCGAGATTGCCTCGATGACGGCCTTGAGCGTGCTCGGTCGGTTGTCCATGGAGGAGTTTGTGATGTAGGGTGAGTTAACCGGAGATGACATGTGACGACTGGACGTGAATGGTGTACCAGATTGTTATGAGCATAGCAATGATAATCGGGGTTTAGCTTAGCTATGCTTATAACAACGCGCACTATCGGCCGATTGTGACGTGACCTGAGTTGAATCTACTTGACTCCCGTCCGGCTGGCCTCGAACCGCGCCACCTCCGCAGCGGAGATGCGCACCGCCCGGCCGAACCTCGTCGCGATCAGCACGCCCGAGGCGATGAAGCGGTGGACCTGGCGCTCGGTGATGGCCCAGCGATCGGCGAGGGCGGCCACCGTGTAATAGACAACGGCGTTCGCCTCGGACGCGGCCGGCTCCAGCTTCCCGGACTTGAGGGGCCGGGCCGCTTCGCCGGCCTCGCGGACGGAAGTCATGCGGGCCCCGCGATCACGCTCTCCGATCTTCGCCATTGTTCTGCTCCTTCGTCGGCGCCGGAACCGCGATCTCTCGCGCGGTCGGCTGCTTGTTGGCCTGTTGCGCAAAGGCTTCCCCGACGGCGTCGCGCGCGAGCAGGCGCACGAGCGCCACGAGCCCCGGCAGGGCCGTGTCCGTCGCCACGCTCGATTTGTTGTGCGCGTTCAAGGCCGGTTGCTTCACGCAGATCGCTGCGGGTGTGTCGCAGCGGGTCCGGTCTAAACGGTCCGGGTCAGGTAGAATCGGGCGACGAATCGGGAGACATCGATCGCATGACGCCAGTTCAGCTCTGGCTTCCGACCTTTTTCGGCGGCGTCGCGCGGCCGGGGCTCCGGCGCGACATGCAGCGCTTGTTCCGGACGCGAACGACCGAAAACGTGATGTGGTCGGTTCCGGGCTGGGCGGGGCCGCCCAGGTGGACGCAGGAGGGGGCGGGCGTTTCGTGCTTGATAGGCGATACCTTGGAGTGCGTCCGAATTCTGCACGTCGGGGTGAACGGGGCGGTCGTCGGGCCGGCTGCGGCTGCCTTCCCGGGTCTGTCCGTCGTCGGCATGCTCGACGCGTGGCTGGACGGCGATTTCACGAGGCTCGCGCCATGCGATCCTGGTCAGCGGCTCCGTGTGAAAATGCCCCATCCGGTGAACGGTGGGGTCGCCTTAGTCGAGGCGGAAGTGACGCTGCCGGGCGCGAACTTTTTCCCCATTACGCATGTTGGCGACGAGCGCGTCTTCGCGCAATGGCCGCCGCGCCCGGATATGCCGGCAACCGTCTCGCCCGAAATGGAGAGCGCGTCGTCATCAGCGGACGCGCCGGACCGCTCATTGCGGCTGCGGCTCGCGTGGCTCGCCCCCTTCGACGAACTGCAGCCGTTGGTGATCTCGCCCGACGACGTTCTTGCGCGCGACAAAATGCGCCTGATTGCCGACGCCAGCGGCGGCGACTGCGCAAGAGCCCGCGCTCAGGCGATGACGGAAGCGCGGGAGTGGGTATCCGAAGGGCAGGCGTCCCTGAACGAAGTCTGGCTACAGCCGATCATTGCCGGGGAAGGGGAGCAAGGCGCGCTGATCGCGATCGAGGCTCGCTACCGGGTTTCGGCCGGCAGCCTTGAGCAGGCTTACAAGAACATAGAGCTACGTGCTCGCCTGAGCGCGCTGATCCCCGTCACGCGCGCATGGGGCGTTCCCGGGCTGATGTGGGCCTTGCTTCTCGACCGGCTGTCAGTTGCTCGGCCCTACCGAACATGCGAACGATGCGGGGCGCTTATCGCTGGCAGGGGGCATAAGCGCTTTTGCTCGGCCGCGGACAATGCTGGATGCTTTCGCGCCAGAAAGGCCGAGGACAAGCGGCGAGGTCGCGCGCGGGAATCGGCTCGGCGATAAGCAGACCCAAGGCGAAGCGCCTCGTCGAGAGCGCTCCCGCCTGAGGGTCGGAGGATTTGATCACTCTTTGTTCTTGTCCAGCGCCGCGATCAGCGCCTTCTCCTTGCCGACGAAGCCCGCACCATTCTGGATCGCGCCGTTCGCCAAGATGGCCTGAGCGAAGGCGCTGAACTGCTCGCCCGTGAAATTCAGGAGAACGCTTCGGCCGCCGATGATCGGCTCCTGCCCGTGCACGACCGCCTCGATGTTGCGCACAGTGTTGAGCTCGGCGAACAGCAAAGCATCTTCCAAGTTATCGTCTGTAATGTGCGGCGCAAGCGTTGCGAGCTTGGTCCAGCCGAGTGCGTTAAGTCGCTCCAGTGGAACGTTCTTGCCGCCGAAAACTTTGTCGATTGACACTAAATAGTACGCCTTCCGTCGGTCCAGTTGCGGTATGCAGTACAGAGTCTTGAAGTCGTTCGGATCATTCTTCTGCACTTGCCTGAGAAGCGACGTCAGCTCCATGAAGTCGTCTTCGAGGCTGGCGATAAGCGCCAGCGCTTTGAGGAAGAGTAGGTTGAGATTGGCTTTCATGAATAGTCTCCGTGATATGCGCACACTTATTATTGTGCTATATGGAGCAGCTATTGCAAGTAATTAGGACGCGTAAGCGCATAAAAAGTGTTTTGTTGCTTAATATTACTACGATAAATTATCTGGTCGCGCATCAGTATGTTGGACGGGGAGCCATCCTCGCGAATTCTCTCCGGCTTGACCGGAATCTTTGACGCTCGATGCTGCCAGGGCAATCGGGTGAAGGAACAAACGCGGAATCCGATTCGGCAGTACAACGCTGGTCGGAGGTCGTTCCGTTCTACGCCTTTCATCCCGAGGTTCGTCGGCTCGTCTACACCACCAACGCCATCGAGGCGCTGAACTCGAAATTGCGCCGCGCGGTGCGCGCCAGGGGCCACTTCCCCCGTGACGAGGCGGCGATGAAATTGCTCTTCCTGGTCTTGAACCGGACCGAAAAAGAATGGACCATGCCGCCAAGGCAGTGGTCGATCGCCAAGGCTCACTTCGCCATCCTCTTCGGCGAACGCTTCACCCGAGCCATGGCCTGAATGTGTTCAACCGCTCAGGCCATACACGGAATTCCTGACAGTCCCATGGGCGGTGAAGGGCGTCTTTGAGAGGCGTTTCAAAGTCTTGTCTGGCGATCCCGATTTCGAATACGCCTTGATCGACGGAACCATCGTGCGCGTCCACCAGCACGGGACGGGCGCAAAAGGGGACTCAAATCATGCCATCGGGCGCTCCCGCGGCGGCCTGACGACCAAAATCGTCGCCCTGGTCGATGCGCTGGGCAACCTTGCGCGGTTTGCTGCTCCTGCCGGGGCGACACCATGACAGCGTCGGCGTTGCGCCTCTGCGCGATGGCGTGGCGATCGGCGCGCTGATCGGCGACAAGGCGTTCGACAACGACTGGCTCCGCCACCAACTCAATGAACGCGGCGCGCTCGCCGCAATCCCGCCCAAGGCCGATCGCAAGTGCGAAATTCCATGCGACTTCGCTATTAATCGCTGGCGTCACCTTGTCGAAAATTTCTTCTGCAATCTCAAGCAATTTCGCTCGATCACCACGCGATATGACAAGACCGATCAGAGCTTCTCGGCGACGATCCGCCTCGCCGCCACCGCCATCGCGCTCAAATGAATGTCAACAGGCCTTAGCGCGACTGGGCCGTGACGACATCTCTCCAGATACGCGCTGGCAGCACGCCACCGGCTTCGCCTTTCATCGGGCTATCGTCGTCGTTGCCGATCCAAACGCCCACCACAAGGCCGCCGGAAAAGCCGACGAACCATGCGTCACGATTGTCCTGGGTTGTGCCGGATTTGCCGGCGAACGGGGCAGATGCGCCGGCTTGGTCCTTGATCCAGTGGCGAGCAGCGGCTTGCAACATGCCCGTCAGTGCGGCGATGTCCGACGGCGCGGCAACCGGCGCGCCGCGCGCAGCCGGTGCCCGATAGCGCACGGCACCGTGCAAATCGAGGACGGCAATTACGCCCCTCGGCCGTACGAGGAAACCGCCGGAGGCGAAACTTGCATAAGCGCTGGTCACATCGATCAGCCGCGTCGCCTCAGTGCCAAGCACGAAAGCCATGCTCTTGCCTGTAGGAATTTCAAAACGAGCGGCCACGGCTGCGACGCGCGGAAACCCGATTGCGGCTGCCAGACGCACCGTCGCGGCGTTGCGCGAGCCTGCGAGCGCGTGGGTCAGCGTAATGCGGCCGAGAAACTTCTTGTCGGCGTCCTCTGGGCTCCAGCCGTTGATGGTTATCGGTGCGTCTTCGATCCAGTCGGTTGGTTTGCGCCCGGCCTCCAATGCGGCGAGATAGACGAAAGGTTTGAAGGGGGAGCCCGGCTGCCGCAACGCCTGGGTGGCGCGGTCGAACTGGCTTTGGCCGAAATCCCGCCCGCCGACCAATGCGAGGACGCTCCCGTCAACCCCCATGGCGACGAGCGCCGCCTCATGCGCGTCGTGCGCGAGGGCTTCGTCGCGCGTCGATTCGATCGCGTCGCGAGCCACCAACTGCCGCCAGACGTCAAGCGGAACAGATACGCGCCACTGCGACCCGTCCGCGCGGAAGGCAGGATCGATCGCCGCGACTTCGCGCGCGATCCAACTCATATAATGGCCCAAAGCGAGATCAGGAATGCGCCCCTCGCCGCGCGATACGGCCGCGTTGGCGGCCTGCTTAGCCCATTCTTGCTTCAAGGAGCCTTCCTCGACCATGCTGTCGAGGACGACCTTCGCTCGGTCCCGAGCTGCCTTAGGCTCTGCCAGAGGATCGTAGCGCGATGGCGCTTTCAGCATGCCGGCGAGCATCGCCGCCTCGATCACCGAGAGCTCCTTTGCTCGTTTGCCGAAATAGTAGCGCGCCGCCGCTTCAACGCCCCAGACATTGTGGCCGAAGAAGACCCGGTTGAGGTAGAGATCGACGATTTCGTCCTTGCTGAACGTCTGTTCGATCCGTCGCGCGACGACTAACTCCCGCAGCTTGCGGCGGAGCGTGCGCTCGTTCCCAACGATCGTCTTGGCGAGTTGCTCGGTGATGGTCGAGCCGCCCTCCTTCACGCTAAGATGGAAGATGTCTGCGACTGCGGCTCTGGCGAGACCGACCCAGTCCGCCCCGCTATGAACGAACAGCCGCCTGTCCTCTATCGCGATGAGTGCGTCCCGAATGTTCCGAGGAATATCCCCGTGGGCGATCGTCAGCGGACAGGAGCATTGCGCCTCGACGCCACCATCGGTCCGGCGCTCGATCGTCACGACCGGCTCACGCAGGATTACGGCGAGCATCTTCGCGTCGGGCAGGCTGTCTTTGCGAGTTGCGAATTCAATGGCCGGCCAAAAGGCCACTGCGACCAGTGCAACGATCGTGAATATGAGCAAGAGCGCGGCGGCAATCCGTCGCAGCAATCGGGCTGGCAGGCCCGCGAGGCCCGATTTCGGCAGCGCTGATGGCCGCCATCTTGGTCTCCTTAAAGGGGGCGACGTTGCGTATTGAGGAGCAAGACTCGCAGCGGACTTCATTGGGCCGCCTACAGAACTGCGAAAACAAGATCCGCCAGCAGTCGGCCGACAGCGAAACCGGCTATCCACGACGAACTCAGAACCAGCCGCGAAACCCCGAACTGCAGCCAGCGCAATTCGCCGATCCATCCGTCGACAGCGCAGTCAGCGATGACCGCCAGCAGCAGACACGCCAAGACGAGTAGGGCAAATCCGCGTACGGTCCGGATGACGATCGACACAGCGAAGCCGATTAGCGCGCCCGTGAGAACCTGCGTGACGGTGGTGGGGTCAAGGATCGGATGCATGAGGGCCTCCGGACGGCGAAGATTCATCCCGCCGACGCCAGGTAGGCCGGCGGTCTGGCTCTTATGATCCAATACCCCGAACCGCTGCCCGCGTCAAGGATCATTCGATCCTTTCTCGTTGACATGGAGCGTCGGAATCCACTATAAATTCCTGGGTGCCTCTATCAGTACCGAGAACCGGTTATTCTGCGGGATCGCTTTGGCGGGAGGGGGGCTGTATGGCAAGTGGCGTTTGCCCGTACCTCAGGCCGAAGCTAAGCCCGCCACCCCGGTACGCATTGAAGTCGCCCGCCAAGACGCCCGCGATGACGGTAAGGCCGAGTTGCCGCCAGGATCATATGATGCGAAAATTCTTGACATTCCGCAGCGCGCATCGTATGAGCTAAGGAGGTCCTTTGTTTGAGGACGCAATCAGAAAAGCACTCATCAAGGCTTGTTCAGATCGCAAGACGCGATTTGTTCCGAGGGGTTGGCCGCACAGGTGGTACCCGAGAGAGGTGATTGATCCGGACACTGCCGAGCCTTTCACCGAAATCGCCGCTTGGGACTTCGTGGTCTCCCGTCTTGAACAAGATTTCCCGTTGAAAGTGCTAGCAATGGAAAAGCCGGCAGGAAGCTGGGCGGGCGTTATGCTGGTTCCCGGCGAAGGGAAGCGGAGAATTTATATTAAGGTTCAGGTATTCAAGGGTGCCGCGATGGGCAGAAGCTTTCATTATTCCGACTTCGAGTAGTGGCAACTAGGTACTGGGGATAGAGAAATTGACGGTTGACCGGCTGACCTCTGCGGAACTAGGCGAAGTTCGCGATTGTCCAAACTGCGGCGCGCATGCTATTCATGTGGCCGTCGAATCCCACAGGTTTATGTACGGCGCTGAGAAGCCGGTCGAGCTTGTGGCGTCGTATCCAGTGTGGACCTGCGCTTCGTGTGGGTTCAATTATAAGGACGGACGCGCGGAAGAGATCGAGCACGTCACGGTATGCAGACACCTCGGCCTTCTGACGCCACAGGAAATCCGTGACTTCAGAAAACGGCATGGGCTGTCACGTCTTGATCTCGTGCGGCTAACGCGCTTGGGAGAGGCATCACTGAAACGCTACGAAACTGGAGCGGTCCTTCAGAACGCATCGATTGATCGATTCTTGCGTTTAATAGACGATCCAGAAGTGATGAAGAAACTGAAGAAACTGAATGAGAGCTACCTTGAACCGAACAACACGGAAGTGGCGGAACCTCAGAGGCCAGCGGCGGTTGCGATCAAACCGTGGCAGTCTCCGTGGGAAGAACGGACGCTAAACGGTCGGCATTCTGCGGGAGCACCAAAGAATCGCGGATTTCGAAACGCAGCAATAGCCGACGAAAAAAGTGATCAGGCTCTGACGAACCGCTATCTACTGATGGAGCGCGCCGCCGCATCCAGGAAACACGAGGTGCCCAGTCAAAGTGTGTCCACCCGCATTTTGCCGGACCCAATCTGGGTGGATGGAATGTCGTGTCGTTTTTTATTGGGCCACGGTGACGATGGAGGCGATTGCATCTATCTTGAGGGGCAATTGAAAGCGGACGCGACGGCCGCTGTCTTTATTGGAGAAACCTGGCCTCTGAAGAAAGTGACCAACGACCTCCCTCGCTATGAAGTCATCGGGATGAAGCTAAGCCACTATGACAAACTCGTGCTCGCGGGCACTCATGCGACGCAGGAAACCAGCGCTTGGACAAAGTGACCGACCACGGTGGAGATGTTCTCCCGCCGGCGCTGGATCGATGGCTTACAGGTCTGCGCGCCGGATTCGTGGCCTATCGTCTGTGTGAGAGTTCCCCAGCTGACACCGCTCAGTTCCGTGACAATCTCCGCAGGCTCCTTCAAAGCGAACTAGGGAGTTTGGGGGCGCTTAGCGTCGATGGCCGTCCACGATTGCAAAGTCTTTCGTGCCTACCCGTCCAGTCTCTCCACACTCTAACAAGTGAGAAACTTAGAGATAGGCTGGCGGCTGACGCGTTGTTGAACGAAATTCCATATTGGACGAAGGCACTTCACAATGTCACGCACTCACAAAGGGAGGGGCGGCCTGCACTTGTGAATTCTTCGAAGCTAATGGCGGCACTCCTTCTCGACTCTCACTGTAGTCCATATTTCCTCATGCAATTCGGGCGGCAATTTGTAAGCGACCAGTGGTCGACTGCAGCAGTGGATGACAACTGGTATGCGATCGCCGAAGTGGCATTGGCGAAGCTCCGATCGCCGATTACATACAATAACGAGATGCTAACTACATTAACTCGCGTTGAAGCGCTCAACGACTTCTACGCAGCTATCGCCAAGCCCAACCTATGGTACTGGGGCACCATCGAAAATTCCGTCTACCACCAACTCTATGCGTGGCCATTACTTGTCTTCGAAACAGCGGACATTATTACGAAAGCGGCCTTTAGTCTTCCAGTCGGGGTCGACGTCCGCTTTGATGGTCAAAACAAGGTAATCCGCAAACCTTGGAAAAGCGTACACGTTGATGTTACACAGTGGGAGAAAGAATTTGGTCTCGCCGTCGAGGTCGCGAAAGCCTTGTGGAGATCAAAGCATGGTGGGGTGTCACTTTATTTCAGAGACACAATTAACAACGCAAGTGTTACGTTCGACTTTCAACTTGCAGAACGTGTCCTAGAAGGGCTCCCGTTCGGGTTGGCACTTACTGATCGAAGCATGGGAGCTTACCTCGCACAAGTGGTTCTGCATCGGTTTCTCGGACGGTCCACTTCGCTGAATACCGCTGTCACAGGAGAGATTGGGGAACGCCGTCGAGGGCGCGACGGCACCGGCACCCTTGACTATACTGTCGGGCCTGTAGGCTGGATTTCGCAGAAAGTGCGTTATGTGTTTGAAAGTCGTCTCTTTTCGAAGCTGGTTTTGCCAGAAGCAGGTCCGCGTGAATACCCTAGGCAACCGCCTGGCGATCCGATCACTGAGCTGAGTTATTGCCATTATATGTCAAACATCGCGGACGCCGTCCAGGTTAATGGATGGCGACAATACACCTACATCCGCTGTCCAGATATAATGTATGCGCTTCACGAGCGCTCCAAACCCTTGCTGGCTGCAAACGATCCCGAGGTTGGACGTGTTCGTACCCTACTTTCCTCTAATGGCGAGCCAGTCGTAAAACTGCCCCCAGATATCAATTTTTCTGCCGTTATCGCATACTTGCGCCACGTTAATTTCGTTGTTCGCGAAAACCTCAATCCTATCCCTCCCACGCTCTCGTGGGCGTTCGTCCGCGCCGTAACGGACGAGAACGACCGGCGCCTTTGGGAGACCATTTGGAGGGTTATCGGCGCAAGTCGGAGCGACCTCAAAAGATTACGAAATGCAACAACCTCGACTCAAGTTGCCGAACACCTCGCGCGGGCCTTGAATACGTTTACGCCTTACGAGTCGTGTCCCAGTCATCGTGCCCCCGATCTGCTAATCATTTGCTGTTCGAATCGTTTGGAGGCGGAACATTGGAAGAAAGGTACGCTGGCATATCGTCCCCATAGGTTTCCAGTTGTCATCGACGCTCTCAAACGACGATCCGTTTTGCCATCGCCTATTGAAAAGCTGCGTGATTTCATCGGACACACAAGGGTGTTAGTTGTCGAGCAAGGATCGTACGATATTGGAGGCGAATATCCGCCTTCTGTGCGTGGTCTGGACTCAGTTATGGCCGGCATCCTTGCGCGCTTGGCAGTATTTCGATTTGGGTTCACGCAGAGTATGGCAAGCGTGTTGTTGCACGAGTTAAATTATGGCGTTGACATCCGGGATATTTTGAAGAGGCTGACAGATATGGGGTATATTGGAGCATATGGCGGGGAGTATTGGGTTCGAGGAAATATTGGCGAGGAGGGTACGCCAATGTCAGTTTCCGCCTTGAACCGCGCGAAATGGCGCTGGGCCGCAGCTAAGGCATTTGCGCCGTACCTGTCGTCAGAAGCGGCTCCGGGGTTGTCGTATTCCGAGTCATTTCTCGCGGAGAACGTCCACGAGGCGACGTTCCACCTGCAGGCGGCGGCGGATGCGGCCATCGAAGTTCGTCGTACAGAGCCGGACAAACTTACCGGCCCAGCACAAGAAGCAGAGAGGCTCCGCAGAACCGTTAGGGCTGCACAGGCGACCATGTATCGGTTCATTGAGATGCCCACGCTCAGTTGTGTTGAAGCGCTGACAAAGAACCAAGAAGGCTTACCAAAGCGCGCGGCTTGGGACCTCGCAAAAGAGTTATGGAAGGAAAAGAAAGACCTGGGCATTACCCCACCTCCGTCCGAACTCGTAGGATACGCTAGGGCGTGCCAGACATGGTTGGAACAACTAGTTCGTAGTGATGCCGCGCAAGAAAAACGTGAAGACACGGCTGCCACAATTGAGTCAATATATCAGGCGGCAACGAGTAGCGCATTGGGCACGACGAGCCAAGACTTAGAGGATAGGTTGACCGTCCTTACTAATTATGGGTACTTCACGGCGATGTTTATTGAAAACGGTCGCGCATCAACCGAGCGCCGTGACGAGTTGCGAAGGCGACTCAAATTCATCGAGGAGGGAATCGACAAGCTTCTGATGGCCAACGTGCAATCGCCCGCGATAGAAGCGAAATGGTTTGAAGTATCGGGAGATATGATCGCCAGCTCTGACGACGCCGCTCAGCGGTATCGCGAGGGGACACGAAACGCGCCTCTGTATTACACGTGCTGGGTCAAGTTCGCCGGCGCTCGACGCCAGCTGGGAATTCCGGTTACAGCGGTCGCAGAGGAGATTGCGGACCTGCCATTCGAGCTCCGTCACAAGATTTACTTATGGACAAAAGACCAGAGTC
>Ga0326728_10016228_pt1 | contig 15245 bp, 9 predicted proteins | sample MB3enrmetagenome_FD_207602 | JGI IMG/M metagenome (GOLD analysis project Ga0326728, IMG submission 207602) | Lab enriched peat soil microbial communities from McLean, Ithaca, NY, United States - MB31MN | ecosystem: Environmental > Terrestrial > Soil > Wetlands > Peat | place: USA: New York...
CCTGTCCGGCTTTTCTACCTGGAAGACGTGCTCTCACCGGAGGACATCGACTACTTCCGCCAGATTCGCCAACAGTGCTCGACCTCGTTGGCCATGGGCGAACTTTTTAATAGCCCGCACGAGTGGCAGCCGCTGATTGTCGAGCGCCTTATCGATTACATTCGTGTCCACCTGTCGCAGGCGGGAGGCCTGACGCCGACTCGCAAGATTGCGATTCTGGCGGAGAGTTTTGGCGTGAAAACCGCCTGGCACGGGCCCGGAGACGTCTCGCCCGTGGGCCACACCGCGCAATTGCACCTCGATCTTGCCAGCTACAACTTCGGAATCCAAGAGGGCGGCGTCATTCAAGGCCTGGAAGCCGAGATTTTCACAGGCTGCGCGGCCTACAAAGACGGTTACCTTTGGGCCAGCGATTTGCCGGGCTGGGGCATGGAGGTCAACGAGGAGCTGGCCGCGAAGTATCCTTTCCGCGACGGCCCCGAGCACCTCAACGGCGGGTGGGGAGTAATCCGGCAGTCCGATGGCACGGTCATCAAACAGTAGGGGCACCCCTTGTGGCCGCCCGGCCTTTGCGAGCCATGGATTAGTTTTTTCAGTGCCGTCGTAGGGACGGTTCGGTCAACCGCACGGTCGGCTGACGGAACCGCCCACTGTCACGGCGCGGAATCAAGGGCGACCACAAGGGTCGCCCCTACAGCGTTACCACCGCGACTTCATAACCGCTCAGGGTCAGGGGTGTAGCGCCCACTTGGGCCGAAGCGGGCGGCTGGGAACTGGTGGTTTGATCGACGAACGTAACCCCGGCGCCTTGAGCCGCAGGAGAGGAAACTTCAAAGGGCCGATCCCGCTTGTTGATCAGAAGCAGTTTGCGCTTGCCATCCCGTGTCACAAAGGCCTGCGCGTAGACATAGGGACTGTCCAAACTCGTATCCACCAATTTATCGCCCGGACCGAAGTTGTCGTGTAACAGCTTCAGGACCCAGAAACGGGCATTCGGCTGCCCCGTAGTCCAATCGACCATCGAAACGCTGGGGAACTGGGTGGGGTAGCCCACAAGTTGCGACTCGCCGGCAACCTCGACGCCGCGTTTGGCCAGCTCCGAGTAAAGGTAAGCATACAGACCCCCGCAAAGATTCCAGTAAGAGTTCGGAATCGGCTTGACCACGTGCCCCGGCTTTCCTTGGTCGCCGTCATCAGCGGAAATCGAGCCGAGTTCGTCGGTGTCCGTCTGTGTCTCCGGCGAGAGCCGTGCTCTAACGTCCTGGATGAACCCGACCACGTCCAGGAAATGATCGGCCTGCTCCCAATAGGTGTATTGCATAATCTCCGGCGTCTGGTCGGGAGTGGGGCTGGCATAAAAATGGTAAGAAATCATGTAGATGGGAATCCCGGGCTTGTGATTTTTGTGGTTCAGGAAGTATTCGAAGTACTCCTTGCCAGTGCCGCCCAGTCCCATCCCTACAAACTTGACATTCGGATCGACACGATGAACCGCAGTAACAATGGCATCATAGACGTGCGTATAGGTTTCAGGCGTCATGTTATGTTCGCCGTCCACCTCGTTAAGGACCTCCCAGTAATCGATCTTGTAATGATGGCCGGAATCGTGCCGCTTCCCATATTCGTCCGTGAATCCCCCTTGCGTGTACCAGCTCACCAGCCGCGCGTAGTAGTCCCCCACTTCCTTCAAGCTCGCATCCCGAAACTCCGTACCCTTCTCGTAATCCCACGTCACTTGGTCCGGGTCGGCTGGATACGCCACCGGCTTCTCCGTCTTGAACATCCACTGCGGAATCGTGCTGAAATTGATGATCACCGAATGCCCCGTCTGGGCATTCATAAAGTCTTCCATCATGGGATCAATCAAAGAGAAATCCCAAGAGGTTTTCCCATCCGCGGGCGGCTCGAGCTCGGCCACACCCAGTTTGGGATAGGGCAGCCAGGGCACGTAGCGAACATAGTCAGCGCCCAAATCATGCAAGGCCTGAAAGACGCGGTCGTGAATCTGGGAGCCCCGGCGCAAGGGTGGGTTGACCACGACTTGAAGCGTGGGCGTGGTTTTCGAAACGCTCACCACCTTGTCCCAGTTGACGGTGACCTTGGCCTTTTCCGCCACACTGGGCTGCTGAGATACGGTTTCTTTATGCGCACAGCCTGTAAGAAAAATAACGAGTGAAAGAAAGACCAGAGCAACCGCTCGAATGGATCTGTCAATACTCAAGGCACACCTCCAAAAAGGGGATTTGAAATCAGCTCGCATCGCAGGGCCTGTCATTGCGAGCGGAGCGAGCAATCTTGCTCTGCCTTCAAGTCAAGAAGTCGAGGGTCGAAAAGCTCTTTACTCCTCGACCTTCGACTCCTGACTCCTTGACTTCTCAGAGCGAGATTCCTCGCTCCGCTCGGAATGACAACTCGATGGGACGGCGAGTTAGCACAGGTTGGCAAAGGAAAAATACCACAAAGGCCACAGGGACCATAGAGAAAAACACTTCTGGTCTTCTCTGCGAACTCTGTGGCCTCTGTGGTGATTCATCTTCGAGCGACGGGCCAGGGCGGCCACAAGGGCCGCCCCTGAACAACCTTACCAAATCAGCTTGAACGCCAACTGAATTACCCTGGGCGGCTCAAGCACGTTCGTGATTACCCCAAAAGTCCCGGGAGCAAGCGAGCCACTTGGAGCGGCGAACTGGACGTGATTCCAGGCGTTGTAAAACTCGGCGCGGAATTCCGTGTTCAAGCGCTCGCTGATCGCGGTGCGCTTAAACGCGGCGATATCCCAGTTGTTGAGGCCGGGCTCTTCCAGGCTATTGCGTTCCGTATTTCCCTGGAGGTGGATGGCGTTCGGGCAGTTTGCAGCCGTCGGGGCTGCAATGCCTGCTGGGCATCCGGGATAGGTGAACGAATCGTAGTTGTACCAATTCCCGTAGGTTCGCGTGGCCTTGGGGGTATAGGCCGACCCAACTTTGTCAGGAAAAGATAGGGAGAAAGCTCCGAAAACCTGCCAGTCTGTGGGTAGAGTGGCGTTTTCCCATTGGCCTGTTGAGAACGTGGTGATGCCAGTCGCCTGCCAACCACTGACCAGTTTATTGAGCGCGCCGGAGGCGCCGCCTAAGTAGCGCTTGCCCTTGCCGAACGGCAGATCATACACGTAGCTGGCCACAAAGCGGTTGCGAACGTCGTAATCCCCGTTGCCTTTGTCGAGCACTTTGAAGCAGCACTGGGATGCCGAGAAGTCATCCGTGTTGCCCAAATCGAGCGTGTGGCTGTAGGTGTAGGCGATTTGGAGGAACATGCCGCTGCCAAAGCGCTTGGTGAATCGTGTAGCCAGTCCGTTGTAACTGGACCAACCGCCGTTGTAGTCGAGCAGGATCCAACTGTAATTCGGGTAGGGGATGCGGTCGGCGATGGGGATGGTGCCCGTTGGGTCAAAGGAGGGGTTGTCTTCATTCCGCCGCTGGGGAAGCTTCTGGCCCACGTTGCCGATGTACCCCACATCCAGGAACATGTTGTGCGCAAACGTGTGTTGGATATCATAATCCCATTGCTGGACGTAGGGAGTGCGGCTGCGTTTGTCCAGGCTGAAGGGCACCGTCGTACCGCTCCCGAAGGTGCCGACCGGAAACAGTTGCGACATCGAAAGCGTCGGCTTGGTGGGATCAGAGTTCAACGTCTGGGTCGTGTAATAGGCGGGCAGGACCACCTCAAACTGGAGTTCGTTCCAGTTGTCGGTGGCGTAGAAGATGCCGTACGCACCGCGCACTACCGTATTGCGGGAGAACGAAGGGGTCCAGGCAAATCCGATCCGAGGAGCCCAGTTCCTCCAGGTGGGATCGACAATGCCATTCCGCACCGCGCCGCTGCGGGAATATTCCACGACCTGCGTCGTGGGATCGAACCAGCCGGTCTTGTTGCTGCGGTCCCAAGGGGTCTGACTGTACTCATAGCGAAGGCCGACATTGACCGTGAGGCTAGGCGTAACCCGCCAGTTATCCTGCAAGAATCCGGCGTAGAAATTGCTGATCAAGTCCTGCGAGGAGTCGCCGACGGAGGCGGTGGCATTCAGCGGGTCACCCAGCAAAAAGTCCCCTAAGCTGTTGCCACTGAAAAGGCCGCCGAAACTAACACCCGGTACGCCGCTGAAATCGGTAATTTGATTGAACAACTCGTGGATGTAATTGAACCCCATTTTGAGGTTGTGCTTGCCGTGCACTATGCTCAAGTTATCGACAAACTGCTTGTCCTGATCGAGCGCCCCAATGGACTCACCGGGAGATCCCGGATCGTTGAAGTCGGAGACCCCGGCGGAGGGTACCCCGTAATCGAAGGGATTGGGTGAGGTATTCGTCATGCCGAAAACACTCGACGCATAGTTTTGCGTCAAGGCCCCCTGGCCGACTTCGTAGGTCCTGCCTCGATTGTACCCCAAGCGCGCGTCGTTCACGATGTTGGGCGAGAAGGTATGCGTCTCCGTCACCGTGACCAGGGTATCGGACAGAGGCCACGAAGTCCCGGACAAGGGCTCATTCCCCGGCGCAAAGGTGGGGCGATTATCGTGAGTGAAGGCGCCCCAAAGCTGGTCGCGTGGGCCTATGGAGTGGTCGAGCCGAGCATTATACTGATCGCTGTTGACGTAACCCCTCGACGCCGTATAATAGTTGTAAGTGGGGAACCCGCCCGGGACAGGAATGGGCGCATTCGCAACGTTGGGAGCCGGCCAAAAGGGAATCCACTTTTGCGTGACCGAGTTGAGCATGCTCGTAGGGATCACATTTCCTGGAAAGGCCTGGCCGGTCGCAGGGTTAATGACGTCGACGCAATGGGGAGAAGTCGGCAGACTCTGGCAGTAATTGGAGCTGGTCGGGAAAAAACCCGTACCGTAGCTATTGTCGGCCAGATTCCCAGCCAATTGCTGGGGACTGGGGTTGAGCGCTGTCTCGTTGGTGATTGTGGGGTTGCGCAGGCCCTCGTAAGAGAAAAAGAAAAAGGTCCTGTCGCGGCCGTTGTAATGCGGTAAGACCACCGGGCCGCCAATCGTCGCCCCGAAGTCGTTATAACGGACGATTCCCTTGGGCAACCCCGCGAGATTCGAGAAGAAGCTGTTGGCATTGAAAACGTTGTTCTCGACGTAGTCATAGGCGTCGCCATGAATAACGTTCGAACCCGATTTCAGCGTGGTATTGATCACGGCGGCGGACCTGCCATACTCCGCCGAGAAGTTGCTGGTTTGAACGTTGATCTCCTGGATGGCATCGAGGGAGGGGCGCAGATTGGCGCTGCCGAAGCGGGCATTGCGGGACTCAATGCCATCAACAATAAAGCTCTCGTCCGATTCCCGCCCTCCTGACACGCTGGTAGTAACATTCCCCTGCCCGGCGCCTGTCCAGGAGGAGGCCGGGGAGTTTCCCTGGCCAATGGGCGCCACTCCCGCCGACAAGGCCACCAGCCCAATGAAATTGCGGTTGACGATGGGCAGGTTCTCCACCGCCGACTCCTGCGTGATCTGGTTCATCGAGGAGGTTTGGGTTTCGAGCTGCGTTATGCCTCCCGCCGTCACCTCGACCGTCTGGCTTACGGCGCCGACTTGCAGCGTGATGTCTACGCGCGGCCGGGCTCCTACGAGAAGGGTGATATTGGTTACTTCCGAGGTTTGGAATCCTTCCTTGGAAGCTTGCACGCTGTAAAGGCCGGGCTTCAGCGCGGCAAACAGGTAGTTGCCGCTTTCATCGGAAGGGGCCTCTTGCTTGATGCCCGTGTCCGTCGCCGTAAGAGTGACCTTCGCGCCCGGCACGACGGCTTTCGTCGAGTCGTAGACCGTGCCCAGAATGTCGCCCGTGATGGACTGGCCGAAGACTTGTGGAGCTGTTAGTAGTAACGCGAGACAAATCAACCAAAAGCCGAGACTCTTGGCCTGTACACGCACCATAATACCTACCTCCGTCTGAGATTTTAATAGACCGCAGTAGGGTAGGCCGTTCATCTTGCGGGCCTGCCGTACCTATTCGACTCGACGCTATGTTATCCCTTGTAGCCTGCCGGCCGATTGTTTGTCAAGAAAAAACTGTTTTTATTGAGTGAAAATCCTTGACGATACGAGAGAGTCGCGTTATGAATGGTATCCATTCTGTTTGTAGGGGCGACCCTTGTGGTCGCCCTTCGTGCCCGCTCCCGACGCAGAGTTTTCACACACCCCTCTTTGGCAAGAGGGTGGAGCGGCCGGGCGCTTTCATCCGCCGGGACGAGTCGGGTGAGTGGGTCATCGCCTTGCGCCTAAGACGAGTAAGGGAGGTCGAACGCGAGAATCTCAATGCGGCCGAAACAAGAACAGCCATCGTTGAAGGAAAGGACCGATGGGAGAATCGATACTGAAGCCGGGCCCGCCCGCTACTACGTCGAAGTTCTAGGCAAGGGCCTCGATATCCTGGATGTGCTGCGCAGTTCGCGAACGGAATTGCGCCTCACGGATATCGCTGAAAAAGCCCACCTCGACACCAGCACCGCTTTTCGGCTGCTGCGCACTTTGGAAGGACGTGGCTACGTCTTGCGCGACAGCAAAACCAAGCGGTTCAGGCACTCTCTGGGTCAGCGGGCCTATCGCATCGGATATGCGCAGCTTTCCGGCGACCAGCCTTTTCCCCGCAAGGTAACCCAAAGCCTGATGGAAGCTGCCGCGAATTTCCACCTCGAGTTACTGGTTGCGGATAATCGCGACAACCCCGAGGAAGCTCTCAAGAATGCAGCCTGGCTGATCTCGCAAAAGGTGGACTTCGTAATCGAGTACGAGTTCCATTATCGAGTCGGGCCCGTGCTTGCCAACATGTTCCAGAAAGCCGGCATACGAACCTTGGCCATCGACATTCCGATGCCCAGCGCCATCTACTTCGGCGTCAATAATTACTCGGCGGGCATTGTGGGTGGTGAGGCGCTGGCGGGGTTCGCCAAAAGGCATTGGCGCGGCCGCGTGGATCGCATCCTGCTCCTGGAGATTCCGGAAGCGGGGCCCGTTCCACACGCGCGCGTCATTGGCACCCTGGACGGAATGAGGAGTGTCCTGCCAAAACTGAACCAGAAGTGCGTGCTGCACAGGAATGGCAAGGGGACTGAGATGGGCGGTTATTTGGCCGCCCGTCGTGTGCTCGGTTCATTGGCTAACGGCGAGCACTTGCTTATCGCTGCCGCAAATGACAATAGCGCGCGCGGCGCCATCCGCGCCGTCCGCGAGGCAGGTCGAGAACAGGCTACTGCGATCATGGCGCAAGGCTGGGGGCCGAATGAAGGCCTCGAAGAGGAGATCTCGAAAAACGATAGCCCCCTTATCGGCGCCGTGGCCTACTTCCCGGAGAAATATGGGGGCAAGATTCTGCCCATTGCCCTTCAGTGCCTCAATGGCGAAGCCGTTCCCCCGGCCGTGTATGTCGAGCACAAACTCATCGCCAGGGATCAGGTGTTGTCTTCATCCGAGCATCGCTTTTCAAAGGCCCAGCCGCTTGGCCGTGCAGAATTTGGCGCATCATCCCAAATCTGAGTCCATGTGGGTTTACAGCCAGGGTCAAGTGATCTTGGAGGTGGCGCCGACCTGCTTGAGCAGTTCGTCGGACCACAAAGGGAGGTGTTCCTTGGCAGCAGCGTTTTGCTCCGCCGCCGCTTGGTTATAGAGCACTAGTAGTCGGCGTGGATCGAGCATGGTCTCGATGAGTGCCGGACGACCGAAGCGTTTTTCGACCACGACGGCCATTTTGTAACCGACGGTGTACCACGGTCCCTGGGCTCCAAAGAAGGTGCTGGCTTTCTCGTCGATTGCGTCGCGGCTGGAAAACTTTCCGTTTAGGACATCCAGAAAGAAGCCATTCACGGACTGCAAATCAGAGCTGAAATTGGCCATATCGTGATCCCAACGGGCATGTTCAGCGGCCGAGCTGGCGGCGTGAGGATCGACATCGGGTCCGCCCGCCGCTGCCAGCATCGCGAATCCCTCGCCGAACGCTCCCATCCAGTCTGCTGCTGCCCGGGCCCGTTCCGTCAGGGTGGCGATCTTCCGGTCGTACCCGGATTCGACGCTAGCGAGCCCGATGTGATGAAGCTCGTGGGCCACGGTGTTTTCGAACTTCTGACGGCTCACATCCGCGTCGAGGTACAAGAAAATGGCCGGATTAGACGAGGCTTCCCAAACAAAGCTATTCCTGCCTGGCTTGATTATTGGATAGACCTTCGCGCGGACCACAGCCGAGGGTGGCAGATACTGTAGGTCGCGTTCGGCCAACTGGTACATCTCAGCTTTCTTCCACTGGTCGATCGTCTCCTGCAGCCGCTCAGCTCGCTTCAGGAGATCTTCGGAAAGGACAAACTTCTTGAAATCCTCGTCGCTGAACGCGAGTGTAGGATCATGAAATTGCTCTCCAATCTTCTTCTCGCGTTGCTTCAGCCGTTGGTACGGCTCAGTCGCGAACAGCTTCTGCCACTGTGCTTCCTCGATCGGCTTGTTATCGCGACGAAGCGCAAGAATGGCAAGGACTTGATCAGCTTCACTCGAATCCAGGGTGATCTGTATGCGAGAATTGTCGGCGGCTGGGGCGGAAAACGCTGGAACGCAAATCAACAAGCTGAGTACCGGCATGATCCAAGAGGACGACATCCGATTTCGCACGGCCACCTCCCTTTGACATCACAGCATGTAGTAAAACCTTCGATACTCTATGACACCAAATGAACCGAGTCTTCCCAAATATTGCGGTCTTACGCGGAATTAGCATCCTTATTTGGAGCGTCCCCGAAAGCCGCGTACCTCGGCGGGAGTTCTTCCTGTTTGGCGCTTGAATGTTGTCGAGAAATGAGCCTGGTGGGCAAAGCCAGCCTCTAGGGCGATTTCCGCAAGTGGCTCGTCGGTTTCTGCAAGCTGATGGCAGGCGAACTCCACTCGGAGTTGTCGAACGTAGCTGCTGATGGTACAGCCGTAATGCCGGTGGAACGAACGCGAGAGGTGCGCAGGATGAACACCTGCGAGATTGGCGAGTTCAATAAGTTTAGGTGGGCTGGCAAAATAGGTTTCCAGAACTTCGCGGATCATCTCAAGCCGTTGCGGTACACACTCGCGTCTGGAATCGTGTCGTGTAACCTCCGCAATGAGCTGCCAAATCAGCCCTTCTGCGGCAAGGGCAGCGATTGGATCTTCGTCACAATACTCCCCATAGACCTGCTGCAACAACCACTTGAATCGCGGAGAATTCCAGCTCTTCGGCTCGCTGAGGACGCCACTATACAGTCGAGAGCGTCTTAACCATTCGGCCGGTAACTCGACGACGAAGCAATGATTGGAAGCGCCACCGAAGCGATCCGAATGAGCCTCGCCAGCCGGCCTAAAGACCACATCCTGGGCGGCGCATAGGAAAGCCCTCGCACCATATCGTTCCTCATATGCTCCAGCAAGAGTACAACAGAACGCGGCTCTATCATGAGCGTGATTTGCGAGAAAAGCATCTTTAGGATATGAGAACTCGGCAATAACAAGATGACCCAGGCGCTTCGTTTTCGTAGGCAGCCCCGGCTTTAAATCCGTGCTAGGATTAGCCCTCATCCGGAATCCCCTTTTTGACTTGAAAAACGGCAAGGATTATACACTCCCCGCTGTTCGCAACGTCGCACGGTAGGGCAAGCCTTAGCCTTACAACTGCGCATTATCCGGTTCGACTGTGCTCTTGGACTATTTCCTCGACAATGCCCTTCGCCATACACCCAAAAGTCCTCAATCGGGCTCCCTCCTCGTACATCGAACTGAGAAGCTTCCTGCCCTCGGCATCGACGAAGGTGACCTCGCAGAGGTCCACCAGCACCGGCTTGTCCCGCGAGTCGTCCTTGACCGCGCGCCAGCTTCGTTCCAGTTCGCCCACCCACGGGCCGGCGAGCCTTCCCTCCAGATTCAGGGTGGCCGCATTCGTCGAATTATGAATCGTAATCTTTAACATGACTTATCCAACTACCGTCGCGCTTGTCATTCCGAGCGGAGCGAGGAATCTCGCTCTGAATCGTTCTCCCGCAGACCAGGGCGAGATTCCTCGCTTCGCTCGGAATGACAGCCCATCGGTCCGACTTTTGCCCTTTGACCTTTGCATTTTGCCTTTTGACTTGCTTGTTCCCCCCTAGGGCGTCCCGCCTTGCTTCGACTGGCTCAACGCGGTTCCCCCCGACCTCAACGACGGAAGGCTGGAGGCGTCCCACCCGCCGCCCAGCGCTTTGATAAGGAGCACGCTCGAATTCATCCTACGCGTCAGGATATTTACGGCAGTGACCTCATCGCTCAAAGCAATGCTTTGCGCGGTGATCACCTCGAAATAGGTCACCAGCCCGCCCTTGTAGCGGTTCGTGGAGAGCGCCAGGGAACGCTCGGCGGACTGGACGGCTTGCTGCTGCTTCGCACTTTCCCCTTCCAGAATGCGCAAGGCCGCCAGGTTATCCTCGACCTCTTGAAAAGCGGCCAGGACGCTCTGGCGATAGGCCGCCACGTTGGCATCATATGCGGCCCTGGCTTGGTCGGTGACGGCGTGGCGAAGCCCGGCGTCGTAAAGCGTTTCAAGCAAGGTGGGGCCCAGCGCAAAAAAGTGGCTGGGCCAGGCCAGCCAGTTGACAATCGACGACCCTTCCAGCCCTCCCCCGGCAGTCAGCGTCAGCGTGGGGTAGTAGGCTGTCTTGGCGAAGCCGATTTGGGCGTTCGCGGCGGCCGTGCGGCGTTCTGCCGCGGCGACGTCGGGACGCCGCTCGAGCAAGTCGGACGGCACGCCCACCGGAATCTTGGGCGGCGTAACATCGAGCGGCGAGGCCGGAATCGAAAACGTCGAAGCAGGCTGGCCCACCAGGGCAGCAATCGCATGTTCGTATTGAGCCCGCGCCACTCCCACATCAATATCCTGGGCCTGGGTGGTTTCAAGCTGCGTCTCAGCCTGCGCCACTTCCGCACCCGCCGCTAGTCCCCCGACGTAACGATTCCGGGTCAGGTCCAGCGCCTTCTCATAAGCGATGACGGTCGAGTCCAACAACTGCTTTTGCGCGTCCAGCCCCCGCAGGGCAAAGTAATCAGACGCCAGCTCCGCGTGTAAGCTCAGGCGCGCAGTTTCCAGATCGGCCGCGCTGGCTTGGGCGCTCTCCCGGGCGGCTTCCACGGCGCGATGGATGCGTCCCCAGGCATCTACCTCGTAGGAAAGGTCGAACGGCAACAGGAAATCTCCCTGCGTTTGGCCATATAGCGGGCCGGCGTTGGGAGCGTTCTTGGAAAATCGTTCCCCGGTAATGTTGGGACCGGCGCTCACCTTCGGGAACAAGCCCGCGCGATTAATGCCAATCAGGTCGCGCGCCTGGCGAAACTGGGCTTCAGCGATTTTCAGATTCTGGTTTGAAACCTCGATGCGTTCTTCAAGCGCATTCAGTTGCGGGTCGCCAAAAATCTCCCACCACTTCCCTCGCAGGGCTTGATCTTGAGGCTGGGAAGGTTTCCATTGGCCCTGGGGGCCGGCGGCGCTGGGCGCGAGTTCCTTATAAGCGGGCGGCGTTGCGACGCTGGGCCTCGTGTATTTCGGCCCGATCGTGCAGGCGCCGGCAAAGAGCAGAAGGCAGAAAGCAGAAAGCAGAAGAGCGAAGTCAAAAGGCAAAACGCAAAACGCAAATGGCAGAGCCGCTCTTTCATTAACTTTGGCGTGACGCGGAGGCAAAACCGCCCGGCTTTGACCTTTGCGTTTTGCGTTTTGCCTTTTGACTTGTATTCCCACTGCACTCTCCCGCTTCTCAGCCCAAATCACCGATCACCAATCACAAATCGCAAATGCCGTCGTTCTCCCGATCTACTGCGTTCCCCACTGATTTGTTCCCGGCGCGGCAACGCGGATTTCTTCCCCGTCGACTAGCGAATCCGGGGGATTGGTAATGACCTCGTCGCTCGCGTCCAGCCCGGATGCCACTTCGACTTCGGTCCCAAAATCTCTTCCTAGGACAATGGGGAGCATGGCCGCATGGCCTTGGCGGACCACCGCGACGCGCAAGCCTTCCGACCGGAAGATCAAACTCGTCACCGGAATAATGACCGTCGATTTTGCCGCGGGTAATTTCAAATGGACTTCCGCATAAGCCCCGGGCAGAATCTCTCCGCTGGGGTTGGCAACGTCCACTTCCGTCAGGAGGGTCCGGGAACTCTGTTCGATGGCCTCGGCGTTGCGCACGATCTTGCCCGGGAAGCGCCTGCCGGGATACTGGGGCATGGTTAAATAAGCCGCGACACCGGGCACTGCCGAGGGTGAATCCACCTGCGGCACGTTCACGTACACACGCAAGGGATTAATAGACGCGACGCGGAACAACTCTCGCGTCGAGCCGCCGTTGCCGCCGCTTCCGCCCCCAGGGGCGATCAACTGGCCGATATCGGTCTCGCGCGCCGTCAGGACGCCGTCGAATGGAGCATAGACCTTCTCGAAGGACTGCAATTGCTCGAGCCGCTTGACGTTGTCCGTGGCCGAATCCACCATCGCCTTCTTGGCGTGCTCGTCGCCCACCGTGTTGTCAACATCCTGCTTTGAGACCGAATCGCTCTTCAGCAGGGCCTCGTATCGCGCCGCCGTGATCTGGGCCAACTCGTAGTTGGCTTTCGCCGTCGCGAAGTCTGCCCGCGCCTGCTGGAGCTGCTGATCGAGCTCCGGAGTGTCGATTTCCGCCAAAAGCTGCCCGTTCTTCACCCGCCCGCCAATGTCCACGTACCACTTCTTCAGATAGCCCGTTGTGCGGGCATAGATGGGAGCTTCAATGAACGCCTGAACGTTACCCGGCAGAATAATCTCCTGCTGTGGGGCGCTCTGTTTTGGCCGAGTGACTGAAACAGAGGGTACGGCCAACTCGCGTGTTTCGAGCTTCACCTGCGCCGCAGCGCGCACACGAGTGTAAATTCCCCGGTAGACAACGACGCCCGCAACGATCAGCAACACCGCCAGCCACAAAACCACTTTGAAGACAGCGGAGGATTTAGGGCTTTCGCTTGGCAAACCTGAGCCTTCACCCGCTGCCCCGCGGGCTTCGACATCGCCGCTCTCTTCAACCTTCATTCAACCCTCCGCAAAGACGAAACTCGAAATTCGAAATTCGATACTCGAAATTCAGAAATCGAAACTCGAGAATCGAAATTCGAGAATACAGCCCTCTCCCTTGGGGAGAGGGCTACTGATTCAGATCTATGACACCCGACACCTGTCACCTGTGCTTCCCGTGCACAACGCTGAACACGGTGGGAACAAAGAACAGCGTCGCCACGGTAGCCAACAGCAGGCCGCCGATCACCGCCCGGCCCAGCGGGGCGTTCTGCTCAGCGCCCTCGCCCATACCCAGAGCCATTGGCACCATGCCGATGATCATGGCGAGCGCCGTCATGATGACCGGCCGGAAGCGCGTAAAGCCGGCCTCGAGCGCGGACGTCGAGGCATCGAGACCTTCGGCCAATTTCTCCTTGGCAAAACTGACCACCAGGATGCTGTTGGACGTGGCGACACCCACGCACATGATGGCACCGATCATGGCCGGCACGCTGAAGGTGGTGCGAGTCGCGAACAGGAACCAAAGGATCCCCGCGAGCCCCGTCGGCAAAGCGGAAATAATGATCAGCGGGTCCGCCCAGGATTGAAAGTTCACCACGATCAGGAGATAAACCAGCACAATCGAGAAGACCAGGCCGGCCAGCAGTCCCGAGAAGGACGAGCGCATGGTCTCAATCTGCCCGCGCACAATGGTCCGCGAGCCGCGCGGCAAATCCTTCTGGCTCTCACCCACCATGCGGTCGAGGTCGCCCGCCACACCCCCCAAGTCCCTCCCCTGCACGGAACCGTAAATGTTGACTACAGGTTGAACGTTATAGTGCGAGACCGCGGCCAGCGATGCGCCGCGGCTGATAGTGGCCAGATTACCCAGGATCTGGGGGGGAACACCGCTGGGACTCGAGATGGGAATGTTTTGGAGATCCTGGAGCGAGTCCACCCGGTATTGTGGCGTCTGAGTGGTGATGCTGTAGCTCACGCCGGTGCGCGGGTCCAACCAGAATGTGGGAGAAGTCTGGAAGCTCCCACTTAAGGAAACCAGAAGGTTGCTGGCGACGTTGCTGGTGGTAAGGCCTACCTGCGCCGTCCGGGTACGGTCAATGTCAACCTGGAGCCGGGGCAGGTTGAAAGGTTCCTGAATGCGTAAGTCAACCGCGCCGGGAATGTACTTGAGTTTACGCATCAGCCCCTCGGCGAATCGGCGATTGGCCGTCAGGTTTTGGCCCACCACCTGAACATTGATGGGCGCCGGGAGGCCGAAATTCAGAATCTGGCTGACCATGTCCGAGGGCAGGACGTAAAACGTTACGCCAGGAAATTCCTGAGCCAATTTGAGCCGCAGCCTGCGGACGTACTCCGCCGTGGGGTGATGGTCTTCAGACAGCGCGACCATAATGTCAGCATCCCCGGTGCCGATGGGAGCCGAGGTGCTGTAGGCAAGATTCACGCTGCTATACGGCAACCCGATGTTATCGATAATGCTGGCGACTTCCTGAGGAGGAATTTGTTCCCGAATGGAATTCTCCACGTGATCGCAAAGCCGCGCCGTCTCCTCGATTCGCGTGCCGGTAGGAGCGCGCAAGTGCAAGGTGAACTGGCCACTGTCAACCTTGGGGAAAAAGTCCTGGCCTATCCAGGGAACCAGGAGGAACGAAGCGGCGGCGGCGCTTAAAACCCCCACCGCCAGCCAGGCGCGATGGTGCAGGCAGATCCCCAGCCAACGCTTGTAATTTCCGCGCCAGCGCTCGAAGGCGTGCTCAAACCGCAACTGAAGGCGCGCCAAAAAGTGGCGCTGGGCCTGCGCCGCCAGACTCGCCGCATCCGCATCATGCTCGTGGCCGCGGAGCAAATACCGCGCCATGGTGGGCACCAGAGTTCGGGACAAAAGGTAGGACGCCAGCATGGCGAAACTTACCGCCTCCGCCAGGGGGATAAAGAGGTGCCGGGCGACGCCGGTCAGGAAAAACATGGGCACGAAAACAATGCAGATGGCGAGGGTCGAGACAAAAGCCGGGACGGCAATCTGCGACGCGCCATCCAAAATCGCCACCAGGATTTCTTTATTCATGGCGATGTTGCGGTTGATGTTTTCGACTTCCACCGTGGCGTCGTCCACCAGAATCCCCACCGCTAATGCAAATCCACCTAACGTCATGATGTTGATGGTTTCCCCGAGCGCACTGAGCACCACCA
>Ga0326728_10016229_pt1 | contig 15245 bp, 11 predicted proteins | sample MB3enrmetagenome_FD_207602 | JGI IMG/M metagenome (GOLD analysis project Ga0326728, IMG submission 207602) | Lab enriched peat soil microbial communities from McLean, Ithaca, NY, United States - MB31MN | ecosystem: Environmental > Terrestrial > Soil > Wetlands > Peat | place: USA: New York...
GGCCTGTGCCGGTCAACGAGATCGCAGCGCGTCGGCGGATTCCGAGGAAATTCTTGGAGAAGATCATTCAAGATCTTATCCGCTCGGGGCTGGTGAAGTCGCACCGGGGCGCGCACGGAGGCTACACGTTGGCGCGGACACCCGGCGGGGTGACGTTCCGCGACATCATCGAGTCCGTCGAGGGGCCCATTTCGCTCAACGTTTGTGTAACCGAGCAGCGCGACTGCTCGGTGATTGCGAGCTGTAACATGCAGCGGGTCTGGCAGGAGGGCCAGCGCCGGCTGCTGGAGTTCTTCGCCGATACGACCTTGGCTGACCTGACCCCGGTTTTTGTATCGAATACGGTTGCCGCTGCCGGCGTCGAAAGTCAAAATGTGAGGAGTTTGCCTGATGCGTGACTGTATTGTGAACGACACCTTCTCCCACCTGCTTCAGCCCGACACCCTGTTGCCGTCGCAGTACTTTGCGATTTTGAAGCGTAAGGGAGCACACGAACCCGAACGCCGGCTGGTCGTGGCGGTGCTCGAGGATGCGGTCGATTGCTTCCAGAAACACATCCGCGCTCGAGACGAAAAGGCGCGACAGCTTTTTGTGGACGCTGAAGAATGGATCTGCTCGGAAGACCGTAGCTGGCCCTTCTCTTTCGAGAATGTGTGCGACCTCCTGCAGATCAATCCCCAATACCTGCGCCGCGGTTTGATGGCGTGGAAGGACCGGCAGCTGAACGAGCCGCAGCGAGAGAAAGTGGTGCCGCTCAAGCTGGCAGTTTCAAGCACACCAGCGGCGGAAAGCCTCCAGCAGGCGAGTGCGCGCTAGGTTTCACCCTTTCGTAAAGGCGGTGGGTGACAACCCACCGCCTTTTTTTTGTAACTTCTCCTCTTCCTTTTACACGCCCGGCTCAGCTGCTAAGGAAAAATGGATGTGGCGTTGCGCCTGGCGGTACGGCCTACTGGGTCTATCATTCGCCTACGAGGCGTTGGTCTCCGTCCTCGGACGGCGGCCGGCGTACGGCATCCTCAAGCTCGACTTGAGCGGCGAGCTGCCTGAGGAGCCGCTCGAGTCCCACTTGCTCGGCTTGATACAACGCCGGCGCGATGACTATTTCAGCCTGATCGCCCTCTTGCGTTGGGCTCGCGAAGACACCGATCTGCGCGGCGTTTTCGTCCGTTGCGACAACCTGCGCATCGGCTGGGCCAAAGTGCAGGAGATCCGACGCAGTCTCACGGGCCTGCGCGAAGCCGGGAAGGCCGTCTGGGTGTACCTGGCGCACGCCGGCATTCGTGAGTACGTGCTGGGCTCGGCTGCCGATCAGGTCGTGCTGGCGCCGGCGGGCACCCTCGACATCGCCGGGCTTTCCTCCGAGGTCACGTTCATTGCCGGCACGCTGAAGAAACTCGGCATCGAAGCGGAGTTGGTCCAGATGGGCAAGTACAAGTCCGCCGCCGAGACATTCACTCGTAGTGATATGTCCGAGCCGCACCGCGAAATGGTGGAGAGCCTGATCCATGACCTCTACGAGCAGGTGACGGAGGCGATTGCTGGTGGACGCCGTATCGGCGCGGAGGCCGCGCGCGCGGTGCTCGACCGCGGGCCGTTTACGGCGCGTGAAGCCGGGCAACTACATCTAGTCGACGCGCTGCTGTACGAGGACGAAGCGGAAGAACGGCTGCGGGCACAGCTTGACAACGCCCGGATCATCGAACGGGCCGACTACTTGCCGCGGCGCGCCGGCGCCGTCCGTCGCGAGGTGCTCCGCCACGATCGCCCGTCGATCGGGCTGCTGCACGTCACCGGCACAATCAAGACGGGGGAAAGCATCTCGGGCACGGATGCCGCCAGCGCGTGCGGCTCGGCAGCGGTGGCGCGCGAACTGAAGAAGCTGCGCGAGCGCCGCGACATCGGCGCCGTGGTCATCCGCGTTTCTAGCCCGGGTGGCTCGGGGCTGGCGTCAGATCTCATCTGGCATGAGGTGATGCGGACCCGCAAACAGAAGCCGGTCGTCGTGTCTCTCGGAGACATTGCGGCTTCCGGCGGTTACTACGTCAGCGTGGCGGGGACTCCGGTCTTGGCCGAGGCCGGCACAATCACGGGCTCCATCGGCGTAGTCGCGGGCAAAGCCGTCCTGAAGGGCTTGTACGACCAGCTCGGCGTCACCAAGCAGGTCATCACCCGCGGGCGGCATGCGGCGCTCTATTCCGACTACATTCCGCTGGGCGACGAGGAACGGCAACGGCTGCAAACAGAAGCTGAGTTCTTCTACGCCGATTTCGTCGCGAAAGTCGCGTCAGGACGGCAGCTGAGTCCGGAGGCGGTGGCGGCGGCTGCCGAGGGGCGGGTGTGGAGCGGCCGTCAAGCGAAGGCCCTCGGCCTCATCGATCAATTGGGCGGCATCGAAAGCGCTCTCGACGAAGCCAGAGTGCTCGCAGGCCTGACGCCCGAGGCGCGGGTCGCTGTGGAGCGCTATCCGCGCCCGCGACGGCTGTGGAAGTTCTCGTTCCACCTGGCTCCGTCCCAGAGCCGCCTGCAGGTGCTCTTGCCGTGGACGCGGTTTCTCGCTGGCGAACGGGTGTGGGCCATCCTGCCGTTCAACTTTCGTTTTTTCTGATCCCGTGCCCTCCGTACCGTTCTATTGTCCCGCCTGGGATGTTACGCGGTCGCCAGTGGACTCGTGTCGGGGTACAACTCGTGTCGGGGTACTTGACACAACCAAATCCTTCCCATAGGTTGCCGCCTGACCGAGCGGTTTAGGCCGGGCGGTTAGTGCCGTCCGGTTTTGAACGTTTTCCGCTTGTAGCAGAGGCTATGGGGATTGCGGTGGGGTTACGTTTCCTGGTGCTGTAGTGGTCACGAGCTGACCGACTGGTCAAAGGGATGAGACAAGCGGTAGCCATTGCCAACTCGAACGTCGCCTTGGCGAAGTATTGGGGCAAACGGAACGAAAGCCTGAACCTTCCCTATACTGGCAGCATTTCTATCACGCTGGCCGGCCTCAGCACGAGGGCTCGCGTGCGCTTCGGCATCGAACGAAATCACGACCGCATCGTGCTGAATGGCGAGCAAGCCGTTAACTCACCCGCCTATGTGATTCGGCAGTTTCTCGATCATGTGCGCCAGGCTGCCGGCGAGAAAGCGGCCGCGGAATTGGAGATTCGCAGCAATTTCCCGGTCGCCGCCGGGCTGGCGTCTTCGGCATCGACCTTCGCTGCTCTGGCTTTGGCAACAACGAGCGCACTTGGCCTGTCGCTGTCGCCGCGCGAGCTCTCTGCGCTGGCGCGCCGCGGCTCCGGGTCGGCGGCCCGATCGATTTTCGGCGGTTACGCCGAATGGCTCGCAGGGGAGGCGGACGACGGCTCGGATTCATACGCCGTGCAGTTGGCCGCGCCCGAGCATTGGCGGCTCGGCGTCGTCGTGGCCATCACGGACTTGGCACGCAAGCCCGTCGGCTCGCGTGAGGGCATGGCACACGCGCTCAAAAAGTCCCCCTTCTTTCCCGCTTGGCTGGAATCGCACGAGGCGGATCTGGCGGCGGTCCGTCAGGGCATTCTCGATCGCGACCTTGCCGTGACCGGCCAAGCAGCGGAGCGCAATTGCCTCAAGATGCACGCCGCCTCCATGGCCGCCTCGCCGCCCTTGCTTTATTGGAAACCGGCCACGCTGGCAGTGATGCACCGCGTGCTGCAGCTGCGGGAGGAAGGCACCGCGGCTTATTTTACCATCGATGCCGGCCCGCAGGTGAAGATCATCTGCCCGTGGCCGCAACGAGACACTGTCGCGGCTGCGATCCGTGAGGTGCCAGGGGTGCGAAGCGTGCTGCTCTCGGAGCCGGGCGGTGCTGCCGAGCTGGTGGAGTGCGCATGAATACGCGGGTCGTGGCGCGAGCCCCAGGCAAGCTGTTCGTCCTCGGCGAGTACGCCGTGCTCGACGGCTGCCCGGCAGTGGTCGTTGCAATCGATCGCACGGTTGAGGTCTCTCTCGAGTTGGGCTCCACCGGGACCACCGTACGCATCAATTCCGCGGTCGCCTCTGCCGAATTCTCCACCACTGCCCCACCGATTGAGGCCGGCCCATTGCGCTTCGCCGACGCCGCGCTTCGTTCGGCGGTCTCCGCGTTTCCAGAAATCGCGCAGCGCAACGCAGTCGTCACGATCGCAAGCCGCCTCGATGAACAGCAAGGTACGAAGCTCGGCTTGGGCAGCAGCGCCGCAGTAACGGCTGCTGTCGTTGCCGCCGTATTCGCCGCAGCGGGTCAGGACCTCACAGCCGGGTCCTGCCGGGATCACCTGTTGTGTGTGGCTCTGGCCGCGCACCGCCGCGTGCAGGGGCAGCTGGGCAGCGGTGCGGATGTCGCGGCCAGCGTACACGGTGGACTCGTCCTGTTCCGGCCACGCGAAGGAATGCCGCAGATTACGCCGCTCAGGCTGCCCTCGCACGCATGTCTGCTCGCTGCTTGGACCGGCGAGCCGGCGTCCACACCGGACCTGGTGCAGCGGTATCGATCCGCTCAGAACGGAAGCGCAGCGCAACGCGCCGCCTTCGTGCAAGGGACCCGCGCTTGCGTCGATGACTTCGTGGCTGGACTCGCGCGCGGGTCAGTATCGCTGTCTGCGGTGCTCGCGAACGGCCACCTCTTGGAACAGCTTGCAGCCGATCTGAATCTTCCCCTGTTGACGCCGCGCTTGCAAAGGCTCGTCAGCGTCGCGCGCGCCGAGGGGGCAGCCGCCAAGATCTCGGGTGCCGGAGGTGGCGATTGTGGCATCGCCATCACCCGCGATGAAGAGACGGCGCGGCGAGTTCGCGCTGCGTGGTGCGCGGCCGGCCTGCACCCGCTGGACCTCAGCATTTCCGACCAAGGAGTGTCCGTTACCTTCTGCTAAGACCAGGATCTGCTTATGAGCAACAAGTTCCGAACATCAAACGCGGCTAGGGGCTGCGCCCCGGCTGTCGCACCACCGGGCCGCTCGCCGATGGCTCGCTCCGGACAGGATGTGGCGACCACCTCTGACAACGTGTTGGTACGAACAGAAACACAAGAGGGTAGTGCCGCTGCCCTGCGCGACCGTAAGACCTCGCACCTCGATCTCTGCGAGCACGAAGAGGTCGAATTCCGCGGCAAGACCACACTGTTCGAAGATGTGGATCTGATCCACAACGCTTTGCCCGAGTTGGCGCTGGAGGATCTCGATCTCGGCGTTGAGTTCATGGGGAAGCGGTTGCGGGCCCCATTCCTCATCACCGGCATGACCGGAGGCACCGAAGAGGCGTTCGCCGTCAATCGCGACCTCGCCTCGATTGCCGAGCGCTGCGGCATCGGGTTCGGCCTCGGCAGCCAGCGTGTCATGCAACGCGATCCGCGCACCGCCTGGACCTTCGCGATTCGCGAATTCGCGCCTTCCGCGTTGGTGCTCGCCAACATCGGTTTGATCCAGGCTGCCGAGCAGCCGACCGCAGAGCTACGGCGGCTGGTAGCCGGCGTTGGTGCCGACGCGCTGTGCGTGCATCTCAATCCGGCGCAAGAGCTGATTCAGCCCGAAGGCGACCGAGATTTTCGCCGTGGGTACACCACGCTCAAGCGCCTCTGCCGCGAGCTCGGGGTTCCGGTGATCGCCAAGGAAACCGGATGCGGCATCTCGCGTGCGGTCGGCGAAGCGCTGCGTAACGTCGGCGTCCGCTACGTCGACGTTTCCGGCGCTGGCGGCACGTCTTGGATTCGGGTCGAAAGCTTACGTGGCAACGCGCGAAGCCACCGCCTGGGCGACGTGTTCGCGAGTTGGGGCATCCCGACCGCTGCTTCGCTGGCGATGCTTCGAGACTGCGATTTAGAGCTGATCGCCAGCGGCGGGATGCGTACCGGCCTGGAGATGGCCAAGGCGATCGCCCTTGGTGCGCGCCTGTGCGGCGCGGCGCTGCCGATTTATCGCGCCTACCGCGAAGGCGGCATCGATAACGCCGTCGCGCTGATCAACGAATTCAGCGACGGGCTCAAGGCGGCGATGTTGTTGACGGGTTCACGTACGCTCGCCGCGCTCTCGCGCCAGCCGCTCGTCATCGGCGAGCGCCTGAAGACATGGATCGCCGCGGTGCAACCGGAACGGCCTGCAGCGCCTGATGACAAGGATGGTCACGACAATGCAGAATAACGGACACAGTTCACGCATTGAGGGCTTCTACCGCCTGCGGCGGCACGAGCGCTTGGCGCGGCTGGCGGCCTCTTCCGGCCTGTCGGAAGCGGAAATGCAGGAGTTGCTCGACTCCGCGCCGCTGCCGTTCCAGGCCGCCGATCATATGGTGGAAAACGCGGTCGGAGTTGTCGGGCTGCCGCTGGGCATCGGGCTCAATTTTCTCATCAACGGACGTGACCGCATCGTGCCGATGGCGATCGAAGAGCCATCGGTCATCGCGGCTGCCAGCCATGCGGCGCGACTGGTGCGCCAGAGCGGTGGCTTTTGGGCGGAAGCCGATCCACCGCTCATGATCGGACAGATCCAGCTCGTCGCAGTTCCGGATATGGAGGCGGCAGTGCGCCGGCTCGAGGCTGAGAGCGCCGACCTGATCGCGGCTGCGAATGCGGTACACCCGAACATGACGAAGCGCGGCGGTGGAGCACGAACCATCGAGGTCCGCTCACTGCCTACCACGCCATGTGGCCCCATGCTCGTGGTTCATCTGCTCGTTGACGTTGGCGATGCCATGGGAGCCAACGCAGTCAACAGCATCGCGGAAGCCTTGGCGCCACGCATCGAAGAGCTCACGGGCGCCCAGGCGCGGCTGCGCATCCTGTCGAACTTGGCGGACGGGCGTTTGGCCCGCGCCACCGCGCGCATCCCGTTCACCGTCCTCGATTCGGAGGTCTGCGCCGGACGCGAACTGGCCGAGCGGGTCGTTGAGGCGTGGGCCTTCGCTGCCGCCGATCCATATCGCGCCGCGACCCATAACAAAGGCATCATGAACGGTGTCGACGCCGTGGCGCTAGCCACGGGCAACGACTGGCGCGGCATTGAAGCTGGGGCACACGCGTTCGCCGCGCGCAACGGTCGCTATGGCCCGCTGAGCGAGTGGCGCGTCGAGCGCGACACGCTGGTGGGCACGATCGAGCTGCCGCTAGCGGTGGGCATTGTGGGTGGCAACCTGGAATGCAATCCGCGCGTGCGCTTCGCGCTCCGGGTGCTCGACATCACCTCTGCCAGAGAACTCGCCGCGATCATCGCGGCGGTCGGCTTAGGGCAGAACTTCGCCGCGGTGCGCGCGCTGGTGACCGACGGTATCCAGCGCGGCCACATGGCTCTACACGCCCGTGGGCTGGCAATGGCTGCCGGCGCGCCCGCCGGCTTGGTCGACCACGTCACCGAGCAGCTCATCGCTTCGGGCGAGATCAAGCTGAGCAAGGCACGCGAGATCCTGCAGTCGGCTCAAGTGGGCGGGTGATGGTTGCGGGCAACTCGGGTGTGGTGCGTAGCGCGGCACCGGGCAAGGTGATTCTGCTCGGTGAGCACGCGGTCGTCTACGGCCGCACCGCCCTGGCAGCGAGCATCAACCGATACGTTGAAGTTGCGGTCACGGGTATACGCCGCGCGAACGTGCACAACACCGTAGAAGCACGGCACACCGTGCCACTACGGGCGCTTGAGCGTGCGGCAGAACTCACCGGTTTGGACCCCGGCAGCATTACAGTCACCGTCGCCGCCGATCTGCCGGCAAGCGTCGGACTGGGCAGTTCCGCCGCCTTGAGCGTGGCGCTCATCCGGGCGCTGGCCAAGTTCGCCGGACAATCGCTGTCGGATGCCGTCGTCTGCGCCCGGGCCTTCGAGATCGAGAAGATTTTTCACGGGTTCCCTTCAGGCATCGACAACACCGTTGTGACCTATGGCGGACTGATCGCGTTCAGACGCGACGGCACCGTGAAGCCGCTGGCCACCGCGCAGCCGATTCCGTTGGTGATCGCGCTGGGCCGTGCACCGCGGGAAACGCAAGAGGCCGTGCGCGGCCTGCGCGAACGATGGGAGAGCAGCCCGGCACTCTACGAGCCGCTGTTCGACGAGATCGATCGTCTGGTGAGCGAGGCGCAACACGCCATTGCCGCGGGCGATCTTCCGACGCTGGGAGCCTTGATGAACGCCAATCATCGCTTGCTGCAGCGTTTGGGGATCTCGACCGAGGAGCTCGATGAGATGGTGGCGCTGGCACGCGACTCCGGCGTGTCGGGCGCAAAGCTGACGGGCGGCGGTGGCGGCGGTGCGGTGATTTGCCTGTGCGACGCTGACCGCGAGCGGTTGGTGGAAAGCTTCACGCGTGCCGGTTGGCGCGCGTTTGTGACGGACATTGTGCAGCGGGGGGTTGATCGAGGAGATGATGCAGGTCGTTTCGAACAACGCAACTTCGCGTCAGCGTGATCAGGTCCGCGAGAGCGGTCTTGACGCGGTTCGCCTTGATGAGGATCGCCTCGATGAGGTGATTTCGCGCAGCCAGGCGTGGTTTCTGGTCCGGCAGCGGCCGGAAGGTTTTTGGCACGCGCCGCTCGAGGCCAATGTCTCGATGGATGCGGAATACGTCTTCTTCAACCGTTTCATGGGACGACGGCCAGAGCAGCAAGAGGCACGCGTGGTTGAGCACATGTTGACGACACAGTCGGACGACGGCAGCTGGCCGCTCTACCACGGCGGCCCCGGCCATGTGAGCAATACGATCGAGGCGTACTTCGCGCTCAAGCTGGCCGGCCGCGGCGCCGAGGAGGAACCGCTGCGGCGAGCACGCGATTTCATCATGGCCCGCGGCGGTCTGGCGAAGGCGGGCGTGTTCACGCGCGGCTTCCTCGCCTACTTCGGGCAGTTTCCTTGGTCGGGTCTGCCATCCATGCCGGTGGAATTGGTGTTATTGCCCTCCTGGTTTCCCATCAACATCTACGCGCTGTCGAGCTGGGCCCGCGGCACGGTCGTACCGCTTGCCGTGCTGATGGCGAAACGCCCGTCTATCGCAATTCCGGAGGATGCCGATGTGAGCGAGTTGTGGCACAAGCCGCCGGCACTGGAAGACCTTGGGTTTCCGCCCAGTCGCGAGTGGTTCACGTGGCGCAACTTCTTTCTGGCCGTCGACCGCACGCTCAAGTTGCTCGGCCGCACCAACTGGACGCCGTTGCGCACGCGTGCCCTGCGCTGCGCCGAGCAGTGGATTCTATCGCATCAAGATATCAACGGCGGCTGGGGTGGTATTCAGCCGGCGATGATCAACTCGGTGATGGCCCTGCGTGCGCTCGGCCACAGCGACACTGACCCCGCAGTTGCGAAGGGCATGCAGGGCATCGATGATTTCCTCATCGAAGCCGACGGCGGCTTGTTCTTCCAGCCGTGTGTGTCCCCGACCTGGGATACTGCCTTGTCGGCAAAGGCCCTGCTCGATTCCGGGCTGGCTGCGGATCACCCGGCGCTCTCACGCGCGGCGCAGTGGCTGATCGACAACCAGATTTTCAATCCGGGCGATTGGCAGATCTACAACCCGAAGCTGGAACCGGGCGGCTGGGCCTTCGAGTTCGCCAACGATTGGTATCCGGATGTCGACGACTCGGCCGTGATCCTGATGGGGCTGAAACGCATCGCCACCGCCGAACCCGCGCCTAGGGCGCGCGCCATCGCCTGCGGCATGAACTGGACGCTCGGCATGCAGAGCCGCAACGGCGGCTGGGGCGCCTTCGACACTGACAACGATTCCGAGTTCCTCAACCGGATTCCGTTCGCCGACATGGAGGCCATGATCGATCCGCCGACCGAGGACCTCACCGGCCGGCTGCTGGAGCTGATGGGGACCTACGGTTTCGACCTCCGTTTCGGTCGCGCGCAGCGAGCCCGTGACTTCGTGATGCGCAGTCAACGGCGCGACGGCTCGTGGTGGGGGCGCTGGGGCGCGAACTTCATTTACGGCACCTGGTCGGTGCTGTCGGGCCTGCGTGCAATCGGGGACGATCTCGATGCACCGTACATCCGCCGCGCTGTGGCCTGGCTCAAGGCGCACCAAAACCCCGATGGCGGCTGGGGCGAATCGCTGCAGACGTATGCGGACGAGCACCTCGCCGGGCGCGGCGCGGCGACGCCGTCGCAAACCGCCTGGGCGGTCCTCGGCTTGCTCGCCGGCGAACGCGGCGTGAGCGCTGAGACGCGCCGCGGCGTCGACTACCTCGTGCGCACGCAGCGCGCGGACGGCTCATGGGACGAGCCGGAATTCACCGGGACCGGTTTCCCGCGCCATTTCTACCTGCGCTACCACATGTATCGAAACTATTTTCCTCTGATGGCGCTCGGGCGCTTTCGCGCCCGTCTAAATGAAATCGCCGGCGGCAACGGCGCCGGAGGTTCCCGAACAGCGCGGCTCATTCGCGCCGCTGGAGCATCACAAGACGCAGCGGTGCCTGTCGGTCAGAGCGCGGAAGGGTGAAGGGTGGGGACATGCGAGGAACGGACGACACCATGACTGTGGGCATCGATCAGATCGGCGTCTACCTGCCGCGCTACGCCCTGCCGCTGGAGGCGTTGGCTGCTGCGCGTGGGGTTCCGGTGGAAAAGATCCATGTCGGCTTGGGCGCGTACCAGATGGCGATCGCGCCGCCGTGGGAAGACGCCGTGAGCCTCGCGGCCAATGCGGCTGCCCGTCTGTTTGCGCAAGGACAGGCACACCCCGGGGAAATCGGTCTGCTCCTGGTGGCGACTGAGACGGCGGTCGACCACGCCAAGCCGGCCAGCATCTTCCTGCACGAGTTGCTCGGCATCCCGTCCAACTGCCGCACGTTCGAGCTGAAGCACGCCTGCTACGCGGGCACTGCCGGCGTCATGATCGCCGCGGATTGGATCCGTTCCGGTGCGGCACGCGGGCGCAAAGCCCTGGTGGTTGCCACCGACATCGCGCGCTATCCGTTGCAGTCGAGCGCCGAGTTCACTCAGGGGGCCGGCGCTGTGTCACTTATAGTGAGTGAGCGGCCGCGGCTGCTGGCGCTCGATCCGTTGTCCGGTGTCTTTGCCAGAAACGTCTACGACTTCTGGCGGCCGCTCGACCGGCGCGAGGCGTTGGTAGACGGCAAGTTCTCCGTCGACTGCTACCTCGATGCCCTCGATGGCGCGGTCGCCGACTATCGTGCCGCTGCCAACGGACGGCACAATGGGGAGGACAGCTCGCAGCCGCTGCCGGCGGGGCTCGCCGCCCTGCTGTACCACACGCCGTTCCCGAAGATGGCGTACAAGGCGCACCGGCGGCTGCTGGAAAGTGAAGGGCGCCGGACCGGCGAGACCCCGGCCGATGCGGAGGAATCGTACGCCGTGCAGGTCGAGCCGTGGCTCGGCGCCGCCCGCGGCGTGGGCAACACCTACACCGCCTCGCTGTACCTGTGTTTGGCCTGGCTCGCCGACCAGGCCGCAAGTCGATTCGAAGGGAAGCGTATCGGGCTGTTCTCGTACGGCTCGGGGTGCTGCGCCGAATTTTTCACCGGCGGCATCGTACCCGGCGCGGCCGCGGTGGCAGGGCGCATCGGCCTTGCCGCTCTGCTGCAAGCGCGCCGCGAGCTGAGCGTGGAGGAATACGAGACCTTCGCGCGCGATGGCGCCCACGGTGGTACGCCGCCGGGCGAAGACGCGGGCTTCTGCCATTTGGCGGCGGTTCGCGACGACAAGCGCATTTACGAGCGAGGCCGCTATTTCGGCTGATGGAGTTTTCAACGCAACAGCAACGCGCGCCGTCCTCGGTCGACGCGGCGTACCGCCACTGCGGGCAGATAGCGAGATCTCATTACGAGAACTTCACGCTCGGCTCGTGGTTGTTGCCTCGCCGCCTGCGACGGCACATCGCTGCCATCTATGCCTTCGCACGGACAGCGGACGACATCGCCGACGAGGACATTCTCGACGCGGCGACGCGCGTCCAACGCCTGGACGCCTGGGAGCATCAGTTGGAGGAATGCTACCGCGGCCGGTGCACGCATCCGATCTTCGTGGCGCTCGCCGATACGGCGGAGCGCTTCGAGCTGCCGATTGAGCCCTTCCGCAAGCTGTTGCGCGCCTTTCGTGCCGACGCCGAGTTCAAACCGTTCGACACGTTCGGCAGCATGCTGGAATACTGCCGCTGCTCGGCGGATCCGGTCGGACACTTGATCCTGACCCTTTTTGGTTATCGCGACCCGGCGCGGCAGCAGCTGGCGGATCAGATCTGTACCGGCCTTCAGCTCGCGAATTTCTGGCAGGACATCGCCATCGATGCGGCGAAGGGCCGAGTGTACGTGCCGCTCGAAGATCTGGCGCGCTTTGGTTGCTCGGCCGACGGCGTGAAGACGGGCGGGTGCAGCCCCGCCGTGCGGGAACTGATGCGATTCGAGGTCGACCGCACTCGCAGCATGCTCACGCGTGGGCTCGAGCTGGCGGCGCACGTTGACCGGCGCCTCGCGCGCGAGGTGTGTCTGTTCGCCTGGGGCGGCCTGGCGATCCTGCGCGCTATCGAGGCGGTCGATTACGACGTGTTCACGCGCCGGCCGACGCTGTCGAAGCGGGTGAAACTTGGGCTGGTATTGCGGGCGTTGGTGACGCATCGCATTCGTCCACGGCGCGCCCTCACCCCTTCGACTCCGCTCAGGGCAGGCCTGCCCCTCTCCCAAGGGGCAAGGGAAGCCTATGTTGGAGGTTCGCATTCAAGTCCGGCAGCAAGAGTGGCCGCCGCCAACACGGCTCCTCTCCCTCAGGGAGAGGAGAAACGAAAGACATTCCCTCCGCCGGAGCGTGAGGAAGGATATAGGCGCACGCTCCGTAAGGCTTACGCTTACTGCCAAGGCGTCACTCGCCGCAGCTCCAGCAATTTCTATTACGCCTTCCGCCTCCTCACGCCCGAGCGGCGCGCGGCGTTGTACGCCGTCTATGCCTTCTGCCGCTTTATCGACGACATTGCCGACGATCAGAACCGCCGCCACCCGGCGGCGCTGCTGGCTCGCTGGCGTGAGGAGCTGGAGTTGGTGTACGGCGGAGCGCCGACGCATCCGGTCAGCTATGCACTTGCCGATGCGGTGCGGCGTTTCCGGCTGCCGCAAGCGTACTTCCTCGACCTGATCCGCGGCGTGGAGATGGATCTCACGCAGCGGCGGTACGCATCCTTCGATGAGCTGTACCAATATTGCTATCGCGTCGCCTCCACCGTTGGGCTGCTGTGCATCGAGATCTTCGGCTACCAGCGGCGGAGCGCGCGCGACTACGCCGTCGATCTCGGGATCGCATTTCAACTGACGAACATCCTGCGCGACGTGCTCGAAGATGCGCGGCGCGGCCGTATCTACTTGCCGCTCGAAGATCTCCGCCGCTTCGACTGTGCCGAAGCCGAGCTGCTCATTGGCCGTTACTCACCGCGAGTTGGTGCCTTGATGGCCTTCGAGTGCGGCCGCGCGCGCGCTTACTACCTGCGGGCGCGCGGGGCGCTGGCGCCGGAGGACCGTGGCTCGCTGGCCACCGCCGAAGCCATGCGCTCGATCTACGAGCGGCTGCTCGACCGCATCGAGGCGCGCCACTTCGATGTTTTCGGCCCCAAGGTCACGCTGCCGCGCTACGAGAAGGTCACCCTCGCCCTCGCCGCATGGGGACGGTCGCAGCTGGGCTTGCTCACGTCATGAAACGTGTCGCCATCATCGGAGGCGGCTTTGCCGGACTCGCGGCGGGTGTCGAGCTCGCCGCGCGCGGCTTTGCCGTCGTGCTATTCGAGGCTCGTCCACGGCTTGGCGGCCGCGCCTACTCGTTTCGAAACGACGAAACCGGTGAGGTCGTCGACAACGGGCAACACGCGCTCATGGGCTGCTACCGCGACACGCTCGCGTTCCTCGATCGCATCGGCGCCACGCACAAGCTGGCGCGCCAGCGTAATCTGTGCGTGCACATGGTGCATCCCGAGCGCGGTGCGGGCGCCATTGCCTGCGCCGCTTTGCCCAGCCCGCTACACCTGCTCAGCGGCATCCTGCGCTATCCCCTCCTCACCCGCGGCGAGCGGCTGGGGGCGCTACTCGGCGGCATGCAGGTGATGGGCCTGCGGCGGCGCCGCGACCCGCGGCTGGCAGAGTGGACGGTCGGCCACCTCTTGGCGGCGCTGCAGCAGTCGCCGAACGCGCGCGCGAGTTTCTGGTATCCGGTGGCGGTGGCGACCTTGAACCAATCGCCGGAACACGCGGCCGCCGGCCTGTTCGCCGAAGTGCTGGCGCGAGCGTTCTTTCGCTCGCGCGCCGACTCGCAGTTCGTTTTGCCGAAGGTCGGCTTGAGCGAGCTCTACACCGACGACGCGTGCCGCTACATCGAAGCGCGTGGCGGCCGTGTCGAGCTGAAATCGCCGGTCGCCGACTTCGTGGTGACGGGTAACCAGGTCGTTGCGCTGCGGCTGCGCGACGGCACCCGAGTCGAGGCCGATGCCTGCATCAGTGCCGTGCCGCCGAAAGCCCTGGCCTCACTCCTGCCTGACGCGTTTCGCAACGGCGGCGGACTGCCGGCGCTCGACGCCTTGGCGTGGGACGTCTTCGAGACCTCCCCGATCGTGTCGGTCCATCTCTGGTTCGACCGCCCCGTGCTGACGCACGCCTTCGTGGGCTTGATCGGGACGACAACGCAGTGGCTGTTCAACCGCAACCAGCTCACCGGTCACGGCTACAACGGCACAGGCCGGCAATGCATCAGCGCCGTCATCAGCGCTAGGCGCGACCTCGTCGACTGGCCAACGGCACAGATCGTCGCGACGGTGCTTGCAGACCTGCGCACCATGCTTCCGGCGGCGCGTGCGGCTCATGTGCTGCAATCGGTCGTCGTCAAGGAGAAGCAGGCGACGATCTCGGCCACACCAACAGCCGAGCGCCTGCGGCCCGCCGCGACTACGCCCATTGCCAATTTCTTCCTGGCGGGCGACTGGACTTCGACGGGCTTACCCCCGACGATCGAGAGCGCAGTCTACAGCGGTCGGCGCGCGGCAGAGCTGCTCGCAGAGTGCTTGGGAGCATCTCCAACTGCCGAACCGGAGTCGCATGCGTTTGCCCCCATTGCGGCGCTTGGTGCCTCGCTAACGGTAGCGTAATGCGATTTCCGTTACATATCACCACTGACATGGTGAAGTGGCAACTGCGTAACTGGTGGCGCGGCAACCAGCGCTACCCGTATGTCCTCATGCTCGAACCGCTGCACACCTGCAATCTCGCCTGCCTCGGCTGTTCACCCGAGCGCTACAACGGCAACCTGAAAGATCGGTTACCAGTGGAAGAATGTCTG
>Ga0326728_10016230_pt1 | contig 15245 bp, 11 predicted proteins | sample MB3enrmetagenome_FD_207602 | JGI IMG/M metagenome (GOLD analysis project Ga0326728, IMG submission 207602) | Lab enriched peat soil microbial communities from McLean, Ithaca, NY, United States - MB31MN | ecosystem: Environmental > Terrestrial > Soil > Wetlands > Peat | place: USA: New York...
TCATCTGGCTGCAGGGGATCTGGCTGCCGTTGCACGGATACAGCTTTTCGTCCACGCCGCTGTGGGCGGGGATCTACATGGTGCCGTTGACGGTCGGGTTCCTCGTGTCAGGGCCGATTTCCGGCTTCCTCTCGGACCGGTTCGGACCGAGGCCCTTTGCGTGTGCCGGCATGGTGTTGTCGGCGTTGAGCTTTTTCGTTCTCGAGGTGCTGCCAGTCGACTTCTCCTACTTGTGGTTCGCCACCTTGCTGGTAGCGCTCGGCGCGTCGATGGGGCTGTTCTCGTCACCGAACCGGGCTCAGGTCATGAACAGCCTGCCTTCGGATCAGCGCGGTGTCGGAAGCGGGATGGCGGCGACCTTCCAGAACTCGGCGATGGTTCTGTCCATCGGTGTGTTCTTCAGCCTCATGATCCTCGGCCTGGCTGCTACCCTCCCGGCTCACCTGTACTCAGGCCTGAGATCAGCCGGTGTGCCGGCGGCCGACGCGACGCGGATCGCGCACCTTCCACCGGTCGGGCTGCTGTTCGCGGCCTTTCTCGGAGACAACCCGATGCGTGTGCTCGTGGGCCCGAGCATCCATCAGATCTCGGCAGCGCATGCCCAGGCGTTGGCGAGCCGGGGCTTGTTCCCGGCGTTGATCTCCGTGCCGTTCGAGAACGGCCTGCGTCGGGCGTTCGACTTTGCAGGCGGCGTCTGCCTGATTGCCGCGCTTGCCTCGTGGCTGAGCGGTAGGCGTTACGTGCACCAAGAGCCCCCGGCCAGCGCGCCAGTCGACCTCGACGAGCTCGGCGACGTTGTCCGGACGGCGTCGGAGCAGACCGTCGGGCTGGTCTCAGTGGCGGCCGATGGTGGGGACTCTTCGCCTCTCGGCCACGCCGGCACGGCAACGGCCTAACCTCTTTCGGTGGCCGAGGTTCGCCGGTTCCTGATTCGCACCTTCGGGTGCCAGATGAACGAGCACGACTCCGAGCGCATCGCCTCGGTCCTCGCGGCCGATGGCATGGCCCGTACCGAGGACCTGGAACAGGCCGATGTCGTCGTGCTCAACACCTGCTGCATCCGCCAGAACGCTGACGACAAGCTGTACGGGCACCTCGGCCAGTTGAAGTCGGTACGGGAGAGGCGCCCCGGTTTGCAGATCGCCGTCGGAGGCTGCCTCGCCCAGAAGGACCGTGAGGCGCTGCTCGAACGTGCGCCGCAGGTGGACGTAGTGTTCGGCACCCACAACGTAGGCAGGGTTGCAGCACTTCTCAGCCTTGCGCGCTCGAGCGGCGAGTCGGTGCTCGAGGTGCCCGATGCCCCGGGCGCCGACGAGGAGACCGACTTTCCGACTGCGATGGCAGTGCGACATGACCAGCCCTATGCGGCCTGGGTGACGATTCAGGTCGGATGCAACAACTCGTGCGCCTTCTGCATCGTCCCGACGGTACGCGGGCCGGAGGTCAGCCGGCCGTTCGGTGAGCTCATCGGAGAGCTCGGGGAGCTTGCGGCCCGTGGGACGGTCGAGGTGACACTGCTGGGCCAGAACGTGAACTCCTACGGCCGCGACCTGACGACCAAATGGCGGGGCGCTCCAGCCGAACCGGCCGATCTGGCTTGGATCGCTGGTGAGCAATGGGCGAGGCAAGGTGCTTTCAGGCCGCGACCTCTGTTCGCCGACCTGCTCCGGGCGGTCGGTGAAGTGCCCGGCATCCGCCGCGTCCGGTTCACGAGCCCGCATCCGAAGGACCTCCGGCCCGAGACCATTGCCGCGATGGCCGAGACGCCCGCGGTCTGCGAGCAACTCCACCTGCCCCTTCAGTCAGGCAGCGACCGCGTCCTTCAGGCAATGCGGCGAGGTTACACGGCCAAGCGCTACCTGTCGCTTCTCGCGGACGCGAGGGCCGCGATCAGGGACCTCGCTGTGACCACCGACATCATCGTCGGGTTCCCGGGCGAGACCGAGGAAGACTTCGAGAGCACTTTGGAGGTCGCTTCACTGGCCGAGTACGACAGCGCCTACACCTTCATCTTCTCGCCGAGGCTGGGCACGCGTGCGGCGCAGATGACCGAGCTCAGCGTGCCTCCCGAGCAGGTCGCCGATCGTTTCGAACGTCTCAAGGTGGTAATCGAACGGTCCGCTCTTGCTCGCAACTCGACCCGGGTGGGGCTCATCGAGCAGGCGATCGTCGAGGGCCCGTCCAAGAAAAACCCGCACGTGCTCACGGGCCGTACCCGCCAGGGCAAGCTCGTGCACTTCGCCCCGCCCGAGGGTCACGGCCTCGCCCCCGGGACGTTCGCGAGTGTGCGCGTCGAACACGCCGCGCCCCATCATCTTTCCGGGGTCCTCGTCTCGACCGAACCGGGTCCGGGGCGCCGGTTGGGAGAACCGATCCCGGTGGTCGCCGGCTGAGGCGCCTGTCTCAGGCTCTGAACGGCAAGCGACCCGGACCGGAGCCGCCGGGACGGCAGCGTACAATGGGCGGTCGTGAGTGTCTTCGGGAAGGTGCTTCGCGCGGGCGAAAGCAAGAAAGTCCGCAGCCTTGCTGACATCGTGCCCTCGATCAACGCGTTGGAGCCAGAGATCCATGCCTTGTCCGACGCGGAGCTGGCTCGCAAGACCATCGAGTTCAAAGAACGCCTCGATCACGGCGAGGACATGAACGACCTCCTTGTGGAGGCTTTCGCCGCCGTGCGAGAGGCCGGAGTTCGCACGATCGGTCAGCGCCACTTCGACGTCCAGCTCATGGGTGGCATGGCCCTTCACTTCGGTTGGATCGCTGAGATGAAGACCGGCGAGGGCAAGACGCTCGTCTCGACGCTTGCCGTCTATCTGAACGCCCTTGGCGGTCGGGGCGTGCACGTCATCACCGTCAACGATTACCTGGCCAGGCGTGACGCGGAGTGGATGGGTCAGATCTACCGGTTCCTCGGATTGACGGTAGGGCTCGTGACTCCCGAGATAGACGACTTTGATGCCAAGAAGGCGGCGTACCTCTCGGATGTGACCTACGGGACGAACACCGAGATGGGCTTCGACTATCTGCGTGACAACATGGCGGCCCGACGCGAGCACATGGTCCAGCGCGAGCACGTCTACGGGATCGTCGACGAGGTCGACTCGATCTTGATCGACGAGGCCCGGACGCCGCTCATCATCTCCGGGCCGTCGAACGAGTCGACGAAGCTCTACTACCAGTTCGCCAGCGTCGTACGGACCTTGCGACGCGATGTCGACTACGAAGTCGACGAAGAAAAGCGCACCGCCGTGCCGACCGAGGCCGGCATCGCCAAGGTCGAGCGGCAACTCGGGGTCGACAACCTCTACGACTCGGTCGCGGTGAACTACGTCCACCAGCTCGAGAAGGCGCTCCAGGCCAAGGAGCTCTACCACCGGGACAAGGACTACCTGGTAGCCGACGGCGAGGTGAAGATAGTCGACGAGTTCACGGGCCGGATCATGGAGGGCCGGCGCTGGTCCGACGGACTGCACCAAGCCGTCGAGGCCAAAGAGCGGGTCCGGATCCAGGAGGAGAACCACACCTGGGCGACCGTCACGCTCCAGAACTACTTCCGCATGTACGAAAAGCTCGCCGGGATGACCGGCACGGCCGAGACCGAGGCGGCCGAGTTCGCCTCGACCTACCAGTTGCACGTCGTACCCATCCCGACGCACCGTCCCATGATCCGAGTCGATGAGCCTGACCTGATATTCAAGTCGGAGGCCACCAAGTTCGACTCGGTCGTCAAGGACCTGAAGGAACGCTACGACAGCGGTCAGCCGGTCCTGGTCGGCACGGCGTCGGTGGCGAAGTCCGAGGAGCTGTCCCTGCTCTTGGACAAGCAAGGCATCCCTCACCACGTGCTGAACGCCAAGCACCACGCCCAGGAGGCCGAGATCGTCGCTCAGGCAGGGCGCCTTCACGCGATAACGGTCGCCACGAACATGGCTGGACGTGGCGTCGACATCGTGCTCGGCGGCAACCCCGAAGGTCTCGCTCGAACCGAGGTTCGCGCCGAGGGGCTCGACCTCGACTCTGACGAAGGGCGGGAGCGCTACCAGTCGCTGTTGGGGAAGTTCAAGCAGCAGTGCGCCGCCGAGGCAGAAGAGGTCTGTGCCCTTGGTGGCCTCTACGTGCTCGGGAGCGAGCGCCACGAGAGCCGGCGTATCGACAACCAGCTCCGGGGCCGGTCCGGTCGTCAGGGCGATCCCGGCGAGAGCCGGTTCTACCTGTCACTCGAGGACGAGCTGATGCGACTGTTCGCGACCGGTGCCGTCAGCTGGGTCATGGGACGTGCCCTGCCCGATGACGTGCCGATCGAAGCACGAATGGTGACCAAGGCAATCGAGCGGGCCCAGCACACTGTCGAGGGTCGCAACGCCGAGACCCGCAAGGAGCTGCTCAAGTACGACGAGGTGCGCAACGAGCAGCGCAAGGTCATCTACAAGCGCCGGCTCCAGATCATCGACGGTGAGGACCTCAAGGCCCACACCGAGGAGCTGCTCACCGAGGCGGTGGACCGTGCCGTCTCGAACAACTGCCCGAACAACTTCCCGGAGGACTGGGACCTCGAAGGCCTGTTGGTGGAGCTGGCCCAGTACTACCCGACCAGGTTCACCGTCGACGACCTCGAGGCGGCGACCAGCGTGCAACAGCTCACCGAGAGCATCCTCGCCGAGGCCTTGGCCTTCTACGACGAGCGGGAGGAGACCTTCCCCGGTGGGGCCGAGACCGCGCGGGATATCGAGCGCAGTGTTCTGATCCAGATCATGGACCAGCGTTGGCGCGAGCATCTCGTAGAGATGGACTACCTGAACGAGGGCATCCACCTCCGCGGCATCGCGCAGACCGACCCGCTCGTGGCCTGGCAACGCGAGGGATTCGAGATGTTCGGCAAGCTCATGGACTCCATCGAGGACGACTACCTGCGCTATGTCATGCACGTTCAAGTCCTTGCCGCGCCGGCCGAGGACCCCGACTACGCCCAGGCGGCATACGTCGCCGCAGACGACCCGGTCGCCGGGCTCGGCGAGCTGGCCCAGGTTCCTGCCGCCGAGTTCGCCGGCGACTCGGCCCAAGCACCCATGGCCGGTCCTCTGGCAGCGGATGCCGCGCATCCGGAGGCTCGTTCCAGCAAGCTGCCGCCGTCCGGTGCGCTCCCGGGTGCCGGCCCGTCAGGTCGTCCGGCGATGCGCGGCACGCCGAACCGGGGTGGCAATGGCAGTGGCGGGGTCGGCCAGCGTCGTCCGCCTTCGGGCCCGATCTCGCCGACCGGGACCAGGATTGCCGCTGGCCCGCCGGGCAAGCTCGGGCGCAACGAACCGTGCTGGTGCGGCAGCGGCCGCAAGTTCAAGGTCTGTCACGGCGCGAGCTGAACGACTATGGCTCGAGCATCCGACACCGGCCCCGACAGCGCGCGCCCCGACCTGGGAGAGGTCCTGGCGTCGCTTCGTGTCCGCCTGGACGCGGCGAAGGTCTACCTGAGACTCGACGACTTGATCGACCGCCTCGGAGCGCTCGAAGTGGCCATCGCGGAGCCGGATCTCTGGTCGAACGCCGACCAGGCGCGGAAGGTGACTTCTGAGTACGGGCGGACCCGTGACGACATCGAGGGTCTGAGCGCCCTCGACGCACAGCTCGCCGATGCCGAGGAGTTGCACCTCATGGCCGTCGAGGATGGTGGGGGAGAGCTCGCCGACCTCGAGGACGGGCTCACCGCCACTGCGGCGGCGGTCGCCGCGGCACTCGACGAGCTCGAGCTGCGCAGCTTGTTCTCCGGTGAGCACGACGAGAGGGACGCCGTCGCAGAGATCCACGCCGGTGCCGGGGGCACCGACGCCCAGGACTGGGCCGAGATGATGTTGCGCATGTACATGCGCTGGGCCGAGCGGCGAGGCTTCGAGATCGAAGTCGACGAAGTCTCCGAGGGAGGCGAGGCCGGCATCTTGTCAGCGACCTTCATCGTGCGCGGGCGCTATGCGTACGGACTGCTGGCGGCCGAACGGGGCGTGCACCGTCTGGTCAGGATGTCGCCTTTCGACTCTCAGCACCGGCGCCAGACGAGCTTCGCGTCGCTCGATGTGGCGCCGTTCCTCGAGGACATCTCCGACGAGATCGAGATCGACGAGAAGGAACTGCGCATCGACACCTACCACTCGTCGGGAGCCGGAGGCCAGCACGTGAACGTGACGGACTCGGCCGTGCGGATAACGCACCTTCCGACCGGCATCGTCACCTCCTGTCAGAACGAGCGCAGCCAACACCAGAACAAGGCGAAGGCCATGCAGATCCTCGCCGCCAAGCTCGCCGAGCGCCAACGCGAGGAACGCCGAAAGGAGCTCCAGACGCTTTCGGGGCCCTTGAGCGACGTTGCCTGGGGGAGCCAGATCCGGTCCTATGTCCTGGCCCCCTACCAGCTGGTCAAGGATCTGCGCAGCGGCTATGAGACGGGCAACGTCGAGGCGGTGCTGGACGGAGATCTTTACGACTTCATGATCGCGTTTCTGAGATTTCGCAGGGAACATGAGGGTTCCTGAGCTCGAGATGTTCCGTTACCCCTTTGTCACGGGCCTGGCTGGTAGCCTGCGACAGGGGGAGTTCGTGCCGGAACATGGGGGAGAAGGGGACCGATGATCCGCTTCGAGAACGTCACGAAGTCCTACAAGGGATCTGTTGTCGCATTGAGGGAGGTCTCGCTCGAGATCTTGAAGGGTGAGTTCGTCTTCCTTGTCGGGGCGTCGGGATCGGGCAAGACCACGATGCTCAAGCTCCTGCTACGCGAGGAAGTTGCCGATCGCGGCGAGATCTGGGTGGCGGGCAAGGAGATCGGGCAGCTCTCGAACTGGAGAGTGCCGTACCTGCGGCGCAACCTTGGTTGTGTGTTCCAGGACTTCCGCCTGCTGCCGAACAAGACCGTGTTCGAGAACGTGGCCTTTGCCCTGGAGGTCATCGGCCGGCCGCGCCACGTGATCGGGAGGCAGGTGCCCCAAGTCCTGGAACTGGTCGGCCTCGGACAAAAGGGTGATCGGTTGCCGCATGAGCTATCGGGTGGCGAACAGCAGCGCGTCGCCATCGCGCGTGCGTTCGTGAACCGCCCCCTGATCATCCTCGCCGACGAGCCCACGGGCAACCTCGACCCCACAACCAGCCAGGGCATCATGTCGTTGCTCGATCGGATCAACCGCACCGGGACGACGGTCGTGATGGCGACCCACGACGCCGGGATAGTCGACACCATGCGCCGACGAGTGATCGAGATCGACCACGGCGCGGTCATCCGCGACCAGGCGCGCGGGATCTACGGCCTCGACCCGACGGTGTCGAGCACCCGGGGAGTCCCGGTAGTGGCGGTGTCGGCGGTGCGCGCGGGGTCAGCCGGATTCGATCTGGACGATGGGGACGAACCGGTCACGAGCCGTCCCGAAGCGGTACGCGCACGGAGAGGGCGACGCTGATGCCCATCTCGGTGGGTTACGTCGTGCGCGAGACCACGACGAACCTATGGCGGAACCGGCTGATGGCGATCGCGGCGATCCTCACTGTGGCCGTTTCTCTCTCGCTCGTCGGCACGGCGCTGCTGATGCGCCAGGCGGTGAACAACGAGCTGGTGCAGTTGAACCAGAACGTGGACTTGCAGGTCTTCGTGCAGCCGCAGGCCTCGGTGGCCGAGGTGGCGACACTGCGCTCCACGATCAGCGAGACCCCTCAGATCCGCAAGGTTGTTTACCTCGACCACGAGCAGTCCTACAGGCTGGCATGCCGGATCAGCGGCCAGACCGTCTGCAGCGTGCTCAGCCCGCAGACGACCCCGCCGGTGTTCCAGTGCACGTTGACCAATCCCGGAGGGGCGGCCGCCGTCGCCAGTGTTCTCCAACACCTTTCCGGCGTCTTCAGGATCACCTATCCCTCCCAGGCGGCGCACACGCTGACGGCGGTGAGCAATGTCCTGCAGATGGTGCTGCTGGTGATCGCTGTCGTGTTGTTGATCTCTGCGTTGGTGCTGATATTGAACGCCATCCGGATGGCGATCTTCTCCCGTCGGCGAGAGGTCGGGGTCATGCGCCTCGTCGGCGCGACGAGCTGGTTCATCCGCCTGCCGTTCATGGTGGAGGGCCTCGTGCAGGGGCTGATCGGAGCGGTCGTGGCCGCCGGGATCGTGCTCCTCGGCGACATAGGCATCCGAACGCTCATCAGGCATTTCAAAGAGTTCTCGTCCGCGACCGTCCCCAGTCACGACGTGATCGTCACCCAGATTCTCGTGGTTGTCATGGGAGCGCTCATCGGTGCTGTCGGCTCGGCCGTGGCGGTCAGACGCTTCCTCGAGGTCTGAGCGAGCCTTGGCGGGCTCGGACCGCACGTCGCAGCCGAACCGGCGGCGGTCAGTGCGTTGACGGGCGCGGTCGCCTTTGGTGTTTCAGCACAGGATGTCCTTGCGCCGGAAGACCCGGAAGGCAAGCAGAAGGGGCACGACGCCCCAGATCGCAGCGGAGATGACGCCGCGCCCCATGGCCTGGAGAGAGCCGCCGGGCACGAACAGGTTCGTCCAAGCCTCGAGGTAGTGCACCGGAAGGAGCGGGTGGATCCGGCTGAGCCCGGGCAGGGCGTCAAGGATCGCCGAGACTATGTAGAGCCCTATCCCCGACGCCGTTGCGGCAAGGGCATTCTCGGTCGCCACACCGACCAGAGTCGCGATCCCAACCACGCTGAGCATGCTGAAGAGCGTGTACACCGTCGCAAGCAACAGACGCGAAAGTGCGTCCGCGATCGACCAAGTCACGACTGACGGGCCGTTCCCGATGCCAAACGTGTGGATCGGATGCAGCCCGAAGAAGGCGATCCCCACGATCGTCCCGGTGATCGGGATCAAGACGGTGGTGGAGACGGCCAGCACGACCGAGACGCTCAGCTTCGAGCCGAGCACCCTCGGTCGCGTCACCGGCCGGACCAGCAGGTATCGCAGCGACCCCCATCGTGCCTCGGAGGCGATGGGCTCTCCGGTGAAGATCGCGAAGACGATCGGGATGAGCAGCACCGACGAGAACGACAGAGCGAAGACCCCGATGACGATGCCGGACTGGTGAGTCACCAAGCTCAGGCCGTCTCCGCCGCTCGCTGTGGTGTTGCCGCCGAGCTCGAAGCCGAGCCCGATCAGAAACGGGATGACGATGCAGATCCCCGCGACCACCCATGTGCGCACACGTCGGATCTGCTTGGCGAACTCGACAGCGATCATACGGAATGCTCCCCAACGAGCTCGAGGAAGGCATCCTCAAGGCTTCGGCGCGCAGTCACGGTGTCGACGCGCACGCCAGCGCCGACGAGCGCCGCCACAAGGTCGGAGCGCTTGGCGCCAGCGAGCTGGACGACGATTCCGGGAGGGGACGGCTGCACGCTTCGCACGCCAGGTAACACCGCCAAGAGCGCGACCGCGATGTCGGTGTTGTCGACCTCCAGGTACGCCGATGCGACCGAGGCCGTGACCTCGGCGACTGTCCCGGCTTGCATCAGCCGCCCGTGGTGCACAACCACGACGTGGCTACATGTCTGCTCGACCTCGCTCAGCAAGTGGGACGAAAGCAAGATCGTCGTGCCACTCGCGCCGATGCGCAACAGCGACTCGCGAACCTCGACGATCTGTCGCGGGTCGAGCCCGTTGACCGGCTCGTCCAAGATGAGCACCTCCGGCTTGCCGAGGAGTGCCTGGGCGAAGCCAAGGCGTTGGCGCATCCCGTGGGAGTAGGTCTTCACCTTTCGGTCCGCCGTAGGGCCGAGACCGGAGATGTCGAGCGAGTGCTCGAGCTGTGCCTCCGACAACGCCCGGCCGCCGGCGCGCCAGTACAGCTCGAGATTGCGTCTGCCCGACAGATGAGGCACGAACCCGGGCCCCTCTACGAGCGCGCCGACCCTCGAGAGCACTGCGATGCCGGGACGGATGGTTTCGCCGAAGATCGCCATGGTCCCGCTCGTCGGCCGGATAAGACCGAGCAGAGCGCGAAGCGTCGTCGTTTTCCCAGCCCCGTTCGGACCCAGGAGACCGACGATCTGGCCGCGGCGCACACTGAAGGACAAGTCATCGACGGCGACCACGCCGGCCCCGAAACGTTTCGTCAGGCCCGCGACGTCGATGACCACGGGCGCGTCCATTGCCGCAGCCTACGGTGGCCGGCGCCCCTCCCGTGGTCACGGGGACAGCGTGCCTTCTCCTGTGACGGGCCCGCCGCTACGCTCTCAGCGACACGGGCCACCATCGAAGAGAGACCTGTCGATGCACGAAGGGGACAGAGCGACACCCGCAGTGCCTTCCCGACACAACCGCAGGAGAGGACTCCACCTGCGCGTCACCGTGGGTGTCGTGGCCTGCCTGGCCGGCTTCTCGGGATTCGTCCTGCTCGGCAGTTTGGCGACAGCATCGGTTGCAGCTACGGCAACGCTTGCGGCTGCGGCTACGGGTGCGCCTCCGGCAACGCCCCGAGGACTGGACCGGTTCGTGCGCGTTGGCTCGGTGCCCCGGGTGTCGCGAACAGCGGTCCTGCTCGGACGGGTCCCGGGATCGCAGCCGATCGAGGTCGACATCGCCCTTCGCCCCCGTGATCCGGCAGCGCTGGCAAGATTCGCCAGCGCGGTCTCGACCCCAGGTTCTCCTGAGTTTCGCCGGTATCTTCGCCCCAGCGCCTTCGGAGCTGCCTTCGGAGCGACGGCCGCGACGCTGCGCTCGACGACCACGGCGCTCAGAAGGCTTGGTCTGCACGTTGGCTCTGTAAGCAGCAACCGCCTCATTGTCAAGGTCTCTTCGACGACGGCGATCGCCGAACGCGTCTTTGCCACGACACTCGTGCGCTACCGCCTCAGCTCAGGGGCCCTCGTCTACGCGAACCTCTCAGCGCCGCGGGTCCCAGCGGGTCTCGCCGGCGGGATCCAGGCGATAGCCGGCCTGAGTGACCTGGCGTTGTCACGCCCGGAGGATCTCTTGGGTCCCGGTTCGCATGCCAGCGCGTCCGTGAGCAGTTCGCTGAAGGCGGATGCTGCGGACACGGGCGGCCCGCAGCCTTGTGCGGCAGCGACCAGCGCTGCTTCAGTTGCCAGTGCCTACACCGCCGACCAGCTCGCGTCGGCGTACGGCTTCTCGGGTCTCTACGCGGCCGGCGATCTCGGAGCCGGCGAGACGATAGCGGTCCTCGAGCTCGAACCGTTCAGCAAGTCAGACGTCGAGGCTTACGACGAGTGCTATTTCCCGACTCAGGCTGCCACCATGGCGTCGGTGCTGCATGTCCTCTACGTCGACGGCAGCCGCGGGGGAGTCCCAGCCAACATCGAGTCGACGCTCGATGTCGAGGACGTGAGCAGCTTTGCACCCCAGGCAACCATTGACGTGTACGAGGGACCGAACAACAGCACAGGCCCGCTCGATGTCCTCAACGCGATCGTCTCCCAAGACCACGCCGATGTGATCTCGACGTCGTGGGGCAACTGTGAAGCACAAGACGGGGGCCGCGAGGTCGTGTCGGTCGAGGCGAACCTGTTCGAGGAGGCCGCGGCACAGGGTCAAACCGTCGTGGCCGCGTCCGGCGATAACGGGTCGACTGATTGCATGGGCTCGAACGGCTCCCCGATGCCTGCCGCTGCGGTTGACGACCCGGGCAGCCAGCCGTATGTGACCAGCGTCGGTGGCACTTCTCTCACCGCGCTCGGCCCGCCACCGACCGAGACCGTCTGGAACGACGGCGCCGGTGCCAGCGGCGGTGGTATCTCGTCGAACTGGGCGATGCCCGCCTACCAGTCGGACGCCTCACCGGCGCTACAGGTGATCAAGTCGTACTCTTCGCCCCAGCCGTGCGGCGCGCCGACGGGCTATTGCCGGGAGGTCCCCGACGTCTCGGCCGATGCCGACCCTGACACCGGCCTTGTGGTCTACTGGGGCGGCTGGGGCGGCTGGGCACGCGTCGGGGGCACGAGCATCGCAGCGCCGCTGTGGGCGGCGCTGGTCGCGCTCGCAGACGCCTGGCCGACCTGTAGCGCGCACACCGTCGGGTTCCTGAACCCGTCCCTGTACTCGATAGCCGGCACGAGCGCATACGCAAGCGCCTTCAACGACGTGACCAGAGGCAACAACCACTTGTCTTCGATTCCCAGTTGGTGGCGGTACCCGGCTACCGTCGGATATGACCTCGCGTCGGGCCTGGGGACACCCGATGCCGCCAACCCCTCCGGTGGAGGCCTGGTCGCCCAGTTGTGCGCACTGCCCGAGAGCGGCGGCGTGCAGTACGCCTCTCCGACGAAGTCTTCGATCACCGCCGCGCAGCACACAGTCGACGCGGACCGCATGTCGTCCTCCATGATCACAGTCACCCTGCGGACGAGGTTCGGCCTGCCCGTTGCCGCCAAGCAGGTGTGGCTCGTCGCGGCAACGACGTCACCGATTGCGATGAGCACGAGTGTCAGGCCAAGATCCAGCACCACCAATGCGAAGGGAGTGGCGATTTTCGAAGTGAGAGACAACGTGATTCAGAAGGTCACCTACCGCGCAACCGATATCACCGACGGCGTTCTGCTCTACCCGTCCGTGACCGTCAACTACGTCAAGCCTTGAGGGGCGTGATTCTCGCCGGCGGAACGGGCAGCCGGCTTCATCCTCTGACCCGGATAACCAACAAGCACCTGTTGCCGATCGGTGACCGGCCCATGATCAGCTACGGGGTCGAGGCGCTTGTGAAGGCCGGAGTCACCGAGATCATGATCGTCACCGGCGGCACGCACGCCGGAGAGTTCCTCAGGCTGTTGTCCAACGGTCAGGAATTCGGCGTGGAGCGCCTCCTATACGCATATCAGGAGCGAGCGGGAGGGATCGCCGAGGCTCTCGGACTGGCAGCACAGTTCGTCGGTGACGATGCCGCCGTCGTGATGCTGGCCGACAACATCTTCGGTCGGTCGTTCGTGTCTTCGGTGCGTCGATTCAGCGATCAACCGAAAGGGGCCCGCCTGCTGCTGGCCGAAGTCAAGGACCCGGCTCACCTGCGTCATCTCGGCGTGCCCGAGCTCGACGAGTCGGGAAGGATCGTGCGGATTGTCGAGAAGCCGGACAATCCTCCGAGCACGTACTGCGTCACCGGCGTCTACCTGTACGACTCCGGTGTCTTCGACGTGATCCGCACTCTGCGACCGTCAGGGCGCGGCGAGCTCGAGATCACCGACGTGAACAACCATTACGTCGCCGAAGGACTCATCGGCTATGACGTGCATGAAGGCTTCTGGGGTGACGCGGGCGAGTCCATCGACGCGTACTACGCCGTGAACGACCATGTTCGCCGTTACGGCGCCAATCTGGACTGAGGGACTGCAGGATCTCCGGGCGTCAAGGCGCGAGAGCGGCCGTCAAGGCGCGAGAGCGGCCGTCAAGGCGTCCGAGAGGTTTGCATGGATATGGACGTAGCCGGCACTTGTCAGCTTCTTCGGCAGCACCCTCTGGCTGGCGAGCAGTAGCTCGTCGGCGGCCCCGCGGCCGAGTGCGAGCCGCAACAGCGTTGCAGGGAGCGCGAGCCTGCTCCGCCGCCCGAGCGCATGAGCGATCGCGTCGGTCAGCTCCGCGTTGCTCACGGGGTTTGGAGCGGTCGAGTTCACCGGTCCACGGAGCTGAGTGTCGTCGATCGCGCGAACGAGGACTGCAACCTCATCGTCGAGAGCGACCCAGCTCGTCCACTGCCGGCCGTCACCAAGACGAGCCCCGAGACCGAGCTTGAAGATGGGAACTTCCGCAGCCAGGATCCCGCCGTCGGCACCTCCGGTGCCGCCGAGCACGATGCCGGTCCGGATCGTGACGACCCGGATGCCGCGCTCGGCTGCCGGAGCGCTGCTTTGTTCCCAAGAGCGACAGAGATCGGCAAGCGTTCCAGTGCCTTGAGGACTCGTCTCATCTAGTACCTCGTCCGCGCGATCGCCGTAGAAGCCGACAGCTGACCCCGAGACGAGGACAGCCGGCGGGCGCTCGAGTGAGGCGAGCGCGCGCGCGAGGAGGTTCCCGACAGCGATACGGCTCGAGCGAATGTCCTCCAAGCGCCTTGGCGTCCAGCGCGTCGTGATCGGAGACCCGGCCAAATGGACGGCAGCGTCGATTTCCTCAAGGCTCTGACCCGGAATTCGCGACATGTCGAGGTGCAGCCGGGCCAGGTCGATGCCCACTTCACCCTGAGCGGGCGGACGACGGACCACCGGGTAGACCTCGTCACCGCGCCCACGAAGTGCCCGGACGAGAGCGCTGCCGATGAAGCCGCTGGCGCCGGTCACGACGATCCTCACCTGTAGGCCCTCCTGTGAAGAGACGCGGTGGACGTCGCCGCAACCGCCGCCAGATCGCTTCTCGCGGGCTCCGTCAAGTGACAGAGCCGGGAGTAGATATTCGCGAAGTGGTCGTCAGCCTGTGAAAGGTCCACCGAGCGTTTCGATAGGTCCGTAGGGCTCGTTTGCGTCGAGGTAGCACTCCTCGTGGAAGTGGTCGACTCGATTCCAGGCTCCGTCGAGATAGACGTTCGCGATCACCTGGCGTGGATGCGTGCGCGCCGCGAACTTGATCTGCTTGCCACAACGCACGCAACGCACATCGTTGCCCGGCTCCACACCGCGCAGCACAGCTCGCGTCGTGCTCACTTCGGCGCTCCGACGGCCAGCCCGGTCGTCGGCACAACCGGTTGCAGCGCGTCAATCTCCACACCCACACGCTAGTGCCACCCTGGCGCTGATCCGCGCTGACTGCGAGGTCACCGTGGTATCGCGCAGACCCGATGGCGGGCTGACGGTGGTTGGTGGTGCTTGACTACAGGGACATGCCCATAGAACACATCGTCGTCGACGGGTCGAACATCGCCACCGAAGGACGGTCACTGCCCAGCCTGAAACAGCTGGAGGAGGCTGTCGCCGAGCTCAGGCGCGACCATCCGAACGCGGAGATCACCGTCATCGTCGATGCCACGTTCGCGCACCGGATCGATCCCTCCGAGGTCCCACGCTTCGAACAGGCTGCATTGCGCGGCGAGTACGTCCATCCCCCTGCCGGTGCGATCGGACGCGGGGACGCGTTCTTGCTGCGTGTTGCCGAGAAGGTCGACGCGACCGTGTTGTCCAACGACTCATTCCAGGAGTTCCATGGCGAACATCCCTGGTTGTTCGAGCGCGGTCGCCTTCTCGGTGGTACCCCGGTGCCCGGTATCGGATGGATCTTCAGCCCTCGCCAACCTGTTCGTGGCCCGCGCAGCCGCGAGGCAGTGCGAGAGACG
>Ga0326728_10016231_pt1 | contig 15244 bp, 12 predicted proteins | sample MB3enrmetagenome_FD_207602 | JGI IMG/M metagenome (GOLD analysis project Ga0326728, IMG submission 207602) | Lab enriched peat soil microbial communities from McLean, Ithaca, NY, United States - MB31MN | ecosystem: Environmental > Terrestrial > Soil > Wetlands > Peat | place: USA: New York...
GTCTGATAGATGTAGTTGGAGACCTCGATGACGGCCTTGACGGGATCGACGACGCGCAGGGTGATGACGGCGTTCACCTTCAAGGTAACGTTGTCGCGGGTGATGATGTCCTGCGAGGGAACTTCCATCGCCTCCTGGCGCAGGGAGATGCGGACAATGGTCTGGATGGGGCGGAATACGAAGATGAGGCCGGGGCCGAAGGGAGTGTGACCGACGTGACCGAGGGTGAAGATGACGCCGCGCTCGTACTCCTTCAGGATTTTGATGGAGTTGAGGGCGTAGAGCAGAACGATGGCGACGGCGATGAGGATCGGAGTGTAATCGGGCATAGGGTGACAGCTTTCCGGCTGGGCGGAGTTTGGCAGCCGAAGTGATTGTAAATCGAGTGAGGCATGGCAGGGGCGAATTGTTGGGAAGAGAGGGGTTAGGGGCGGGGTTCGCGCGTCGCTTTTTTGACCCGCGTGAACGGAGGCCTTCCGAGTTGCGGCTTACATCAAGGCTTGGGGCGGTGATTCCCACCCATCGCAACGTGCTCTATGAACGGGGCACCCAGCAGGAAATCATGCACCACGATGGAAAAACGGGTGAATTCTAGCGTATTAGGCGGTGTCTTCATCGTTGGGTTCCATTGGCTCAAGAATCTTTGCTTCCCCGCGCAAGATTTCCTTGACCGGCTTCACAGGATGAGTCTTATGACGAATTAGGTTATAACCAACCATGTAGCAGTAGATGCTCGCCGGAATAAAGTTCAACGTAACATCATTAACTTTACACGTCACACTCATAGACTTCGATGTTACTATGGCAGATGGCAGACCGTTCTCAATACAGTAGTCAATTAAACTCTCTAACTCTCTGGGCTTTTCACAGTATCTATCTGACCACTTTACTTCTATCGCCCATATGGGCTTCTGATCTGCACGATCAAGATTAACCATGTCAACTTCACCGTCTTTCCACCTGGCATAGCGCAGCGTAATGTCACTGTGAAACCATTGAGAAAATATAGCTGTCTCCGCAAGATGAGGCAATATCGCCTCATCTTCTTTGACTGGCGAAAATAGGGCCGCACGCATCGACGGGTTAGTCAAATAAACCTTGAAATAATTTGCCCTACGAAATCGTTTAGAACTTCGATCCACTCTATGAATAACTTGAATTAGAAATGCAGCCCGCAAATACTCTATATATCGCTTAATAGTATTCTTTGCGACTCCCGAATTCTTAGACAGTTCCTCAAGTGACACCTCGTTGGCAGTATTGAATGCTAATGTAGTAAACAGATAGTTCAGTTCTTGTATATCGCTTATACCGTATAGGCTTGGCAAATCACGCAATAGAACTTTATCAATGATGTCACTTTTGATGAAACGCGCTGGGTCAGCCTGTATCTGTTTGGAGAAGATAACTTCGGGGTAACCACCAAAGTTTAGATAGTAAAGGAACTTTTCATTTAACAATTTGATATCGTTTGTATGAAAGTCGGGCTTTGTCACAATATCGCCCTCATCGAGCAACTCTAAGTATTCGTAGAATGTTAGTGGAGGAAGCAGAACGTCCGTGAATCTACCAGCACCAGATTCATCGCTTTTTAGTTTTAATGCAGCGGCAGCCGATCCAGAAACCACAGCCTTTATATTTGCACGAGTATCAACGAGCACTTTCAGATGAGTTTCCCAATTCTTCATATACTGAATTTCATCAAAGAACACATAAAGCTGATCTTTGTCGAGGTCTACACCTGCAGCCTGCGCATAGGAAGCCAAGAATCGTTCCGGCGTCAATGTGTTGTAAATCGGATTGTCAACTGATAGGTAGCAAATTGATTTAGAGGGAATGCCATCGTTAATTAATGTTTGGATAGCGTGATGAATCATCACTGTCTTTCCGACACGACGAGGGCCCATCAACACGATCGCTCTTCTTACGGACGTTTCTTTTATGAGGGGGCAGAATAGATCGAGGTACGGTCGCGGTTTCCATCTCTGATAGGGTTCGCTAATCGTATGAGGACTCTCCCACCAGGGATTCTCTAAACGGATTCTGCGCTGAACGTCTTGTTCCTCTATCATCAACATTGGAAGAGTCTAGTACGTTTGACAATTAGAGTCAATGCATTGATCTTAGTTGTTTGTGGCGAATTATACTATTGATAATAAATGATTTAACTCGCAATAATTGTGACTTCATATCAGAACAATACTGATGGTACCCAATTTAGTGTACCGACTATGTTTATTCAAGAGTATCTCGTTTTGATGAAGTGAGTTGTGCGCTTGTTGGTTGTCGCTAGGCGGGGGAGTCGGCGGGCTGGTTTTTGCGGGGGCGGCGATTGGCTTGGAGGACCTGCTTGCGCAGGCGGAGGGACTTGGGCGTGACCTCGAGCAGCTCGTCCTCGGCGATGAACTCGATTGCCTGCTCGAGGGTGAGGCTCTTGAAGGGGACCAGGCGGACGGCCTCGTCGGCGGTGCTGGCGCGCATGTTGGTGAGGCGCTTCTCGCGCACGCAGTTGACGTCGATGTCCTTGTCGCGCGAGTGCTCGCCGATGATCATGCCCTCGTAGACCTCGGTGCCCTCGGGGACGAAGAGCATTCCGCGCTCCTGAATGCCTTCCAGCGCGTAGGGGGTGGTGACGCCCTGGCGGTCGGAGACGATGGCCCCGGTGGTGCGCTGGGGAATCTCGCCCTGATACTCGACGTAACCGTCGAGGATGGCGTTCATCACGATGGTTCCTCGCGTCTCGGTCAGCATCTCCGACCTTAGCCCGATGAGGCCGCGGCTGGGGATGCGGAACTCCATCCTGACTCTTCCAGACCCGTGGTTGGTCATCTTGGTCATCTCGCCCTTGCGCGGGCCGAGGCGCTCGATGACGGTGCCGACGAAGCTCTCCGGGATGTCGATCATGAGCTGCTCGACCGGCTCCATCAATTGTCCGTCAATTCGCTTGGTGACGATCTCGGGCCGGGAGACCATCATCTCGAATCCCTCGCGGCGCATCATCTCGATCAAAATTGCGAGCTGCAGTTCGCCGCGTCCGAGGACCTTGAATGCGTCGGGCGATCCGGTCTCCAGCATCTTGAGCGAGACGTTGGTGAGGAGTTCTTTTTCGAGGCGGTCGCGCAGGTTGCGCGATGTGACCCAGCGGCCCTCGCGGCCGGCGAAGGGCGAGTTGTTGACGTTGAACTGGATGGCGATGGTGGGCTCGTCGATGACGATGCGGGGCAGCGGCTGCGGGTCCTCGACGTCGCAGAAGCTTTCGCCAATGGTGATGCCGGGGATGCCGGCGATGGCGACGATGTCGCCCACCTGCGTCTCGTCGATGTCGATGCGCTTGAGGCCACTGAAGCTGAAGAGCTTGGTGATCTTGTGCTTTGAAAAAGTCCCATCGATGCGCGCGACGTTGTACTCCTGGCCCGTGCGCATGGTTCCGTTAAAGACGCGGCCAATGGCCAGGCGGCCAAGGTAGTCGGAGTAGTCGAGGTTGGTGACGAGGATCTGCAGCGGGCCCGCGGGATCGCCGGCGGCGACGGGGATGGTCTGGACGATCTGCTCGAAGAGCGGCTGGAGGTCGGCGCCGGGCGTGGCGAGGTCGAGGGTCGCGGTGCCCAGCTTGCCATTGGTGTAGAGGACGGGGAAGTCGAGCATGGACTCGTCGGCGTCGAGGTCGATGAAGAGGTCGTAGACCTCGTTGAGGACCTCCTGCGCGCGCGCGTCGGGACGGTCGATCTTATTGATGACGACCAGTGGCGTCAGCTTGGCTTCCAGCGCCTTCGAGAGGACGTAGCGCGTCTGCGGCAGCGGGCCTTCGGAGGCATCGACGAGCAGCAGGACGCCATCGACCATCTTCAGGGCGCGCTCGACTTCACCGCCGAAGTCGGCGTGGCCGGGCGTGTCGACGATGTTGATCTTGTTGCCGTGATAGTAGAGCGCGGTGTTCTTGGCCAGGATGGTGATGCCGCGCTCGCGCTCCAGGTCGTTGGAGTCCATGACGCGCTCGGCGACGGCCTCGTTGGCGCGGAAGGTGCCGCTCTGGCGCAGCATGGCGTCCACCAGCGTGGTCTTGCCATGATCGACATGGGCGATGATGGCGATGTTGAAGATGGGTTGCTGGGCGGGCTTCGGGTCAGGCTTCTGCACGGTTGGGACGCTGAGTTGTTCGTTTGCCGGGGCGGAAGTCTCTGGATTCGGGATGGTTTGGGGGCTGCTCAATGCGGGTGATATTCCTGTCTGGAGTTCGTTTGGGGCGCGTTCTGCCCAACCGGCGCCGCCGGCCGGGAGCCCATTGGGATAAGGCCGAAGGGCGAAAATGCGCGTCATCTTTAGTTTAGAGCATTTTCACAGTACCTATGGTGTCGGAAAGCTCGTGCAATGTGGTTTTCGTTCCACCCCAGCGACGCGGACCTGTCGCTGAGGGACCCCGGTTGAGAGAAAACCGCGCAGGATTGTTCCGCCTCACTCTACACCTACTGTGAAAACGCTCTACTGCACGGCAGCTCTGAGCTGCGGCGCGCGCGCGGAGTTATGCATATGCAGGATGAAGTTTGCGCTCAGACAGAGGCATTTACGCGATGCATAAAAAATCGCGACCACCCTTTCGGAGGCCGCGTTGCTTTCATGCTTCAGATATTCCTAGGTCAAACCTATAGCATCCGATTGGAGGTCCTGAGGACTTCGAGAAGTGCTCAGAACCTCCTCCGTCGGGTGCGGATTGGTTTGCGCGCCTTGGCCCTGCACCGCAAACCGAAGATTGGCGAGCCTTGGCCCCGCTTCACCAATCGAGCCCTATGCAACGTGATTTGCGAGCCTTCGCCCTGGGTCGCAAACCGAAGATTGGCGAGCCTTGGCCCTGCTTCACCAACCGTGATCGGTGCGCCTGGCCCTGCGCCACCAACCCTGAATCTGTGACTATGATCCGTGAAGGGGGCTGCGGGCGCTGTGATCTTTATCACATGACTTTGGATCGGCGCACCAGGGTGCTTCGCGATGATTTGGCTACTGCGCGGCAACGGGCACTGGCTTGGGCTTCACCTTGATGGTGACGCTACTCGTTTCACCATGTACGATGATAAGCTGCGACGCATCCAAATATTCACGCGCGGGCTTCACGCCGTTCCCGTGCAAATCCATGATCAGCCCACTCACCTTCAAGGTGTACTCGCCCTCGGGCACATACGGAAAACGGAACTCTCCTCGACCTTCGATCGCGGATGCGTGGGCCACCGGCGAATCGTCGTCCGCATCGTGAAGCTCAACAAACTCGGCCATCACCATCTCGCCTGTCTCCGCACTGACGACAGTACCCGAAACAGAGTGCAGCTTCCCCAGCGGCACTTCAATGTTGTTGCCTACCGATTCTTCACCCTCTTTGACCTTGATGCTCTTCGCATCTTTCAGTCGAGTTACGTCACCGTAGTAAATATCGATTCCGTCGTTATTATTCGAATATTCAAGGCTCACCTTCAGCAGGTATTCGCCTGCAGGAAGCCCCGCGATGCGAAAGTTGCCCCGGTCATCGCTGTCCTCCAGCCTCCAGTCCCGCCCCGTCTCATAACGCGCCCACTTGCCCGACTTGTCCTTGTGCAGGACAACGACAGAGGCTTCGGAATACCGTTCGCCATCGTCAAAGCGAACCCTGCCTGAGATGGCCGCACCCTTTGGCAGAACGATCTCCACGTTGGTCGCGCGGTTGGCCACGATGGTGAACGCCGGCAGTAGAGTGCTTAGTGAGTCCTCGTCCTCTTTGCTCAATGCCGCGACCATGCCACAGGGCAGATGAATCGGCGAGATGTATCCCGGCGTCTCTGCTAGAACATAATATTTGCCTGGCGGAATACCGCGGAATGTGAATGAGCCGTCGAGCTGCGTGGGAGCAGAGGGCTCTTCATCCGGCGATTTCGCCTCTTTGGCACTGGAATTGAAGTAATCGACTTGCAATCCGTTGGCCATTTGGGGTCGCACCACAGGCAGCAGCGTCACCATCGCCATCCGCGCAGGCAGATGCGAGTCGCCGAGGTAGACATGGCCAGTGACCGTGCCGGTGGCGAGCGGCGGTGCAGAGGGCGAGGGCGATTGTGCGTCAGGCTCGGGCGACTGGGCCGGGAGCAGGCAGGATACAAGGAGAAGCACGGCGAGGAGACGAAGGACTTTCAACGCAATCCTCAAGTCCGCAGGGGCGGCTTAGAGATTGTAAATGGAGGGATGGAGGATGCGCAGGTGAGTGAGTCTTACTGTGCAGCGGTAGCGGCGGCTGGTGGCTTGGGTTTGACCTGGATCGTTACTCCGTTCATCTCACCCTTCACGATGAGGGGCTGGGAGGTATCGGAGTAAGTACGGATGGGCTTCTGGTCGCCCTTGCCGGGTATGATGTCGGAGGCGTTCGTGACTTTGAGGGTATACTCGCCTTCCGCAACGTACGGGAAGTGGAACTGGCCGGTGGCGGGAGAGATTTCGGTTGTGGTGCAGGTGGAGTCGTCGTCGGCGTTATGCAGTTCGACTCTGGCGCGGTTGATGGGTACGCCGGTTTCGAGGTTGAGGACGGTTCCCGAGACTAAGTGGAGTCTGGCGAGGGGTATCTCGATGTTGTTGCCGTTGGATTCCTCGCCGTCTTTGAGCTGGATGGTCTTGGCGTCGCGCGGGCGGACGCCGTCCCCTAGGTAGATGTCCCAACGGTAGTCCGGCTCGTGAGGCAAATCCGTTCCCGGGGACTTTATATCGGCGCCCCCAAGCTCGAGGGTCGTTCGGAGGAGATATTCGCCTGCGGGTAGTCCGGTGAGACGGAAGTTGCCCTGATCATCGGTGCGCTGTCCGGAGGAGAAGAGGCCATCCTGGGTTGCGAATTCAGACCACTTGCCGGAGTTGTCCTTGCGCAGCAGCGAGACCACGGCCTGGGTATCGGGCTCGCCATCATCGAAACGAACCGTGCCTGCGATGACTGCGCCCTTGTTGAGGACAATGTCGGATGTTGACGTGCGATTTGCAGCAACGGTAACGGGAGTAAGCGCCGCCGACAACGCTTCCTTCACCTCTTTGGGAGCGTTATCGAAGCCGTCGGGGTCGACGTAAGAGAAGGGAATGGGTGTGACGTAGCCAAGTTTTACAGCGATGACATAATAAACGCCGGGAAGAAGATTGGGCATTACGTAGGCCCCATCCAGCCCGGTCTGAACCGTAGCGGAGCTGACAACCGGCTTCTTGTCGCCTGCTTCCGCAGCGGTGAAAGGCAGCAGGGTAACGAAGGCCATGCGCGCGGGGAGGTGCGAGTCGCCGAGGAAGACATGACCGGTGACGGAGCCGGTGGCGGGTGGCTGTGCAAGTGGGACGGATTGTTGCGTGGGAGATTCGGAGGGAGAGGGTGATTGCCCATCCGGCGTGGGCGATTGGGCCGGGAGCATGGGGGATGCAAGGAGGAGCACGGCGAGGAGACGAAGGACTTTCATCGCAATCCCTCAGGCTGCGGAGGCGGCTTAGAGATTGTAAACGGGTCGATGGAAGATGCGCAGGTGCTTTACCACAGCCCCCAGGCGCGGCTGATGTAGTCGGAGAGGGTCATGGTGACGAGCACGAGGAACATGAAGAAGCCCGAGGCGACGGTGGTCTTGATGAGGTGCGACTGATACTTGACGTGCATGAAGAAGAGCATGACGATGACCGCCTTGGTGCTGGCGATGCCCAGCGCGATGATGGGGTTGAAGACGCCGAGGTCGATGTTGGCGGCCACCACGGTGAGCGCCGTGCCGGTAAGCAGCGCTGCGAAGACCATGGCGTACTGGGCCGGCGTGACGATGTGGTGCGAGGCGTGCTCCGGGTTAGTGACGTTGGAGGGATCGTGGTAGTGCTGTTCGGGTTGGGCTTCGTGGGCCATCATATTTTCCTTCCGAGGTTCTAGTGCGCCAGGGGGTGAAGGTTGACGAGGTAAAACAGCGCAAACAGATAGACCCAGATAATGTCGACGAAGTGCCAGTAGAGCGCGAAGTTCTCGATGGGAGCGACGTATCCGGCGGTGAAGTCGCCGCGCTGAGCACGATACAGCAGCCAGAAGAGGATGCCCAGGCCGATGATCATGTGCAGCGCGTGCATCCCGGTCATGGCAAAGTAGAGGAAGAAAAAGAGCTGCGTCTTCTGAGCGGCATCGGGCGCGAGCGGCTGTGCATGCAGCCCGTAGGCAGCGGGATTGACGAATTCGGAGACGTCGAAGCTGGCTCCGGGGATGTGATGCTCGACCCACTTTTCGTGGTACTCGACGGTCTTGATGCCGAGGAAGGCGAAGCCGAAGAGCATGGTGCAGATCAGCGTGATTACCAGCGTCTTCTTCTTGCGCACCTCGGCCGCCCACATGGCCAGGGCCATGAAGAATCCGGAGGTGATAAGGATGGCGGTGTTGGCCGCTCCCAGCGGCACGCTGCACGTGTTGGACGCCGCGACGAAGGCGTCGTAGTACCAGTTGCGGTAGAGCAGGTAGGCGAAGAAGAGACCGCCGAAGAACATGATTTCGGTGAGCAGGAAGAGCCACATGCCGAAGCTGCCCGCCTCGCGCTGCTGCTCCTCGGTGGCGAAGTGATGGCGGTGCTGCGGCACGAAGACGTGCTCGTGCTCCTGCTCGGCTGTGTCGTGCCCGACCTGCGGATTTGCGATCGTGCTATCCAACGTGGGTCACCTCGTGTTGGGTCTTATGCTCCAGCCACTCGTAGTCGTAGGCCTCGTGGTCCATGATGGGGATCTCGGTGAAGTTCTCGGTCAACGGAGGCGACTGGGTTTGCCACTCGAGGCCGGTAGCCTGCCAGGGATTGTCGCCTGCGATGGCCCCGTACTTCAGCGACCAGGCAAGGTAGAGGACGGGCAGCAGATATCCCACGCCAAGCACGGTGGCCCCGGCGGTAGAGAGCACGTTGAGCACCTGAAACTCCTGCGGATACGCATGATAGCGACGCGGCATGCCCAGGTAGCCAAGGATGAACTGCGGCATAAAGGTCAGGTTGAATCCGATAAAGGTAACCACGGCGGCGAGTTTGGAGAGCGATTCGGGATACATGCGGCCTGTCATCTTGGGCCACCAGAAGTGCACGCCGGAGAGAAAGGCCATCAGCATGCCGCCCACCATGACGAAATGGAAGTGGGCGACGATGAAGTAGGTCTCGGTGAGCTGGATGTCCATGCCCAGCGAGCCGAGAAATACGCCGGTGAGGCCGCCGATGGTGAACAGCCCCATGAAGCCGAAGGCGTAGAGCATGGGCGTCTCGAAGGTGATGGAGCCCTGCTGCAGGGTGAAGCACCAGTTGAATATCTTGATGGCGGAGGGCACGGCGACCAGCATGGTCAACAAGGAGAAGACCAGGGCCGAGTAGTTGGAGACACCCATGATGAACATGTGGTGCTCCCATACGAAGAATCCGAAGAGGGCGATGGCGACGGAGCTGAAGGCGACCGCGGTGTAGCCGAAGACGCGCTTACGGGCGAAGGTGCTGACCACCTCTGAGATGACCGCCATGCCGGGCAGGATCATGATGTAGACGGCGGGGTGGGAGTAGAACCAGAAGAGATGCTGGAAGAGCAGCGGATCGCCGCCCTTGGTGGGGTCGAAGACGCCGATGCCGAAGATGCGCTCCATACCGACCAGAACCAGGGTGATGGCCAGCACCGGTGTGCCCAGCACCATCAAAATGGAGGCTGCGTAGTGCGCCCAGACGAAGAGCGGCAAGCGGAACCAGGTCATGCCGGGGCAGCGCATGCGATGGATGGTGACGATAAAGTTGAGCCCGGTAAAGATGGAGCTGAAGCCGGCAATGAAGACAGCACACGCGGTGGTGACGACGTGGGTATTCAAATAATGGGTGGAGAGCGGGGTTGTGAAGGTCCAGCCGGTATCGACGCCTCCCTGTGCCATTGCGGTGAGCATCATGATGCCGGCAGCCACATAGAGATACCAGCTAAGCAGGTTGATCTTGGGGAAGGCCAGGTCGCGCGCGCCCACCATCATGGGGATGAGAAAATTGCCTATCGTGGCAGGAACCGACGGCACCAGAAACAGGAAGACCATGATGATGCCGTGCATGGTGAAGAGCTTGTTGTAGGTGTCCGACGAGACAAGGTCCCCCTGGGGCGTTAGCAGTTCCAGCCGGATCAACCCGGCGAAGGCCCCGCCAATGAAGAAGAATACCGTGATCGAGATGAGATAGAGGATGGCGATGCGCTTGTGGTCGCCGGTGAGCAGCCAACTGAGCAGGCCGTGCTCCGCGTTGATGAAGTTCTTCTTCGGCATGGTCGCGCTGCTCTGATCGGGCAGGTTGAGAATTGTTGGACTCGGTGCGCTCATGGTTTCACCACCCCTGACGCCGGAGGCGCCGCCTGTTCTGATTGAGTTGTGGTCAATGTCTGTTGCACACGATCGTTGCTGTTGAGGTTCTTGAGATACTCCACCAGGTCGATCAGACCGTCCTCGCTGATCTGGCCCTGGTAGGTGGGCATGATGGGGGTGTAACCCGACGTTACATGCTGGGAGGGATTGAGGATGGCATCGCGCAGATAAGCGTCGTTCACCAGCACCTGGGAGCCGTTGGTCAACCGCAGCGTTGAGCCGTATACGCCCGCCAGGCTGGGGCCGCGCGCCGCGGCGTTGCCGGAGTGGCAGGCGTTGCAGCCCATGCTGGCAAACAGGCGTTCGCCGTTCTGCGCCAGGGACATGCCGCTGGTGGACTCTTCAGTCCACTTTTTGTAGTCGGCCGGCGAAAGCACGGTGATGGTGCCGATCATCGCCGAGTGGTTGGTGCCGCAGTATTGCGTGCAAAAGAGATGATACTGGCCCGGCGTGGTGGCCTGGAACCAAACCGTGCTGTAGCGGCCGGGAATGACCTCGCGCTTGATGCGGAAGGCGGGAATGGAGAAGCTGTGGAATACATCCTGCGAGATCATGGTCAACTGGATGGGTTGGCCGGTGGGCACATGCAGCGCGTTAATCTCGTGCTGGCCGCCGGGATGCTCTGCCTTCCACATCCACTGCTTGCCGACGATGTAGATGTTCATGGAGTTGACCGGCGGATTGTAGATGCGGAAGTAAAGCAGCGCGCCCCATACGAAACAGATGAGGAACAGGCCCAGGGGAATGATGGTCCAGGTGGCTTCGAGCAGAGTGGAGCCCTCAATCTGCCTGGCCACCGGATGCACCGTCTTGCGGTAGCGGACGGAGAAGACCACCAGCAAGGTCGCCACCAGGAAGACCCCGACAAACGTAATGGCGAGCAGGAAGAAGTACAGCGCGTCCATGTAGGGTGCAATGGTGGACGCCTCGCTGGGAAAGAGCGCGGAGGCGTTGAGCCACTTCACCAGAAATTGCCATAAGACCGGACTAATACCCATCGTTACCCTTTATCTTCCGTACGCCAATCGATCGAATCGTGGTTGCGGCCGAGCTGCAAGTCGCGGCGAAACATTAAAAACATGAAACCGCCCAGACTGACCACCGTCATCATGCCGCCCAGTTGGACCGCACGCGCCACAATCAGGGAGTGGTGGTTGGTCTGCGGATCGTAGTGGTAGCAGTAGGTGAGGATGTTGGCGACCGGCGATCCGATCCGGTTGCCCGAGGCCTCGATCAGCCCCAGCAGGATGTCCTTGGGCGAGTACTCCACGCCAAGGTAGTACTGCGCCAGGCGGCCCTGGGTGGTGACCACCTCGATGGCGCTGGCGTGGGCGAACTGGGTTAGCTTGCCGTCGGGACCGGGAACGCGCACGTAGCCGAAGCCGGTGGCGTTGGAGACGGCGTCGATGGCCGCCTGTTGGCCGGTGAGGAAGTGCCAACCGTCAGCCGTCTCGGGGTGGCCATAGCGCTTGACGTAAAATGCCTTCTTCTTGGCGGCGAGCTGCGGCGTCTCGCTGGGGTCGATGCTGATGATGACGATGTTGAAGTCCTTGCCCGGGGTCAGATGCACCATCATGAGCGCGCTGGCCAGACCATCCATCTCCTCGGAGCAGAGCAAGGGGCAGTTGTAGTAGACCAGCGAGAGGATGGCGGGACGCTTGCCGAAGTAATCTCCCAGGCGCACGGTCTTGCCGGTGTCGTCAACGAACTGCGCGTCCAGGGGAAGCATCTGATTGAGGCGCTGGGTGACGCCCACCCGCTGCAGCACCTGGGGCAGTTGGTCGCCGGTGTTCTCTCCGGCCTGCTTATCGCCGTAGCTGGAGACCTGGGCAAGCGCAGAGGCAGCCAGCAGCGCGCATACGAATGCCGCAGTGCCGCAGTGCAGGATCGTCCGCCGAATTGTCCGCCCGTACCTCATCGTATTCCTTCTCTCACTCGCCCTTCTGTTCTCTCTTGCATCGTCTTCATGGTGCGGAGACCGGAGCTGAATTCGCGGAGGTCTCGGCCGTGCCGTAGATCATCTTCTGCCGGCGCGCTTCGATCACCGTCTGTTCAAAGCCGGTGCGCGCGAAGCCGTTTGTGAGAGGCGCCTGAATCTCCGGCTGCGCCGCATGCGCCACAGAATCGGACGGCGCAGATGGATTGGCAACCGGCAGCCCACGCTGCACGATCAACTCCATGGCGCGCTCGATGGGAATACGAATGGTCCCCGGCTGACCATCGACCAGGCTGTAGTGCTCCAGCAGGATATCTTCGCGCGCATGCAGGTCCGCCGTAGCCTGGTTGCCGTCGTCCATATCCAGGCGCGGCTCAGGAAATGTGCCGACAATCTGCTGCAACTGTTTCTGCTCGATCTCCGGATTGCTGGCTAGGTCCCTGCCCTTGCCGGCGGGCGGCACCGCACCGGAGGCAATGGCCCACTTGTTCGCAGGCCCGTCCTGCTTCTGCCACGCGGCGTTGATGGCGCGCCCAAAGTAGAAGCACAAGAAGAGAAAGACTACAAGCGTTCCGACCAGTCCGCAGAGGAAGATGGCCACGCCACGAACGTTGGCGTCGGAGGTCTCGTATCCCGGATGCTCGGCATCGACCGGCGCGCCATGCAGTGGGCTGGTGTCGCTCTTGGCATCGTGTCCCATGTTGTGGCCGTCAGTAGGCATGTTCAGGCTCCAAAATCTCTGCCAGGTGCGGATCGTTGGTGCAGACCAGAGGTCGCTTCCTTAACTGTGTGATGTAGTAGGCGACCCACAGCGCAAGCAGCGTGACGGGTACCGTAAGGTACGCCAGCATTCCAAGGTTGCCGACGATGTGCAGGTTTCCGGCCGAGTCGGCGAAGTTGGGTTCAATCAGCCAAAACATGTCGACCAGGCGGGCAAAGAGCATAAAGCATGTGATCCAAATCATTCTGCTCTTGCTGCGTTTCAGGTCGCGCGAGAGCAACAGGCAGAAGGGGATGAGCCAGTGGCAGACGAAGTCCAGGGTGCAGATGGTCCACCATCCGCCGTGAATGCGGTTGAGGTACCAGGGAATCTCATCGGGAATATTGCCCGACCAGATGATGAGGAATTCGGCGAAGCAGAGGTAGATGTTCAGCATGACGAAGGCGAATAGGAACTTGCCCAGGTCGTGCTGCTCGGTGGTGCGCAGCAGGGTCTTCATGGGCTGGTAACGCGACAGCAGAATGACGCTGAGGATACCGAGCGCAAGCACCGCATATCCCTGCGCGACGAGAAACTGGAGTCCCCAGATGGACGAGTACCAGGTGACGTCGAGCGACTTGATCCACACGATGGCACCCACGGTCATCAGGATGACGTAGATGAGAATGCCTGGTCCGCTGAGGTTCTCGAAGCGAGTGCGCCAGCGCTCGTAGCTTGCCTGGGTGCCATGCAGAGGGTCGGCGTCGCACCGCAGCGACCAGCGGTTCAGCAAAAACATTAGCGTGAACAGAACGGCATAGATGATGCAGTACTCCACGATCATGGCGTGCGGATTCAGCATGGGACGCTTGAAGTTCGCCGTAAGCGCCTGCTCGTAGGTGATCAGATGATTGTTGTACGCCTGGTTGGTGGAAGCTGCATCGGGGTAGCGAATCCACTGGTAGAGATAACTGCCGATCCGCGGCAGCAGGATGGGAACGAATAGCAGCGCCACCAGCGGCAGGGTGCGCGTCATCGCCTCCAGCGGGCGGCGCAGCAACAGCCCCCACTTTCCGCCCGAGACGTATTGCAGCATCAGCAGGACAAGCGCGCCGCCGGCAAAGTTGAAGCATGTCATGTAGCCCATCAGGTAGGCGCGGACGATGTGGTTCCTGCCCTCCTCGGAGTATGCAAACGGCAGCGTGAGCAGCGCGAAGACGACCGCGACTGCCAGAGCGCGTCTGCGCCACGCCAGCAAAACGTCCGGGGCGTCCAGCGATGCAGGCAGCGCCTGCGTGCCGCTGTGGGCGTGTGCTCCGTGCTCTCCGTGTTGTTCGTGTTGCGATGACATTGTTTCGGCCTTGGTGAAAGAAATCGGTCTCTATTGCTTGTTCGGCGTTGCGGGATTATTCGACTGAACCGGCGCGGGTTGGACCGCTGGATACTTGCCATTGGCGCTGGGAGGCAGCTCAGGCGGTATGCCATTGTCCTGGTTGTTGGGTGTGCCGTAGACAGCGGTCGGCGGCAGCGTCCACTGCTTGGCGAAGTTGGGCGGCAGGCCCTCGCTCTCGGCGATGGTGGCGAGCGACTCGATGCGCGCGCCCGGCGGCGCATCGGCGGGCTTGGCATCCTGACTCAACTGCAGCGCCTTGATGTAGGCGACGATGGCCCAACGGTCCTGCGGCGCGACCTGCGCGGCATAGTCCGGCATGGCGCCGTACCCGTGGGTCATCACACTGAAAAAGTGGCCGAGCGGCGCCGCCATCAGGCGTGCGGTGTGGAAGTTGCCCGCCGGACGATAGCCGCGCTGCACGATCATTCCGGCGCCATTGCCCACGCGCGAGTGGCAGGGCGTGCAGTAGATGTTGTACCGCTCCTGGCCTCGCGCCAGCACCGTCATGGTCACCGGAATCGGCATCGCATTGCCCTCTTTGCCGTCTACCAGGCCTGTGTAGAAGTATGCATCCTCGTGGAGTTGTCCACGGGCAACCGTGTTGGCCACCTGCGGACGGACGGAACGGCCGTCGGCAAAGAAGCCGGTGCCACGCTGGGGGATGAACTTGGGCTGGTCCTGCATGTCCTGGCGGCAGCCGGCGAGCAGGCCCGCAACTGCGATCGAGCACACCGCGACAAATCTGTGCACTCTATTCCCTCGAACCTTGAACCTCGAACCTCGAACCTGCGTCACAGTTCCACCTCCACAACGGAGACGGGAGCGAACTGCTCCAACAAAGCGCGCGTCTCGATAATGGAAAAC
>Ga0326728_10016234_pt1 | contig 15241 bp, 10 predicted proteins | sample MB3enrmetagenome_FD_207602 | JGI IMG/M metagenome (GOLD analysis project Ga0326728, IMG submission 207602) | Lab enriched peat soil microbial communities from McLean, Ithaca, NY, United States - MB31MN | ecosystem: Environmental > Terrestrial > Soil > Wetlands > Peat | place: USA: New York...
CCGATTACCGGGCGGTCTTTGAAGAGCTCGCCCAGCGTGCCCAGGGCGAGGCGATCCTTGGGGTCGTTGAAGGTCGGCACGAGGACGGCGGCATTGGCGATATAGAAATTGGCGTAACTGGCGGGCAGGCGGCAGCCGTCGAAGCAGAGCGGCGCGGGCATGGGGAGCGGCACCACCTCCGGTCTGGAACCATCCTCGAGGCGGAGTTCCTGGATGCGCTCCCAGTTCCGGGCCAGCGGCCGGTAGTTGATGTCCTTGGGGTTGGTCTCCCGGACGAGCACGAGGGTGCGGCGATTGACGAAGCGGCAGATGTCATCAATGTGCCCGTGGGTATCGTCGCCCGCGGGACCGCCTGCCAGCCAGAGCACCTGGCTCGCGCCAAGGTATTGCCGCAGGGTCTGTTCAATTTCGCTCCGGCCGAGCCCCGGGTTGCGGACCTGGACCTTGGGATCGAGGTAGCATTCCTCGGTGGTGAGCAATGCGCCCTGGCCGTTGACCTCGATGCCGCCGCCTTCGATGACGAAGTCCCTGCCCCGGCACCGGGCCTGGAAGAGGGGTGCGCCCAAAAACGCGGCCGCCGCGTCGGGCACCCTGCGGTCCTGCTGCCAATCGCGGTATTTGGCCCAGGCGTTGAAGTGGAAATGGACGATGGCCGTCTCGGGGGCGGGCGGCGGATTCCGCCTTGCGCCCCTGGCAGTCCCCGGCCGCTTGCGGACGAAGATCGGCCCGCTGTCGCGCACCCAACCGCGGTTGGTGGGATGCCGCAGGAACTGGACGCGGCCGAGGTCCGCCCCGGAGCGGGTGAGGAACGAGCGGGCGAGCCGCTCCTCGGCCTGGCTGCGGACCAGGAGGCGGACCAGTTCGTCGGGGCAAATCTTGCGGACGATTTCCCCATAGACCCAGCGGATGGTGTCGAGCTTGTGCGGCCAATCGGTCGGGTGATGAGGCCAGGCCAGCCAAGTCGCCTGGTGCCGTTCCCACTCGGCCGGCATGGCGAAACCCAGGTCCGCCGGGGTTGGGCCGGTCATGGTGTCTTGCGCTGCCACGTCACTGCGCGGTGAGGCGATAGAAGCGGGTGGAATAATTCTTCCACTGAGGGTCGCTGAAATAGAAGGAGCCGCCGGTGAGGGTGTTGGTTTGAAGGGGAGACCAGGCGGGATTGGCCAGACTGCTGGCAGCCTCAACCACGAAGACGGCGTTGAGCGTGCCGGTGACGGTGAACCCGAATTGATTCGTTCGCACGCCGGCGTTGGCCATGCTGAGGGTCACTTGCGTGGGCTGGCTCCATACCGCCGTGGGCTGACCGGCGAGCGTCGCGCCCCAGCCCGTGGTCCCAGCCAGGTAATAGGCCGTCAGATTGTCGCCCCAGAACGCAAACTGATCCACGCTCGGCTCGTTGCCCTCGAAATAGAGGGCCGTCAGCTTGGAGCAGCCCTGGAAGGCGTAGCCCTCGATGCTGGTGACGCTGGCGGGGATGGTGAGGCTGGCCAGGCCGGCGCAGCCCTGAAAGGCATATTGGCCGAGGTTGGTGAGGCCGTCGTCCAGCGTGACGTTGACGAGGCCGCAGCCCTGGAACGCGGCGACGCCGAGGTAGGCAAGGGTGCTGGGAAGGACGACGCTGGTCAGGTTTGTGTCGCCGCTGAAGGCGTAGTCCTCAAGGATGACGAGGCGATCGCCAAACGTGACGCGGGCCAGGGCGGGGTCGAACTCGAAGGTCCCGGTCCCGACGCTGAGGAGGCTGTTGGGCAGCGTCAGGCTGGTCAGGCCGGCGACGGAGAGGGCGCCATCTTCGATGTTGGTGACACTGTCGCCCAGGTCGATGTTGGTGAGGTTGACGCACCACTCGAAGGCGTTAGTCTCGATGCTCAACACGGTGTTGGGCAGGGTAACGCTGGCCAGGCTGAGGGCGTCCGCGAACGCGTTCGGGCCGATGACGCCGACCGGCAAGCCGTTGATCGTGGCCGGCACCGTCAGGACGGTATCCGAGCCGATATATTGGAGGATGACGGCCATGGGCGGGGAGTTCGGGGTGATGCTATAGACGTAGGTGGCTTGCGCCGCCAGGGACAGCGGCACCAGCGGCAGCAAGGCCAGCCACCTCGCGACGCGGGCGCCCCCGGGCTGCGGCCGCCGCCGGGCAGGCGCTCCTGCCCAGGAACCCAAATCCAAGCCCCCGGCCCCAATCCTGGTGAACCTGGCTGCCGCCGCCAGGGCCCGCCGCGCAAACGACCGATTCGCTGTTCTAGTCATAACTCACACTCCACCAGCCATGTTACTCCCCTCGAACCACGTCGGAAAGTGGAAAAACAACGGTGGCGCGAACGACTCCACCTGTGCTAACATGAAGGGCATTGAAAACAATAGTGAATCGTCTTTTGTTTCGCACCCTGGGCTTGCTCTGGTGCTGCCATGCGGCGTGGCCGCTCCTTTACGCCGCCCCCTCGACGGTCGTCCCGGCGGAAAGCACGGAGGCCTTGACCAACCTTTTTCACCCACTCAAACCGGGACCTGACGACGGGAAGATCGCCTTCACGGCCGCCTGGATGCTCCGGCACTCGCAGTTCCTGCGGCGGAGCTTCGACGCGGAGGTCTCCCGGCAGTTCTTCGACAAGTACCTCGAGGCCTACGACCCGCAGCACGTGCACTTCCTCCAAACCGACATCGCGGCCTTGTCCTTCTATCGCACCAACCTGGATCGGCTGACCGTCGGCCGGGACCCGGAGCGGTCGGATACGCGAGCCGCCGACCAGGTTTTCAATCTGTTCATGGAGCGCCTCGAGCAGCACGTCGCTTACGTGGACCAGTTGCTCGACCACGAGAACTTCACGTTCGACACCGATGAGCGGGTCGTCGTCAACCGCAAAGACCTGCCCCCTCCCAAAGACCTCGAGGAGGCCCGGAAGCTATGGCGGGAGCGGCTCCGGGCGGAGTACCTTCAGGAGAAACTCGCCGAGAGCGGCGTCAAGAAAAAAGCCGCCCCGGGCGCGCCCAAGGAAGCCGCCGCGGGTCAGGCCGCCTTGAAGGACGGGACCAAACCCAAGACGGAGCGGGAGAAGATTGTGGATGTGCTGCGCCGGCGCTACCACCGGACGCTTCGCGCCTTTGCGGAATTCGATGACGAATACGTCCTGGGGATTTATCTCACCACCCTGGCGCACGTGTACGATCCGCACTCGGACTACTGGACCCATTCGCAGTTGGAGAACTTCGCCATCGAGATGAACCTCAAGCTCGAGGGGATCGGGGCGAAGTTGCGCTCCGAAGACGGGTATTGCACGATCGATGAGCTGCTGGCCAGGGGGCCGGCCATCAAGAGCAAGCAGCTCAAGGAGGGCGATCGGATCGTGGCGGTGGCCCAGGGCGATTCGCCGCCCGTGGACCTGGTGGACATGCGCCTGGACAAGGCCGTGCAGTTGATTCGCGGGCCCAAGGGCACGCGGGTGACGCTGACCATCCAGCCTGCGGGGGCCGATGCCTCCGCGCGCCGCCTCGTCACGCTCATCCGCGACGAGATCACGCTCCCGGACCAGGAAGCCAAGGCCAAAGTCATCGACGCCCCCAATGGGCATGGCGGCACCGTCCGCCTTGGGGTGATCGACCTTCCCTCCTTTTATGCGGCGATGGACCTGACCGGTCCCGGCAGCCGCTCGGACAAGAGCACGTCGCTCGATGTCCGGAGATTCCTCAGCAAGTTCAAGAAGGAGAACGTCGGCGGCGTGATCCTGGACCTGCGCCGCAATGGCGGCGGTTCCCTGGATGAGGCCATCAAACTCACCGGCTTGTTCATCCGGGAGGGGCCGGTCGTGCAGGTCCGCAACGCCAACGGCTCGATCGAGCGGGACATGGACCCGGACCCCGGCGTCGCCTATGACGGGCCGGTGATCGTGCTGACCAGCCGTTTCAGCGCCTCGGCGTCGGAGATTCTGGCCGGTGCCTTGCAGGATTACGCCCGCGCGTTAATCGTGGGCGACACCTCGACGCACGGCAAAGGCACCGTGCAGAGTCTCGTGCCCGTCATCGTGTATTACACCAACATCACCCGCAGCCCCGCCCCCGCCACGGACCCGGGCGCGATGAAGATCACCATCAAGAAATTCTATCGCCCCAGCGGCGCCTCCACCCAGCGCAACGGCGTGGTGCCCGACATCATCCTGCCTTCGGTGCTGGGCGAATCCAAGGAGATTGGCGAAAGGACCCTCGAAAACGCCCTCGAGGCGGACGCGGTGCCCAGCACCGAGTACGATCACTTCAACCTGGTGGCCCCCTATCTCCCGGAATTGCGCAAACTTTCCGCCCAGCGCGTGGCGGCCGACCCCGAATACGCGTATATCCGCCAGGACATCGAAACCTATCACAAGCTTGAGGCCGACAAGAGCCTCTCCCTCAACGAGAATCAGCGCCTCAAGCAAAAGGAGCAGGACGACGCCCGCGAGAAGGAGCGCGACCGGGAGCGCCTGGCGCGGAAGCCTTCCCCGGACATCGTTTATGACCTCACGCTGAAACAGCTCGACCAGCCGGGCCTGCCGCCGCCCGTGGAAAAGACCAATTCAATGGCCAAGCTGACGCTGACGCCGCCGAGCATTGCAGGCGGCGCGGCCACCGGCACCGATGCCTCCGCCGCCTCCCGCCAAAGCCGGCCTGAGCTGCGCGGCATCGATGACAACCCGGGCGGCGACCTCGACGCAGACAAATCCCCCCCGGTGGATGCCGCCTTGGCTGAGACCGAGCACATCCTGGTCGATTACCTTTCCATCCTGCCAAGGACGAACTTCGTCACCTCCGGCGGCACCGCCGCCAACCGCTGAGGGCCGCAGGCAAAATCGGGAAGCGGACCAGATGGAGGGTCTCCCTGCCTCGATCACATTCGATGCCCACCTGGATCTGGCCATGAACGCCATGGAATGGAACCGGGATTTGACCCGGCCCATCCAGGAAATCCGGCAACGCGAGCAGGGGCTGGCGGATAAACCGGATCGGGGTCGAAGCACCGTCTGTTTCCCGGAGATGCGGCGGGGCGGGGTCGGCCTGTGCGTCGCGACCCAAATCGCGCGCCATGTCAAACCGGGGAATCCCCTGCGGGGCTGGCACAGTCCCGCCCAAGCCTGGGCCCAAACCCAGGGCCAATTGGCCTGGTATGAGGCGATGGCAGAAGCCGGGCAGATGGTGCGCATCACCGAACGGGTGGGATTGGAGAAGCACTTGGAGCTTTGGCGGTCCTGGCTTGAGGGCGAGCCGGAACCGGGCGAGGCCAACGCCCGGAAGAGCGCCGGCTCCGGAGCGGCGCAACCCGCCATTGGTTATGTCCTCAGCCTGGAAGGCGCGGACTCGCTCGCGAGCCTGGCGCAGCTCGAGCGGGCTTACGCGCAGGGCTTGCGGGCGATTGGGCCCGCCCATTACGGGCCGGGCACCTATGCCCAGGGCACCGATGCGCACGGGGGTATCGGCGCCAAGGGCCGGCAATTGCTCGAGGAGATGCGGCGGCTGGGCATCATCCTGGACGTGACCCATCTCTGTGACGAGAGCTTCTGGGAGGCGGTGGACTTGTTCGACGGCCCGGTATGGGCCAGCCATTCCAATTGCCGGGCCCTGGTCCCGCACCCGCGCCAGCTTTCCGACGAGCAAATCAAATGCCTCATCCAGCGCGGCGCCGTGCTCGGGATGGCCCTGGATGGGTGGATGCTGGCGCCCGGCTGGGTCCGCGGCCAGACGACACCCCAGGCCGCCGGCCTGACCCTCGAGCGGCTGGCCGAGCACATCGACCACGTCTGCCAAATCGCCGGCAGCGCCCTCCACGTAGGGATTGGCTCGGACCTCGACGGCGGATTTGGGCGGGAGCAAACGCCCGCGGATTTGGACACCATCGCCGACCTGGCGCGCTTGCCCGCCATGCTCAGGGCCCGCGGTTACCGCGAGGACGACCTGGGCCGCATCATGAGCGGCAATTTCCTTCGCCTGCTGCGAGACGCCTGGACCGGGACCGGCGGCTGAGGGCGGGGTTGAACCCGCGCCGGGCTGGGAACTCTGGGGACCAGGGCGCTTCTTCGGCGTACCACCACGCGATGCCTCAGCGGAACGCCGCCTTCAGGCGGCAGGAGCGCTGGAACGGGCTGCGCTGCCAGGCACTCCGACGTCGTTCGCGTTGCCGGGGCGCTGCCGCCTAAAGGCGGCGTTCCCGGCCCGTGGTGGTAACGGACGGATGCGCCCGGGTGCAACTGTCCGCTCAACGGTTGACAGCCCGCGAGTTGAGTGTATGATATGATGATGCAGCATGTAAGCCTATCGAATGGCGGTTCCCTATAGTCATATGAGCTGGCCGAGGATCTTGCTGGGGCGGCTCATCCTGCGCGGTTGCCGTTCGTCATGCGCGAGACCGGGAACGGCGGGATGCGATTGTGGGCCGGAGCGGCGGTGTCCGCTCAAGTCGTTTTGCGCAGCCGCAAGGCTCGAGGCCGCCACCGGGGCGCGGCTGGAGAAATGGTTCTGGAGAGTAGTGATCGGGGCGACTGCGGGCCTGGGCTTGTTTGCGCTGCTGGCCTCGTGAAGGCCGCCAGCCGCGGAATTGGGCGTTGACCAGTGGGCGGGCCGGGCCTAAACTCCATCCCATGAGAACATTCCGCGGAGGGTCCCTTGACCAGGGCCGGGGGCGCATCGTTCTCTTGCTCCTGGCGGCGGTCGGCGGCGCGGCAGTTTTTCTGTTCGTCTGTTTCGTTTTGCCCAGCCTTGGCGGGTTTCTTTTCCCGCGGCCCGCGGCGGACGATCCCGGCGAGATGGCCGCCCAACACGCGGAGGCCGTGCGGGCGGCCTGGGCCGGCAAGACGCCGATGATCTACGACGCCTTGGAGCTCGCCTCCACCATGTTCCTGGTCGGTCTGGCGATCTGGCTCGTGTTCCGCTTGTACAAGAAGATCGGCGACAAACTTGACGAGCAGGGGTATTGGGACCGGGCTATCGCCAGGCGCGATCACCCTGGGGAGCGCCACGCGCGCCGGCCGCGTTGACGACCGTCTTCACTCCACCCACCAATTGCTCCCGTCGCTCTGCACGCGTACCGAACGATAGCGTGTGCCGTTGACCAGGGACAGGGCCCCATCGATCGTCTCCGCGCCATTGGCATTGGTCAGGATATACGTGCCGGTGTTGATGTTCTTGATCTGATAGACCACACCTGGGGCCAGGCCGGCCGGCGGCAGGGTGAGCAAACTGGTGGTCACGCCATTGAACAGAATCGTGGCGTTGCCCGCGCCCAGGGTGTAATCGCCCGTAATGGTCAGGACTGGATTGGTCATGCCGGAGCTGTTGCCCGATAAGGCTGCGCCGCTGAATTGCCCCCGGTAGAGATCGACGATGCGCACCGCGTTGGTCGTGTCCGGTTGTGTGCGCCAGGTGGCGAAGTTGGTGAGATTGGTCACCAGCCAGTTGCTCGAAAAGACCCCCGCGGGCTGGCTCCCCACCTGGTCCGGGTTGACTGCCACCCATCCGTCGCCGGCGGTGGCGACAAAGCTCCAGCCGCCCTCGATCTGGTCGTTGTAGGAGATCCGCCGGTGGTTCCGGAAACCGTTTCCGGCAAAGTAGCACAGCCCGCAGTTGATGAACACGTTGTCCGCAAAGTCCCATACCTCGTTGCCGTTGAGGCCGTAACAAGTGATGGCGGCGCCCATCGAAAAGGGCGACCCCGCCGGCCACGCGTTGTAGGGCATATTGCCGTTGATCCCGCTATTGGCGAATTGGCACCCCCGGATGATGCCGTGATCCGTGTGCCAGCCCACACCCATGACCGCGGTGAATTGGCAATTCTCCACCTCGATGATCTGGTTCCAGTTGCAATCCACGTCCAGGCCCACCAGGTTGTGCGGCCCGAGGTCGCCAAACCGCGCCGTTACCAGGCCGAACGGCGGGTTGTTGGTCATTTCCGCCCAATAGCCAAACCAGCAATTGCGGACGCTGGCCCAGTCCACCCCCCCGTACATCGTGAAGTCATTGACCCCGTTTCCGGCAAGATACACGAGGTTCGTCGGCGCGTTGATGGCCGAGGCGAGCCACAGGTTCTCGAGGTGGAAGGTCACGCTGTTCAACGAGTCCGGCGTCCCCGCCTTGATGACGCTTTGCGGCATCGCGCCCACATACACGATGCCCCCCGCCTCCGGCCCGCAACCCCGCAAGGTCAGCGAAAAAGGATTGGTGTTATTGATGGTTTGAATGGTGCTGGTGGTGTAAAAGACGCCGGGCCCAAGCTGCACCACCCCCCCGCCGGGTGCGGTGCGGCTGGATGACACCGGCAGGGACGCGATGGCTTCCTGGATGCCGCAGGTCGTCGTGCCCGGCGTGTCGGGACCAAAATCGGCGCCGTCGTTCTGGAACGCCGACTGCCCGTTGGCGAGGCCCTTGGCCGAAACGGTCACGACCCCCTTGCCCCGTAGCGAGGACCAGAGGGTATTCGTCAAGCCTGCCCCTTGGCCGGTGAAAACCCCGCTCAACTGGTTGCCGGGGTTGTTCAGCGTCAAGAGGTTGCTGCACGCGCCCGAGAGACTGCCGGCGGGAATGGGACCCGCCAAGCTGCCCGCGCTGATGGCATAGGGCGTCGGCGTCACCTGCTGCCGTGGCAGCAGGCCCGTAAAAGCGCCCTCGCCGCTGGCTCGTACCAGCACCTGGAGCCACAGCCCCTGGCCGTTCCAAGGCCCCGCCCCGAAATCCAGCGTGGTGGTGAACGACCCGTTGCTGACGGGCACCGCGCTGTTGGTCACCGGCTGGCCTTGCTGGGCGCCCGCCAACGGATCGGTGTAGAGCACGAAAACGAAATCGTAGCTCCCGTTGGCCGGGCTCCCGCCCGCCTTTAACTGGCCCTGGTAAGTAAAGGCTGTGCCCTGGGCCAAAGCGGCGGTCGGCGGCCAAGCCTCAATCGCCCAGGCCAAGGCCAGGGCCAGGGCAACGCTTGGCCCCTTGAGGACACAATCGATCGCTGTCTTCATAAGTCCGGTTCATTGAGGGAACTCGAGCGGGCATGAGATTTCCAGGCTAGCCCACCGCCGGGTCGGCGATGGCGAACTGCGCGCCGGGGCCGCGCTGGGGAGCATCAGGCCCCAAACGCATGCGCGTCAAAGATCGGACCGGGGCGAAACCGAATCGTTGGGCCGAGGCTTTGGCCGCCTCGTTGCCGTCGGGAACGTCCCAGATGACGGGCCGGGGGCCGGTCCCGCGCAGCAAGTCTGTGACCAGGGCGATGGCCCCTTCGGTGCGGGGGCAGGCCACGGGGCCAAGGTAATCCGCGTTGGCGCCGCCGCGCAACAGGCCCCAACCCGCGGCCGGCCGAGCGCCGGGCCAGACCAAGGCCTTGACGCTGTGGCGCGCGAGGCCGCGCAGCAGGGCAGGGCGCCGCGCGCCACAGGCCGCCGCGTCGAGTTCCTCGACGGCTTCCCAGTCCGCATCGGCCATTTCCCGCGTCGATGAGGGACGAGGGGCGAGGGACGAGGGACGAGGGGCGAGGGACGAGGGGACACCGGACAGATGTCCCTCGACCCTCGACCCTCGGGGCCCTCGACCTTCGACCCTCGACCCTCGACCCTCGGGGCTCTCGACCCTCGACCCTCGGGCCTCGGAACTTGCAACTGGCGTCTGGACCTCAGTTAGCGGCGGTCTGAGACAGCGGGTCAGGGTCCACTCGGGGATGAAGCCGAGCTTCTCGTAGAGGGGATAGCCGGCCGGGGTGGCGTCGAGCCTGAGGCAGCGGACGGCGCGCCCGCGCAGGTATTCGATGGCCTGGCTCATCAAACGGGTGGCAATGCCCTGGCGCCGATGTTTGGGGTGGACGAGCATCATGCCGATCCAGGCCAGGTCCTGGCCGTAAGCCGTCGTGGTTACCGTGCCGGCCAATTCGCCATCCACTTCCGCCAGAAAGCAACCCTCCGGTTCCAATTCCAGGAGTCGCCGCCAATCGTCGGGCGTCTGGTTCCAGCCCGCCAGCCGGCGCAATTCGTCGACCGCACCCAGGTCCCCTTCGGTCATCAACCGTACGAGGGTCTGCCTCATGGCTTTCGCGCCGTCCAGCGAATGGCCTGGCGCACGAACTGTTGGTAATTGGGGTTTTCATACGCAAAGTGGTCGTGGCCCGATTGCAGATAGACCACGCGGGCCCCGGCGTAGGTCTTGGCCCAGGCGATGACCTTGTTGCTCAGCGGCTCGTCGGTGGTCAGGAGCGCGTGGCAGTTGTCAGCCACGTCGAACAGCTTATAGGTCTCGTCATGGATGACATAATCGTGGAGGCCGCGCACGACCGGGTGCCGCGGGTCGGCGACGTGGACCTTGATTTGGACCCCGTGCTGGTAAACGGAGCGGGGCTTCTGGACCCCATCGACCACAGTGGGCTCCAAATAGTAGCGGGCGCCGATGATCTTGGCGTATTCAGGCCATTGCTGATAGGACGCAATGGCATGGTGCAGCACGACCAGACCTTTGCCCTCTTTGAGGCGGGCCAGAAAATCCGCTTTGGCCTCGTCGCTGATCTCCTGGTGCATATCGTAAAGGACCAGCACGTCATATTGCCTGGCGGCGTCAGCCTTCAGCAGCGAGTGGGCGTTTGGGTGTTCGACGTGCCGGAAGACGATGTCCGGGTTGTCCTCGAACACCTTCAGGAAGGCCTCCTTCTCGAAATCGTGGCCGCCGGTGACCAGGAGCACGCGGATTTTGCCGGCCGGGTTTCCGGCCTGGCCGGCCCCAAAACTCCATGACGCCAGCAGTGAAATCACAAGGGTGAGAACGGCAAGACGGATGTTTTTCATGCCGCTGTTGTATCATGGGGCGGCGGTTTTGCCAGCAGATTCACGGAGGGCGCCGGACAGAATTCTACTCTGCCGCCTGAAGGCGACGTTCCACGATCGAGCGGAACGCCACCTTGAGGCGGCAGGACGGGCGCTCGGGGAAGCCTCTCGCGCGCCCATTCACGGACGCATTGACATTTCGGGCTCTCCGTCATTAGCTGGTGGCCATGAAATCATACCATCCATCGAAGGCAATCACCCTGGGCCATCCGGCGAGCGCGGAGGGCAGCCCCGATATCACGCGCCGGAGGTTCCTGGCCGGCGCCGGCGCGGCGGTCAGCCTGACGCTCCTCAAGCCCGGTCTGGTCGCGGGCGCGGAGGCGAACTCGAGGATCGACATTGGGGTGATCGGTTGCGGCGGGCGGGGAGAGTGGATAGCCGAGCTGCTGGCCAAGAACGGCCACTATAATGTGGTGGCCATGGCCGATTACTTTCAGGACCGGGTCGACGCGGCCGGGGGAAAGCTCAACGTGCCCTCGAGCAAACGCTTCACGGGGCTGTCGGGCTACAAACGGCTGCTCGAGGAGAAACTCGAGGCGGTGGCCATCGAGAGCCCGCCCTATTTTCACCCCGAGCAGGCGGCGGCGGCCGTGGCGGCGGGCAAACATGTTTATTTGGCCAAACCCATCGCCGTGGATGTTCCCGGTTGCCAGTCCATCGCCCAGAGCGGGCGCAAGGCCACGGAGGGCAAGCTGACGTTCCAGGTTGATTTCCAGACCCGCGCCATGCCCTCCTACCAGGAAGTCGTTTCCCGCATTCACAGCGGGGCCATCGGCAAGCTGGTCACCGTCTATGCCGAGTACCAAACCAGCCTGATGTTCGAGGGGCGCGACGCCGAGCTGCGCAAAGACCCCAAGAACCCGGAGGTCCGACTCCGCGCCTGGGGCATCGACCGCACTCTCTCGGGGGACGTCATCACCGAGCAGAACATCCACGCCCTCGACGTGGCCACCTGGATCGTCAACGCCAATCCGCTCAAGGCCTATGGCCGCGGCGGCCGCGCCCGTCCGTTCCTGGGGGATTGCTGGGACCACTACTCGGTGCTGTTCTTCTTCCCCAATGACCTCATGGTCACTTTCACCGCCAAACAAGTCGGCTTCGGCTTCGACGATATCATGGTGCGGGCGCACGGTGAAACCGGCAGCGCCGAGACCAATTATGGCGGGACCTGCTGGCTGCGCAGCCGGGACGACCGCTTCGAGGGCAAGACCGACGACATCTACCTGGTGGGCGTCCAGCGGAACATGGAGACCTTCTACCACAACATCGTCCAGGCCGACTGTTCCAATCCCTCGGTAGCGCCGAGCGTGCGCAGCAACCTGACCACCATCCTGGGCCGCACCGCCGCCTACAAAAAGGCCGAGGTCACCTGGGAGGAGATGCTGAGGTCCGCCGAGAAGTGGCACTTCGACGCCAAGGGGCTCAAGGCATAACGCGGGGGCGGCAGGGGACGCCGGGAAGCAGCGGCGTCACGGAAGGGCGCCGCATTCACGCTCCCCCGGGGGCCAGAGCGCCAAAGCGGCGATTTATGTTCTCAGCGGGGAGACCTCTTATGAAACGCGAGCCGATGGCAGGGCCCCCCAAGAGCCCGTGCTGACAGGGCGCCGCCCGGCCCGCTGCCGACGCCAAAGGCGTCGCTCATACCAGCCCAGGGCGAGCGGAGCGCAGCCCTGGGTTCGCCGTCCAAGGACGATTCGGGGCGCTGAAGGCGCGACTCATCGCCCCCGGGCGATCGCGGCCAGGCCACCGCCCTGTGGTGTTCGAGCCCTATGAAGCAGGCCGTTGGCCTGCAATGGGATAAAACGGCATCCGGACCCAGGGCTCCGCTGCGCTCGCCCTGGGCTGGTATGACCCAGGCCTTCGGCCTGACGGCGATGGGCGCCACTAGATTCCATTAGAGAAGCGGTCAAGAGATGTGGGTAATGACAAGCGCTTCAGCGTTGGGTCCTGGCGCACAGGGGGACCCCGTCCCGGAGGGACGGCTGAACCAAGCGGCTGTCTCAGCCGTCCCTCCGGCAATTACTGGCTTAACCGGTAAAACTGCTGTGTGCCGGACATAGGGTTGGTCACTGTGTTCTGCCCGTTGACGACGACCGGGCCCGGAGAATTGGTGGTCCAGACCGCCGGTGAAACCAGGTTTGTGGTGGATTGCAAGTTGAACCCCAAGGCGTTGGTTGGCCACGTCAAAACAACATTGGCTCCGCAAGGAGTGATGGTCAGTGAAGGTGGCTCCGGCACAAGGGTCAGCCGGAAAACGGTCCCGCTTTTGCCTGTGCCGCCGGATGAAGTCGTCCCATAGAAACTGCCGTCACTGCCCTGCACCAGCCCGGCTTGCGGGTCTGCGCCGTCACTGCCAGCGAACGAGTGCAAACTGGTCAGCACCCCATCTCTGCTGATTTTGAAGGCGGTGCCAGAGTTGCTCGTGCCGCCGCCTGCCGTCGTGCCATAGAAACAGCCGTCGCGGCCCTGCACCAGCCCGGCTTGGGGATATGCGCCATCATTGGCGCCGCTGAATGAGTGCAAGCTGGTCAGCGCCCCTGTGGTGCCGATCTGGAACACGGTGCCATAGCCGTAGGGCCCTTCCGGCCCCACGGCGCTGTAGAAGGTCGTGCCGTAGAAACTGCCGTCGCTGCCCTGCACCAGCCCACCCTCGGGACTCGCGCCATCGTCGCCGTAGGAGAACCGCCAGCTCAAAGGGTTCGTCACCGCATTCCCATTGGCGCTGAATTCGAACACCGTGCCAAAGACGTCGCTGCCGCCGCCCGAGGTCTCGCCGTAGAAATTGCCGTCGCTGCCCTGCACCAGCCCGGCAACAGGATAGCCGCCACTGCCGCCGCCGGAGAACCAGAACAAACTGGCCAGCGCCCCGTTGGCGCTGATTTTGAACACCGAGCCACAGAAGTTCCCGCCGAATTCGGTCGTGCCGTAGAAATTGCCGTCGCTCCCCTGCACCAGCCCGGCCTGGGGATTTGTGCCATCCACCGACTGCCCCTGGTAGAGCTTGGCGCCGAACGAGTGCAGACTGGTCAGCGCTCCATCGGCGCTGATTTTGAACACGGTGCCCGCGCCCTGGCCCAACCAATTCGTGTAAGCGCCGCCGGCGTAAGTCGTGCCATAGAAATCGCCGTCGCTCCCCTGCGCCAGTGCGGCCCACCAGGGATTTGCGCCATCAGTGGCGCCAGCGAACGAGTGCAAACTGGTCAGCACCCCATTGGCGCTGATTTTGAACACGGTGCCATAGCCGCCATTCGTCCCGCCCTCGTAAGTCGTACCATAGAAATTGCCGTCGCTGCCCTGGACCAGCCCGGCTCGGGGGCTTGCGCCGTCGATGGCGCCGGTGAATGAATAAAGGCTCGTAAAGACCACGCCAGCCTGGGCACGGAAAGCGGGCAGCGCGAGCGCGGCTGCCCAGAGCAGCCGCATGAGCAGAGCCAAAACCGGCTTCGTGCCAAGTACCGGCCCGGTCGTTTCGCAGGTTCCGCTTCCGTCAGCGAGGGCCTTGAGATTCGTTTTCATTGGTTAACTGCTTCACTGACGGCAATTGCCCCGGCGTGGCGAATGCGGCTGCCGATTGGCCCGTCGAAACCACGCCAATATTTGCCCGCTTGGCCCAGGGAGGCCAGAAGCATTTCATACGGGAGGAACTGCTGCCTCTCTTGCACTTTGCGTTCACCGGACCGTTCTGTCAAGACGTTTTTGCCCAGGGTGCAACGTTCGGGCGCATGACATGATTCTTCGCTGCCGCCTGAAGGCGGCGTTCCACGATCGAGCGGAACGCCGCCTTCAGGCGGCAGGATGGGCGCTCGAAGAAATCCGTCGTGCGCCCGGTGAAAAAACCGCTTTCCATCAAGCCTGGCCGGGAGTAGATTCCAATCAAAGAAAGGCAAGATTATGAGGAAGATTGGCCTGACCTTGGGTCTGGTTCTGGTCCTGGGCGGCAACGCGATGGCCTGCCGCTGCTGCTGCTGGGGTTTCTGGCCCTCGTTCTCGATTGGTTTCGGCCTTGGCGGCCTGTTCGGGTGCTCGGTGGGGCTGGGCCCGGGCTGTTACTGCGGTTGGGGTTGCGGTCATCCGGCTTACAGTTATGCTTATCCGGGACCGGCCTATCCTTATGCTTACGCGCCCCCGGCCACTTACCTTGACCCTCCGGCGGCGGCCCTGGGCCCCGTCAAGGCGCCGGAGCCGACCCCCTGGGTGCCCAGCACCCCCGGGGCGGGTAGATGGGTGCCCGACCCCGCCCCCTACAGCTACACCCCAGCCCCCAGCGCCCCAAAGCCGGCTGAAGCCAAAGCCCCTCTGCGGCAAGTGGTCACCTCGACCTGTTCTCCCGAAGGCATCCCGGTCTATACCATCACTTATGTCAAATAGTCCCGGCGCATGACGGAGTTCTTCGCTGCCGCCTGAAGCAATCTCTCGTGCCCCAAGCAGCA
>Ga0326728_10016238_pt1 | contig 15239 bp, 18 predicted proteins | sample MB3enrmetagenome_FD_207602 | JGI IMG/M metagenome (GOLD analysis project Ga0326728, IMG submission 207602) | Lab enriched peat soil microbial communities from McLean, Ithaca, NY, United States - MB31MN | ecosystem: Environmental > Terrestrial > Soil > Wetlands > Peat | place: USA: New York...
CCACCGCAGACGGGCGCCGGGCGCCGTCGCCTGCCGCTCTCTGACCTGATCTTCGCGGCGGCTTATAAGGTCTATTCCGGTTTCAGCGCTCGTCGCTTCATGTCCGATCTTCGCACCGCACAGGAAGATGGACTGATCGGCAACGCGCCGCGCTACAACACCATATTCGACGTGATGCAGTTGGAAGAACTGACGCCCATTCTGCACGAGCTGGTGACTGCTACCGCACAGCCACTCGCTGCGCTCGAAACGGACTTCGCGGTTGATTCGACCGGGCTTGGAACGGAATGCTTTTACCGGCATTACAGCGCCAAGTACGGGCATGATCGAGAGCGAAAAGATTTCGTGAAGGTGCACGCCAGCATTGGCACCAAGACAAACGTCATTGCGGCCGTGTCGGTCACGGACCAGAACGTCCACGACTCGCTGGAATTTAAGCCACTCACAAAAGAAACGGCCCGTAATTTCCACATGCAAGAGATGAGCGCAGACAAAGCGTACAGCAGCTACGACAACCTGGAACTGGTCGAAAGCCTTGGCGCAAAGCCGTTCATTCCCTTCAAGTCGAACGCGACTGCGGTCGCCAAATCCCACCGTCGCCTGCCGTCGAAAACCTGGACCCGGCTTTATCACTACTTCCAACTGAACCGCGAAGAGTGGTCGCAACATTACCACCGCCGTTCGAATGCGGAGAGCACGTTTTCTATGGTGAAGCGCTGCATCGGGGATACGCTCCACAGCAAGACCCGCGTGGCGCAGATTAACGAAGCACTGCGGATGATTGTGTGTCACAATATCCGGTGTTTGATTCATGAGGCTTTTGAGCTAGGAATTATGCCGATGTTGGAGCAGTACGCCTGCCCGGCAATTCCGACGGTTGCCCGCCAATGCCTGCCCGGAAATTGATTGGCGGGCAAAGCCCCTCCTTGGTAAGGAGGGGAACCTGATTCGGACACTTCGACTCACAACGTGCCCGCACTTGCGCTACCACGCTCGGGCGTCAGTTCCTCTCCTTTCGAAGGAGAGGTCAGGAGAGGCGGTTCTCATGCCCCGCGTGTAACGTAATGCATACTCATTTGTCCAGTTTTACTACAGCGTTAAATGCGCATAAACATAGAATAGCAACAGCACCAAGCACTGAGGACCACCTTGACTTCGGTCCCGGCGAGGGCGAATAAGAGTTCCCTTATGCACAACGCAGGTGGGCAAGCGTGATGCGTGCTGCGCTCGTGTTCTTGGGCGCAGTGTTCCTGCTTGCGGCTGGGACCTTCTGGTGGCTGAAGTTCGAGCATCATCCGCCGCAGGTCTCGCTGCCGGCCGCTGTCGAAGTGCTGGGGCGCAAGACGCCCTTTGATGTGGATATCCGCACCGATGCGCCGGGTCTGCGCGCCGTGACCGTGCGCCTGCAAGCGGGCGGGGTCAACTTCGAGCTGCTGAGTGAGACGCACCCCGCGGTCAACTGGCGTGGCAGCGGGCTTGCCGAAAGACGGGTGCGCGTCGAAACCGATCTGCTGCCGCTCAAGGTGCCGGAGGGCCCCGCGACCCTGGAGGTCTACGTCGAAACCCACGCCTGGCACATCTTGCCGCCGTCGCGCGCGCCGCGCCTGTCGCGACCGGTCACCATCCGTTTGACGCCGCCGAAGCTGGAGCTGCTAACGACGCAACACAACATTCGGCTCGGCGGCATGGACGTCGCCGTGTTTCGCCAGTCACCCGAGACCGTGCGCAGCGGCATCGAGGTGGACAAGTACTTCTTCCCCGCGGTCACCGGCTACTTCGCCGACCCGACCATCGCACTGGCGTTCTTCGCCATCCCACAGGACCTGACGGCGGACGCGCGCCCGCGCTTGATCGCCCGCGACGCGGCCGGCAATCAGCGCGAGGTCTACTTGCCCTGCAACATCAAGCCGCGCCACTTCGCCGAACGTACGCTGGCAGTCGATGACGATTTCCTCAGCCGCAAGGTCCCGGAGATCGAGCACGACAACGGCTTGCCCATCGCCGCCGACCTGCTGCAGGGCTACTTGTACATCAACGGGGACCTGCGCCGGCAGAATGAGGCACGCATCCTCGAACTGACGGCAACCTCGGTGCCGGAACCGCTGTGGGATGGCGCCTTCCGGCGCCAGCCGAACGCCGTGCCGCTCAGCTCTTTCGCCGACCGGCGCACGTACACCTACCATGGTGAGGTCATCGATCATCAGACCCACCTCGGGTACGATCTGGCCTCAGTCAAGCTGAGCCCGGTGGAAGCGGCGCAAGACGGCATCGTCGTCTACGCCAACAACCTCGGCATTTACGGCAATGCGGTGATTCTCGATCACGGAATGGGGATCTTCACGCTCTATGGCCACCTCAGCTCGACTGCGGTGCAGCCGGGGGAGCACGTGAAGGCCGGCCAGACGCTCGGGCAGACCGGTGAAACGGGCCTCGCCGGTGGCGATCATCTGCATTTCTCGGTAATGTTACGAGGAGTTCACGTGGATCCAGTCGAGTGGTGGGACCCGCACTGGCTCCACGATCGCGTGACGACCAAGTTGATGATGTTTCCGCGCGCCACCACCGGGGCAGCCGCATCCGAGCATGACCATGAGCAAGCCAGACCGCCAGACGCAACTCCGCCTCGGTGAGCAGCAACTCGAAGAATGGGGCGTGCCTGCAGACGCCGGCGTCGCAGCGCTGCGCCAGGTCAGCGGCCGTGACTCGGCGGCCGATCTGGCGATCGCCGCCCGTCTGGGCGCGCACCCGGACCCCGCCGGCGTCGAGGCGCTGACGGCACTGGAGGCGGCGAGCAGCGACAAGCTGGTGCGCAAGGAAATCAAGCGCTCGCTGTATCGGCTGGAGCGGCGTGGCGTGACAATTCCGCACACCGCGCCCACCAAGCCCGCGCTGATGGTGCCGCCTCCGGCGCTGGAGGGTTGCCTGTCGGCGGTGGACGGCAACGGCGATCAACTGGTGTGGCTGGCGAAGCCGCGCGCCGGGGGTTTGGCGCACCTGTTCGCGGTGGTCAACGATCCCCGCGGACTGCGAGAGGTCGACCTCTCTGAAACCACGCGCAAGGCCTTGCGTGCTGCGCGGCAGGAACTGTTCGAGCGTCACGAGATCCGCATGATCGACGTGGAGTGGCGCTATTGCGACTATCTCATCGACCGCGGCTGGCGCTGGGCGACGGAGCAGGGGCAGCCGGTCAGCGGCGACTACCCGCGGCTACGAGCCCAGCTGACCAAGCAGCCGGTGACGGAGATGCAACCGCTTATCTGCACTCGCCTCGACGCCGAGGCAGTGCGCGCGCAGCCTCAACTGGTGGCGGACTCCGCCACGCTGCTTGAGGAGAAGGAATTCCGCACCTGGTTTTTCGATCGCGATGCGTTGAAACCCTACGTCGACGAGATACTCGAGGCCAAAAGCAGCCCGTTGGTTCTCGCTCCCGTTCAGCAGCAGGAGCGTTTTCGCATCGTGGTAGAACGCGCCATCGAAGAGCTGTTCGGCGGCGAGATGCGCCCCAGTTGGGTGCGGCGTCTGCAAGAGATAGCGTACTTCCTGCACGAGACCGGTCGGCCGGAGCAGGCCAAGCGTGCCGTGGCGGCGGCACTTGCGCTCGCAGCCAGCAGCCGTGGCGGGCGCGACATCGGCATCTGCGAGCAACTTGTCCGCACCAGCCTTGCCGCCTTTCTGCAGGTGGAGGAAGAGCGCGAGGCCGAGGAGTCGCGCACCTCGCTGGTGCTCACGCCGCAGCAAGCGGCGCGCGAAGCGCAGCAGCGCCGGCGATAGTCTCTGATTTGGAGTGCGGGAGCTATGTTCCCGCTCTGGAGATAGTTATATCGTGACCATGAGCCGGCCGCTTCTTGCACGGGTCACGCTCAGCACCGCTATCGCGGCGGGGTTTCTCTACCTGGCGTTTCGCAACGTGCCGTTGGCGGATCTGGGCGCGGCGCTGCAGCGCTTCGATGCGCGCTGGCTGATCCCTGCGTTCGCGATCAGCTTGACCCTGCAGGTGTTCCGCGCTTGGCGCTGGCAGCTGGAGTTGCTGCCGCTGGAACGGATCGCGCTGGGACGGCTTTGGGTGGTGACCAGCGTCGCCTACATGGCGATCAACCTGTTGCCGGTCCGCCTCGGCGAGTTCGTGCGGCCTTGGCTGTTGTCGCGGCGCTCCAGCGTAACCTTCTCCAACGTCGTCGGCAACCTGGTGATCGAGAAAACGATGGACTCGGTGGTCATCGTTTTCTACATCCTGATCGGGCTGCTCACCACCGCCAATTTGCCCGGCTGGGTACGTCACGGTGCCATCTTCCCTGCCGTCGGTGCCGCCGTGATCGTCAGCTTCGTCTGGCTGTTGTGGTGGAAGGGTGAGCCGTTCGTCGACCGCCGGATCGTGCGCTTGCTGCCCGAACGGTTGGCGGCAGGACTGCAGCGCATCACGCGCGCCGTCCTCGACGGCATGCGGATCTTGCCGCAGGGCCGCCTGCTTGCCGGTGTGTTCTTCGTCTCAGTCGCGCTGTGGTTTCTGCCGATTCTGTCGAGCTACGTGATGATCTGCGCCTTCGGCTTGGCGATCCCGTTCAGCGCGGCGCTCATCGTCTTCATCTTCATTGGTTTCGGCACAGCCTTGCCCAACGCCCCCGGCATGATCGGCACGTTCCAGTGGGCTTGCGTGCTCGCTCTGGAACTGTTCGGGGTAGGCAAGCCGGACGCGTTGGCGTACGGCTTGGTCCTCAACGCCATTCAGCTGCTCTCACTGGTGGCGCAGGGACTGGTGGCGCTGCCGCTGGCGGGGGTTGGGTTCGCTGACCTCCGGCGGGCCCGCAGCCAGCTCGCCGCCGAAGTATAGCGCCCCGCGGCGGCGCCTGGCTGCGCTGTCGATCTTGCGATCGGCGATATACCTTACGCGATCTGCGCTCTTGACGGGGGTTGAGCGGTGCCGGGGCATTCGATAAGTTCGTGGACGATGGCAAGCAGTGAGGAGCTGTACGATCAGGCTGTGGATTGTATCGCCGAGGGACGCCTCGACGACGCCATCATCAAGTACAAAGAAGCCCTGAGCCTCGCCCCGACTTTCGCCGATGCCTGGGAAGGACTGTCGATGGCCTATGCCGATAAGGAGATGTGGGCGGAAGCCATCGAGGCGGCCAAGAAAGTCGTTGAGCTCACCCCCGATGAGCAGCTCGCCTACACCAACGTATCGCGCATCCACCAGCGTTCCGGCAACGTCCCCGAAGCGGAAGCCTGGGCCGCCAAAGCGCGCGTCCTCGACTGGAAGGCGCAGCTGAAAGTGGACAAGTAACTCCTCTCGGCACTCAGGACTCAGGACTGTTTACGCCGTGACTGAGCCCAATCTCGACCGCAACCGTCGTGACCTCATCCTCACGCTAGTCATCACGGGGTCGTACTGCCTGGTCGAGTTCGCCGGCGGCATCCTCACCAATAGCCTGGCATTGCTGTCCGACGCCGGCCACATGCTTTCCGATGTGGCGGCGCTCAGCCTGACTCTCTTCGCCATCCGGTTGGCGCAGCTGCCGCCGACGGCGAACAAGACGTTCGGCTACCACCGCGTAGAGATCCTGGCGGCGCTGGTGAACGCGCTGCTGCTGTGGGGGATTGTCGCCTTGATCTTCCTCGAAGCGTTTTACCGCTTTCTAACGCCACCGCCGGTCAAGGGTATCGGGATGATCGCCGTGGCCACGGTCGGGCTCGGCGTCAACCTCGTCAGCCTGTTCGTGCTCAACCGCTCCCAAGGCGAGAGCCTGAACGTGCGCGCCGCTTTCGTACACGTTCTCGGCGATGCGCTCGGCTCGGCCGGCGCCGTACTCGCCGGCGTTCTCATCCTGGTGGCCAACTGGTACATCGCCGATCCGCTGGTGAGCGTCGGCATCGGGCTGCTCATTCTCTACAGCTCGTGGGAGATCATCCGCGATTCGGTGGACATCCTTATGCAAGGCACGCCGCGCGGCATGCGCGTGGAGGAGGTCGAGCACTGCCTGCTCGGCATCGCGGGCGTGCGCCAGGTCCACGACCTGCATATCTGGACGCTGACCTCGGGCAGGTATCACCTGAGCGCACACCTTGTCATCTGTGGCGACAACGAGCCCCACGCGATCATCGACGCAGCGCAGACACGGTTGCGCGAGCGCTTCGGGATCAGCCACACCACCGTGCAGGTGGATTGCGAGGTCGAGTGCGCGGAAGAGTTCCGGGCGCACTGATGGTGGATGACGGATTCTGACGGAGGCAGCGCCGCTAGTTCACGTCAGAGCACGGGCGCGCTCTCCAGCTCGACGCGCGTCGATTCGAGGAACCGGCTCAGCATATTGAAGTAGCTGCAACACAGGATCAACTCGGTCGCTTGCCGCACTCCGTAGCGGTCCAGGATCTGCTGCAGGGTCTCGTCGCTCAGGCAAATGTCGCGGCTAATTTCATCCGCGACGCGGCACAGGAGCCTGCCCTCCGCATCGAGACCGGTGACCGGTCCGGGCACTCGGATGGCGGCGATCTCAGCGTCCGCTAGCCCCACGGCCTTCGAGACCGCGACGTGCTGGACCCATTCGTACTCGGACCCGGTCACGTGCGCCACCCGCAGGATCGCGATCTCCCGCTTGCGCGGGTCGAAGAGGCTCCCGAACAAAACCGAGGTTGCGAACTCCAGCAACGGTTTGAAGCTGGCCGGCGCGTTCGCCATCATGCGGAACACGTTCAGCGGAGGAATCGCGGCCAAGATCTCGCGCGCTTCCGCACTCAGCTCGGCATCGTTCGGCAATGGGATCTTCGGGCTCACGGAGGTCTCCTTTCAGATGGAACGCGATCATCATAACGCAAGGACAGCTGCCGCGTCGACGCGACGGGCGTCTCCGGTACTACGGCCGAACCCCGATTCACTCGATTTTCTCCCGCGCTCTCTCCCACCGCGCTGGAGTTCATTGGCCAACCGTCGTAGCATCCAACGCGATGCCGCGACGTTTTGATCTGCTGATCCTCGACCTCGACGGTACGCTGGTCGACAGCGAGGCCATTCTGGTGCAGCTGATCAACGAAACGCTGACCGCACACGGCTTTCCGCCTGCAGACGCGCGGAGCGTCGGCGCCTCGATCGGACTCCCACTCGACGAGGTCTTCCGGCGTGCGGCACCGCGCGCCGACCTGGATGCCATTGATGAGCTGTGCCGGTGCTATCGGCTGCGGGCTGACGACCCGGATTTTGTGCGCTTGTTCCGGTTGCACACCGGCGTCACGCCCACGCTCAGCCAATTGCGGGAGGCCGGTGTGCGGCTTGTCATCGCGACCAGCAAACGCCGCGCGACCACGCTGGATATCCTCCGGCACTGCGCCATCGACGGCCTCATCGACGCCGTGATCGGCGGCGACTGCGTCACCCGTGGCAAGCCGGACCCGGAGATGGTGCAGCGCGCGCGCAGCCTGTTTGCCACGCCGCCCGAGCGCACTGTGGTCATCGGTGACACCCGGTTTGATATTGAAATGGGACAGGCGGCGGGCGTTGCCACCTGCGCCGTCACCTACGGCGTGCACCCGGCGCACGAGTTGCGCGCCCTGCGACCCGACTTCGTCATCCACGGCTTCGAGTCGGTGCGGCACGTTGCCCTCGATGGCAAGGGGGCCAAGCCGCTGTAGGGAGTGTCGATTTTCGTCCCACGAATCTTGCTACACCTGCCACGAATATGGTCCCGCCCAAAATGGCTGACGATCCGTTCGTCCAATTTCAGCGCTGGTTCAAACAGGCGCAGCGCGGCGTGCGGTTGGCGGAATGCATGGCGTTGGCGACCGCCGATGCCGCTGGAAAACCCTCGGTGCGATTCGTGCTCATGAAGCAGGCGGACGAACGCGGCTTCGTTTTCTGCACCAACGCGCGCAGCCCGAAAGGGCAGCACCTGCGGGCCAAGCCGCACGCAGCAGCGGCGTTCTACTGGGATCCGATCGGCAAGCAGGTGCGTGTCGAAGGCCGCGTCGAAGAGGTCTCAGCGGCGGAGGCTGATGAGTACTGGAGCGCGCGCGCGCGCCCCAAGCAGCTCGGAGCTTTCGCCTCGGTGCAGAGCGCGCCGCTGTCGAGCCGTGCTGATCTCATCGCGCGCTGGAAAGCGCTGGGGAAGAGATTCCGGGGCCGTACAATCCCGCGACCGGCGGCATGGACGGGTTATCGCATCGTGCCGCACAGCATCGAGTTCTGGACGCGCCGTGCCGCACGCCTGCACGAACGCGAGCTATTCGTCCGCACGCGGACTGGCTGGAAGCGGCAGCTGCTGCAGCCGTGAGTGCGCGCCCCAGGGGCGGCGTGTCCACCAACGGGATGAATCCCTTGCAGTTTACCGTTGATCGGGCACGGCCCGGTCATCTATAAGGCGCGGATACCAAACCTGAGCGTATGCTGCCGCCCCGGCTCCGCGCTGCCGCGAGCTCCGCAGGCGGGTCCGCGCTGCCGTCATAGGCGATCAATCACTGCGGTGAGATCGTTCACGACCAGGTGCGGATCGAGGTTGCGTCCTTCCGATTCCCGGTAGCTCGGAAACAACGCCTGCCTGCCGCGCTCGATGAGCAACGTGTTCACGCCGGCGGCGCGGCCGCCGACGATGTCTTCGAAGTACATGTCGCCCACATGCAGCGTCTCATGGGGTGCGACGCCGGCACGCGACAGCGCCGCCGCGAAGATGCGCCGGTCGGGCTTCTTGACGCCCTCGATGGCTGACACCACGGTGAAATCCAGATAGCGCATGAGACCGAGCCGTTCGATGAACCCCGGCAGGGTGGACGGTGCGTTCGACAACACACCGAGCTTCAACCCGCGCGCACGCAACGCCGCCAGCGCATCGTGAACCTCCGGAAACACGCGCCAGTTCTGCTCGTCCCAGAACCAGTGGACGAAGCGCTCCATCAGCTCAGCGTGGCCGTCGGCAACCCCGCGCTGGCCGAAGATGACCTGGCCCATCTTCGTGAACATAACGGCAAACTCCTCATCCGAATCTGAGTATGAGGCGCCGTTGTGGAACTGGCGTTCGGCCTCCTCCTGGGTGGCATTCGAAAGGCTGCGGATCAGTTGCTCGCAGTCTTCAGCCCTCGTCGCCACACCCGCTTCCGTACACACGGCGGCGAACGCCTCCCATATGGAAACGTGCGGGTACGCCAAGGTCCAACCGAGATCGAGAGTAATGGCTCGTACCGATTTCATCCGTATCGTAATTCCCTCTTCAGCCGGTGACGCGTCCCGCCCGAAGGCGACAGCGTTGCGGTTTTCACTTACCAGCTGGAGACCTGCGCCACCAGCCTCGCGAGGCAACGTAACACGCCAGATCGCCGCTCGCCAGCACACGCAGCCGCAGAAACGCGCTGCCAGCGGCCGTGAACGCCACCAGCGCGTCCCCGTCGGCGGGCGTGGCACGACGCAGCGTGAGTCCGTCGCCGAGATCGGCGATCGCGCTAGCCATCACGAGCCTCTAGTCTCGTAGAACAAACGGTGATGGAAGTGCTCATCAACGTACAGTCTTCGCCACACCACAGATCGCGGGCGTCAGGTGACAGCGGGAGCCCTTGGCACGATTCACTTCACCTCGGAGTCGCGCGACTGGGCCACCCTGAGCACACGGGAACCAATCGATATGTTGATTCGCAAGATCATGGGCGACACCGAGGGTACCCAACTCATCGATCAACTGGCCGAGTGCGTCCTCTCTGAACGTTACACCATCGGCCAAGAGCGGGCCGATCTCAGCTATCCCCCCGACCTGCAAAGCCCGATGAAGCCGTTCGGCGCGGTGACGATTTTCCGCGCGCGGCCCGGGGGCCAGGATGCGCTCGAGGAGATCATCCGCAAGGTGGCGCAGGCGATTCCGCAGACAAAGGACCCGCGCCGATTCATGGCGTACCAGACCGTGATGGGCGACCTGCGCACATATTGGGCGGCAGTGCCACTTGCCGACGTGGCCGAGCTCGACGTCCGCGCCTCCAATCCCGGCGCACGCTCCCAACGTCCTCCAGCGTCTGATCACGTGCGCGACCCGCCGCGGCCCGCCGTCCGGGCTCAGAAGCGCTGCGGCACGAGAGGACTGGCGCGACGTCCTCGTCAGCCTGCTGGCCGAGGTCGCCCAGAACTACGTGCCGAGCGCGAGCCGATCCCGATCACCCCCGGTGAGGTCGCAGTCGGCGTCCCGGCCGACTGCGTGCGGCGCCACCCCGATGTCCGGCGTGCCGAACGACAGCTGGCCGCCGAGACAGCGCGCGCATCGGCGTCGCCACTGCGGATCTCTACCCCAAGCTGTCGCTGACCGGTTCCATCGGTCTCGAGGCGGCGTCGGCCGGCAGCCTGATCGCGGGCCGACAACTACTCTTATCAACTTGGTCCCACTCTGCAGTGGAGGGTTTTCGACGCCGGACGGATTCGGCAGAACATCAAGATCGAGGATGCGATCACCGAACAGAAGCTGCTAGCCTATCAGTCAGCCATGACGGGCCTTGCGCGGTCAGCTCGGCGCAGCGTCCTGGCGCGCCGTAATCGCGGGAAATCTCGACGGCGTTCTGCGCGGCGTCGACAACAATCGCGGCACGTCCATCCCGAGTTTCGCCACGGCGCAGATGACCAGGAGCACGACGGCGAAACGCATAACCAGAATGCGCCGTTCGTCCCACCAGGTGCGCAGCGCCGGGCCGACCGATCGGCTCCAGAGCCCCGCGTCGGGTTTGATCTCGAGCCCTGTCATTGAAACCGAGAGCGTAGCGCCGAACGATCTTCAAGCATGGCAGACCGGGTGACGCGATCACACCCCCGTCAGGAAACCGAGCAGGGCGTGGTTGAATTTCTCAGCCTGCTCGACGTTCGAGAGGTGGGCGGCTGAAGGAAGCACCACCAGCTTCGACCCGGCAATTGCCGCGTGCATCAGCTCGGAGGCAGCGACGGGCGTGCCCAGATCCTCCTGCCCGACGATGATCATGGTGGGCGTGCGGATCTCAGGCAGTCGGTCCGCGTAATCCAGTGCGCGGATGGCCTGACCGCACCCGGCGAAGCCCTGGGGCGGTGTCGTGCGGATCAGCATGCGGAGGCGGTCGACGACTTCCGGCGCACGTTCGATGAACGGCCGCGTGAACCAGCGTTCGATGGTTCCCTCTGCCAGCGCTGCCATGCCCTGGCTCTCTGCCATGGCGATGCGCGCGTTCCAGAGCGGCCCGGACTCGGGCGGTATGCGGCACGCGGTGTCCGCCAAGACAAGGCTGGCGAGGACCGCGGGGCGCTTGAGGGCGACGGCCTGGGCGATCATGCCGCCCATCGACAGGCCGACAAAATGCGTGCGCTCCACGCCGAGCGCGTCGAGCAGACCGAGCACATCATCGGCCAGCATTTCGAGCGTGTACGGTCCCGGCGCCACCTCGCTGCCGCCGTGGCCGCGGGTATCGTAGCGCAGCACCCGGTACCGACCTGCGATGGCGGCGACCTGCGGTTCCCACATCTCCAGGCTCGCAGCCAATGAGTGACTAAAGGTAACCACGGGTGCGCCAACCGGCCCCTCCAGGACGTAATGGGTGACAATGCCGTTCGCAAGGAGTCGCATTTTGCCTTCCCTTTCCTACACCGAAGGTGTTGTAAGCCATAGCCTGGGGTTGGTTATTCCGGGACCACCCCAGGCATTAGCGCCGTGTGCAGCCATGGCATGGTCGCCGGCCGAAGCCAAGCGGCCGAGGCGGCCGTTGCAATCCCTGAGCGCTTGACGCTACGCTATGCCACTTGGAGGCTGTCCAAGAATGGGACTGACGCATGTCACGGTGAGGTTGAAGAGCCCGGCTCGGCGAAACGGAGCTTTTGAAGCTGATTTCCTCGTCGATACCGGAGCGACCGATTGCCTCGTACCTGCCTCCAAGCTGCGCAGCGCCGGGATCAAGCCCGCTGGCAAGACCGCCTACGAGCTCGCGGACGGTACCGTGCACGAGTACGAGTTCGGCTTGGCGCAGATCGAGTTCATGGGCGAGATCACGGCCGGCCGGGTCATCTTCGGACCGGACGATGCGGAACCGATCCTCGGAGTCACGGCATTGGAGTCCGTTGGCATAACCGTTGATCCAGCCAGCCGGCAGCTCAAGCGATTGCCTGCAATCCCGCTGAAGTAGCGCCGCCTCAGAGCTGAGAAGTCACGGCTCGACGAAGCCGCACCCCGTGATCGCCTGCGGGGTGGAGGGCCGCGTGCATAGACGTGCACGCCCCACCGCGGCAGCCGGTCGGTGAGGTTCCACCCCGCTGCGGCGAGCGTGTTCGGGAACTCGGAACACTGGTTCCTACGCCCGCCCAACGGGTCTGAACAGTCATAGAGGATGGACTTTGAATTCGAGCACGGTTATTCGATGCGCCCATGTCGACGGTGCTCTCGGTGACGGGGCTGCGCAAGGAATACGGCAACCTCGTCGCCGTCGATGGCATCTCGTTTTCCGTCGGTCGCAACGAGATTGTCGGGCTGCTCGGACCCAACGGGGCCGGAAAGACCACGACCATCAACATGATCCTCGGCGTGCTGCAGCCGAGCGCGGGCACGATTCATGTCGATGCTATTGACCTCGCGACGCGGCGGTCGCGGGCGCTCGCGCACACGAACTTCGCCGCCGTCTACGCTCCGCTGCCCGGTAACCTGACCGTCTACCAGAACCTGCGCGTCTTCGCTCTGCTGTACGGGGTGAAGAATCTCGCGGAACGCCTCGAGCTGCTGCTCGGGCAGTTCGCGCTCGAACCTTTTCGGCACGTCAAGTGCGGCGTGCTCTCATCGGGGGAGCAGACGCGTGTCGGCCTCGCCAAGGCGATGCTCAATGCTCCGCGTCTGCTGCTCTTGGATGAGCCGACGGCGTCGCTCGATCCGGCGGCGGCGCGCGACGTGCGCACCCGGATCCGCCACTTCGCCGCACGCGACGGCGGGGGCGTGCTGTGGACCTCGCACAACATGTACGAGGTCGAGGAGGTCTGCGACCGCGTGCTGTTCCTGTCGCGCGGCAAGATCCTGCTCGCCGGCGATCCGAAGACCCTGCCGCGGGAGCACGGCAAGCAGACGCTCGAGGAGCTGTTCATCACCGTCGCGCGCGAGCCGCTCGCGCTCGAGGGAGCGTGAGTGCCATGCACGCACAGCGCGTGGCGGCCATCGTGCTGCGGCAGTTCTATCTCATCCGCGGGAGCCCGGCGCGCGTGTTGCCGCTCTTCGCATGGGTGACCATCGACATGGTGTTGTGGGGATTCATCACCAAGTACCTCAACGCCGTGACCTTGTCCGGTTTCAATTTCGTGCCGCTCCTTCTCGGTGCCGTGCTCCTCTGGGACTTCTTCATCCGCGTCATGCAGGGGGTGACGATGGCGTTCTTCGAGGACGTGTGGTCGCGCAACTTCCTCAACCTCTTCGCGACCCCGCTGTCGATCGCGGAGTATCTCAGCGGGCTGGTGCTTTCGAGCATCGCCACGAGCGCGGTTGCGCTCGCCGTGATGCTCGTCGTGGCGACCGCGGCCTTCGGCCTATCCTTCTTCGTGTACGGGCTGATGCTGGTGCCGTTCCTGCTCGTGCTCTTCCTGTTCGGCATCGCGCTCGGCATCGTCGGCAGTGCCGTGGTGCTGCGGCTGGGGCCGGCGGCGGAATGGTTCATCTGGCCGATTCCGGCGCTCATCTCGCCATTCGCCGTGGTCTTCTACCCGCTTTCGACGCTGCCGCGGTGGATGCAATATGTCGCGCGTCTGTTGCCGCCTTCGTATGTGTTCGAAAGCATGCGGGCGGTCATCGCGGGCGGCGCAGTGTCGGGCCGCGGGCTCGCCGTGGGCGGAGGCCTGGACGTGTTGTGCATCCTGCTGGCGTGCTGGTTCTTCACGCGCATCTATTGGCACGCGGTGCGGACCGGTCTCATCGCCCGCTACAGCGCCGAGAGCTTGAGCTGACCTGGGCCGGATCTCGAAACGCGCCAAAACACCCTGCGCTGGTTTGGGTGCAACTCTCAACTATCGACTATTGACTGTCGACTGAAAGATTTTTTGATTCGGGTAGAGTCTCTCGCGCCGAAAAGCTCGACAATCGAGGAGCGTGCCGTCCGCCAGGCCGAGGCCTCTTACCCGACGCCGGCTGTCTGACCAACGGTGCCCGTCGGAAGCGCTACGCCGCCAGCGCCTTGGCCAGAAGGGCGGATTTGGCCGCTTCCAACACCGCGATCGCGTGCTCGCGAGAAACGCTCGGGAAGTCCAGAAGAAAATCGTCAAGTGAGTCGCCGCCTTCCAAGTAGTCCAATAGCGTCTGTACGGGCACGCGGGTGCCGGCGAACACCGGGGTGCCGCTCAACCGATCGGGCGACGAGGTGATCAACGGTTCCGGAACACTCATGCGGACTCCATGCTGTGAGAACCTTATCATGAGACTCTGCGGCTGGCTAACCAGCGTATGCAGACCGTAGTGCTGAAGAAGGATGACGACGTCGATCAGGAGCGCTTCGTCGAGCGGCTGGCACGCTTCGTCGGCGAAGAAGCGGTCGTGCGTGCGTACGTGCGGCTGGATAACCACCTCGGCATCGCGACGGCGAGTGTGGTAGCTCACCTGCGGGCGAACCATGCTGACACAATCTGACAGTCGAAGAACACCCCACTGGCCTCACCGCGACAGCTGGCCGGTGAGGTTCCACCCCGCCGCGGCGACCGTGTTCGGAAACTCGGGAACACTCGTTCCTACGCCCCCCAACAGGGGGCGAACAGCCCAGGGGAAGGCGGCCCGCGACCTCGGAGTGGATCGATCCCCGCTTGTGAAATGGCCATTCACTAGCTATTTTCAGCCTGGCACATGATCACCGTGACTGCATTGGAGGCAAAGAACCGGTTCGGCAAGCTACTCGACCGCGTGGCGCGCGGAGAGGAGGTCATTGTGACTCGCCATGACAAGCCGGTGGCAAGAATGGTTCCCGAGGGAGGACGAAAGCTGAGCGCAGTCCGGCAAGGCGTCTCGGAGCTGAGGCAGCTCCAAGCACAGATCCGAGAGCGCGCGAAGGGGAGGTGCTCACTCTCCGACGCGGAAGTCCGATCGGCAATCGAAGAAGGCCGGCGGTGACGGCGCAAGCGGCACGTGTACTCGGATCGAGCCAATCACGGGTCGCGAAGATGGAAGCGGGCGACCCCTCGGTCAGCATCGACCTGCTCGTGCGCTCGCTGTTCGAGCTTGGCGGCAGTCGGCCGGATCTCGTGCGGTGGGCCCGCCAGTCGCCATCCGCACCGCGCGTCAGATAGCGATCTTCAGCGCGATTTCGGTGCAGAG